>Ga0187892_10000729_pt1 | contig 82948 bp, 57 predicted proteins | sample MA1701073metaG_FD_139345 | JGI IMG/M metagenome (GOLD analysis project Ga0187892, IMG submission 139345) | Bio-ooze microbial communities from a basaltic lava cave in the Kipuka Kanohina Cave System on the Island of Hawaii, USA - MA170107-3 metaG ... | reverse complement strand
CCCTATGGCGCTCCGCCTCCACAACACGCTGACGAAATCGCTCGAGACTTTTTCGCCGCTCGAGCCGCCGAAAGTCCGCATGTACAACTGCGGACCGACGGTCTACAACTACGCGCACATTGGGAACTACCGGTCGTTCATGCTCGCGGATCTTCTTCGCCGCGTCCTCGAGGAGCGGGGCTACGAAGTGACGCAGGTGATGAACATCACCGACGTCGGGCACCTGACGCGGGACGACGCCGACGCGGGCGAGGACAAGATCGAGAAGGCGGCTCGAGAGAAGAAGCTCGACCCCTACGAGATCGTCGAGTTCTACTCGAAGGCGTTCTTCGAGGACTTCGACGCCCTCCGCATGCGCCGCGCGCACGTCTACCCGCGCGCGACGCGGCACGTCCCCGAGATGCTCGAGTCGTGCCGGAAGCTCATCGAGCGCGGGCACGCGTACGTGGTCGACGGAGAGGTCTACTACGACGTGACGTCGTTCCCCGCCTACGGCCGGCTTTCGGGCAATACGCTCGAAAACCTCCGCGCGGGCGCGCGCGTCGAGGTCGACCCGCGGAAGAGGGGCCCGTTCGACTTCGCGTTGTGGAAGAAAGACCCGAAGCACCTCATGCAGTGGGAGAGCCCGTTCGGCGGGAAGGGCTTTCCCGGATGGCACATCGAGTGCTCGACGATGTCGAAGAAGTATCTCGGCGACACGCTCGACATCCACACGGGCGGCGAGGACAACATCTTTCCGCATCACGAGGACGAGATCGCGCAGGCCGAGGGCGAGACGGGGAAGACGTTTGTCCGCACCTGGGTGCACGCGCACCATCTCCTCGTCGACGGGAAGAAGATGTCGAAGAGCGAGGGGAACTTCTATACGCTCCGCGACCTTCTCGAGAAGGGCTTCACGGGGAGGGGCGTCCGGCTTGCGCTCCTCTCGTCGCACTACCGCCAGAACATGAACCTGACGCTCGACGCGCTCTCGGCGGCGGAGGAGGGCGTGCGGCGGTTCGAGACGTTCCTCGAGGACCTCGCGCTTGCGCGCGGCGAGGGACTCCGCCCGGAGTTCCGCGCCGCGGCGGACAGGGCCGTCGCCGCGTTCGACGCGGCGCTCGACGACGACCTCAACACGTCGCAGGCGCTCGCGGCCGCGCACGGGTTCCTCACCGACGCGAACCGGATGAAGCCCTCGCGCGACGAGGCGGATCTCGCGCGGGAGACGGTCGGGAAGTTCGACCGGATCCTGGGCGTCCTGCCGGACGCGTCCGACGCGAAAGGCGATCTCGACTCGGAGATCCAGGCGCTCGTCGACGAGCGCGAGGCCGCGCGGAAGTCGAAGGACTTCCGGCGCTCGGACGAGATCCGCGACGAGCTGAAGCACCGCGGGATCGAGCTCGAGGACACGAAGCAAGGCGTGCGCTGGCGGCGGCTCGCGCGGCCGGCGCCGTAGCACGCGTTTCCCCTGGGAAACGTCTAAGAGCGCCGGAATCGGGCCCGGAGCGCGGCGAGATCCGCGCTCACCTTGCCTGACCACGGATCGAAACTGCGTCTCTACCAGAGGTTTGCCGTCGAACGGAGCGACGCAGGGATCCGCTGCCGAAATCGAGAGGCACGAGTCTTGTCGCGCCTCGGCCGGCCGCCGGTCCGGGAGGGAGCGCGCCATGAATCCCACGCTGCCGCTGTTCGAGGCTTCGATCTTCGCTGCATTCGTCCTGAGCACGCCTTCCGCCGCGCAGGACGAGAGCATGACCCTTCTCGGCCGCCACCTTCACCTCGTCGAAACGCTCTGCGAGGGGCACCAATCCGACGGTGAGAAGATCTTCGGGACGCTTCGCGTTGTCCGCGTTTTCGTGGGAGATCGGTCCCTCGCGGGAAAAACACTCGAGCTGTTTCGATACGTCGAGCGAAGAGGCATGAGTGTAGCGCCAGATAACCTCGTGAGAACTCTACCGGAACTCGCCGAGCGGAACATCTTCTTTGTATCGACTCGAATCCCCGGCGAGCTCATGCGCGGGCGTCGGGCGCCGTCGGGTCCGTTCTCTTCGGCGCAGCCGCGAGGGGGAAGCGAAAGGCGCGATTCGGATTTCGCCGCAATCACCGAATGGGCGGAGGCTTTCGGGCGAGTCGAGGCGACATCCCCCGATTCGCGGCGCCCACTCTTTCGCGGTTTTGCCCGCAGCTCGAACTCCTACGTTGGCGCGCTCGGTGTCGACGGACTCCGAGGCGGCGGACCGGAGGAAGCGCGCCGCGAACTGCGGGCTCTCCTCGCGGAAGAGCAGGCTTCGCTCGGGGCCGAGATCGCCGTTGACGAAGGTCTCGTCGTGCTCGAGGGCGAAGCCTGGGTCGCTTCGGCGGAGCGAAAGGATCTCGTTCTCACGTGGCTGGAGCAAAGAGAGCCCGAGGCTGCCGCCCTCGTCTGGCGCCGCCTCGATCAGGCGCAGCAGCGCGGCCACGTTCCGCTCGAGCTGGCGAAGCTCGTGGTGGAGCGGCACTACTTCGATCCGCGATTTGCGGCGGTGAGAGACCCGGTTGAGTCGATGAACGAACGATTGCGTGCGATCGTGGTGCTGCAGCGTGATCTCCGAGAAGCCAGCGAGTGCGACTGGGCGTTCGAGTACTACCTGTCTATTCTGCTTCGGACGAGCGAGCGCCCGATCCGCAAACACCTTCTCTGGTCTGCGAACCTCATGAGGACTATGGCCCCGACTCCTGCGGTTCGCGCGTCGCGTGCGGCGCTGATTCGAGCGATGCTCGATCGACTGGACGAGGCGGAGCGGGAGCGCGCGTGCCTGGATCTCGACTGCCTGGGCCGAGACTAGGTTCCTCGGTGGCGATCCTCGACCGAGTCGTCATCCTCGTCGCCGTTGCCGGACTCGGGCGCTTGGGGCGGCGCCTCGCCCGCCGCCGCCTCGCGCTTCGCCGCCTCCTCGCCCACCTCGTCGAGGATCTTCTGGACGCGGATCATCCCCTCGACGGACTGGTCATAGCGGAACTCGAGCTTCGGCGTGACGCGGGTGCCCATCGCGTCCGCGACGTTGCGCTGGAGGATGCCGCGCGCGGCGTCGAGCGCCTCGGCGGTGCGCTTTTTCTCGCCTTCGTGGCCGAGGACGGAGTAGAAGACGGTCGCGAACGAAAGGTCGCGCGCGAGCTTCACTTTCGTGATCGTGACGAAGCCGAGGCGCGGATCGTGGAGATCCATGAGCACCGTGCGCGAGACGGTCTCCTTGATGAGCTGCTGCAGCCTCTGGACTCGAAGTGGCGCGCTCATGGCCTCAGAGGATCTCCATCTGGGAGTCGACGATTTCGACGTCGCGCTCGGCCTCGATCCTGTTCATGACCTGCGACAGCACCTGGTTCACGAACTTCGCGTCCGTGCCGACCATCGCCACGCCGAGGTCGGCGCTCTGCCAGACGTCCTGCGAGCCCACCTCGGAGACCGAGATGTTGAAGGCCTGGCGGAGGCGCTCCTTCAGGCTCTTGATCACGCGCCTCTTCTCCTTCAGCGAGTGCGCCGCGCGGACGAGGAGCGCGACCTGGAGGATCCCGACGTTCATGGAACTCCGAGCTGCGACGCCGGCTACCCGCGGCCCCCCGCGGTCTCGGCGAGCTTCCGAGCGACCTTCTGGATCTCGTAGGACTCGACGACGTCTCCCACCTTGATGTCGTCGTATCCCTTGATCTTCAAGCCGCACTCGAAGCCCTCGGCGACTTCCTTGACGTCGTTCTTGAAGCGCTTGAGGGAATCGAGCTCGCCCGTGTAGACGATCACGCTGTTCCGGACGAGACGGATGCGGTTGTTGCGCTCGATCTTGCCGTCCTTGACGAAGCAGCCGGCGATGGTGCCGATCTTCGAGATCTTGAAGATCTGGCGGATCTCGACGTGGCCGAGGACCACCTCCTTCTCCTCCGGCTCGAGGAGGCCCTCCATCGCGTTCCGCATGTCGTCCATCATGTGATAGATGACCTGGTACGTGCGGACGTCGACGCCCTTCTCCTCGGCGAGAGAGCGGGCTTTCTCTTCGGGCACGATGTTGAAGCCGAGGACGATCGCGTCCGAGACGTCCGAGAGCTCGATGTCGCTCGTGGTGATGCCGCCGGTCGCGCTGTGGACGAGAGTGAGCTTCACCTCCGGCGTCGAGAGGTCGACGAGGGCCTTGCGGAGGACCTCGAGCGAGCCCTGGACGTCCGCCTTGAGGATGAGCTTGATCTCCTTCACCTTGCCCTCGCGCATCATGTTCGAGATGGACTCGAGGCTGATGTGCGAGCGGGCGGAGCGGCGCGTCTTGGCCGCGGCCTGGCGCGAGCGCTTCTCCGCGACCGCCTTCGCCTTGGCCACGTCGGCGACGACGTGGAAGTTGTCGCCGGCGTTCGGCATCTCGGAGAGGCCCGTGATCTCGACCGGCGTCGCCGGCCCGGCGTGCGGGATCGAGCGGCCGCGGTAGTCGTGGATGGCGCGGACGCGCCCGAAGCACTTCCCGGCGAGGACGTTGTCGCCGCGCCTCAGCGTGCCGTTCTGGACGAGCGCGTGGATCAGGATGCCCTTCCCCTCGCTCCGGCGGGCCTCGAGGATGACGCCGCTCGCCGGCCGCTTCGGATTCGCCTTGAGGTCGAGCACCTCGGCCTCGAGCGCGAGAGTCTCGACGAGGTCGGAGATGCCCTGGCGCGTGACGGCGGACGTCTCGACGATTTCGGTCTTGCCGCCCCACTGCGCGTCTGCGAGACCGAGCGACGCGAGCTGCTGACGCACCTTTATCGGGTTCGCGTTCTTCTTGTCGATCTTGTTCAAGGCGACCACGATCGGGACGCTCGCCGCTTTTGCGTGGGCGATCGCCTCCTCGGTCTGCGGCATGACGCCGTCGTCGGCGGCGACGACCAGCACCACGACGTCCGTGGCCTGAGCGCCGCGCGCGCGCATGGCGGTGAACGCCTCGTGGCCCGGCGTGTCGAGGAAAACGACGCGCTTGCCGCCCTCCGTGTCGACGCTCCAGGCCCCAATGTGCTGCGTGATGCCGCCCGACTCGCCCGCGGCGACGTTCGTCTCCCGGATGGCGTCGAGGAGCGACGTCTTGCCGTGGTCGACGTGGCCGAGAAACGCGACGACGGGAGAGCGCAGGCCGAGGTCCTCGGGCTTGTCCTCGAACCGCTCGATCTCCTCGAGGAACTCGGTCTCCTCGTTCTTGCGCTCCCGCACTTTCACCTCGACGCCGAACTCGAGGCCGACGAACTGCGCGACGCTCTCGTCGTCGATCGAGCTGTTGATCGAGGCTGCGATCTTGTGCTTGAGGAACATGCCGAGGAGTTGCGGGATCTTGACGCCGATCGCGGCGGAGAAGTCCTTCACGCTGATCGGAAGCGCGATCTCGGCCTCGCGCGGCCCGGCCGGGGCCTCGGGAGCGGCCGGGGTGGGAGCGGCCGCGGCGTGAGCGGGGGCGGGCGACCGCCGTCCGCCGCCCCGCGGGCCGGAGCCGCGCCGTCCGCCGCCCGCGCGCGGGCCGAGCGGCAGGGGGCCCGACCGGGTCGGGGCCGGCGGGGGCGCCGAGGCGCGGGCGCTCTGCCGCGCGCGCGCGGCGGCCTCGAGCGCGGCGCGCTCGCGCGCGGCGGACTCCTGCTCCCGGCGGCGGCGCGCCATCTCGGCGACTTCCGGGATGATCTCGTACTTCTTCGGCGGAGGAGACGGCGGCGCGGCCGGAGCTTCGGCGGGCGGAGTCGGGCTCTCGGCGACCGACTCCGGATGCGCCGTCGCCGGAGCGCCCGGCTCGGGGCCCGGGGGCGGCGTCGCGGCCGGCGGGGCGGGGGGCGCGGCGCTCGCCGCGGCGGGCGCGGGCGGCTCCGCGGGTGCTTCGGGCTCGTCCTTTTTCAGGTACTGCGCCTTCTCGCGGATCCGGGCGGCCGGCTCCTCGTCGATCTGGGCCATGTGGTTCGAGAGCTCGATGCCCTCCTGCCGGGCCAGTTCGACGACGTCGCGATTGTCGAGGCGAAGCTCCCTCGCGAGCTGGTAGACGCGAACTTTCAAGCCGTGCCTTTCCTCGTCTCTCGGCCGATGCCGCGCTGGGCGGCGTAGTCCTTCCCGGCACCCACGACGGCCGCCGTCGCGGGGGCTCCGTCGAACCGCCGGGGCGAACGCCGGCCCGGCGTCACGATCGAGGGGGCCACTAGCCGCCCACCTCGGAACTTCGCTGCTCTGGCTCGTCCTCCGGCGGCGCGGAAGCGTCGTCCGCGCGAGGAGGCTCCTCGGTTTCGGCGGGCTCGGAGTCCGCGGCCGCGTCGACGCCCTCCTCGCCCGAAGCGTCCTCGATGGCCTCGTTCTCGCGCAGTCCGCGCCGCCTCGCGATGTCGGTCTTCCCGGCCTCGAACTCTTCCTGCGTGATGATGTTGAGGTCGAAACCGGTGAGCTTCGACGCCAGCCGGACGTTCTGGCCCTTCTTCCCGATCGCGAGCGAGAGCTGGTCGCCGTCCACGATGACGACGGCGGTGCCCGTTCTCTCGTCGAGGAGGACCTTAGCGATCCGCGCGGGTGTGAGCGAGTTCACGACGAACGTCCCGGGATCGGGATGCCAGGGGATGATCTCGACCTTCTCGCCGCCCAGCTCGTCCCCGATGTTCTTGATGCGCGTCCCGCGGACGCCGATGCACGCGCCGACGCAGTCGATCTTCCCGTCGGTGCTGTGGACCGCGATCTTCGTCCGGTAGCCCGGCTCGCGCGAGATGCCCTTGATCTCGATCAGGCGGTCGGCGATCTCCGGGATCTCGAGCTCGAAGAGCCGGCGGACGAGATCGGGGTGCGTCCGGGAGAGGATGATCTTGACCTTCGGCCCGAGCTTCCGCACCTCCGCGACGAAGGCGCGCACGCGGTCGCCGATGTGATAGCTCTCGCCGCGCACCTGCTCGTGCTTCGGGAGGAGGGCCTCGGTCCGACCGAGGGCGACGACGACGTTGCTCCCCTCGAACCGGTGGATGGTCCCGCTGACGATCGTCTTCTCGCGGGTCTCGAACTCGGTGTAGATGTGGTCGCGCTCGGCCTCGCGGATCTTCTGGATGATGACCTGCTTCGCGGTCTGGGCGGCGATGCGGCCGAGGTCGATCGGGATGACGGTGGACTCGTTCTCGAGGACCTGGATCTCACCGCTCGCGCGGTCGATCCGGACCTTCAGGCTTTCCTTCTGGCCGAACCGCTTCTTCGCCGCGGTCAAAAGCGCCTGCTCTATCCCCTCGAAAAGGACCTCTTTGTCGATGTCCTTCTCGCGGTGGATCACGTCGATGGTTCTGAGAAGGTCGCCGTTCATCGATCCTGGCTCCGCCGTCAACCACCCGACGCGGGGGCGGGCGGGTTCTTTCGGCCGAAATGTCCACTATCTACCGTACGTCGGAGGGCATCTGCATGCCGGTCCCTCCCGAAAGGCCGCTCTACCGGGCTCGGGGCGAAAACCGCCACGCCGCGGTCGTCGCGCCCCTGGCTCAAATGGAAAAAAGTGGGGATCAACCCACTTTTCCTCTTCGAGCTGCCCGGACGGTCGTTTCGAGGTACGCCATCATAATAAGGATGGAATCCAAGTCAAGACGTCCGTCATCCCCCGGGCTCGACGGAACTCTTGAGCCGCCTTTAGGATGCGTCGAGGCTCCACTTGCCGGCGGGCCGCCGCCCGTGCTACGTTGCCTCGACGCTCCCGTCGGCGGCGCGCACGCGGGCCGCGTCCGCGCGGCCGCTCACCCCGGGGAGCGGGGAAGGTCCCGCGTGGCGAAAGACGCCGACCGCCGGGGCGCGCGCAGGAGGGGGCTCGCGTCGCTCCTCAACCTTGCCTCCGGCGTCGCCCACGAGATCAAGAACCCGTTGAACGCCATCTCGGTCGCTTCGCAGCTCGTCCAGAGGCTTCTCGAGAAGCGGGGGGCGCTTCCGCCCGAGGACGAGCTGCGGAAGCACTTCGCCGTGATCCACCTCGAGGTCGGGCGCATCCGGAAGGTGATCGACAATTTCGTCCAGTTCTCGAGGATCGAGGACCTCTCGCTCGAGCCCGTTCCGCTCGACGACATCGTGGCGGGAGTCCTCATCCCGGTCCGGGAGATGGCCGAGCGCGCGCGCCTCGAGCTCGACGTCGACGTCGAGGCCGGCGCAATGGTGGCGGCGGATTGCGGACGGCTCCACGAGGCGCTCATCCACGTTCTCGAGAACGCGGTGCAGTCGACCGACGCCGGCGGACGGGTGTCCCTCACCGTTCGCACGCTCAACCGGTCGGTCCGGATCGTCGTGCGGGACTCGGGCCGCGGGATCCCGATCGCCGACATCGACCAGATCTTCGAGCCCTACTACTCGACCCGCGTCGACCGGCTGGGACTGGGGCTGACGCTCGCCCGCAGTATCATCCGAGGACATCGCGGGCGCGTTCGCGTACGCTCTCAGGTCGGGGTCGGGACCGAATTCACCATTTTCCTGCCGCGGGTCGCGGCCGGTGGCGAAGGGGCCCCGCCTCCCTCCGACACGGACTGACGAGGTCGCCGCCCATGCCCGAAGGGCGCATCCTGATCGTCGACGACGACAAGAACCAAGCGCTGCTCTTGAAGAAGCTCCTCGCCCTCGAGGACTACGACGCCCACGTCGTCCACTCGGGGCTTGCGGCGCTCGAGACCGTGAAGGGCGGCAAGTACCAGCTCGTCCTGTCCGACCTCCGGATGCCGGACTTGAACGGCTATGCGCTTTTCCAGAAGGTGCGCGAGATCGACCCGGACGTCGTGTTCATCATCCTCACGGCGTACGGCACGATCGAGACCGCCGTCGACGCGATAAAAAACGGCGTCTACGACTACATCCAGAAGCCCGTCGACTCGGGGCAGCTCGCGCGCGTTTTCGACCGCGCGATGGAGGTCGTGCGGCTCCGGAACGAGAACCGGACGCTCCGCGAGAAGGTCGGGGCGGCCCGGAAGGAAGTGACGATCATCGGGACGTCCGCGCCGATGCAGCGCCTCCTCGAGCAGGTGGACATGATCGCGCGGAGCGACGCGACCGTCCTCATCGTGGGCGAGTCCGGCACCGGCAAGGAGCTGATCGCGAACCGCGTCCACTTCTCGAGCGCGCGTCACGACGCGGCGTTCGAGAAGGTCAATTGCGCGGCGATCCCCGAGAACCTCCTTGAGGACGAGCTGTTCGGACACGAGAAGGGCGCCTTCACCGGCGCGATCGCGAGCCGCCGCGGACGGTTCGAGCGCGCGCACAAGGGGACGCTCTTCCTCGACGAGATCGCGGAGATGCCGGGCTCCTTGCAGGTGAAGATCCTCCGCGTCCTGCAGGAGCGCGAGTTCGAGCGCCTCGGCGGCGCGGAGACGATCTCGGTCGACGTCCGGCTGATCGCCGCGACCAACCGGAACCTCGAGGAACAAGTCCAAAAGGGCGCGTTCCGCGAGGACCTCTACTACCGCATCAACGTGATCCCGATCCGCGTTCCGCCGCTCCGCGAGCGGCTCCTCGACGTCCCGCTCCTCGCCCAGCACTTCCTCGAGAAGTCGAGCCAGAAGAACAAGAAAGCGTTCCGCGGCTTCTCGCCTGCGGCCCTCCGGAAGCTCTGCTCCTACTCGTGGCCCGGGAACGTGCGAGAGCTAGAGAACGCCGTCGAGCGCGCGGTCGTCCTCGGGCTTGGCCCGGAGATCGGCGAGGACGAGATCGTCTTCCACGGGAGCGAGGGACACGGCGGCAAGGCGGACCTCCTCGAGCGGCTCTTCGCGACCGACATGTCGCTCGACGACCTCCAGCGGGAGATCATCGAGACGGCGCTCGAGCGATCGGGCGGCAACCAGAGCAAGGCGGCGCGGCTCCTCGGGCTCACCCGGCGGACGCTCCAGTACCGCGTCGAGAAGTACCGCGCCGGCGCGCCGAAGGAGGAGCCGGAGGAGGACGAGCCCGCGGACGGGACGTGACGGGGCCGAACCTTCGCCCCGTCAGGCGATCTCGATCGCCCGGAGGACCGCGGCCGCCTTGTCGCGAGTCTCCTTCAGCTCGCGCCTCGGGTCACTGTCGGCGACGATGCCGGCTCCCGTCTGCACGTGCCCGAGCCCGCCCTTCAGGATGACCGTGCGGAGCGCGATGCACGTGTCCAAGTTCCCGGAGAAGTCGAGGTAGCCGACCGCGCCCGCGTACGGCCCGCGACGCTCGGGCTCGAGCTCGTCGATGATCTGCATCGCGCGGACCTTCGGCGCGCCGCTCACCGTCCCCGCGGGAAGCGCCGCGCGCAGGGCGTCGATCGCGTCGAGCCCCTTCCGGAGCCGGCCGGCCACGCTCGAGGTGATGTGCATCACGTGCGAGTAGCGCTCGACGACCATGAGCTCGTCGACTTGCACGCTCCCCGGGACGCTGACGCGCCCCACGTCGTTCCGCCCGAGGTCGACGAGCATGACGTGCTCGGCGCGCTCCTTCGGATCGGCGAGAAGCTCCGCCTCGAGGCGCGCGTCCTCGCTCTCGCTCCGGCCGCGCGGACGCGTGCCCGCGATGGGCCGGAGTTGGACGCACCCGCCCTCGACGCGGACCATGACTTCGGGAGACGCCCCGACCAGCGCGTGGGACGGGTGCCGCAGGTAGAACATGTACGGAGAGGGGTTCACGAACCGGAGGCTCCGGTAGACGTCGAGAGGGTCCGCTTCGACTTTCACGGTCTGGCGCCGCGAGAGGACGACCTGGAACGCGTCGCCCGCCCGGATGTACTCGAGGATCGTCCTCACGGCCTTTTCGAAACGCGCGGGGCTGAACCGCGACCGCCCGGCCGGGGCGCTCCGCCGAGGGGCGGAGAGCTCGAGGAGCCTCGGCCCGCGCGGCCGCCTGAGCGCCGCGGTCAGCTCTTCGATCCGCTCGCCGGCCGCGCGCCACGCCGCCGCCTCCGAGCGCGCCTCGCCGGTCCGCGCGCCGGCGACGAGCTTCACGGTGCCGGTGACGTGGTCGAAGATGAGCATCGAGTCGAAGAAGTGGAGCTCGATGTCCGGAAGCCCGAGCCGGTCGGGCGGCCCCTCGCCGAGCGGCTCCGCGAATCGGACCGCGTCGTAGGCGAAGTACCCGACCGCGCCGCCCGAGAAGCGCGGGAGGCCCGAGACGGGGGCGCTCCGGTAGCGCGCGAGGACGTTCCTGAGCGCCTCGAACGGGTCGCCCGGGATCTCCTCGCGGCGCCTCGCGCCCGCGGCGCCGAACGTCGTCCGGCCGCCCGAGCGCACGAAGCTCGCGAACGGCTCGACTCCGGCGAAGGAGTAGCGCGCGATCTTCTCGCCGCCGACGACGCTCTCGAAGAGGAACGCGTGCGGCGAGCGCGCGGACAGCCGCTCGATGGCCGAGACGGGAGTGAGCGTGTCCGCGGCGAGCTCGCGGTAGACCGGGACGACGGAGGCCCGCCGGGCGAGCCGGGCGAATTCGCGTCGCGTGGGAGTGAGCATGGTCCTCTCGTGCGCGCGCCACGACGGCGGGAGGAGGAGGAGGAAAAGGGGCGGACGCTATCAGAGCGCGTTTCCAAGCGTCAAGGTTAGATTGACGCCGGCCTCGAGGGGCTGCTAGGCTTCTCCTCCACCCCGCCGCCGGGCCGGCCGATGCGTGCCGGCCGGGCGTGGCGAGAGGTCCCCGCCATCCCATGTCCCGCGAAGCCCGCCTGCAGGTGGCCCTCGACTTCATGAACCTCCACCGCGCCCTCGCGGTCGCGCGGGAGGCGGTCGACGGGGGCGCCGACATCCTCGAGGTCGGGACTCCGCTCCTCAAGGCCGAGGGCGCCGAGGCCGTGAGGCGGCTCCGAGCCGCGTTCCCGGACCACGTCATCGTCGCGGACACGAAGACGAACGACGCGGGCCGACTCGAGATGGAGATCGCCGCCAAGGCCGGCGCCAACGTCGCGACGGTCATGGGGCTCGCGTCGCCGTCGACCATCGAGGAATGCGTCGAGTGCGGCCGGAACTACGGCATCGACGTCGAGGTCGACCTCATGGAGGTCGCCGACCCCGAAGCCGTGGCCGCGAAAGCGGAGGAGTGGGGCGCCGCCTACGTGAGCGTCCACTGCCCGATCGACGAGCAGATGCGGGGCGGCGACCCTTTCGAGCGCCTCCGCCGCGTGCGGAGGCGCGTCGGGATCCGGGTCGCGGTGGCGGGAGGGATCAACTCCGAGACCGCGCCCGTCGCGGTCTCGTCGGGCGCCGACGTCGTCATTGTCGGGGGGGCGATCACGAAGGCCGAGGACGCCCGCGCGGCCACGCACCGCATCAAGGAGGCCATGCGGACCGGCGTCGCGGCCGAGACCGATCTCTTCAAGCGCGTGCGGGGCGACGACGTGCGCCGGGCGCTCGACCAGGTCTCGACGCCGAACGTCTCGGACGCTCTGCACCGATCCGGCGAGCTCGCGGGGATCTTGCCGATCGTGCCCGGCGTCCGCGCCGTCGGCCCGGCGGTCACCGTGCGCACCTATCCCGGCGACTGGGCGAAGCCCGTCGAGGCGATCGACCACGCGAAGCCCGGGGACGTCATCGTCGTCGACGCGGGCGGGGTGCCGCCGGCGGTCTGGGGAGAGCTCGCGACCGAGTCGTGCCTCCAGGCGAAGATCGCCGGGGTCGTGATCGACGGAGCGATCCGAGACGTCGACAGCATCCGCAAGCTCTCGTTCCCCGCGTTCGCGCGCCACGTGACCCCGACCGCCTGGGAGCCGAAGGGGTTCGGCGAGATCGGAGTTCCGGTCCGGGTCGGCGGCCGGGTCGTCGCGCCCGGCGACTGGATCGTGGCGGACGACTCGGGCGTCGTCGTCGTTCCGCGCCAGAAAGCCGGCGAGACGGCGAACCGCGCCCTCGACGTGCTCGAGCGCGAGAACAGGCTCCGGGAGGAGATCCGCCGAGCGAGCACGCTGTCGCGCGTGATGGAGCTCCTCCGCTGGGAGAAGAAGTGAGCCCTCCTCCCGCGGGCGGTCGCGTCCTTCTCACGGTGAACGGCGAACGGCGCGAGTTCGAGTCGCCGCTCACGGTGAAGGAGATGCTCTCGCGCCTCGGCATCGAGCCCGGGCGCGTCGCTGTCGAGGTCAACCGCTCGATCGTGCGCCGCGCCGAGTTCTCGGACGCGCGCCTCTCGGCCGGGGACGCGGTCGAGATCGTCTCGTTCGTGGGCGGCGGCGGCGGCGGCGGCGACAGCGAGTCCGACCCCCACGGCGTCCGCGTCGGGCGGCACGAGTTCCGCTCCCGCCTCTTCGTCGGCACGGGGAAATACCCCTCGTTCGACGTCATGAAGCGGGCGCACGAGGCGTCCGGCGCCGAGGTCGTGACCGTGGCCGTGCGCCGCTCGGACCTCTCGGGAAAGACGGAGTCGTTCCTCGACCACGTCGATCGGAAGCGATACACGCTCCTTCCGAACACCGCGGGCTGCACGACCGCCGACGAGGCCGTGCGCACCGCTTGCCTCGGGCGGGAGGCGGGGCTCTCAGACCTCGTCAAGCTCGAGGTCATCGGCGACCCGAAAACGCTTCTCCCCGACGTGGTCGAGACGATCGCCGCGACGCGGGCGCTCGTGAAGGACGGCTTCACGGTCCTCGCCTACACGAGCGACGACCCGGTCGTCGCGAGGAAGCTCGAGGACGCGGGCGCGGCGAGCGTCATGCCCGCGGGCTCGCCGATCGGCTCCGGGCAGGGGGTTCTAAACCCGCTCCACGTCCGCTTCGTGCTCGAGGCGGTGAAGGTCCCCGTCATCGTCGACGCCGGCGTCGGCACCGCGTCGGACGTCGCGATCGCGATGGAGATCGGCGTCGCGGGCGTCCTCCTCAACACCGGCATCGCGCTCGCCCGCGACCCGGTCGCGATGGCGCGCGCGATGCGCCTCGCATGCGAAGCCGGGCGCCTCGCCTTCCTCGCGGGACGGATCGAGAAGAAGCCGTACGCCTCGGCGTCGAGCCCGGCGCACGGCCTCGTTCGCTGAGGAAGGACGAGCCCTGGTCGCCGGCATCGCCGTCTTTCTCGCGCTCTCGAGCCTCGCGATCGCCGCGGCGGCGCGCCTCTGGCGCGATCTGCGGACGCCCGAGTCCGTCTTCGCGCCGCTCGCCGCGTCGGACCTCTTCGCGCTCTCCGTCCTCTGGCTCGCGATCTTCTCCGTGCTCGTCACCGCGTTCGGAGCCGCGGGCGGCGGCGGGGGAGAGGGCGAGTTCGGGTCCCGGCACGCCGCCGCGATCGTCGTCGCTCACGTGCTCTTCACCGCGATCGTGTTCGCGTATGCGCGCGCGCGGCACGGCGCGTCGCCGAGAGACCTCGGGATGAGACCGCCGCGCGGAGGGGACGTCCTCTTCGCGCTCGCGCTCTACGCGGCGTCGATCCCGGGATGGGTCGCGGCCTCGATGCTCGCCGCCGCGCTCGAGGGCGAGACTCCCGTGCAGCGCTCCGTCGCCTTTTTCCGCGAGGCGGGAGTGCTCGACCGGCTCCTCCTCGCGACGACCGCGGTCGTCACGGCACCCGTCGCGGAGGAGCTTCTCTTCCGCGGGGTGCTCTTCACGGTCTTGCGATCGAGTCTCGGCGTCTGGCCGGCGGCAATCCTTTCCGCATTGATATTTGGGGCGCTGCACGCGGATGCGGCCTGGCTCCCCCTCGTCTGGCTCGGTTTCGTCCTGGCCCTCGTCCATCAGAAAACGGGGACCCTCTTCGCCCCCATCGCCGTTCACGCCGCCCACAATGCCGCGATGCTCGGGGTCCTCGTCCTCGCTCCGGAGAGCGGCGGCCGGCCCGTCTAGACGAACGGACGCCCGCGGCCCGCAAAGGTTTCCGCTTGCATCTCTTTCCCGCCGTCGCTTAGAATCCGGCGTGGGGAGCGGTCTGAGTTAGCAGCGTCTGGCAATGACTTGATCCATTGGTCCGAGATCGGTTCGAGTGACTCCGTGATCGGCTGGTCCGTCGTTCTTCAAGGACGCGTTTGCGAGTGATGGCGTCAATCTGATGCAGAGGGGGTGTTTTGTGACAGTGACAGCATTCGGACGTACGTGGCGGACGCGCGCGCTCGGCCTCGCCCTGGCCGCGGCGTTCTGCGTCACGGGATCCCTCGCCCATGGTGGCGGGCCCGGTGGTGACAAGACTCTTCACGATGCCAAGCGGCTCGTCGAACGGTTCGCGGAAGCGGGCATGCTCTCGAGGACGAGCGACGTCGAGATCCTCCACCGCCTCGAGATCCGCGGTTTCTTCGCGGGCGAGAAGGGGACGGAGGTGCGGAGAGAGGTGGTCGCATACCTCGAAAAGCTCCGGTTGTCGAAAGTCATGCAGAACGAGCCGACGCCGAAGCCGGCAAAATTCCCCGAGGTGACCGTTGTCGAGGCGGTGGTCGAGCCTCTGGACGGATCGGGCTCGGAGTTGACTCCGGGGGACGTCAACACTGCGTGGCTCAACGAGACTCCCACGGCTCCGGCGGGGCTCGTCCGCCTCGGGACCGAACCGCCGAGTCTCGCGGATCAGTTCATTCTCGCCAACGTGGGGTCCCCTTCCGTCGGATTCCCACCCGCCGAGATCTACGAGGCCGAGGTCAGCATCCGGAACTTCTTCACGTCGGCCCAGAACGTCGTGGTCGACATCACGTTCTGGGACCGGATCAACCTGGCCGCGCCCGCCAACACGCACTGTCTCGAGGGTAACCTCGGCAGGTACCAGGTCGACTTCGGCCTCATCACCGGCGGAACGACGTCGATCTATCCGGCCGTGATCAGCCTCGTTCCGCCCGTCATCTCGCTCGACAACGAGGTCTGGGTCGAGCTCAAGTACCGCAACTCGATCGACGGGCCGATCGCCCCGGACGTCACGACGATCTTCATTGGTGGCGTGAATTCGCCCCAGATCGGCAACAGCGCCGCCGGCTGGTTCATGGACAACGACGGCGACGGCTTCATCGAGACGACGGAAGGCTTCTTCGACTTCGCCGCGCCGAACAACACCGCCGACTTCCGCGCGCACCTCAGGGCGCGGGCGCCGACGACGGAGTCCGAGCCGAACGACTCGGTCGCGACGGCCGACAACACGGCTTGCGCTCTCACTTTGGCCGGCTCGATCGACCCCGCGGGAGACGTCGACTACTTCCGCTTCTCGCTGTCCGACAGCAGGCTCGTGACCGCGGACGTCGATTGCATGGGCGGCGACTCGACGCTCGACCTCCGCACTTCGGGCGGCGCCCCCATCGAATCCGACGACGACGACGGCCCGGGAGCTTGCTCGAGCATCACGCGGGTCCTGGCCGCCGGCACGTACATCCTCGAAGTGCGCGACAAGGGCAATGACGGGGTGATGCCGTACAACATCTCGCTCGCCTGCGCGCCGCTCGTCGAGACGGAGCCCAACGACACGGCCGGGACGGCCGACACGACGGCCTGCAACGTGACGATTCCCGGCGCGATCGACGCCCTGGGCGACGTCGACTACTGGACGTTCTCGCTCTCGAGCACGAACGCGGTCCGAATCCATGTCGACGCGGGCGCCGACGACTCGACGATGTCGCTCTACGACTCGGGCCTCAACCTGGTCGAGTTCGACGACGACGACGGCCCCGGATTCACTTCTTGGATCGGCAGGATCCTCCCGGCGGACACGTACTTCATCGAGGTCCGCGCTTTCAACGACGAGACCGCGTTCTCCTACGATCTCGTCCTCACGTGCTGCGCGCCGGAAGACGTCGAGCCGAACGACACCGCGGCGAACGCCACGCCGATCTCTTGCGGACAGTCGGTTTGCGGCGGCATCAGCCCCGCCGGCGACGCCGACTACTGGACTTTCAGCGTGGTCGAGCAGACTCAGGTGACGATCAACGTGGATTGCTCCTTCGGCGACTCGATCATCGAGCTGCGTGACTCGAACGACGAGCTTGTCGAAGAGGACGACGACGACGGGCCGGATCTCTGCTCTCTCATCGACCGGCTCGTTCCCGTGGGAACGTACTTCATCGTCGTCCGGGAGTTCGGCAACAACGCTCAACTTCCGTACGACCTCGACCTCGCGTGCGTGACCGTTCCGGCCGTCGACGAGATGGAGCCGAACGACAATGCCGGCACCGCGAACCCGATCTCGTGCGGGACGCCGCTGCGCGGGATCATCTCGAGCGGCGCGGATCTCGATTTCTGGGTTAACACGGAGATCGTGGCGCTGAGCCTCGTGAGCGTCCGGGTCGACACGCCGACCTCGTCCCTCGATCCGACGGTCACGATCCTCGACTCGAGCCTGAACGTCGTGGCGTTCAACGACGACGCGAACGGCCTCGATTCGGAGATCCAGTACCTCCTCTTCCCCGACACCTACTACTTCGTCGTCGACGGTCTCTCCGGGACCGGGCCGACGGCCACGTATACGCTGAGCGTCGACTGCTCGCCGCCGAACGCGGACGCCTCAGGCTGCATCGACAACGGGCACACCGTCGCCGGCAGCCTCGACGCCCCGAGCGAGTCGGACACCTACGCCTACGCGGCGACGGCGGGCGAGATCGTGCGCATGATCGCCAAGGGCGGCGCGAACGACCTCAACCTCGTCGTCGTCGACAGCAGCGGCAACCTCGTCGATCGTGACGACGACGACGCCGAAGGCGTCGACCCGCAGGTCTGCTTCGTCCCCGCCTCGGACGACTCGTACACCGTGTACGTTTCGGAGTTCCTCGGGCAGACGGGCGGCTACACGCTGTCGAGCGACATCCTCCTCGCGGAGACCGGCGTCGAGTCCGAGCCGAACGGATCCAGGCCCGACGCCCTGACCATCGGCCACAATTCGCACATCCGGGGCTCGCTCTCGGTGGCGGCCGACCAGGACTTCTACCGGTTCTTCTCGGGCGCGGGCGAGATCGTCTCGGTCACGGTTCTCTCGTGCCGCGGCAGCGACAACACGCCGGGGCGGGCGACCGATCCTCTCCTCGAGATCCGGACCAGCAACGACACAACGGTCGCGTCGTCCGACGACGACGAAGAGGATTTCGACTCTGTGATCACGAACTTCGTTCTCCCGCCGACCACGGGCTTCACCTACTACGTCGTGGTCCGCGGCTTCTCGGCGGGCGAGTACGACCTCTTCTTCCAGTTCACGAACGTTCCGTACACGCTTTCGCCCAACGTCGGGCCGAAGGTCACCGTCGGTTCGGAGATCCGCGCGGCGCTGACCGCGACGAACCCGAGCGTCGAGCGGCGGCTCAACTTCAAGATCGAGCGCATCATCGGGGGCGTCACCACGCTCCTGTCCGAGCGCCTGAACGTCCGGGCGCCGAACGGCCTGAACAAGATCAAGCCGAACGTCCTGTTCGAACGGGTTCCGATGGGTCTTACGCCCGGCACGTCGATCACGTACCGGACCACGGAAAACGTGAACGGCCGTAACGTCAGATACGACTTCGACGTGATCGTCGAGTAGTCGTCGTTCAATCGTCCTCCGGAGCGGAGGCGACGCGCTTCCGCTCCGGGTCGTCCCGCCTGACTCCGGGCCCGCCGGACGCCGTTGCGTTCGGCGGGCCCGCTTTCTTTTTTTCGGGTCTTCGGGGATTCGTGTCGGTGCGCGGCATTCGACTCCCGTCGCTCCTGCCCGCTCGGACCCGAAGCCTCGGGTGACGGGCCCGAGCGGGCAGGATCTCCTCATTCCTCGGGGGCGTGTCAGTGCTCATTCGACTCGGCGAGGAAGGTCTTCCCGCCGTTCGGAAACGCCGTCCGGAGCCCTTCCGAGTCCGCGGCCCATGTTCGGCGCGCACCGCGGATCTCTCGTGCGAATCGACTCGGCCGACGTGCTCCCTCGACACCTCTAGGCTTGGGCCAGCGGGCCGCGCATTCGACCGCCTCCGCCGGTCGTCCTGTCCGACAGTGTCGAGCGATTCCGTAAGTCACGTTGAATTAAACTCTTACGAAATCGATGGCGGCGCGCGCGCGCCTTGAACCGCAGGTCGCGGGCGTCGCCCCGAGCTGACGAGGATGCGGATTCCCTCCGCGTGACGTTTTCTCGTTCGGTGGGCGACATGTCCCGGCCGCTCCGGCAGACGTGCGGAGGATCTCTCCGTGCGGGACGTGCCAACCGCTTCCCCTCCCACACGAAATCCCGAAGCGCCCCGTTTTCGTCGGCCGGCGGGACCGCGCGGCGCTCAGAGATCCTTCCGCCGGAAGGCGACGAGCGCGAGGAAGAGTCCGAAAGCCGCGATCAAGGCGAGGATGGCGCTCTCCCCGAAGGGATACGACCCGTCGACGAAGATCCGCCGGTAGCTCCCGTAGGACGCGAGGTTGAAGAACGAATATCGCCGGGTGTCGTCGACGAGGAAGAGCACCATCTCGCCCAGCATGACGACGCCCGCGTATCCCCCGGCCTTCACCTGCTCGTCGAAAAGAACGGACGAGAGGATCGTGACCGAGAGGAGCGCCAGCGCCGAGAGGGACGCGTGCACGCTCGCGGCGAGCGTCGGGACGACGGCGACTCGCTCGCCGATCGCGAGGCTCAAGGGGATTCCGAGGAGCGAGCTGCCGACGACGGGGATCGAGACGGCGATCGCGAGCGCCGCGCACTTCTCGATCAGGACTCGGGTGCGCCCGACCGGCTTCGCAAGGAGGACCGAGATGGTCCCCGTCTCGACCTCCTTGCTCACGGCTCCCATGCCGATGAAGACCGCCGCGGCGGCGGAGAGGAAGACGAGGCCCTTCACGTAGTGCTGGAACACGAAGTAGCCCACGTACTCGTCCCGCAAGACGTCGGCGACCATGCCCTTCACGAACACCGGGATGAGCTTCGCGATCGGACCCCGGTTCTGGGCGAAGGTCGGGTAGTAGAGGATCGCGAGCGTCAGCGCGAAGGTCACGACCGCGAGGAGGACGAGAGACTTCACGATCTCGTCCCGGAGGGTCTTCCGGAAGATCATGGCCGGGTCCCGGCGCCGCCGTCGCCGCCGGATTCGCCCGCGCGGTCGGCGAGATACAGCTCGGCGTAGAGGTCCTCGAGCCCGGGCGCGCGGAGTTCGAGGCTCCGGATGGGGAGAGCCGCGAGGGCCCGGAGCGTCTCGCGGGCGTCGCCCGCGAGCGTCAGCCGGAAGCCGGGACCGAGCCGCGCCACGCCCGAGACCGCGGGCAGCGAGCGCAGCGCGCCCTCGTCCACCTCCCCCTCGAACGCGACCGTCGCCACGCGAAGGAGCCGCTCGAGCGCCGCCGACCGCTCGGACTCCGAGACGATGCGGCCGCGGCGGATGAACTCGGTGCGCGTGCAGACGCGCTCGACCTCGGAGAGAACGTGGGAGGAGAGGACGACCGTCGTGCCGCGAGAGATCTCCTCCCGAACGAGATCGAGGACCTGACGGCGCGAGGTCGGGTCGAGCCCTTTCGTCGCCTCGTCGAGGACGAGGACCGCCGGTCCGTGCGCGGCCGCCTGGAGGAGCCCGAGCTTGACGCGCATGCCGAGAGAGTAGGTCTTCGTCTTCCGGTCGACGGGAAGGTCGAGCTTCCGGGCCAGGTCGAGCGCCCGGTCGAGGCCGCGGCCGCCGTGGAAGGAGAGGCAGAAAGCGAGGTACTCGCGGCCGGTCATGTTCCGGTAGGGATGGACCTCCTCCGGCATGAACCCGACGAGCCGGCGCACCTCGAGCGACTCGCGCACGATCGACCGCCCGAAGACCCATCCTTCGCCCGACGTCGGCCGGACGAGCCCGACGAGCATCTTGATGGTCGTGCTCTTCCCGGAGCCGTTCGGCCCGACGAGCCCGACCGACTCTCCCGGGCGGATGGCGAGCGTCAGGCCGTCGACGGCCGGCACTCGCCCGTAGCGCTTCGAGAGCGCGGCGAGATCGATCGCGTTCCCGGAATCCCTGTCCATGCGGTATTCGCGCCGTCGGCGCTGCGTGCTTAGTACCATCTCTCCCGACCCGCCGCGGGGCGGGCCTCCCCGCACGACGATGAGCGACTGGACTTCCGGAACCGGCCCCGCCCCGGGGCTAGAGACGGCCGAGGCCGCGCGGCGGCTCGTCCGATTCGGGCGAAACGAGATCTCGCGCGAGGCCCAGGTCTCCCCGGTGCGGCTCTTTCTCGGGCAGTTCCGCAGTCCGCTCGTCCTCCTCCTCCTCGCGGCCTCCGCGCTCTCGATCGCCCTTGGGCATGGCGTCGACGCCGCCGCGATCGCCGCCATCGTCGCCGTCAACGCGGTCGTCGGCTTCCTCCAGGAGCACCGGGCCGAGAAAGCGGTCCTCGCGCTCCGGTCGATGACGGCGCCGCGGGCGACCGTCCTCCGCGACGGCCGCGCGCGCGTCGTCCCGTCCGCCGAGGTCGTGCCGGGGGACGTCCTTCTCCTCGAGGCCGGCGATCTCGTCGCCGCGGACGGGAAGATCCTTGCGGCGCACGACCTCCGGACGGTCGAAGCGCCCCTGACCGGCGAGAGCGTCCCGGTCGAAAAAGGCGCGTCTCCCGCGCCGGCCGGCGCACCGCTCGCGGAGCGGACGGACTCGGTCTTCCTCGGCACGTCGGTCGCGACCGGCACGGGCCGCGCGGAGGTCGTCGCGACCGGCATGAGGACCGAGATGGGGAAGATCGCCCACCTCATCGGGTCGGCCGAGCGCGGCGTCACGCCGCTCGAAAAGCGCCTCGGCGTCGTGAGCCGGCGGCTGATCGCGCTCTGCCTCGGGGTCGTCGCCTTCGTCCTCCTCCTCCGCATTCTTCGGGGCGTGCCGCTCCTCGAGGGGCTCCTCTCCGCCGTCGCGCTCGCCGTCGCCGCCGTGCCGGAAGGGCTCCCCGCGATCGTCACCATCGCGCTTGCGATCGGCGTGCAGCGAATGGCGGCCCGGAACGTGCTCGTGCGAAGGCTCGCCTCCGTCGAGACGCTCGGCTGCGCGACCGTCATCTGCACCGACAAGACCGGCACGCTCACGACGGGACGGATGGCGGTCCGCGAGATCCGGGCGGAGGACGAAGGGGCGCTCCTTTTCGCCGCCGCGGCGTGCTGCGACGCCGAGCTCGGCGAAGACGGACGAGGCGGCACGGGCGACCCGACAGAGATCGCCATTCTCGCCGCGGCCGCCGAGCGCGGCATCCGCCGGGAGGTGATCGAGCGGGAGCGGCCGCGCGAGGACGAGAGGCCGTTCAGCCCGGAGCGGAAGATGATGTCGGTCTTCCGCCGGGACGGCACGCTCTACGCGAAGGGCGCCGTCGAGGTCGTCAGGCGGCTCTCGTCTTCCGGAGGGGACGGCGCGTCGGAGGCGAACGAGGATCTCGCCGCGAAAGGCCTCCGCGTCCTCGCCGTCGCGACCGGCCGCGGACGCGAGGAGAAAGGCCTCCGGTTCCTGGGCCTCCTCGGGATCGCGGATCCGCCCCGTGCTGAGGCGATCGACGCCGTCCGGCTCGCGAAGAGGGCGGGCATCCGCACGGTGATGATCACGGGCGACCATCCGACGACCGCGCGGGCCATCGCCGGGGAGATGGGCATCCTCGGGCCGGGGGAGGAGGGCTCCGAGGTCGTCCACGCGCGCGCGACGGCCGAGCAGAAGATCGAGATCGTCCGGAGCTGGAAAGGGCGCGGCGAGATCGTCGCGATGACCGGCGACGGCGTGAACGACGCTCCGGCCCTGCGCGAGGCGCACATCGGAATCGCCATGGGGAAAACGGGCACGGAGGTCACCCGCGAGGCGTCCGACATGATCCTCGCCGACGACGACTACTCGAGCATCGTCGCCGCCGTGCGGGAAGGGCGCGGTGTTTACGACAATATCCGGAAGGCGCTCGTCTACCTCCTGACCGGCAACGCGGGCGAGCTCGTCGCCGTCCTCTCAGCGTCGGTCCTCGGCCTCCCCATGCCGCTCCTGCCGCTTCACCTCCTCTGGATCAACCTCGTGACCGACGCGCTCCCGGCGCTCGCCCTCGTCCTCGACCCGCCGGACGACGACGTCCTCGAGAGGAAGCCGCGGCGACCGGACGAAGAGATGCTCGGGCGCTCTGAGTGGGCTCGGATCCTCGCGGTCGGGCTCCTCGAGGGAGCGATCGCGCTGGCCGCGTTCCTGGTCGCGCTCCGCGTTCTTCCGCTCGACGAGGCGCGAAACGTCGCGTTCTCGTCGCTCGTCTTGAGCCAGCTCTCGAGGTCGTTCGCGGCGCGGAGCGACCGGAAGCTCTTCTGGGAGGTGGGAGCCTTCACGAACCTCCGCCTCCTCGTCGTCGTCGCCGCGAGCACTCTTCTCCAGGTCGGAATCTCGGCGACCGAGTTCACGCGCGGCCTCTTCCGCATCGGAGCCCTCTCTCCCGGGACGTGGCTCGCCGTCGGCGCGCTCGGGCTCGTCTCCGTGACGGTGCTCGAGATCGCGAAGCTCGCGAGGCGGCGGAAGGGGGCGAGGTGATGGCGGGCCTCGGTCTCGAGTGCGTCGAGACCGCGCGCGGCGCCGTCGAGCGCCGAGTCGAGAACGGAGGCGGAAGGAGGGTCTCCCTCTACTCCTACCGACCGGAGCGGTGGCTTTCGAGCGCCGCCTCGACCGGGTCGGACGCGGGCTTTTTTCGCCCGAGGCGCGCGAGAGCGTCGCCCAGAGCGGCAAGGACGCGCACGACGTTCCCGATGCGCGCGCCGTCGCCCATGAGACCGATGCGGAGGATCTTCCCCTTGAGGGGTCCGAGCCCGCCGCCGATCTCGATCCCGTGCTCGGTCAGGAGGTGCTTTCTCACTATTGCCTCGTCGACGCCGTCCGGCGCCCGGACGGCCGTGAGAGAGGGGATCCGTCGCTCGGGGACGAGGACGAGCGGCTCGAAACCCAGGACGGCGAGCCCGGCGAGGAGGCTTCTCTGCGCCGCCCGGTGCCGCGCCACGCGGGCCTCGATCCCCTCTTCCTCGATGAGGTCGAGCGACGCGCGGAGGCCGTAGATCGCCGTGATCGGCGCGGTGTGATGGTAGGTCCGACCCTCGCCCCAGTAGTCCGCAAGCATCGTGAAGTCGAGGTACCAGGACTCGACCTTCGACTTCCGGCCGCGGACGCGCGCGATCGCCTCGTCGGACGCCGTGACCGGCGAGAGGCCGGGCGGCGAGGCGAGGCACTTCTGAGTGCCGGAGTACGCCGCGGCGACGCGCCACGCGTCCACCTCGATCGGCGCGCCGCCAAGAGACGTGACGCAGTCCATGATCGGGAGCGCGCCGCCGTCCCGCGCCGCGCGAGCGAGCGCCCCGGCGTCGGAGAGGGCGCCCGTCGACGTCTCTGCGTGGACGAACGCCGCCGCGACCGGCCGCGATCTCGCCACGGCCTCGGCGAACCGGTCGACGTCGACCGGCGATCCCCACGCGTCCTCGACGCGCACGACCTTTGCCCCGGCCCGGGCCGCGACATCGCACATCCTCTCGCCGAAGAGCCCGTTCACGGCCACGACCACCGTGTCCCCGCGCTCGAGGAGGTTGACGAGGAGCGCCTCCATGCCGGCGCTCCCCGTGCCCGAGAGGGGCAGCGTGAAACGGTTCCGGGTGCGGAAGAGGCCGCGGAGCGACTCCTGGACGCCATCCATGAGGCGCAGGAAATCAGGATCGAGGTGGCCCACCAGCGGGGCGGCCATCGCGCGCAGCACGCGCGGCGGCACGGGGCTCGGGCCCGGGCCGAGGAGAAGCCGGTTTTCGGGAACGGCGTGGGCGCTCTTCATGGGACCTTCACGCTCCGTTTCACGAACGCGAACATCTGACTTTATACTGAACGCCGTCGCCGTGAACGCCGTCGCCAGCCGAGGAGCCGCGCATGCCGAAGCCCGTGATCCTGGTCGTCGACGACGAGAAGGACATCACCGAGATCGTCGCCTACAACCTCTCGAAGGAAGGGTTTGAGGTCCACGTCTGCGGGGACGGCGAGAGCGCTCTCTCGAAGTGCCGGGCGCTGCACCCGGACCTCGTCGTGCTCGACGTCATGCTCCCCGGGATGGACGGCATCGAGGTGTGCCGCGCCCTTCGGCGGGACGAGCGGACGTCGGCGATCCCGGTCGTTCTCCTCACCGCAAAGGGCGAGGAGTCCGACGTGGTGCTCGGGCTCGGAGTCGGAGCCGACGACTACGTCCCCAAGCCGTTCAGCGTGAAGGAGCTCGTCGCTCGGATCCGGGCGCTCCTCCGGCGCCGGCAGCGCGAGATCGACGACGAGGACCGTTCCGTCGTCCGGATCGGCGACCTCACCGTCGACTCCGTCCGCCACGAGGTCGTCGCGGGGAAAAAGACGATCGCCCTCACGCTGACGGAGTTCAAGCTCCTCCGGTATCTCGCCTCCCACGCCGGACGCGTCTTCACGCGGAGCGAGATCCTCGACCGCGTGATCGGCGAGGACGTCTACGTCGTCGACCGCAACATCGACGTCCACGTCCGCTCCATACGGAAAAAACTCGGGAAGCTCGCCGCCCACATCGTCACCGTGCGCGGCGTCGGGTACAAGTTCGACGAGCGCGCCGTCCCGGTCTGAGCGTGCGACGCCTGAGCGCCGCGGACGGGACCTCTGCGGGCGCGACCGCTTTGGCGCGACGGGGAGGAACCGGCCTCCGGGCCTCCATCAGCTCGACGGGAAGATCTCCGACTCGGCCTGGGCGATGAACTCGACGATCTCTCCGGGGTGCATCGTGCCGAGCGTCGGGGCGAACGTCTTCCGGCGGATGAGCTGCGCGAGCGTCCCGAGGAGCGTCAGATGGCCGTACGGGTCGTCGAGGGGGGAGAGAAGGAGGAAGACGACGTTCACGGGCTTCGCGTCGGAAGCGCGGAAGTCGATTCCCGTGCGTGAGTATCCCATCGCCCCCGTGAAGTCGCTCGTGAACGGCACCTTGGCGTGGGGGATCGCGATGCCTCCGCCGAGCGCCGTCGAGGAGATCGCTTCGCGCTTGAGGAGGGAGATGATCGCGCCGTCCCGGTGCTCGGCGGAGAGGTTCCCGGCGAGAATGAGACCGTCGACGAGCTCGGCGACGAGCGTGTCGACGGAGCGGGCCTTGAGGTCCGTGAGGACCACGCCCTTTCTCAGGATCTCGCTCAGGCGCATGAGCGGCGGATTTTATAGGAAGGGCGGCGGCTTCGAAACGGGATTCGCGCGAGACGGGCTCTCGCTCCGCGAGTCCCTCCTCCCCGGCGCCGCCCGATCCCTTCCGGCCGATACAATGGCGGCCTAACCCGGGTTGAGCGGGGATCACTTCCATGTCGTGGAGCCGGCTTCGGGTCGTCTGGAAGCTCTTTTTCGTGACCGTGGCCTTCTCGGCTCTGACGGCGGGTCTCGTTGCGTTCTGGGTCGACCGGTCGCTCCGGAGCGAGCTTAAGGACTCGATGGTCGAGTCGCTCCGGCACCGCGTGGTCCTCCTCGCGGATCTCGTGGAGGGGCGGACGGGCGAGGATCTCCGCGGCGACGCCTTCCGCGAGCGGATCGACCGGCTCGGCCGGAGGAGCGAGACCCGCTTCACGGTCATCGCGGGCGACGGTGCCGTCCTCGCAGATTCCGACGAGGACCCGCGGCGGATGGAGAACCACGGGAGCCGCGAGGAGGTGCGAGGGGCGCTCGAGCACGGCTTCGCGACGGCGACGCGGCACAGCCACACGCTTGGGACCGACCTCCTCTACGCGGCGCTCGCAGTCGACCTCGGAAAGGACGGCCGCATCGTCGTGCGGGGCGCGCTCGCGATGTCGGCCGTCGAGGAGCGGCTCTCTGCCGCAAGCCGCTCGGTCTTCCTCGCCTCGGCGGTCGCCCTTCTCGTGGGGACGATGCTCGGGCTTCCGGTGGCGCGCCGGCTGACGCGGCCTCTCCGCGAGATGCGGCGCGTCGCGGAGAAGTTCGCCCGGGGCGATTTCCGGCGCCGCGCGTCGGTCCTCGGCTCGGACGAGATCGGGCATCTCGCGTCGGCGCTCAACCGGATGGGGGAGGAGCTCGAGGAGCGCATCCGCCTCACGGATGAGGATCGCAACAAGACCCTCGCGATCCTCGGCGCCATGCAGGAGGGTCTCGTTGCGGTCGACCGCGACGAGCGCATCGTCCTCATCAACCGCTCGGCGCGCGATCTCACGGGCCTGGGCTCGGAGGCGGTCGAGGGCAAGAGGACGTGGGAGGCGATCCGGGTCGGAGCCGTGGTCGACATCCTTCGAGCCGCTCTCGACGGGCGCGACTCCTGGCGCGACGACATCGCCCTCCCGGGCCGGACGGGGCTCGTCGTGGAGGCGCACGCCGCGCCGATCGGGCCCGAGGACGGGCCCGTCGAGGGCGCGGTCGCGGTTCTCCACGACGTCACCCGCCTCCGGAAGCTCGAGAGCTACCGGCGCGACTTCGTGGCGAACGTCTCCCACGAGTTGAAGACGCCGCTCACGACGATCCGCGCCGCGGTCGAGACTCTTCTCTCCGGCGCGGCGCGGGATCCGGAGGCGATGACGCGCTTCCTCGCGAAGATCGACGTGCAGTCGTCGAGGCTCGAGGCCCTGATCGGCGACCTCCTGAGCCTCTCGCGCCTCGAGTCCGAGGGGCTCGCCCGCGGGAAGGCGCCCGTCGACCTCCGCGCGATCCTCACTGACAGCGTCGGCCGCTTCGCGGAGAAGGCGGCGGCGAAGAAGGTCTCGGTCTCGTTCACGCCCGGCGACGAGAGTTTGGACCCGGCCGAAGCGCCGTGTGTGATGGGGGACGGCGGCGCGCTGTCGCAGGTGTTCGACAACCTGATCGACAACGCGGTCAAGTACACGCCGGAGGGAGGGCACGTGCGGGTCAGCATGCGCGAGAGCGGGGCGGGCCGGATTGCCGTCGACGTCGAGGACGACGGCCTCGGCATCTCGGAGCCGGACACCGAGCGGATCTTCGAGCGGTTCTACCGCGTCGATCGGGCTCGCTCGCGCGACGTCGGAGGGACGGGCCTCGGGCTCGCCATCGTGAAGCACATCGTGGTCCTCCATCGGGGCTCGGTCCAGGTGAGGAGCGCTCTCGGAGAGGGCTCGACGTTCAGCGTCACGCTCCCGCGGTCGCTCGATCCCCTCGAGGGCGGAGAACGGGGGATCGAAACCTCTTCCACGACCGCCTCCTCGTCGCCGCCGCCGGGCGGCTCCGATCCCGGCGCGGCGGAAGAGGCGGTCGCGGGTCCGGAGAGTTAGCCTGCTTCACGACCTCGCCTGACGGTGCGATAGAGTCATGACCCCCGCTATCACTCGCCTTGCGAAGACGCCGGAGCCCTTCCTCGGCCTCCGATCACACCTGTCGGACGTCGCGGCGGGGCGCGACGTCCGAGTTCGGATGCGGCTCGCCGGCGCTAGGATGACAAAATGACCAAGCACTTCGAGCGGGAGCTCGACGTCCTGAAGCGCGACATCCTCACCATGGGGATCATGGTCGAGGAGTCGCTCACTCAGGCGCTGCGGGCGCTTGCCACACGCGACGCCGAGCTCGCCGAGCAGGTGATCCGCGCCGACGAGTGGATCGACGCGCGCGAGAACAAGATCGACGAGGAGTGCCTGAAGCTCCTCGCGCTCTACCAGCCGGCGGCCTCGGACCTTCGCTTCATCACGGCCGTGATGAAGATCAACGGCGACCTCGAGCGCATGGCGGACGAGACGGTGAACATCGCGGAGCGGGCGGCCTTCCTCGCGGGACAGCCGAAGCTCGCGGTCGATCTGCCGTTCGACGAGATGCAGGAACGGGTCCGCAAGATGGTGAAGGAGTGCCTCGACGCTCTCGTCAATCGCGACGCCGCGCTCGCGCGGAGCGTGTGCGCCGCCGACGACGCGGTCGACGATCTCAACCGGCGGAACTACTCGACGCTGCTCGACGTCATGCGGAAGGACCCCGCCGGGATCGAGCGCGGCGTCATGCTGCTCTCGGTGTCGCGGTTCCTCGAGCGGATCGCGGATCTCGCGACCAACGTGAGCGAGGACGTCGTTTACTTCGTCGAGGGCGAGATCATCCGCCACCACGGGCTGCACGACCCGACGACGCCCCCGCCGTCGTGGCAGGCGACGCGGCTGGAGAGGTAGGAACGACAGGAAACGGTACCAGGTACCGTTTCCGGGCGTCTTGGCTCGCGGCTGCGTCTACGCGTCGGCCCGGAAACGGTACCTGGTACCGTTTCCTATTCCGTCCTCATCCGAATCGGCCCGTCACGTACGCCTCCGTCTGCCGGCTGAGCGGCTTCCGGAAGATCGTCTCCGTCGGGCCGAACTCGATGATCCGGCCGAGGTACATGAACGCCGTGTAGTCCGAGATCCGCGCGGCTTGCTGCATGTTGTGCGTCACGATGACGACCGAGTAGCGGCCCCGGAGGCCGACGATCAAGTCCTCGATCTTCGAGGTCGCGATCGGGTCGAGCGCGGAGCACGGCTCGTCCATCAGCAGGACCTCGGGGTCGGTGGCGATCGCGCGAGCGATGCAGAGGCGCTGCTGCTGCCCCCCCGAGAGCGAGAGCGCGCTCTCCCGCAGCCGGTCCTTCACCTCGTCCCAGAGCGCGGACTGCCGGAGGCTCCGCTCGCACGCCTCCTCGAGCGCGGGCTTCCGGCGCTCGCCGTCGATCCTCAAGCCGTAGACCACGTTCTCGAAGATCGACTTCGGGAACGGATTGCTCTTCTGGAACACCATCCCCATCCGCTTCCGGAGCTCGATCACGTCGACGTCGGGGCCCGTGATGTTGCGGCCGTCGAGCGAGATCGCGCCCGAGGTCCGGACGGAGTCGACGAGGTCGTTCAGGCGATTGAGCGAGCGGAGGAGAGTGGACTTCCCGCAGCCCGACGGTCCGATGAGGGCGGTCACCTTGTTGCGCGGGATGCGGAGGTCGATGTCGTGAAGAGCCTGCGTCGTTCCATAGTGGAGGCAGAACTTCTCCACGTGGATGCAGGTCTCCTCCCGGTGGATCTCGGGGTGGACGACCGGCGACGCCCGGCCTTCTTCCGCCGGGGTCCTCTCGTCGTTCCAGCCGGCCGCCCGGTGGACGGGCGCGGCGTCGCGCAGCTCGACGGGCATCTTTTTTTCGTCCTTTCGATTCGTCAATGGATGATCCCGATCACGGGGCTCATCCGAAGGTGGAGGAACGGAACTTCCGGCGGAGCCGGTTGCGAATGACGATCGCCGCGATGTTGAGAACGAGCACGACGAGGAGGAGGAGCAGCGTCGTCGAGAACACCATCGGCCTCGCGGCCTCGGCGTTCGGGCTCTGGAGGCCGACGGCGAAGATGTGATAGCCGAGGTGCATGAACCGCCGCTCGGGATGGAGGAACGGGAACGTGCCGTCCATCGGGAGCGTCGGCGCGTAGTGCACCGCGCCCGTCAGCATGAGCGGGGCGACCTCGCCGGCGCCCCGCGCCATCGCGAGGATCACGCCCGTCAAGATGCCGGGCATCGCCCGCGGGATCACGATGCGCCGGATCGTCTGGAATCGCGACGCACCGCAGCCGTAGCTCGCCTCTCGCAAGCTGTTCGGGACGGCGGCCAGCGCCTCCTCGGTCGCCACCACGACGACCGGGACGGTGAGGAGGGCGAGAGTGAGCGAGGCCCAGAGTATTCCGCCTCCGCCCAGCGTGGGCGACGGGAGCCTCTCGGGGAAGAAGATCTGATCGATCGTCCCGCCGACCGCGTAGCAGAAGAAGCCGAGGCCGAAGACCCCGAACACGATCGACGGGACGCCCGCGAGATTGTTCACCGCGATGCGGACGACGCTGACGAGCGCGCCCTGCTTCGCGTACTCGCGGAGATAGAGCGCTCCGATCACTCCGAAGGGCACGACCGCGATCGTCATGAGGAGCGTCATGAGGACCGTTCCGAAGATCGCGGGGAAGACGCCCCCCTCCGTGTTGGACGACCGAGGATCGTCGGTCACGAACTCGACCACGCGGGAGCCGTACACGAGAAGGCGCTCGATCGTCCCCAAGTCGTTCGACGGCACGACGCGCACGACGTCCGAGACCAGGATCTCCTTCGTCAAGCCCCCCGCGGTCTCGAAGATGAGCGCGTGCCGCTCGTCCTCGGTCCGCTCCGCCTGAAGGACCGCGAACGCCTCGTCGTAGCGCCGGCCGAGGTCCCCCTCCCGTCGCTCGATCTCGGCGATCTCCGCCGCGAGGGCCTTTGGATCCGCGCGATGCTCGTACCGCGCGCCGAGCCTCTCGAGGCGTGCCTCCTCCATTCCCCGGTTGATCTCGCCGATGACGGACTTGTCGATGCGCTCGATCTCCTCGAGGCGCCTCTCCGCCGGGGGGAGCGCTTTCGCGAGCGCCTCGATCCCCTCGGCCGGCTCGAGCGCCCGTGCGTCGTCGCCGGTGCGGATCCCCGTGACGAAGCCGATGGCCGGACCCCAGTCCCTCCTCTCGAGGAGCACCGCGTCCTTCGGGCGGTCGCGCTTCTCGATGTCCGACTCGTCGATCCAGCGGAACTCCGCGCCGAAGACGTCGCGGTTCCCGACGTGGACCTGGATGCGCGGAGATCCGCCAGGACCAAGCTCGCGCTGCTCGATCGTCCCGAGCATGACGGAGCCGTCCTTCATGTGGAGCCGATCGATCCGCTTCGGCCAGAACGTCGCAAGCCCCTGCCAGAGGACGATCGCGATCAGCGCCGAGATCATGAGGATCGCGAGCGCCAGCGCGCCGCCGGTCAGGAAGATGAAGCTCTCGCCGCGCGGCTTGAAATCGCCCGCGATCGGCCGCCGCGAGGGAGTGCGGATCAGCTCCGTGTCGAGAGCGGCGGCTTCCGTCACAGCGCCTTCCCCCGTCCGCGGATCCGGAGGCGGACGATCTCCGCCAGCGTGTTGACGACGAACGTCACGCCGAAGAGCAGGACCGCGGCGAGGAAGAGCACGCGGTAGAGCGTTCCTCCCTGGGGCGCCTCGCCGAGCTCGACGGCGACGGTGGCCGAGAGCGCCCGGAAGCCGTTGAAGACGCTCCAGTCGAGGACGGCGGTGTTGCCGGTCGCCATGAGGACGATCATCGTCTCGCCGACGGCGCGGCCGAATCCCACCATGACCGCCCCGAAGATGCCCGAGAGCGCGGCGGGGAGGACGACCCGGACGGCGGTCTGCCAGCGGGTCGCTCCGCACGCGAGCGACCCGGACCGGAGGTGCTCGGGCACCGCGGTGATCGAGTCCTCAGCGATGGCGTAGATGATCGGGATCACCGCGAAACCCATCGCGAACCCGACGACGAGCGAGTTCCGCGGGTCGTAGACGAGCCCCTCCTCTCCCAGGAAGAGCCGGCGGAAGTCTCCGCCGAAGAGAAGGTTCTCGAGCGGGGAGGCGAGGAGGATCGCGAGGACTAGCGCCACGACCGCCGTCTCGATCAGCGTGGCCGGGACTGCGACGCGCCGCGAGACGATCGGCGATCGCGCCTGGAGCTTCTTCCGGACCAGGAGAACGAGAGGCCAGAGCGCGGCGAGAATGACGACGAAAAGAACGATCCCGAAGAGGGGAGTCCCCGATCCTCCGTCGTATCGGAGCCATCCCTCAAAGTCGCCGCCGAAGACGAGACGCTCGGCCACGCCGCCGAGGGCGAGGCTCGCGGCGATCGCCGCGGCGGCGAGGACGAGGAGGAGCGCCATGTGCGCCGATTCCGGCAGGCGAGCGGCGAGCCGCCGCGGCAGCCGGTCGTACGCGGCGCCGGCGGCGACGAGCAGGAGCGGGCCGAGCCCGAACGCGACCACGATCGCCGGAACCACCTGGGCGATGAGAGGCGCGAGGATGAGCGCGGCGATGAACCCGAGGACGACGCTCGGGAGGGACGCCATCAGCTCGACGGTCGGCTTCAGGATCCCGCGGAGCCTCGGATGGAGGAACTGCGACGTGTAGATCGCGGCGAGGAGCGCGATCGGGACTGCGAAGAGGAGCGCGTAGAACGTCCCCTTGAGCGTTCCGAACGCGAGCGGCACGAGCGACAGCTTGGGCTCGAAGTCGTCCGTTCCGCCGGTCGACTGCCAGACGTACTCGGGCTTCTCGTACCCTTCGTACCAGACCTTCCCGAAGACGGTGCCGAGCGTCACCTCGGGGTGCGGATTCTTAAGTGAGAACAATCGAATCCGCCCCGATGCGTCCTCGGCGACGAACCCGTCGAGCTTCGGCGCGATCGCGACGGCCTGGATCGCCTGGCCGTTTCCGACCTCGAGGTCGAGGAGCGTCCGCTCGGTCGTCATGTGGTGCACGCGCACGCGGCCGTCGCGGGACCCCGTGAGGAAGCCCTTGTCGCGCGGGCTCGTGCACGAGGCCGTGACGGGCGAATCGTGCGGATCGAACGCGTGGGGCCGGACCGCGCGCCATCCGTCGGGCGCGTTCGCGTCGCGAGCGAGAAACCACGTCGAGACCGATCCTCCCGTGTCGGCGACGAGGATCGACTGCTGTCCGAGAAGCCATTCGAAGGCGGCGAGGCGGTCCGCGACGGCGGGAACGACGTCGAACCGCTCGATCTCGCGAGGCTCGCCGTCGCCGTCGGCCGGCACGAGGACGCGGCTCACGTCGCCGTCGTCGCGAGCGACGAAGGCGAAGCGCCCGGTGTCGGACAGGAGGACTCTCGCGGCTCGTCCGCGAGCGATCGCGGAGAGGTCGTGGTCGGAAACGGTCTCCGTCGTCTCCTCGGTGACGATGTTCGTCTTCCGGTGGGTGACGCGGAGCGCCGCCCCGCCGTCGGCGAAGGCGGCGACGAGCGCCTCGAAGCCCTCCTCGTCGTGGCGCGCCGCGGAAATCACGGAGCCGCCGCCGCCGAACTCGAACACAGCATGGCCGCGGATCCGCGGGGCGATCCTGCGAACGAGCCCGTCCGCGGTCGTCTCCACGATGCCGCCGTCCTCGACGCGCGGCGCCCGTGCGGGAGCGGGCGAGGCCGGCGCGTCCGGATACGTCACCTCGTACTCGATCGCGAGGCGCGCGATGCGTCCGGACGCGGTGCCGACCAGGAGGTCCGCGCGCGCGGCCGGCGACGCGGGCGACACCGAAGCGATCGACTGGCCGCCGAGATCGGCGATTCCGATCCGCGCGACGAGCGATCCCGACGCCGCGTCGAGGAACGCCACCTCGGGCTCCTCGCCGATCCGCACGACGATTCTCCGGTACTCGTCGACGTCGAGGTAGAGGGGCGGGTCCGGCGCGGCGAGCGGCTCGAGGACGCGCTGCTCCGAAGCCGACGCGCCGAGGAAGAGGGGGATCGCCTCCCTGACGATGAAGACGAGGATGAGCACGAGCGCGGCGATGATGCCGATGCCGCCGGTGCGGATGACCGCACCGGCGGCCCAGTCCAAGGCCTTGACGCGCGCCGACGTCTTCCGATTCCGGCCGCGTGTCGCCGCGGCGGTCTCGTTCACGCGGATCCTCGCGCGACGATCTTCCGGCCGCGGGTCAGTAGTCGACCTTCTTCCTCTCCTTCTCGCAGATCGCGTGCGGGAGCGGCAGATAGCCGTCCTTGATCACGATCTCCTGTCCCTCGCGGCTCATGAGGAAAGTCACGAACTCGCGGACGAGCGGATCGGCGGGCTTGCCCGGCTGGATGTTGACGTAGACGTAGAGGAATCGCCCGAGGGGATAGTCGCCGGAGTAGACGCTCTCGAGGGCGGCGTCGAACACCTTTCCGCCGTCCTTCGCCGACAACGGAACGGCTCGGACGCCGGACGTCTTGTACCCGATGCCGCTGTAGCCGATCCCGTACCGGTCGGTCGTGCAGCCCTGGACCACCGACGACGAGCCCGGCTGCTCCTTCACCTCGTCCTTGAAGTCGCCCTTGAAGAGGGCGTGCTCCTTGAAGTAGCCGTAGGTCCCCGAGGCCGAGTTGCGGCCGTAGAGGCTGATCGGCTTCGTCGCCCAGTCGCCCGTGAGACCGAGCTGGCCCCAGGTGCGGACGTCGTCCGTGAGGCCTCCCTTCCGGGTCTTCGAGAAGATCGCGTCCACGTGCGGCAGCGACAGCGACTGGATGGGGTTGTCCCTGTGGACGTAGACCGCGAGCGCGTCGAGCGAAGTGCGGATCTCGGTCGGCTTGTAGTGGAAGCGCTCCTCGAACTTGTCGATCTCCTCCTGCTTCATCCGGCGTGACATCGGGCCGAGCTGCGCCGTGCCCGCGATGAGGGCCGGCGGCGCCGTGGACGATCCCTTCCCTTCGACCTCGATCTTCACGTTCGGATAGTACTTGGCGAACCCCTCGCCCCAGAGCGCGAGGAGGTTGTTCATCGTGTCGGAGCCGATGCTCTTGAGCGAGCCCGACACTCCGGAGGCGGCCATGTACGGAGGGATCTTCGGATCGACTTCGAGGGCCACGTCGTCGGAGAGAGCAGAGAGGCCGGAAGCGAGCAGCGCGACGGGCAGGATGGCGAGCGCGAGACTCCTGGAAATGGACATGGCGGTGCGGTCTCCTTTGTCTCAGATCTGAACTCGACTCGGAGGTCGGGCGGCGCGGGCGAGGAGGAACGATATTCGCCGCCGGTGAAGGGCTCTCGCCCGGATTCGTGAATATCGTGTTAAGTTCCGGCGGGAGCGCCTTGCAAGCCGCAAGGATTTGGGCGAGAAGGCCTTAGGCGTTTCCCGATCGCGTCCGAGGCGCCGGTTTCGAGCGCACGAGCCCGACGAACGGGGGAGGAATCGCGTCCTCGAATCGCAGGCGTTCGCCCGTCCTCGGATGATCGAAGGCGAGGACGCGGGCGTGGAGCGCGAGACGGCGGATCGGATCGACGCGGCTCCCGAACGGCTCGTCGCCGGCGATGGGACGGCCAATCCCCTGGAGCTGGACGCGGATCTGGTTCTTCCGCCCGGTTTCGAGCTTGAGCTCGACGAGCGAGAACTTCACTCCCTCCTCGAGGACGCGATAGTGGGTGATCGCGCGCCGGCCGCGCTTCTCCGATTTCGTCTCGCGGACGCGGCCCTCTTCGCCTTCCTCGATGCGGCTCGTGAGCGTCCCGGAGGGCGGGGCGATCCGCCCCGAGACCACGGCGACGTAGATCCGCTCGACGGTGTGGGCCGCGAATTGAGCCTGGAGGCCCGCTTTCGCCCCGGGCGTCTTGGCGAAGACGACGAGGCCCGAGGCGAGCTTGTCGAGCCGGTGGACGACGAAGATCTTGGCCGAGGGCCGCGTCCGCTTGACGTGGGCGGAGAGATAGGCGAAGGCCGTCCGCTCGCGCTCCTTCGGCGTCGCGATCGTGAGGAGGTTCTGGGCCTTGCGCACGACGATCACGTCGGCGTCTTCGTGCACGAGGTCGAGGCCGGGGGGAAGATCGGCGGGGGGCGAGGCGGACGCGATCTCGACGACGTCGCCCGCGCGCACGCGGTCGGCCGGGCGAGCGACGCGCCCGTTGACGCGCACGCGCCGGTGCTCGAAGAGGAGCTTCCGCGTGCGGCCCGACGAGTTCGCGACGATCTCGCCCACGACGTCGCGGGCCTCGGCGTCGCGCCGCGCGCGATGCCTCATCGCCCGCCGCCCGCCTTGGCTTCGGGGAGCGGGGCGGGCGCCGCGCCTTTCGGCCGCGAGAGCGCGACCGACGCGAGCCCGGTCGAGGTGCCCCAGAGCGCAAAGCCGACGTGCGGCGGATCGAGGGCCTCGGTCGAGACCGCGCGGAAGGCGACGGCGTCGTTCAATCGGACGGTGACGAAGCCGTCCACGCGATCGATCACGACCGTCCATTCCGTTGCCGGAGGGACGGCGACCTCGGGCGCGAGGTAGACGAGCCGGTCGTACTCCTCGAGGCGCGCGGCGACGTGCCCGTCCCCTCCGCCCGACGGGTGGACGACGAGCGTCCACCCCGAGAGCCCGTCGGTTCCGCCCTCGCCGTCGAGCGTGATCGCGAGCTTCGGGAGGCCCGGGCGGGGGAGGAGGAAGGTCGCGGCGAGCCGGAGGTCCTTTTCGCCTTCTCCTCCTCTTCCTCCCGCATCGCCTTTCCCGCCGCCCGCCTCGCGCCCCGTCGAGCCCCCCCCGCGCGCCTCGCGGCCGCGGAGCCAGAGGAGGTGGCTCGGCGCGTCCTTGGGGAAGCCCGGCCGGACCGTGTACTTCCGCCAGTCGACGGAGCCCCCGCCGCCCCGCGGGAAGAGAGCGCCCGTTCCCGGCTTCCACTCGCCGGCCGCGGGCTTGAGCCTCGAGTCCGGCCGGCCCTTCGAGAGGTCGTCGCGCATCTCCGTGTCGAACTTCTTCGCGGCCGGCGCGACCCGCGGGCCTTCGTCCTCCGCGGTCCCCGCGTCCTGCTTCAAGCCCTCGACCGGCTCGCCGCTCGGGTCGAGGACGCGCGCGACGAGGGCGGTCCCGCCGGCGCGGTTGGAAACTTTGAAGAGGAGCTTGTTCCGCCCCTCGCGGAGCTTGACTTCGAGGCGGTCCGCGTCGGCGAGGAGCGCTCCGCCGCGGTCTTCGAGCTTGTCGACGAGCCGGTCGTTCACCCAGAGCGCGACCGCGTCGTCGGCGCCGACGAGCACGTGCGCGAGGGCGGCGTTCGGCGAGTCGACGTAGACGAGCGCGTACGTCACGGCGTTCTCCGGATAGGACCAGCGGAAGTCGAGGCGGCCCCAGGGCGACGCGTGGACCGGGCCCGTCTGGCTGGGCTCGAGCCACCGCGCGTCGCCGAACGGCGTCGCGTAGCGCGCGTCGAATCGGATCTCGTCCTCGGGCGGGAACACCTCCTCGAGGCCGCCGCGGCCGCTCTTCGGGTAGAACGGCCCGCACACGCGGACGCCCGTGAGGACGCCGCAGCTCGACCGCGCGATCACCGCTGCCTCTTCGGTCTCGAGGAACTGCGCGAGGTGGCGCGCCTCCTCGAGCCGCGCGAGCCGCCCGAGCGACGAGTCGGCGTGTTCGTCCGCGATCCGGCCCAGGGCGCGCGCGTCCCCGGTGCGGAGCGCGGAGGCGAGCGCGGGCGCGATCACGCTCACCTCGCGGTCGACGAGCGAGTCGGCTCCGGTCTCGAGCGGGAACCGGAAGTCGCGCAGGTCGTCGAGCACGCGGTCCCCGAACGCCGCGCGGAGGCTCCGGTAGATCGTGCGGATCTTCTCGGGCGTGCGCGCGCTGCGCCAGGTCGTCTCGCGGTGGTGCCGGAAGAGGATCCGGAAGGGCGACCAGTCGATCTCGCCGTCCTTTCCGCGCGAGTACTTGTCCGCGAAGTGGAGGAAGAAGCCGGCGCTCGGACCGTAGTTCTGGATCCGCCAGTAGGCGATGCGCCGGTCGACGTAGTCGCGGCGGAACGCTCCGAGGTTCGCCGCGACCGAGTGCCAGCCGTCGTCCTTCTGGTGGAGCGTGTCGAGCGCGTACGCGGCGCCGAGGTTCGCGAGCCCCTCGACGAACCCCGCGTAGACCGGGTCCATGTCGCAGATGCAGTGCGTCAGCTCGTGGTAGAAGAGCCCGTCGTCGACGATCGGGACCCCCTCGCGCGCCCATTTCGCCGACGGCTCCATGAGCGGCGGAGGGTCGGCGTTCCCGATGTCGATCGTGGTCCCGCCGCCGACGCCGCCGGCGAAGCGCCACAGCTCCTTGAAGAAGATCGTGATGCGGAATCCGTCGGGGTTCGGCGTCCGGCCGAAGAGGTCCGTGAGGAAGACGCACGCGACGTCGAGCCGGTGGATCGACGCCTTCGGGATGCGGCGGACGTAGTCCCGGTCGCCGATGAAGATGAACCGCCGGCTCGTGATCGCGTCGAGGCGGCCCCACACGGGGTGGCCGCTCGCCATCTCGATCGTCTTCCGCTCCTCGGCCGACAGGTCCTCGAGGATCTCGCTCTCGAGCTTCTCAAGCTCCGCCTGCGCGCGGTCGAGAACCTCTCGCGGGTTTTCGCCGAAGGAGGCGTGGAGAAGGAGGCGGCGCGCGGCGAAGAGCCTTCCCTTCCGGTGGAGCTCGCCGGCGCGGTCGAGGATCGCCCTCCCGTCGCGCTTCCCGCCCTCGAGGAACCCTTCGGCCTCGTCTCGCTCCTCCGGCGGCCCCGAGCCGAGGATCCGCGCCTCGATGTCCTTCACGTCCTTCGTCGCGCGCTCCGCGCGGCCGACCTCGCCGATCACGGCCTCGCCGTACTGCTCCTCGACGAGCCCCTTCACTTCCTGAAGGAGCTTCCGGGCGCCGCGGAGCCGGCCCTGGCCGTACATCCGGGACGCCACCTCGCGGAGATACCGCTCCTTCTCGGCCCGGATCCGGTTCTCGACGACGAGCTTCTCCGTCTCGCCGATCGGAGGAGCGGTCTCGGATCCGAGCGCGACGAGCTTGTCGCGCGCCGCGAGCTTGAAATCCCTCCGGCCCGTCGAGGCGACGACGCGCGCGTACGCCTCGAACGCTTGATCGAACCGTCCCCCGGCGCGGAGACGGTCCCCCTCGGCGAGGAGGGCGGACAGCTCCGCCTCGGGGAGGTCGCTCGCGAGGTCGGCCGGGGTCGCGGGCGGGAGGAAAAACAAGAGAAGAAGAAGCCGACGAACGAGAGCGCCGGCGGCCGCCAGGTGAGTCACGAAGGGCATGCCGGATTCTAACCGCCCGGCGGGGCGGCCGCGCGCTGGACCGAGGGCTCGCTCCTTCCTATATCTTGCGCGTGCGGGGACACATCCGCGGCGGCGGGTCGGGCGGACCCGGGCGGACCGCGCGCGCGGCCGGCGCCCCGTTCATTCACGCACGGTGCGGGAGGGAACTCACTCATGGGCGCGGGGCGGCACTCCGGTTTCCTGACCGTCGCTTCCGTTCAGGCGGCGATTGTCGCGTTCGTCGTCATGCTCGTCTCCTCGAGCGGCGTCGTCGCCCGGTCCGGCGGCGGATCAGCGGGCGGGGACGCCCGGGCAGTGGGAGAGCGCGAGCTCGCGATCGACTCGGAGCGGCTCCGTTCGGGCGTCCCGCTCGGCGGCCTCGGGCAGGGGAAGATCGAGCTCTTGACCGACGGCTCGCTCGGCAACGTCACGTTCCAGAACAACTGGTCAAGCCCGATCGGGGAGCTCCGCGGCTCGTTCTTCGCGGTGAGCGCGGCGCGCGAGGGGTCCTCCCGGCGCGTCTCCCGCTCGCTCCGGCACGGCGACGCTCTCGGTCTCCCGGCGGTCGCGCGGACGCTCTTCCACGGAGTGTTCCCTCGCGCCTTCGTCGACTTCCCCGATCCGGACCTGCCGCTCAAGCTCTCGCTCGAGGCGTTCTCGCCCCTCGTCCCCCACGACGAGAAGCACTCCTCGCTCCCGGTCGCGTTCTTCACGTTCCGGCTCGAGAACGAGGGCGCCGCCGCCGTCGACGCGTCCGTCCTCTTCTCGTTCGAGAACACGATCGGCCTCGGGTGCGACGCCGCCGGCCCGTTCGCGGACAGGACGGGAAACGTGGGCGAGTGGCGCGAGGAGGGGTACCTCCGCGGCCTCCATTTCGCAAACGTCGCCGCCAAGGGCGGTCGCGCCTTTCCCGAGGACCGGCTCTCTTCGCTCGGCGACGTCACGATCCTCGCCCCGGCGGGCGACGGCATCGGGATCACCGGGCGGCCCTCGTGGAACGTCCTCACCGAGGCGGCCGCGCTCTTCGAGGACTTCTCGACCGACGGCGAATTGTCGCCGGTCGCGCTCGGCGCGGAGTCGTCGCCCGGGCTCGAGGGGTCCTGGCACCCGGCGGGCGCGATCGCGGCGCGCCGGACGATCGAGCCGGGCGGCGCCGCGACGCTCACCTTCGTCCTCGCGTGGAACTTCCCGCGCCTCGTCCTCCCCGGCGGCGACGACTTCGGTCACGCGCACTCGCGTCAGTTCGACGACTCGTGGAAGACGGCGCTCTACGCCCGCGACCGGATCGAGTGGCTGCGGGAGCGGACCCACTCGTGGCAGGACCTCCTCCTCGCGTCGAATCTCCCGTCCTGGCTCGCCGAGAAGCTCGCGAACGACCTCGCGCCCCTCGTGACGCACTCGCTCTATTCCCGCGACGGCCGGTTCGCTCTGCTCGAGAGCCACGGCGACGGGCGCGGGCGGTTCGCGTCCCTCGAGGACCGCTTCCTCGCGCAGCCCGCGCTCCTCGCGTTCTTCCCGCGGCTCGACGCGGCGGGCCTCCGGCAGGCCGCGAAGTCGCAGAGCCGATCGGGCGAGCTGCCCCGCTCCTGGGGGAGCCTCGCGGGCGGGTTCGGCACGCCGCCCGTCGACGGCCGCACTTCCGGGCGCCCGGAGCAGTCGGCCGCCTTCGTCCTCTCGGCGTATCACCACGTGCTCGCGACCGGCGACTCCGCGCTCGAGCGCGAGCTTTACCCGCACGTGCGCGACGCGGTCCGGTTCCTCGTCTCGCTCGACCGCGACGGCGACGCGCTCCCGGACGCCCCGGCCGCTTCGGCCTCGACCGGCACGACCGCGTCCGCGGGCGGCGCGATGATCGCGGCGCTCCGCGCGGCCGGCGAGCTGGCGCGCCGCGACGGCGACGTCAACTTTGCGGCCGACTGCGATCGCAGGCTCGGCGAGGCGGTGCGCGCGTTCTCGAGCGGATTCTGGAACGGGCGGTTCTTCGAGTCGTCGTCGGATCCTCGGTCGGGCCAGCGCTCGAGCGACTGCGCGATCCCGCAGCTCTTCGGCTCGTTCGCGCTCCAGGCCGTGGGCCTCCCGCCCGTCCTCAACGAGACGTCGGTCCGGACCGCGGTGCGAACGATCCTCGAGCTGAACGGCCGCGCCGGCGGGCGTCTCCCCGCGGACGCGGTGGGCGCGACCGGCGGACCGTCGGAGCGGGACCGCGAGCGCGGCGAGTCTCCCGCGTCGACCCTCCGCCTCGTGACCGCGGTCCTCCCCTCGCTCGCATTCCGCTTCGGCTACCCCGAGGAGGGCTTCGAGTGCCTGCGCTCGGTCGACGCGGCCGTTCGCGGCGTGAACCGGAGCCCGTGGGCTTCGCCGGCCGCGTTCGGCGCCTTCGACGGCCGGGCCGCGTCGGACGGAGCCCACGTGTCGTCGCTCTCGTCGTGGCAGGCGTTCCGGGCGCTCGCCGGCTTTTTCTCGGAGTTCGGCACCGGCCGGCTCCGCACGGCGCCGTGGCTTTGCGCCCGCTGGAACTCGCTCCACGTCCCGCTCTTCTCGCCGCGCTACGTCGCCGACTTCCGCATCGAGCGGATCGACTCGGGGCCCGACCGCCTCGCGTCGCTCGAGATCCTCTCGGTCGAGGGGGCCCCGACGCTCTCTCTCCGCGAGTGGGAGATCGGCATCCCGGAGACCGCCGCCCCCGAGAGGACGAGCGTCCTCGTCGAGAGCCCGCGCGGCGTCGAGCGCGGCACGGTCCGGCTCGCGCCGGGCACGGTGCGGTTCACGTTCGAGACGGCCGTGCCTCTCGCGCCCGGGCAGGGCCTCCGCGCGCACGTGGGCTTCGGCGACGCGCACCAGGTGATTCTCACCGCCGGGAGCCCCTCGTCGGCGATGAGCCTCGGCGCCGACGCCGCTATCGCGGGCTCCGCCCCCGATTCGCAGACGCTCAAGCTCGAGATCGAGAACCGCGCGAGCGGATGGCAGTTCGTCTGGCTCCGCGTCCGGTCGTCGGGCGGAGCCGCGGCGTTCCCGGGCAAGCGCGAGCTCTTCGTCGACGGCAAGAGCCAGGGCCTCGTCGAGAGCGCCGACCTCGAGTCGGGTCGCGGATTCTGGCTCCGGCACCGAGTCGTCGACCGCGGCGCGGAATCGTATCTCCGCGCCGTCGAGGCGCGGCTCCGCGAGCGGCTCCCGGCGCTCAAGGCCTCGGCCGACGCGCCGAAGACTGCGGCGGGCGAGGTCGAGTCGTTCCAGCGGAACGCGGCCGAGTTCCTCGCGCGCGAGAAGGCGTCTCGGACGAGCGAGGTCCTGATCGCGCCGCCGGGCACGACGGTGCCGCGCACCGGCGCGCCGGACCTCGCCGCGCTCGAGGCGCGGTCGCGGATCGAGGGTCTCGAGCAGGCGATCGTCGACCTCCGCGCGTCGCTCGCGCGCTCGTCGGCGCCGCCGCACGTGCGCGCGGCGTGGATCGCGGCGCTGACGCCCGTCGACGCCGTCGTGACCCCGGCCGGCGAGATGCTCCCGGGCGAGGCGGTCCCCGTCCGCGTCTTTCTCGCCAATCCCTTCCGGCTCGAGGCTTCGGGCCGGATCGACGTCCGGTTCGAGGACGGGCTCGACGCGCGGAGCCTCTCGGGCGAGGGTACGCTCGACCGGTCGTTCCTCGCCACGGTCGCGGGCTCGCTGCCGCGCCGCCGCTACCGGGTCGAGACCGAGGCCGAGGTCGCGGTCGAGGGCGCGACATTCCGGCTTTCTCGAAGGCACGCCGTGGGGCACGCGCCGCTCCGCGATTTCCTCGTCATCGGGCCCTTCGACGATCCCGACGGCTCCGCGTTCGCGGCCCCGTTCCCGCCCGAGCGGGCGATCGACCTCGAGGCGAGCGTGCCCGTGCGCGGCGGTTCGGCCCGGTGGGAGCGGTTCGCCGGCGCGGGCGATTCGATCGACCTCGACGCGCACTTCGCGCCCGATCACGAGTCCGCGGTCGCCTATGCGCTCACGTTCGTCGAGTGCCCGACGGAGCGCGAGGCGATCCTCGAGCTCGGGTTCGACGAAGGCCTCCAAGCGTTCCTCAACGGCGAGTCGGTCTTCCGCTCGCGGACAGCAGAGCGGGAGGCGCTCTTCTCCCAGGAGAGGGTCCGCGTCACGCTCCGCGCGGGGACGAATCGGCTTCTCATCAAGTCGGCGCAATCCTCGGGCCCGTGGCGCTTCACGGCGGAATTGACCGACAAGGACGGCTTCACGTTCCCGGACGTCACGGCGTCGTCGGCGCCCGCCCGCGACGTGCGGTAGAGCGTTCGGCCGGACCCTACGGGCCATGATCGTGAAATGAGGTCAGAGCCCTTTTTCGGCTTCCGATGACTTCTGTCGGGCGTCGCACGTGCGACGCCCGAGTTCGACCGCGGCCGGCCGGCGTCGAGCGAGGGCCCGCGTCGCGGATCGAGCCGGCGGGAGGGGCGGGCCGCGCGCCGGGCGCTCATGACGCGCGGCTCGCCGGCCGATAGGGTTTTCGCGCCCACGCACTTAGGCCTCGGAGGCCGTCCGGTCGTTCGTGGTCGCGAACGGCATGACCGACCTTCTCGACCCTCCGCGCCGGCCCGAAAGGGAATCGCCCGGCAATGCCGTGCCCCGCGACATCCCGCCCGAGGGCGCGATGCGCGTGCCGGTCCGCCTCTTCGTCGCGCCGGGGCTCGAGCCGCCCGAAGAAGCGATCGAGCGGCTCCGCGAGATCGCGTCGCTCCCGTTCCTCCGGCTCCCGGTCGCCGCGATGCCGGACGTCCACCCGAAGTCGCGGAACCGCGCTCCGACGGGGATCGTCCTCGCGACCGACGACGACCTCGTGCCGCTCGCGATCGACAAGGGCTTGAACTGCGGCATGCGGACGGTCCTGACTGACGTCGCCGCACGCGACCTCGACGGCGCGGCCCTCGACCTCCTTTTCGCGGAGATCCGGGCGCGCATCCCGATCCGCCCGCGCCGCGAGCCCGTCCTCGGGCGGGAAGACGTCCTCCGCGCGCTCGCGACCGGGGCGGGGTTCGCCTCAGAGCGCCTCGGCGCGCCGAGCGAGGAGATCGGCCGCATCGAGGCGGGCGGCGACCTCGTCGCGGACTCGGGAATCGACCCCGAGGAGGCGGTGCGCGCGGTGCCCGGCGCCGCGGTCGAGAAGGGGCGGCGCGCGATCGGGTGCCTCGGCGGCGGGAACCACTTCCTCGAGCTGCAAGAGGTCGCGGCGGTGCTCGACCGCGCCCGCGCCGCGGCGCTCGGGCTCGAGGTGGGCCGCGCCGTCTTCATGCTTCACACCGGGTCGGAGGCGGTCGGAAGCCTCACGATGAGCACGTACGCCTCGCACGGGCGGGCGAGGGACCTCCGCGGCCGCGCGAAGCTCTTCCTCGGAAAGCTCGCGTTCCACGCGGCACGCGGCCGCCTCGGGGCCCTCGGGCGCTCCCTCCTCGGGCGCCGCTTCTGGTCGGTGCGCGCGTCGTCGCCCGACGGGCGGCGCCTCGCCGGCGCGATCGCCGCGGCGTCGAACTTCGGGTTCGTGAACCGCATGGCCGTCACGGCGGCGCTCCGCGAGGCCGCGCGCGCCGCGCTCGGGCGCGCCGCCGGCCCGATGCCGCTCCTCTTCGACTGCTCGCACGTCGGGATCCGGCGCGAGGAGCACGGGGGCGCTCTCCTCTGGATCCATCGCCACGGCGCGAGCGTCGCGCTCCCGCCGTCGCGCTGCGGCGGCCATCCCACGTTCCGGTCGACGGGCCAGCCGGTGCCCGTGCCGGGGTCGATGGGCGACGACTCGTTCCTCTGCGCCGGAGCGGACGGAAACCTCGCGGCCTACGGGTCGCTCAACCACGGCGCCGGACGCCTCCTCGACAAGGCGGAGGCGATCGCGCGCTGGAGCGAGGCGGACGTCTTGCGCGAGATGGCCGCGCGCCGCGTGCGCCTCTACCGCGGCTCCCGCGCCGGCGGCGGCGGCGGTGCGATGAACATCGCCGAGCAGTTCCCGCGCTCGTTCAAGAGCATCGCGGCCGTGATCGACGCCATGCGCGGCCTCGGTCTCGCGACGCCGATCGCAAGGCTCCGCCCGATCGCGGTGATGAAGGGATGAGCGACACGGGCCGGCCGGAGCGGGTCGAGGGCCAGATCGGCCGTGACAGCCTCGAGACGATCGCGTTCAAGTCGATCGTCTACTTCGGCCTCACCGCGACGGGCATCCTCCTCGCCCGGCTCCTCGGCGCGGAGGGGACGGGCGTCCTCGCCTTCCTCCTGGCGCTTCTCCAGACGCTCGAGCAGGTCGGGAATCTCGGGCTCCCCGTCGCCAACATCTACTTCATCGCGCGCCACCGCGAGCGCGCGGCCGCCGTCGCCGGCAACGCGATCCTGACGCCGATCCTCATCGGCGGCACGCTGTCGCTCGGGCTCTTCCTCGCGCGGGAGTTCGTCGCGAGGGAGTTCCTCGACGGGGCGGACCCGGTCCTCGTCGTCCTCGTCCTCGCGCTCCTCCCGTTCCGCTTCCTCGAATCGAACCTCTACTCGCTCCTCCGCGGCTCGATGCGGTTCCGCCTCTGGAACCTTTTCCAGGCCGCCTCCCCGGCGCTCGACTTCGTGGCGCTCTACCTCACGATCGGCGTCTTCGGCGGCGGCGTCACGGCCGCCGTCGCCGTGCGCACCGCCCTCGGAACGATCCTCTCGATCGTCCTCTTCGTCACCGTGACGCGCCTCATGCCGATCGCGTTCCGGTTCGACCTCGCGCTTCTCCGCGAGACGCTGACGTTCGGAGTGAAGTCCTACTTCCAGGTCATCGCGAGCTTCCTGCACCACAAGATCGACCTCTGGTTCGTCGCGGCCATCCTGTCGACGGCGGACGTCGCGCATTACGCGGCCGCGGTGGGGTACACGACGCTCGTCTGGTTCGTCCCCGACTCGATCGGCCTCGTGCTCCTCCCGCGCCTCGTCTTGCTCGATCGCGGGGAAATCCACCGCGTGACGGCGTTCGTGACGCGCTGCACGTTCTTCGTGCTCGCGATGGCGACGGCCGCTTCGGTCCTCTGCGCGCCGGCCGTCATCCCGTTCCTCTACGGGCCCGAGTTCGGGCCGTCGATCGAGGTGGCGCCCATACTCGCGTTCGGGATCCTCACGATGAGCGTCGGGAAGATCCTGTTCCGGAACTTCACGAGCCAGGCGCGGCAGGGCATCAACGTGGTCGCGGGCGCGGTCTCCCTCGCGGTCAACGTCGGGCTCAATGCGTTCCTCATTCCGCGCTTCGGCATCGAGGGCGCGGCCGCGGCGACAGCGGTGTCCTACACGCTCTCGAGCGCGATCCTCCTCGCGCGCTTCCTCTTCGACTCGGGCCTCTCGATCCGCGAGACGCTCGTGCCCCGCGGGGAGGATCTGCGCGAGTTCTTCTCCGTCCTCGCGCCCTTCCTGTCGCGGAGGCGCGGGCTCGCGGCCCGCCTCGGCCGGCGCTGAGCGGCCCGGAGGCCGCGGGCTTCGCGGCGAGAAGAGGGCGAACGGGCTCTCCCCGTCTCGCGATCGCGTCGCGGGCGAGCGCACGGGCCGCCGCCTCCTCCGCGCGGGAGCCCCGAGACGGAGGGGCCGGCCGAGACGTGTCCCTTCAGCGCGGCCCTTCCGAGTCGCGCGCGAGCCGGGCGGCGCGGTCGGCCGCGTCGTCGAGCCCCGCGTCGCGGTACTCCCGCGCCGCCTCCGAGAACGCGTCCGCGGCCCCGCGGGCGTCGCCGCTCTCCGCGCGGATCTCGCCCAGCGCTTCGAGCGTCGGCGCCTCGCCGAGGCGGACGGCTTCCCGTCCCGCCGAGAAGAGGAGGCCGAGGAGGAGCGTCCCGACCGCGATGCCGAGCGCGCGCCCGAAGGTCCTGTGGGACCGGAGGCACTGGAGGAACCCGACGACCGTGTACGCGGCAAACGCGAGGTAGGCCGGCGCGGCCGCGAGCCGGAACGGCGGCGGAGAAAGGCCGGCCGCGGCGGCGAGCGCGTGCAGAGCGACGACGAGATATAGGACCGCCGCCGCGCGCCCGGCGTACGGGGTCGCGATCGGCAGCGCGACGATCGCGAGCGGGGCGACGATCCGGTAGTCCGCGGCTCCGGAGAGGAGGCGCTTCGTCACCGACTCGCGGTCCATGAAGCCGTATTGCGGGGGAGTCTCGGAGAGTTCCCGGCCCGAGGCGAGGAGAAGGAGCCGCTCGGAGAGTCCGCGATCGACGGGCGGGTCCGGAACCCCGTGCGCGACGGCGGCGCCGCCCTCGAGGTCGCTCGCGACGAGGGCTCCCGCCGCCGCGACCGGAAGGAACCCGAGGAGGCCTGCGGCCGCGATCGCGTAAAAGCGCGGGCGGAGGCGCGCGAGAAGGAGCGACATCGCGAGAAGGGAGGCGAGGAGGAGGACGGCGTCGGGGCGGCAGAGGAACGCGAATCCAGCGGCCGCGCCGGCGAGCGCCGCGCGGTGGCGGGCGGGCGAGGCCGCGAGGCGCTGCGCGAGGACGACGAACGCGGCGCAGAAGAAGGCGGCGAGCGGCGCGGGCGAGAGCGCCGCCTCGGCGTGGAAACTGGGGGCGTGGATCGCGGCGAGGATTCCCGCGACGCGGCCCACGCGCGGGATGAACGCCGTGCCGGCCGCGAGCGCGACGAGGACGGCCGTCGCGGCGCCGAGGAGGAACTGAGCGCACGCGACCGGGGCGAGGCCGGGCCCGAACGCGCGGCCGGCCGCGGCGACGAAGAGCGCGGTGATCGGCGAGGGCGACCCGGACGGATTCAACGCGGGAAGTCCGCGGGCGAGCTGGTCGTAGAATGCGGCCGGGCCCGCCGGCGCGGAGAGGATCTCCGCGTCCCTGACTTCGAGCCAGTACGCGGCGCGGACGGCGAGCGCAACGAGGGCGACGAGCGCAGCCGACCGCGGCGAGAGCGCGCGCGGGGCCTCGGGGGCCGCCTCCTCGCGGCCCTCGTCGTCCTCGTCCTTCGGAGCGTCGGCCATCGACATCGTGAGAGGATACGAATCCGCCGCGCGCGCCCGCCCGCCGGCGCTTCTTCTTCTCGTCCTTCTTTTCTCGGCCGGATGCGCGGCGCGACCCGGGGCCGCGGGCGGCGGCGCCGACGCGGCGCTAGCCGGCCCCCGTCCGGCCCGCGTCGTCGTGCTCGGCACCGGGCAGGACGGAGGGCTGCCGCAGGCGGCCTGCGCGTGCGTCCACTGCGCGCGCGCGGGCGCCGATCCCACGTACGGGCGCCTCGTCTCGTCGATCGCGGTCGTCGGCCGCGGCGAAGCCCCCTCGGTCCACCTCCTCGACGCCGGGCCCGACCTCCCGCGGCAGCTCGCCCGACTCGGCCGGCTCGGGCTCCTCCGGCCGGGGCGAAACCCGGTCGACGGCGTCTTCGTGACGCACGCGCACGCCGGGCACTACCTCGGGCTCGCGCAGTTCGGGCGCGAGGTGATGGGCTCGACGCGGCTCCCGGTCCACGGGACCGCCCGGCTCCTCGCCTTCCTCGAGGGGAACGGCCCGTGGGATCTCCTCGTCCGGCTCGGAAACGTCGAGCTCCGCGAGATCCGGCCGGGAGGCGGGGCGGTCGACCTCGGCGGCGGAGTCGCGGTCGAGGCCGTCCCGGTGCCGCACCGGGACGAGTACTCCGACACGGTCGCGTTCGTCGTCCGCGGGCCGAGGCGAAGCCTCCTCTACCTGCCCGACCTCGACTCGTGGGACCGGGGGTGGACGGCCGCGCTCTCGCCCGAGGATCTCCTCGCGTCGGTCGACGTGGCGCTCGTCGACGGGACGTTTTTTTCCGAGGAGGAATTGCCCGGACGGACGCGGAGCGAGGTGCCGCACCCGCCGATGATCGCGACCGCGGAGCGGTTCGCCTCGCTCGTCGGGCGGGGCCCGCGGCGGACGCGCGTCCTCTTCACGCACCTCAATCACGGCAACCCCGCGAACGATCCCGCCTCCCCGGAGCGCGCCCGCCTGCGCGCGCTCGGCTTCGACGTCGTCTCCGAGTCCGCGGAATTCTCGCTCGAGTGAAGCGCCGGCGCCGGGACCCGATTTCTACACCTGTCACGAACGCGGCTCTCGACCGACTGACTATCGTCGAGCGGCGACGGAGGGCCTCGGGCGATGGCATGGGACGGCGGATTCGAAGGGGCGTACGCGAGGCTGATCGAAGGCGCGGGCGAGGGGCTATCGGACGCGGATCTCCTGGCGGTGATCCTGGGCTCGCGGTCGCCCACGGACCCCGCGGCGACGGTGGCGCGCGGCACGCTCGGCGCCTTGGGGGGCCTCCGGCCCCTCGGCCGCGCGGGCGTCGCGGAGCTGAGGCGCCTCCGCGGCATGGGGCCGCGGCGGATCCTCGCCCTCCGCGCGTTCTTCGCGCTCTCGCGGCGGCTCCTCGCCGAACCGCTCCGGCCCGGGGTCCAGTTCCGGACGAGCGAGGACATCTTCCGGCACTACGCGTGCCGGCTCCGCGACCAGAAGAAGGAGCAGTTCCTGACCGTCCTTCTCGACGGGAAGAACCGCGTCATCCGCGAGGAGCGCGTGTCCGAGGGGAGCCTCACCGCGAGCATCGTTCACCCGCGCGAGGTGTTCATGCCAGCGATCCGCGAGTCGGCCGGAGCCATCGTGCTCGTCCACAACCACCCGAGCGGCGATCCGACGCCGAGCTTCGAGGACATCGAGGTGACCGAGCGGCTCCTCAAGGTGGGCGACGTCGTCGGCATCCGGGTCCTGGACCACGTCATCATCGGAGAGGGGACGTTCACGAGCTTCGTCGACCGCGGGCTCATCCCGCAAGCGAGGTGATGCGAGAGGCCGGCGCGGGTGGGCCTCCGGTCGGCTTCCACCGGCGGTCGTTCCGTGGTAGTGTCGCCGGCTTCCGGGAAACGGGAAAGGACGCCCCGGCCGTGTTCGACAAGAGCTTCCTCGACATCCTGGCCTGTCCGCTCTGCAAGACGGAGATCCGCCTCGAAGAGGCCGCGATGCGCTTCGTCTGCACGCGGTGCGGCCGGCGATATCCGATCCGCGACGGCTTCCCCATCCTCCTGATCGAGGAAGCCGAGCTGCCGCCTGACGCGGCGCCTCCGCGGGGCGGAAAGGAGGAGTCGTGACGGCGCCGGAAGAGAGCCCGTGACGATCGCGATCGTCTCCGACATCCACGCGAACCTCGAGGCGTTCGAGGCCGTCCTCGCGGACATCCGGTCGAAGAAGATCGGAGAGATCTACTGCCTCGGCGACGTCGTGGGCTACGGCCCGAACCCGCGAGAGTGCCTTCTCAAGGCGATCCCGTTCAAGAAGACGCTCATGGGGAACCACGAGGAGGCGGTCCTCTACTACGCCGAGGACTTCAACGACAAGGCCCGCGCGGCCATCGAGTGGACGCGCGCGCAGCTCAACGCGCCCGAGCGCCCGAAGGAGGAGAATTACGAGCTCTGGAACTTCCTCGACTCGATGGAGCGCTCGGCGATGCTCGGCGAGAAGGCGATGCTCGTCCACGCGTCCCCGCGCATGCCCACCCGCGAGTACGTCCTTCCGAAGGACGTCACGAACGGCCCGAAGATGCGGGCGCTGTTCGAGGCGCAGCCCGTGCCTCTCTGCTTCGGCGGCCACACGCACGTCCCCGGCGTTTTCACGGAGGACCCGAGATTCCTCTCGACGGAGGACCTCGGGGGCGAATACAGGCTCGACGGCTCGAAGGTCCTCGTGAACGTCGGCTCGGTCGGCCAGCCTCGCGACGGCGATCCGCGGGCGGCCTACGTCACCTTCGACGGCGCGCGGGTGCGGTTCCAGAGGGTCGCCTACGACGTTCAGAGCACCGTGGCCAAGATCCGCGCGATCGACGCCTTGCCCGAGTTCCTCGCCGGCCGCCTCCTGAAGGGGCGCTGAGCGGCGGCTCAAGGCGCTAGCAACATGGAACGACGCGTCACGCTCGCCCTCGTCCTCTGCCTCGTCGTCGTCTTCGGCTACAACTGGCTCCTGACGAAGCTCAAGCCGTCGCCGCCGCCCTCGCCGACCGAGTCGTCGGCCCCGGCCGGCGACGATGAGACGCCGCCCGGAGGCGAGAAGGACGGCGCGGAATCGAGCGAGGCGGCGGGGGCCGCGCCGCTCCCCGATCTCGTCCCGGCGACCAAGGTCGCGCCGGCCGAGGACTTCCCGGTCGACAACCCGGACATGCGCGTCGTCTTCTCGAACCGCGGCGCCTCGATCCGGAGGATCCTGCTCAAGGCCCCCTACCTCAAGCACCGGAGCCTCCCGCCGGGCGAGGAGTCGAGCTGGTACCCGATCGTCGACACCTACCACCCGGACGTCCTCCCGGGCGCGCTCTTCGATCCGAGCGGGCGGATCCCTCTCGACAAGTCGAACTGGGAGATCGTGTCGCCGCCGGGGCCGGACGACGACGGCGGCGGACGCTCGATCGCGTTCCGGTACCGGGCCGCGAACGGGCTCGTCTTGGAGAAGGCCTACTCCGTCCCGGAGAAGGGCTTCCACGTCCGCTTGAAATTGACGGTCTCCGGCGGCGCCGAGCCGGGGACGCAGTACCGGCTCTTCCTCCGCGGCGTCGGCGGAATGGAGTGCGAGTTCCCGGGCGAGTGGGCGACCGACGGGGCGGTCGGGGCCGCGTTCGCGTACGGGGCCGCGGCCGAGTCCCTCGAGTTCGAGGTCGTCACCCGCGGCGCGCTCCACAAGGCCGAGAAGTTCCGAAAGGAGATCACGCGCCCGGACCTCCGCTGGGTGGCGACGCTCGACAAGTACTTCGCGACCGTTCTCATGCCGGAGAAGCCGGGGGAGTGGCTCGCGCCCAGGGCCGAGGGCGAGAGCGGCCGCATCGAGCTGACGCTCGACGAGAACGCGCTCGATCTCGCTCACGAGGCGAACGCGAGCCTCCCGCAGAAGAGGAGCGAGACCGAGCTCGACGCGATCGCGCGGACGCGCGTCTCGACGGCGGTCCTCTTTCCGTTCGCCGCGCAGCTCGAGGGCCGGTCGATCGAGAGGTCGTTCCTCCTCTTCGCCGGACCGCGCGACCCGCACGTCCTCTCGCTCCATCCCGACTACGCGTTGTTCCAGGAGGTCGTCCGGGTCGGGTTCAAGGGCGGGTGCGGGCTCGACTTCGTCGTCGTTCCGATCGCGAAGCTCCTCCTCTTCCTCCTCGAGGCGATCCACTCGCTGGTCGGGAACTGGGGCGCCGCCATCATCCTCCTCACGGGGCTCGTGCGCCTCGTCATCTTGCCCTTGAGCCTCAGGCAGCAGGTCGTGATGACGCAGTACTCGCTCCGGATGGGGAAGATCAAGCCCGAGATGGAGAAGCTCCAGCAGAAGTACAAGACCAACAAGCAGCGGCTGAACCAGGAGCTGATGAAGCTCTACAAGGAGAAGGGCATCAACCCCATCCCGCCGCTCGGCGGGTGCCTCCCGCTCTTCATCACGATGCCGGTCTTCCTCGGGCTCTTCTACGTCTTCTCCAACTCGATCGTCATGCGCCAGTCGCCGTTCCTCTGGATCGACGACCTGTCGCAGCCAGACCGGCTCATCCCGTTCGGAACGACGATTCCGCTCCTGTGCTTCTCGCTCGACGCGATCAACGTGCTGCCGATCCTCATGGCGGCGACGTGGTGGCTGCAACAGAAGCTCGCGCCGAAGCCGACCGACCCGCAGTCCGCGCAGCAGCAGAAGATGCTCCAGTGGATGCCGTTCCTCTTCCTCTTCATGCTGTACGGGTCGGCGGCCGGGCTCTCGCTCTACTGGTTCGTGAACTCGGTGCTGGGGATCCTCGAGACGCAGTTCGTGCGGAAGCGCTTCATGGCGCCGCCGCCGGCCGCGGTGCCCGCCCCCGCCTGAAGAATCGGCGCCGGGCACCCATTTCCGCGGGAGATCGGCGACGTGCGGAACGACGACACGATCGCGGCCATCGCGAGCCCGGCCGGGGCGTCGCCGCTCGGCATCGTCCGGACGAGCGGGCCGCGCGCGTTCGACGCGGCGGCCGCGGCTCTCGTTCCCCGGCCGGGCGCGCGGCCGCCCGACCGGAGGCTCTTCGCCGGCCGCCTCGAGATCGGCGGCGACGCGTCGCTCGAGGCGAGCCTCCTCTTCTTCGCGGGCCCGAGGTCCGCGACCGGCGAGGACGTCGCGGAGATCCGCACGGTCGGCTCGCCGCCCGTCCTGCGCGAGGTCCTCCGGGGCTGCCTCCGCCGCGGCGCCCGCCTCGCCGAGCCCGGCGAGTTCACGCGGCGCGCGTTCCTCCGCGGCCGGATCGACCTCCTCCAGGCGGAGGCGGTCGCGGACCTGATCGAGGCCGAGACGGCGGCCGAGGCCGCGCGCGCGGCGCCCTCTCTCCGGGGCGACCTCGGCGCGCGGATCGAGCGGGTGAAGGACGCGCTCCTCGACGCGGCGGCGCTCCTCGAGGCCCGGCTCGACTTCGCCGACGAGGACGTCCCGGCGCTCGACCCGGCGGAGGTCGCGTCGCCGATCGAGAGGGCGCGCGAGGAAATCGGGCGCCTCCTCGCGAGCCCGGCGCAGCGGTTGGTACCCGGAGACGAGCCGCTCGTCGCGCTCGCGGGCGCCCCGAACGCCGGCAAGTCGACTCTCTTCAACGCGCTCCTCGGCCGCGATCGGTCGATCGCGTCGGGCGTGGCCGGGACGACGCGAGACGCCGTCCTCGCGCCGACGGACCGCCTCGGCCGGCGTGTCCTCCTCGCGGACGGCGCGGGGCTCTCGTCGTCCCCGGCGGAACGGGGCGAGGTCGAGAGCGCGGCGCGCCGGAAGGCGCTCGACACGATCGGCGCCGCCCGCCTCGTCCTCCTCCTCGTCGACCTCTCCTGCGAGCCGGCCCCGGACGCGGAGGAGTCGATCCGGGACGCGATTTCGGCCGCGACGGGCGCCGTCCTCGTCGTCGGTACGAAGAGCGACCTTCGCCCCTCGGCCGCGGGGCGGGCCCTCTTCGAGCGCCATGCCCGGGGCCCGGGCCTCGCGATCTCGGCTCGCCGAGGCGACGGGCTCGGGGACCTCGTGGCGGCGATGGGGCGCGCCATCGACGCGGACGCGAGCGGCGCGGCGGCGAGCCCGTCCGGCGTCGTCTCGGAGCGCCGGCGGGAGGCGCTCCGGGCGGCGCGGCGATCGCTCGCCCGCGCGCGCCTCCACGTGCGTCGGGGGATCGCGGAGCCGGAACTCCTCGCCGCGGACGTGCGCGAGGCCGCGGAAGCCCTCGGCCGGCTCACGGGAACGGTCGGCGTCGACGACGTCCTCGACCGCGTGTTCGCGCGGTTCTGCATCGGGAAATGAGGCCGCCTCCGGGCACTGTCGGAGGCCGTTTTTCCGACCCCCCTTTTTCAAGGGTCCTTCCACCTCTATAATCCGCCGCGGTCGTCGCGGCGCGTCCGGACCTCTTTCCGGCGCTGGCCGCGGCGGCGGTCGAGAGTGGGTTTCGGGAAGTCGGGACCAACGGGCGGTTGGGAACCCCGGACCGGACCGGAATCGCGCCATCGCACTGCACGCGGTCCGAGCCGCGGGCGACGGGGCGCGGTCCGTGTTTCGTGCCGCGCCGGCCTCATCCCTCCCTCGTGGCCATCTCGCTCTCCACTCTCCGGAGCGCCGGCGACGATGAAATGTCCTTTCTGCAAGAAGGATAACGACAAGGTCGTCGATTCCCGCGCGAGCAACGACGGCTTCGCCATTAGGCGGCGCCGCGAGTGCCTCGAGTGCGGCCGGCGCTACACGACCTACGAGCGGATCGAGGAGCTGCCGCTCCGCGTCGTCAAGAAGGACGGCTCCCGCGTGCCGTTCGAGCGCCGCAAGATCACGAGCGGCCTCTTGAAGGCCCTCGAGAAGCGGCCCGTCTCGATGGAGCAGGTGGAGCGCATCACGGACAAGATCGAGAGCCAGATCACGCAGATGTTCGACAAGGAAGTGTCGTCGAAGTTCATCGGCGAGCTCGTGATGAAGGAGCTCCGGGACCTCGACCAGGTCGCCTACGTCCGGTTCGCGTCCGTGTACCGGGACTTCAAGGACATCAACGAGTTCGTCGAGGAAGTGCGCCCGATGATCGCGTCGGTGCCGAAGAAGGCGGAGAAGCCGTGACAAGAGGCGCCGTCGACCCGACGGAGGGTGCATGAGGCTCAAGTCGCTCGAGCTCGTCGGATTCAAGTCGTTCGCCGAGAAGACGGAGTTCGCTTTCGGCCGCGGGATCACCGCGCTCGTCGGCCCCAACGGCTGCGGCAAGAGCAACGTCGTCGACGCGGTGAAGTGGGTGCTGGGCGAGCAAAAGCCCCGCTCCCTGCGCTCGAGCGAGATGCTCGACGTCATCTACAACGGCGGCGGCGACCGGGTGTGCGAATTCGCCGAGGCGACACTCGTCTTCGAGAACGACCGGAAGCTCCTCCCGGTCGAGTACGGCGAGGTGTCGGTGACGCGCCGGCTCTACCGCGGCGGCGAGAGCGAGTACCAGCTCAACCGGCAGACGGTCCGCCTCCGCGACATCCGCGAGCTCCTGATGGGGACGGGCCTCGGAGTCGACTCCTACTTCATCATGGAGCAGGGGAAGATCGAGCGCATCCTCAACTCGAGCCCCGAGGACCGGCGCGTCCTCTTCGACGAGGCCGCCGGCATCAGCCTCTTCAAGGCGAGGAAGAAGGAGGCGCTCCGCAAGCTCACCCACGTGAGCGAGAACCTCGTCCGGCTGAACGACATCATCGAGGAGGTCTCGCGCCAGCTCCACTCGCTCCGCATCCAGGCGGGGAAGGCGCGCCGCTACCAGGAGCTCGTCGCCGCGTGGAAGGAGCTCAGGCTGCGCGCGGCGCTCGTTCGTTTCCGGGCGCTGAAGCGCGAGGAGTCGGAGATCTCGTCCGAGCGGTCGAAGGCCGCGGCGGCGCGCGCGCGGATCGCGGAGGCGGAGTCGAGCCTCGAAGGGGAGGAGCGATCTGCCGAGGCGGGGCTCTCCGCGGCGGAGGAGAGGATCTCCGCGGCGCAGTCGTCGTTCGTGCAGGCCGAGAGCGAGGAGCGCTCGGCGCGCGAGCGCCGCGTCCTCACCGACCGCCTCATCGGCGAGACGGAGGGCGAGATCGCCCAGAAGCGCGCCGACGAGGACCGGCTCGCCGAGCGCGTCCGGACGCTCGAGATGGAGGACGAGAGCGCCCGCTCGGCGCACGAGACCGCCGAGAACGAGCGCGAGCGCGCGCGCGAGGCGAAGGACCGGCTCGTCGCCGCGTCGGACGACGCGTCCCGCTCCCTCGCCGCGATCCGCGGCCGGCTCGAGACGGCGAAGGAGGACCTCGTCTCGTCGCAGGAGGAGAAGGCCGCGGCGCAGAACCGGCTCGTCGAGGTCGCGCTCCAGCGGAAGGATCTCGTCCGCCGGCGCGAGGGCCTCGAGCGGCGGCGCGAGGAGATCCGCTCCGCCACCGATCTCGTGGCGAAGGAGCGGGGCCAGCTCCTCGGCCGGGACGAGGCCCTCCACTCCGAGCTGTCGGTGCGCCGCGACCGGCTGATGCGGCGGCGCGAGGCGCTCCGCGCGGCGGACGACCGGCTGCGCGCCGCGACGAACGACCTCCAGTCCGAGAAGGAGCGGCTCTCGGGTCTCGCGTCGCGCGAGTCCGTGCTCGAGGATCTCGAGACGCGCCGCGTGGGCCTCGCCGAGGGAGTGAAGGCCCTCCAGGACCTCGCCGCTCTCCCGGGGCAGGACGCCCGGCCGGGCCGCATCGTCGCGGACGACCTCCGCGTCGAGGCCGCGCACGCCCTCGCCATCGAGCGCGCGCTCGGCGAGCGGTCGCAGGCCTTCCCTTGCGGGACGACCGGCGAGGCGCTCGCCGCGATCGCGACGCTCCGCGAGTCGAAGAAGGGCCGCGCCGCTTTTCTTCCCGAGGACGTTCACCCCGTCCCGGGCGGCCCGGCGGCTCCGCCCGCGGTCCCGTCCGCGCCCGGCGTCGTCGGCCGCGCCTCGGATCTCGTGTCGTCGAGCGATCAGTCGGTCGAGCGGCGCGTGCGCCGCCTCCTCGAGAACGTCCTCGTCGTCCGGACGCCCGAGGACGCGGTCCGTCTCGCGGCGAACGCGAGCGCGCTCCCGCCGGGCGTGCGCCCGTGGCGTTTCGTGACGCTGGACGGGACGCTCTTCGACCCGGACGGCACGGTCGCCGGCGGCTCGACGTCGGGCGGCGAGGGGCTCCTCTCGCAGCGGAGCGAGCTCGTGTCCGTCCGCGCCGAGCGCGAGGCCGCGGAGGGGAACGTCGCCGCGCTCGAGTCGAGCGCGCGCGCCATCGAGGTCGACGCGGCCCAGCTCCGCGGCGAGATCGAGGGCGCCGAGAAGGAGGTGGTCGCGGGCGAGCAGGCGCGCCTCGCGCTCAATTCGGAGATCTCCGAGCGCGACCGGAGGATCCGCGCGTTCGCCGAGGAGCGGCGGGTCATCGACGCCGAGGCGCGACAGCTCGACCACGAGGCGGCGGAGAAGCACGAGCACGAGCGGGAGGCGACCCGGCGCGTCGAGGCGATTGCCGCGCGCGTCGAGGAGCTGCGGCGGGAGGTCGAGTCGCTCGAGAACCGCTCGAAGGAGGCCGAGGAGCGGCGCGACGCCGCGCGTCTCGCGCTCGGAACGGGCGAGGTCGACCTCGCGCGCGCGGAAGAGAAGAGGGCGGGCGCGGCGTCGGCGCTCGAGATGATCGAGGCGAGCCTCCGCGAGGCGAGAACCGGGCTCGAGCGGGCGCGGGCCGACAGGGCCTCGCTCGAGGCGAGGCTCGACCGGTCGCGGACGGAGCTTCGCGACCTCGACGAGGCGGAGGCCCGCGCGGCGTCCGCGAAGGACGAGCGCAGCGTGCTCGTGGCGGCCGCCGAGGCCGCGCGCGAGTCGGCGCGGGCGTCTCTCGCCGAGGCCCGCGCCGCGCTCGAGCGCGAGTCGGCGTCTCTCGCGGGGGTCGATCGATCGCTTCACGAGCTCGACCTGAATCTCAGCAAGTGCACGATGGCCGCCGAGCATCTCGCGAGCCGGGTGCGCGAGGACCTCGACCTCGACATCTCCGCGCGCTTCGAGTCCGAGCGGGCCGCCGCCGCGGCCGGGGAAGAGGGAGGCGACGGCTCCGCCGATCCCGGGCCGGAGCCCGACCCCGCGGCGCTCGAGGCGGAGGAGCGCGAGCTCAAGCAGAAGATCGACCGGATGGGGAACGTCAACCTCGACGCCCTCGCCGAGCTCGCCGAGCTCGAGAAGCGCGAGTCGTTCCTCGGCTCGCAGCGCGACGACCTCCGCGGGAGCCAGGAGCAGTTGAAGGGCATCATCAAAAAGATCGAGTCGCAGAGCCGCGAGCTCTTCGAGACCTCGTTCGAGCAGATCCGCGAGCACTTCCGCGAGATCTTTCGGAAGCTCTTCGCCGGCGGATCGGCCGACCTCCTCCTCGTCGCGGCGCCCGAGGGCGACGACCTCGACGCCGGGGTCGAGGTCGTGGCGCGCCCGCCGGGGAAGGAGCCCGCGACGCTCGCGCTCCTCTCGGGCGGCGAAAAGGTCCTGACCACCGTCGCGCTGCTTTTCGCGATCTTCCGGTCGCGGCCGAGTCCGTTCTGCCTCCTCGACGAGGTGGACGCGGCTCTCGACGAGGCGAACGTCCAGCGCTTCGCGTCGCTCCTCGACGAGTTCCTCGCCTACTCGCAGTTCATCCTCATCACGCACAACAAGAAGACGATGAGCGTCGCCGACGCCATCTACGGCATCACGATGCCCGAGCCCGGCGTGAGCCGCCGCGTCTCGGTGAAAATCCGCGACGAGCGGGTGATCCCGCCGCTGCCGGAAGGCACGGCGCCTCCTCCGCGGCCGCCGTCGCTCGACGAGGACGAGGATCTCGCGATCCCGGACGTGAAGCTGATCGACGAGGCCGCCTGGCGCGCGGCGCCCGCCACGCTCGTGAACGAGGGAGGGCCGCCGGCGCTCGCGACGGAGAAGGCGCCGGAGGACGAGGCGTCGGACGGGAGCGGATCGGCCAAGGGCGGCGCGAACGGCGAGGAGAATGCGAAGGGCGACGGTCCGGAAGCCGCGGCCGCCGGGCGCCGCTCGGGCCACGGGAAGGAGACCCGCGAGGCCGCGCCGCCGCCGCCGCGCGGGGAGGAGGACGATCTCCCCGGTCCTCGGAGCGACTTGAGCCCGCACTGTTCATGAAGCCGGGCGGTTCCGCCCGGGCCTCGCCGCCGGCCTTTGCGGTCGAATCGTGGCCGCAGGCTTTGAGCCTCCTCGCCGGCCGATCGGTCGACTTCGCCGTCTCTGATTCCGGATTGCGCCGCGGGCGCTGATCTCGGCGCCGATCCCTCGGCCGGAGACACGCTGCGGCACTCGTCGGATTCTCTCCTTCGCCTCCGCTTCGCGGTTCGGGACCGCTCCGCGTGGCTCGGCCTCTGACCTCACGAGGAATGCAGGCGAGCGTCCTCCGTCGATTCCCGATCGAGGGCGCCTCCCACCCGTCTCCGCCGCCCGGGCCTCGTCGCGGGCCGCGGGCTCGGGCCGCGGGCTCCGGCCGCGACCCGCCGGCCGGCGAGGCGGCGGGGGTATAATCGAGCGCGGCGGCGCGGCTAGAGCGCGCCTTTCCTCCTGATCGAGGCCGCGAGTCGCCCCTCGGTTTCCCGGGAGCCGCGCGCCGCCCACGGCCCTCGAGGGAGGCCGATGGCGACCCCCGGCGGGACGGATTCCCCCGCGCCGGGCAAGACGCAGTCGGTGTCGAGGATGCGACCGTTCGTCCATGGGTCCGTTCACCGTGCGCGCCCGCTTCCGCCTCTTTTTTTTCTTCTTCTTCTTCTCGCGGCGCTCGTCCTCGGGGCTTGCGGCCGGGGCCGCGACCGCCTCATCGCGCGGAAGGGAGAGCTCGACGTCCTCCTCGTGACCGTCGAGGGGCTCGACCCCGGATCGCTCGAGGCGCTGCCCGAGGGCGCCGCGCTCGCGATGCTCGCGCGAAACGGCGTCCGGTTCGAGGACGCGGTCTCGGCCTCGCCGGACCCGCTCGCGGCGCTCGCGTCCCTCCTCACGTCGGCGCGCCCCTCGTCGCACGGCGTGTCGGCCTTCCGGGACGAGCCCCTCGACGACCGGGTCACGACGATCGCGGAGGCGCTCGCGGCGCGGGGCTTTCTTGCGGCCGCGGCGCTGTCGGGCTCCGCGCCCGCCGCGGCACGCGGCCTCGCGCGCGGGATCGAGACGGTCGCGGGCGGCGCCGGCGGACCCTCCGCGATCGATCCCGCCTCGGCGACCGACGCCGCGATCGGAGCCCGCTCGATGGCGCCGCCCAAGCGCCGGCTCTTCCGCTGGGTCCACTTCGGCGGCGCCGATCTCGACGTGATCGACCGCGAGGTGGGGCGCCTCGTCGCCGACGCGACCTCGCGCGGCGGAAAAGGTCTCTCGGCGACGCTCGCCGTCGTCGCGGGGTCGCGCGCGCCGGACGCGCCGGTCGGCGATCCGCGCGGCCGCTTTATCCTCCCGGACGCGGCGCTCCGGACCGTCCTCGTCCTCGCGGGAACCGGGGCGCTCCCCGGCGGCGGAAAGCGGACGGCCGCCCTCGCGTCGGCGCTCGACCTCGCCCCGACGATCCTCGATGCGCTCTCGATCGGTCGCGAGAGCGCGTTCCAGGGGGCGAGCCTCGTTCCGCTCGTCTTCGGCGGCGAGCCGGTCCGGGCGCACGCTCCGGTCGAGGCCGACGAGCCGTTCGGGACGATCGGGCTCGGATCCCTCCGCGGCGCCGTGACGCGCGCGTGGGTCTACGCCGAGACGGCGTCGGGGTCCGAGCTTCGCCGGCGCGACGCGTCGGGGAGCGCGCCCGGCCCCGATCTCGCCGAGTCGCATCCCGGGGTGGCGGGCGAGATGCGGCGGCGGCTTCGCGACCGTGGAATTCGCCGATCCGCGGCCGCCGCCCGCGGAGAGGCGGTCGGTCCGCCGCCCGTTCCCGCGGCGGAGGGCGCGGAGGTCCTCGCGCTTCACGACGCGGCCCGCGAGGCCGTGGCCCGGGGCGAGATCGGCCTCGCGATCGAGCGGCTTTTAGAGCTCTCGGCCGCGTCGCCTTCGGCCGCCCCGGTCAAGGCGCTCCTCGGGAGCGTCCTCCTCGAGGCCGGCGATGTCGCGGGCGCGGCTCGCGAGGCGGGCGCGGCGCTCCGGATCGACGAGGACGATCCCGACGCCCATGCTCTCGAAGGCCGCGTCGCGCTCCGCGCCCGCGATCTTCATCGCGCGGAGCGCTCGTTCGTCGCCGCGGCCGGATCGCGCCCGCGCTCGCCGGGCGCCGCGGCGGAGGTGGCGGAGACTCTCCTCCGGCTCGGCCGGGCGGAGGAGGCCGCGCGCGAGCTCGAGCGCGCGGTCGCGCTCGATCCGACGTCCGCTCACCGCCGCGTCGCGCTCGCGCGCGCCTACCTCGCGGTTCTGCCGGGGTCGCCGGACGGAGCGTCCCCATCGCGCGGGCACGGGAAGGCGGTGGAGCAACTCCGCGCGGCGGTCGCGCTCCGGCCGGATCTCCTCGCGGCGCGGCTCGGGCTCGCCGACGCTCTCGCGGACGGGCCCGAGTCCGGGCTCGGCGAAGCGATCGCGCACCTCGAGGTCGCGTCCTCGATCGACCCGTCGTCCGCCGCGCTCGTGGCGAAGCTCGCCTCCCTCTTCGAGCGGGCGGGCGACGCGGCGCGCGCGCGGGCGGAGTTTCGAAGGGCGGCGGACCTCGACCCGAAGTCCGCGGAGGCTCGGCTCGGGCTCGCGCGCCTGGCGGCGGACCCGACGGGCGACGAAGCCCTCGAGGCGTACGAGGCGGCGCTCGCCCTCGACCCCGATCTCGTCGCGGCGCGACTCGATCTCGGCCGGCTCCTCCTCGAGCGGGGGGAGGTCGAACGGGGGCTCCGCGAGCTCGAGATCGCGGCGGAGCGGCGCCCGCTCGACGCGGGCCGCCTCGCGCGGCTCGGCTCGGCGCTCGCCGCAGCCGGCCGTCCTCACGCCGCGGAGGACGCCTACAGGCGGGCGCTTGCGATCGACGGCGGGGATCTTTTCGCGCTCCTTGCGCTCTCGCGGCTCCTCGCCGCGGGGGGCGAGGGCTTCGGGCGTCCCGTCGAGGCGGTTGAGCTCGCCCGAAAGGCGGTTACGATGCATCCGTCGGCGGAAGCGGCCTGGGGCGGCTACGGGCTCGCGCTCGAAGCCGCCGGCCGTATGAAAGAGGCCGCCGAGGCCCGGCTCGAGCGGGCGCGGCTCCTCGTCCGGGCGGGTCGCCCGAAGGACGCGCTCGACCTCCTCTCCGAGGGCTGCGAGTCGGCCGATCGCGCGCGGCTCGACGAGGTGCGGCGGCTGGCCGAGACCTCGTCGCGGTGAGGGTGGGTGGGGGGGAAAAGAACGACGGACGGTTTCGACGGGCGGGCGCTTCGGGCCCCGGGTCCCGCCGCCGGCCGTCAGCGACCGGATGGATCTTGGCGTCGAGCGCGGACGGGTGCCCGGCGGGCGTCTTCGGTGGCCGGAGAGCGCTGCCGATGGCAGGCGCCCGGCGACCGACGGCGGCTGGCGACGATCGGAGAAGCGAAACGTGACGAGCGGCGAACGACTTCTGGTCGGGGGCTTCGGTGCCCTCGCGGTGGCGTCGGCGGGACTCCTCGCCGTCCTTCTCTTCGGCGTCGATCCGGCGACGACCGGGGGCGGCGGCGGTCCGTCCTCCGCCGGGGCCGCCGCCGGCGGGTCCGCGGAGCCCGACGGCCCGCCCAGGATCGAGTCTCTCGAGGCCGAGGAGGAGACCGGGGAGCCGATCGATCCCGAGCGGTTCGCCGCGCTCATCGCGGAGCTCCGCCACGCGATCATGACCGAGGAGGTCGAGCGGGCCCACGCCCTCGTCGCGGCCAACCCCGGCCTTCTTTCGGCCGCGATCCCGATGCTCGTCGCCCTCCTCGAGGACAAGGCGCCGACCGAGAAGGCGAAGATCCTCACGATCAACCTGATGAAGCAGGTCCCGACGGCGGAGGTCCGTGCGGCGTTCCGCCGGGCTCTCGAGCGCGAGCTCTCTCCCGGGATCCGCAAGGCTCTCCTCATGGCCATCGGAGAGCTGAAGGACGTCGAGGCGATCCCGATCGTCGCGCGGATCATGCTGGACGAGGCGGAGATGATGGAGATCCGCCGCATCGCGGCCGACACGCTCGGCTGGATCGGCCATCCCGACGCGACGCCTCACCTCTTGCAGTTGATCGAGATCCTGAAGTACCGCCTCGTGAGCGACGGCGAGAAGAGCCTCATGAGCCACGCGCTGCAGGCGCTCTCGCTCATCAAGGACCGCCGGGCCACGCCGGTCCTTCTGGCTCTCTTGAAGGACCCGCAGTCGAGCGACTGGCTCGTCTGGCTCCTCGTCCGGGCCATGGGCGGGATCGGCGACCCGGCCGTGACGGAGGCGCTGCTCGATCTCGCGCGGTCGGCCGCTCTCGAGGGCACCTACGCGAAGAGCACGCGCCTCGACGCGATCCGGTCGCTCTTCTCGGTCGCCACGGCGGGCAGCGACGCGGCCGCCAAGGGCATCATCGAGCTCTTCCAGACCATGGAGGACCAGACGTTCAAGAAGGAGGCGCTGCACAACCTCGCGAAGCTCGCCGACAACCAGGCCGTCTTGAAAGAGCTGAACACCGTCCTCGACGCCACGGAGGAGTTCGCGTACCGCGACCTCGCCGTTCGCGGCCTCGCGTACAAGGGCGGGCCCGACTCGTTCGGACGGGTCTTCGAGTCGCTCGCCTCCGACTCGAACCTCGACGCGAAGGACATCCTGACCAAGGTGGGCCAGCAATTGCTCCGCGCGGGCGACGACGAGGCGACGAAGCAGAAGTTCCGCGATCACTTCATCGGCGCCCTGAAGGCGACCGACGATCCGCGCATGCTCGAGGGGCTTTTCGAGGGAATGGGGATCACGGAAGATCCGGCCTTGGGAAACGCGATCCTCGAGCGCGTCCAGGCGCTCGACAACGAGGAGCTCGCGGAGAAGGGAATGTACGCGATCGCGCGGTCGAGGCCGGCCTCGGCCCTGCCTTACTTCGAGTCGACCATCCTCGACAAGGAGAAGTCCGGCCAGATCCGCTACGCCGCGCTCGAATCGCTCCGCTGGTACGACTCCCCGGCCGCGGTCGAGGCGCTCGAGCACATCCGCGACACGATGACCGAGCCCGAAGACCAGGTCTTCCGCGGGCAGGTCGAGGGCGCGATCAACCTGATCCGGCAGCGGCTGGAGCAGAAGCCGAAGAAATCGGGCTCGCGCCGGAACTGACCGGCGTGGGTCCTCGCCTCGTCGCCGCCGCGGCCGCCCTGGCCTGTGCGCTGGCGGCGTGCGCGACCCATCGCCGTTCGGACGCGATGCTCCCAAGACTCGCGCGAACGATTCTCGACGAGTGCGAGGACGCCCAGATCCGATACGCCGCGCTCGAGGCCCTCCGCTGGTACGACACGCCTGAGGCGATCGAGACGCTAGAGCGCATCCGAGGCACGCTGACCGAGCCCGAGCACCAGGTCTTGCAGATGCAGGTCGAGGGCGCGATCAACCAGGTCCGGCAGCGGATGGAGGCGAGTCGGCGACCGGCGGCTCTCCCTACGGGCCGTCTCGGCGGCGGCGAAACGCTTGATGCGCCGGTCAATCGCGATCCGAGGGACGATCGCATTCGGATGTACTTCGAGCGCGAGATCCGACGGATTCGCGAGGAGAGGGAGCGGGAGCGGCGCGCATCGGCGCCGCCGCCGGAGTGACGCCCCGGGAGAGCGACGAAAAGCGCCCCTCAGCGGCTCGAGGTCGCCATGCGGACCTCGACGTCGAACGACTGGCCCTGCGCGAGCTCGCGACGGAAGAGGAGCGTCCCTTTCGGGACCTCGAGCGCGGCCGGCGTCGTTCCGAGCGACTTCCAGCCCGGGGGCAGCGTGACCTGGATGACCGCGGTCTCGTCCGCGGGCGCGCCGCGCCGGTAGCGGAAGACCGCCTCGGCCGCGGAGACCCGCGCGCACGCTCCCGGGTCGCGCGTTCGGACGGCGACCGCGGCCTCCCCGCCGGGCGGCACCGGCTCCTTCAGGCGGACGGTCACGACGGTCGCGTGCGGGCGCGACTCGGTCTCGAAGGGCACGGACGCGCCGTCGGCGCGGTGTACGGCGTCCGGGCGGCCGGCGACGAGGAAGCGGAACTCCGAGCGCGGCTCCGAGCCGCGGTTCCGGAGGAGGCGGGGCTCCGTTTTCTCGGCCCCTCCGGTGTCGTCGAGCTCGAACCGAACGACCGACGTCGGCCGCGTCGCCGCGGAGGAGCGGATATCCTCCACCGCGATCACGTTCGTCCTCGGCACGACGATCTCGAGCCCCCAGGTGGTCCGCACGGCGTAGCCCGCGTCGCTCTCGCCGGCGAGGGCGCAGACGATCTGCGTCCCGTCGGAGAGGTGGAGACGCACGGGGCGCTCGTCGCGGCAGGGAGCCGGGGACGCGGCCGCCGCGACGAGGATCGCGGCGAGGATCGGAATGAGCGGACGGGGGAAGGTCATGGCGTCCGGATGAAGCTCTGAACGAGAGCGTCGAAGCCGGGCTCGAGGGCGTCGAACTCCGCGGGGGGGGCGTTCAGGATGAGGACGAAGAGCGTCGCGCCCGATGCGACGTAGACCGATTTCGCGGTGCGCTCGAACCCCTCGACCGGATAACCCTGGACGACCGACCGGGCCGGGCAGCCGTCGACCTCGAGCGTCTCGATCGGGCTCCGGCGCACGATCGACGGCACGGTCTTCCGGCGCTCCTTCTCGTCTTCGTCGATGATCGCGGCGAGCGACTCGGGCTCGACCGCGGTCCCGACTTCGAGCGCGCAGAGCATGGCGTACGCTCGGCCGGAGCCGGGCGTGAAGAAGACCTGCGCCGAGTACGAGCTTCTGACCTCCTCGATCGCCCAGCCCGCGGGCGCGCCGATCTCGAAGCCGAGATCGTCGTGGCGGTAAAGCGTGCCGTCGACGGCGCCGCGGCGGACGGGAGGCGCGTCCTCGACAAGACGGAAGCGCGCGATCGCCTCGTCAAAGGAAGCCGAGTCGCGGGCGAACGCCTCCGCGGGCGCCGACCGGCACAGGAACTGGTAGCACGTGCTCCGCCGCTGCAGGCAGACGCGGCGGAACACCTGCTCGCGCCCGCCGATCGTCGCCTGGGCCACGAGTTCGTACCCCTCGAGACCGGCGGCGGAGAACCGTCCCTCGGCGGCGACGCGCGGAGTCGTCCCCTCGTCCGAGAGCGCGGCGAGCTTCTCCGCGTCGAGGCGGGCCAGAGTCTCGAGCGAGTCGAGCTCGTACGGGATCGCGAACGCCACGAAGAGGACGTAGGCGTCGCTCGAGGGGTCGACGAGATAGACGGTGTCGAACGCGGTGCCGACCTTGCGGCGCGGCGTCGCGATCGCAAAGCCCGCGGGCGTGGAGATCTCGAACGACCCGTCGGCCGCCCTGTAAGTCCCGCCGGCGATCCGGCGCTCGCCCGCCTCGTCGAGCCCGAGCCGGCGCGCGGCGACGAGAGCGCCTTTTCCCTCGCGCCTGAGGACGAAGAGATCCACCTGCGTCTCCGCGGCCCGGGGCCCCGTCCGCGGCGGGCCTTCGATCCGCGTCCGCACGATCGCGGTCGCGGCGCCGTCGCCGGCGGCGGCGACCCTGAGAACGTCGAACGCGATGCGGTCCCCGGCGCGGGCGACGGACGCGAGCCTCTCGCTCATCCGCGCACGGCCGTTCCGCTCGAAGTCGTCCTCGAACCGACTCGAGAGGAGCGCGAAAAGGCGCTCGGGATCGCCCTCGGCGAACGCGACCTCGAGCCCGTCGAAGAACCGGCGCACCTCGGCGTCGAGAGCGGACGACGTCGTCGCGGCCTGCGCCGCCGAGGCGCGAGTCGCGGCCGGGAGGACGGCCGCGAGCGCGAGGAGGGCGGCCGGGACGATCGCGGGCTTCATCGGGTCGTGCCGGCGCTCCCGGCGCGGAGGACTCGGCCCACGAGGGCAGGGTCGGGACCGGAGACGAGCGTCAGGGCCGCCGGCGCCGCGACGTCGGCCGAGTAGGTGACGAAGTCCGCCTCGCCGCGCCCGCCGGCGCCCGGTCCGCCGGGACGGCCAGGGCCGGCGAACTCGAGGGCGAGGAGGGCCATGACGAGGAGGCCCGCCGCGATCGCGAGCGGGAGCGGGAGCGAGACGCGGCGCGCGAGGAGCCGCCGGACGACGGACGGGCCGCCGCCGGACGACGCTTCCGCCGCGGCGGTCACGCGGTCGCAGAAGTCGGGCCCGGGGCGCGGCGCCTCCCACAGCGGGAGCGCCGCCTCGAGGGCGGCCGCGGAGCGGAGGTGCGCGTCGCAGGACGGGCAGGCCTCGGCGTGACGCCGGATTTCGCGGCGCCGCGACTCGGGCAGCTCTCCCGGGTCGGCCGCGTACTCGAAGGCGTCCCTCCGGATCGCGCCGCAGGGGTCGTCTGGCGTCATCGGATCGTTCGATTCCATCGTGACCTGCGCTTCGCCGCTCCGTCGCGTTGGAAGCGGCCGTTTTCCGTCCCGTCCTTCTCGAACACTCGTCGTCTCGTCATCGCACCGTCAGATAGGGGCTGAGGATCATCCTCAGCGATTCCTTCGCCCGGAACAGTCGCGACTTCACCGTTCCGATCGAGGCTTCGGTGATCTCGGCGATCTCCTCGTACGAGAGGCCCTGATACTCGCGCAGCACGAACGCGGTCCGCTGGTCTTGCGGCAGCCTCTGCACCGCGTCGCCGATCTTCCGCCCGAGCTCGGTCGAGAGCATGTCCTCTCCGGGCTTCGCGGACGGCGCATCGGCCTTGACGTCCGTTCTCGGGCCCGCCGCTTCCTTCCCGGACGACCTCCCGAACGCGGGCTCGAGCGGCTCGGTCGGAAGCCGCCGCTTCCGGAGGAAGTCGTAGCAGACGTTTTTCACTGCGGTGAAGAGCCACGTCGAGAACTTGACCCCCCGTCCGTAGTCGAACCGCGGCAGGGCCCGGAACACCTTGAGGAAGAGGTCCTGCGCGAGGTCCTCGATCTCGGACTGAGTCTGGCCGCCGACGAGCCGGAAGACGGTCGAGAACACCGATGGTTGATAGTACTGGACGATCCTCGCGAACGAGTCCATGTCGCCTCGCTGCGCCTTCCGGATCACCTCCGGGTCCAGATCTTCCATGCCTCGCTCGGGACCGACGAGAAGCGTTCTACGGGGCCGGGGCCCCGGGGTTCCCCTTCCGCGCCGGGGCCGGCTCCAGGCCGCCGGGGCCGGTCGCGCGCGCGTCCATCGGGGCCCCGCCTTCGGGCGAAGTCAAGTCGCCGGAAAGAATTGCCGATGAAGGACGCGGCCGGGGCGGCGAGCGTCCGGCGGGGCGAGGCGGAGGCCTCGCGCCCGAGTCTCGTTCATTGACAACCAGAGCACGGGACCTATACCAAAAAGTGGCGAGTCCGTTTCGATCGCTCTTTGACCCCCCATGCCGCACCCCCTTCCGCCACTCCCACCACCCGCGGTCCACTTGGCTGGACGTCGCTCCTCAAGCCCGAGCGGGCTCGACTGTCGGCGTCGTCCGGCAGGCGCCGCCCTGCCGCCGGACCGCGGACGACGGCTCCTCCGCGCGCGGAATGAGTGCGGGCCCGGCCCTGTCCGTCGGGGGCCGTGGAAGGAGGCGGAGATTCACGAGAAGATCGGAGGCAGCCGGCCGAGGCCGGCGGCCGCCGTCCACCGACGGCGTTCGCGACCCGTTGAGACCGAAGAGAAGCACTCCCGCCGGAAGAACCGGGGCGAGCCGCTCCCGCCGGGCCCCCCTGGAGGATCAGCATGCTGAAGAACGAGGACGTCTACGCGCTGGTCGAGAAATCCAGCGACATCGCGACCTTTCGCGAGCAGCACTGGGAAGGCACGTTCGACGACTATCTGAAGCTCGTGGGCGAGAACCCCCGCGTGCTCCGGAACGCCTTCCAGCGCCTCTACGACATGATCCTCTCCTACGGGTCCGAGGAGTACGAAGAGCAGAAGGAGAAGCTCGTCCGCTTCCGCTTCTTCGACGATCCCGTGGGCAACGGGAAGGACGCGATCTTCGGGCTCGAGAAGCCGCTCATGAAGCTCGTCCGGAACTTCAAGGCGGCCGCGAACGGCTACGGGACCGAGCGCCGGATCCTCCTCCTGCACGGCCCGGTCGGCTCGAGCAAGTCGACGATCGCGCGGCTGCTGAAGAAAGGCATCGAGGCGTACTCGAAGACGCGCGAAGGCGGGCTCTACACGTTCTCCTGGCGACTCGAGGACGGCGGCCACGAGAACTGGATGGACTGCCCGATGCACGAGGAGCCGCTCCGCCTCGTCCCGACGGAGCCGCGCGCCCGCATCCTCGCGGACCTGAACAAGGCGTTCAAGGGCGACTACCGTCTCGCGGTGGACGGATCGCTCTGCCCCGCGTGCCGCCGCACGTACAACGATCTCCTCAAGAAGTACGAGGGGAACTGGCGGCGGGTCATCAATCACGTGCGCGTCCGGCGCCTCGTCCTCTCGGAGAAGGACCGCATCGGAATCGGCACCTTCCAGCCGAAGGACGAGAAGAACCAGGATTCGACCGAGCTCACGGGCGACATCAACTACCGGAAGATCGCGGAGTACGGCTCCGACTCCGATCCTCGCGCGTTCAACTTCGACGGCGAGTTCAACATCGCCAATCGCGGCATGATCGAGTTCATCGAGGTGCTGAAGCTCGACGTGGCGTTCCTCTACGACCTCCTCGGCGCTTCGCAGGAGCACACGGTCAAGCCGAAGAAGTTCAGCCAGACCGACATCGACGAGGTGATCATCGGCCACACGAACGAGCCCGAGTACAAGAAGCTCCAGAACAACGAGCTCATGGAGGCGTTCCGGGACCGGACGGTGAAGATCGACATCCCGTACAACAGCTGCCTCTCCGACGAGATCCGCATCTACAAGCGCGATTTCAGCGCCGGCGCCATCCGCGGCAAGCACATCGCGCCCCACACGCTCGAGATCGCCTCGATGTGGGCCATCCTCACGCGCCTCGAGGAGCCCAAGAAGGCGAACCTCACGCTGATGCAGAAGCTCAAGCTCTACAACGGGAAGACGCTCCCGGGCTTCACCGAGGACAACATCAAGGAGCTGCGCCTCGAGTCGGAGCGCGAGGGCATGGAGGGGATCTCGCCCCGCTACATCCAGGACAAGATCTCGAACGCCCTCGTGCGCGACGGCGCCGAGCCGTGCGTCAACCCGTTCATGGTGATGAACGAACTCGAGACGGGGCTCACGCACCACTCCCTCATCACGAGCGACGAGCAGAAGAAGCGGTACAAGGAACTCCTCGCGACCGTGAAAGAGGAGTACGAGGACATCGTTAAGAACGAGGTCCAGCGCGCCATCTCGGCCGACGAGGACGCGATCGCGAAGCTCTGCGCGAACTACGTCGACAACGTGAAGGCGTACACGCAGCACGAGAAAGTCCGGAACAAGTACACCGGACAGGACGAACCGCCGGACGAGAGGCTCATGAGGTCGATCGAGGAGAAGATCGACATCCCCGAAAGCCGCAAGGACGACTTCCGCCGCGAGATCATGAACTACATCGGCGCGCTCGCGCTCGAGGGCAAGAAGTTCGACTACCGGGCGAACGAGCGGCTCCAGAAGGCGCTCGAGCTCAAGCTCTTCGAGGACCAGAAGGACTCGATCAAGCTCACGAGCCTCGTCTCCTCCGTTGTCGACAAGGACACGCAGGAGAAGATCGACGTCGTGAAGTCGCGTCTCATCAAGAACTACGACTACTGCGAGATCTGCGCCACCGACGTGCTGAACTTCGTGGCGAGCATCTTCGCGCGCGGCGACACCAAGCACTGAGCCGACCCACGAGCATGGTCCGCAAGATCGAGACCGACCAGAACCGCTTCCGGCAGATCGTCCGCGGGAAGATCAAGCAGGATCTTCGGAAGTACATCACCCGTGGCGAGCTCATCGGCCGGAAGGGCAAGAACCTGGTCAGCATCCCGCTGCCGCAGGTGGACATCCCGAAGTTCCGGTACGGGACGAACCAGAAGGAGGGCGTCGGCCAGGGCGAGGGCGACACGGGCACGCCCGTCGGCGAAGGAGAGGGCGACGGCTACGGCGGCGGCGAGGAGCCGGGCCAGCACATCCTCGAGGTGGACGTCACGCTCGACGAGCTGGCGAAGATCCTCGGCGAGGAGCTCGAGCTGCCGAACATCCAGCCCCGCGGCACGAAGTCCTTCTCCGCGGAGCGCGACCGGTACACCGGCATCCGGTCGACCGGCCCGGAGTCGCTCCGCCATTTCAAGCGGACGTACCGCCAGGCCCTCCGCCGGCAGCTCATCACGGGGACGTACGACCCCAAGCGGCCCGCGATCGTCCCGATCCGGGAGGACAAGCGCTACATCTCCTGGAACGCGAAGCAGAGCCCGGAGAACAACGCGGTCGTCATCTACATGATGGACGTCTCGGGGTCGATGGGGAACGAGCAGAAGGAGATCGTCCGGATCGAGTCGTTCTGGATCGACACCTGGCTCAGGTCCCAGTACAAGAACATCGACGTGCGCTACATCGTGCACGACGCCGCCGCGCGCGAGGTCGACCAGCACACCTTCTACCACCTGCGCGAGAGCGGCGGCACGAAGATCAGCTCGGCCTACGAGCTCTGCAGCCGAATGATCGAGGAGCGGTTCCCTCCCAGCGAGTGGAACATCTACCCGTTCCACTTCTCGGACGGCGACAACTGGAGCGGCAAGGACACCGCCCGCTGCGTGGAGATCCTGGAGAAGGACGTCCTTACCCGCGCGAACATCTTCTGCTACGGGCAGGTGAAGAGCGCGTACGGCAGCGGCCAGTTCAAGAACGACCTCGACAAGCACTTCAAGGGCCAAGAGCTCGTCGTCACGTCGGAGATCCCCAACAGGGAGGGGATCCTCGACTCCATCAAGGCGTTTCTCGGCAAAGGCAAGTGACGTGAACCTCACGCCCGAGCTCCTGCGCATCAAGGACGAGATCAAGGGGTACGCTCTCGACTACGGGCTCGACTTCTTCGAGACGTTCTTCGAGCTCCTGGACTTCGACGAGCTGAACGAGGTGGCGTCCTACGGCGGCTTCCCGACGCGCTACCCCCACTGGCGCTTCGGGATGGAGTACGAGGAGCTCTCGAAGGGGTACAGCTACGGGCTCCAGAAGATCTACGAGCTCGTCATCAACAACGACCCTTGCTACGCCTACCTCATGAAGTGCAACGGGCTCGTCGACCAGAAGCTCGTCATCGCGCACGTGTACGGCCACTCCGACTTCTTCAAGAACAACATGTGGTTCTCCCGGACCGACCGCAAGATGATGGACCGGATGGCGAACCACGGCGTCAAGGTGCGCCGCTTCGTCGAGAAGCACGGGTTCGACAAGGTCGAGGGGTTCCTCGACCGGGCGCTCTCCCTCGAGAACCTGATCGACGTCCACTCGCCGTTCATCGAGCGGCGCGACCGCCGCGCCCGCGTCGAGGACTCGGAGTCGCCCCCGCCGAACCTGAAGAAGCTCAAGAGCAAGGACTACATGGACTCCTTCATCAACCCGAAGGAGTTCATGGACGAGCAGAAGTCGAAGTTCGAGGCGGACAGGGACAAGCGCACCCAGTTCCCGGCGGAAAAGGAAAAGGACGTTCTCTGGTTCCTCATCCAGAACGCGCCGCTCGAGCGCTGGCAGCGCGACATCCTCGAGATGGTGCGCGACGAGGCCTACTACTTCGCCCCGCAGGCCATGACGAAGATCATGAACGAGGGTTGGGCGACGTACTGGCACTCGAAGCTCATGACGACGAAGATCCTCTCGGACTCCGAGATCGTCGACTATGCGGATCATCACTCGGGCACGCTCGGCGGGCGGCCGGGAAGCTTGAACCCGTACAAGCTCGGCGTCGAGCTCTTCCGCGACATCGAGGACCGCTGGAACAAGGGGAAGTTCGGCGCGGACTACGACGCGTGCGAGGACATCGCCGAGAAGAAGCGCTGGAACAGGCACTTGGGCCTCGGGAAGCAGAAGATCTTCGAGGTCCGCAAGATCTACAACGACGTGCAGTTCATCGACTCGTTCCTGACGGAAGACTTCTGCCACGAGCACAAGCTCTTCCTGTATCGGTACAACCCGCGCACGGGGCGCACCGAGGTGGCGGACCGCGACTTCACGCAGGTGAAGCGCCAGCTCCTCTTCCAGCTCACGAACGCGGGCCAGCCGCACATCTTCGTCATCGACGCGAACCACGCAAACCGCGGCGAGCTCTACCTCTGGCACCGGTGGGAGGGCGTCGACGTGAGATTCGACCACGGGATGGACACTCTCAAGAACCTCCAGAAGATCTGGAAGCGCCCCGTGCACCTCGAGACGAAGGAGGAGGGCCGCGGCCGCCTCCTCTCGTTCGACGGCGAGAACGCGTCGATCAAGGACATCACGCCGAGCGCGTGAGGAAACGGTACCAGGTACCGTTTCAGCGCCGACAAACGGTGCCTGGCACCGTTTCGGTCGTTCGCGCCAGCCACCGGCCGGCGGCCAGCACGGGCGGCACGAGCGCGAGGCCCACCAGCGTGTCGATCGTGTAGTGGTAGCGGAGGTAGATCGTCCCGAGCCAGAGGAGGAGCCCCCAGGGGAGGAGGAAGAGGAAGAGCCTCCGCGCCCATTTCCAGGCGAGAGCGACGACGACGAACGTCACCTCCACGTGGCCGCTCGGGAAGCAGTTCAAGCGGTGGATCTCGAGCGTGTCGATCGAGGCGCGGATTCGATCGACCAAAAGGAGCCCCTCGAGCGGCTTCTCGTACTCGAAGACGTGGTAGGGCGACTGCGCGGGGACGATCACGTAGCCCACGTACGACACGTAGAAGCCGAGGACGATCGTGGCGATCGCGGTCTCGAGCTCCGCCCACATCCTCCGGCGGCCGAGCGAGATCCCGAGAAGGAGCGGCAGGAAGTAGAAGCTCGAGTAGACGACCTGCAGGAGCTCGGTCAGCGGGGCGGCGTGGTACGGCTCGAGAGCGCGCATCGGATCGAACCCGAAGAGGTCGACGTCGATCGCGAGGAGCGCCTCCTCGTACCGGCGCGGGTTGACGTGGCCGACGATCATCGCGAGCTCGGTGAACGCGAACGGGATGACGATCATCGCGATCGCGCACCGTCCGACGGTCGCCCGTCCGCGCTCCAGCCGGTCGAGCACGAGCGCGCCGAAGAGCCCGATCGCGGCCGCGGCGCCGAGGTTCGCCGCCGCGAGCGCCGGCGCTTCCGGGACCCGCGCCGAGAACGCGACGACCGTCGCCCCGACGAGCGTGAAGTAGAGGACGTGGAGCGCGTCGACGGGATGAAGCTTCATCGGGAGAGGGGCTTCTCGTAGATCCGGTAGCGCTTGCCGACCCTCGCGCCGATCTTCTCGAGCGCCTCGTTCATCGCCTTGTTGCGCTCGAGCACCCAGGAGAACTCCCCCTCGCGGTAGCCCTTGCCGACGCCCCGGCGGTAGATCTCGGCGTAGAGGATCGCGTCGAGCCCGCGATGGCGGTACTCGCGGCGGACGCCGAGCATGAGGACTCGGACGCTCCGGATCCGCTTGAGCGCGCGGAGGAACCCGGGGATCCGCCACGGGTAGAGCCGGCCTTTGAGCTTCGGCAGCGCCTGGTTGAGGTCGGGAAGCGCGAGCGCGAAGCCCGCCGGAGAGCCGTCCACCTCGGCGATGAGCGCGAGATCGCGGACGAGCACCTTCCGGAGCGACCGCGCCGAGAACGCGAACTCGTCCTCCTCCATCGGCACGAACCCGAAGTTCTCCGACCAGGCCTCGTTGTAGATCGAGCGGACGATCTCGAGCTCCGAGTCGAACCGCCGCGGGTCGAGCGTTCGGAGGTCGAGGGAGCGGCTCCCGAGCGCCCGGCGCGCCACCTTCTCGACCCGCTCGAACCGGCTCTCCTCCTCCTTCAGCGTCCATGCGAGGAGGTCCTCCGCTTTCGAGTACCCGGCGCCCTCGATCGCGTCCGAATAGAACGGCGGGTTGTAAGGCATCATCACGGCCGGCGGGCTCTCGAAGCCCTCGACGAGGAGGCCGCAGTCGTGGTTGGTCGAGGGGTTCACGGGGCCGCGCGAGAACTCGGCCCCGCGCTCGCGCAGCGCTCCCTCCGCGGCGCCGAGGAGGAGCGGCGCGGCGGCGCGCGCCTCGGAAGCGATCTCGAAGAAGCCGAAGAAACCCGCGCGCTCGCCGTGGAACGCGTCGTGCGCCCGGTTCACGATCGCAGCGACGCGGCCGGCGGCGCGCCCGTCCGGCCCGCGGAGGAGAAACGCGTGGATCTCGGCCCGCCGGAAGAAGGGGTTTTTCCGAGTGTCGAGGAGCCGCATCTCCTCCGACCGGAGGGGCAAGACGAAGCGCGGCTCCCCGGCATAGAGCCGGGCGCGGAGGTCGACGAACTCCGCGGTGCGCGCGGGCAGGGGGGCGGCTTCGATTCTGAGATCGGGCATGGCCTCGCCGCCGCCCGTCAGATCATCTCGAACTCGCGCCCCAGCTTCTCGGCGACCCCCAGCACGTAGTCGAGCTCCGCGTCGGTGTGGGTGGCCATGTAGCTCGTCCGGATAAGGTCCTTGCCCGGCGGCACCCCCGGCGCGATGACCGGGTTCGCGAAGACGCCGTTCTCGAAGAGCGCCTGGCAGAAGGCGATCGTCTTCAACTCGTCGCCGACGACGAGCGGGATGATGGGCGTCTCGGTCTTCCCGGTGTCGAAGCCCAGCCGGTCGAAGCTCTCCTTCATCCGGCGCGTGATCTGCCAGAGCCGCTCGCGGCGCTCGGGCTCGGCCTCGATCACGTCGAGCGCGGCGAGAACCGCCGCCGCCGCCGCGGGCGGGATGCTCGCGCTGAAGATGAGGGGGCGGGAGTGGTGGCGGAGGTAATGGATGACGTCCTTCGATCCGGCGATGAAGCCTCCGATCGACGCGAACGACTTGCTGAACGTCCCCATCACGAGGTCGACCTGGTCGTCGAGCCCGAAGTGCTCCGCGGTTCCCCGGCCGTGCGCGCCGAGGACGCCGATCGAGTGCGCGTCGTCCACGAGGATCCGGGCCCGGTACCGGCGGGCGAGCTTCACGATCTCGGGCAGCCGGACGACGTCGCCGAGCATGCTGAACACGCCGTCGAGGACGATGAGCTTGCCGCAGTCGTCGTCGCAGTTTCCGAGCAGCCTCTCGAGGTCGGCCGGGTCGTTGTGCCGGAACTTCCGGGTCTCGCCGAACGACAGCCGGCACGCGTCGAGGATGCTCGCGTGGTTCTCCCGATCGCAGAAGATGACGTCGTTCTTCCCGACCAACGTCGCGATCACGCCGAGATTCGTCTGGAACCCGGTCGAGAACGTCTGCACAGCTTCGCGATCCATGAACTTCGCGAGCCGGGTCTCGAGCTCCTCGTGCAGGTCGAGCGTGCCGTTCAGGAAGCGCGAGCCGGTGCAGCCGCTCCCGTACTTCTCGACGGCCTTCTTGACCTTCTCGAGGACGTGCGGATGATGGGTCAGCCCGAGGTAATTGTTCGAGCCGATCATGATCATCTTTCGGCCCTGGATCACGACCTCGGTCGCCAGGCTCTCCTCGATGGGGCGGAAGTAGGGGTAGAAGCCGTTGGCCATCAACTCCTTGGCCTTGAGGAACTTCTGGCACTTCGTGAAAAGGTCCAAGGAGCCCCCCTGCGACCCGTCCTTCCGGGACTTCGGCGCTCCCGGCGCGGTGGCAACGCGAGAAGGAGTGTGAGCGGACACGAGTCCTTGTAGTGTTGGTTGCGAGCCGAGGGTCGGGTTCGGTGAGCGAGCACGTTAATTCAGGCCCCCGGGCTTGTCAATGACCGGCGAAGGACTCGCCGGGTCGTGGAGTATAAGCGTTAACATTTATCCAGCATGAGTTTGCGATCGGATCGGTCTCCCGAAACGGGCCCCTCCGGGACGCTCCTGGACTCGAGCCGGGAGTTCCAGAAGGGCCTCGTTTTCGTGACGGGTGGCACCGGGTTCGTCGGCTCGCACGTGGTCGACCGGCTCCTCGCCGACGGGCATCGGGTGCGGCTCCTCGTTCGAGAGCGGCGCGGCCGGGCGGTTCCCGAGCGGTCGGGCGCGACCCTCGTGCCGGGCGACCTCCGCGACGCGGAAAGCCTCGCGCGTGGCCTCGCGGGAGCCGAGTCCGTCTGCCACGTCGCCGGCCTCGTCCAGGCGGCCCGCCGCCGCGACTTCTTCGACGTCAATGCCGAGGGCACGCTGAGACTCGCGTCGGCGGCGGCCCGCGCCGGCATCCGTCGGTTCGTGCTCGTGAGCAGCCTTGCGGCGGCCGGGCCGGTCCGGGGATCGGGGACCCGCGACGAGTCGACTCCCGAGGCGACCGTCTCGGCGTACGGCGAAAGCAAAGCCCGGGGCGAGGAGCGGTTGAAGTCGGTCTTCCCGCGCGAGCGGACGGTCATCGTCCGGCCGCCCATCGTCTACGGCCCTCGCGATCGCGGACTCCTGCCGCTCTTCCGCGCGGTCGCTCGAAACATCATGCCTCTCTTGGGGTTGGGTGAGCGGTGGTACAGCCTGATCCACGCCGAGGACCTCGCGCGCGCGCTGACCCTCGCCCTCACCGTTCCGGAAGCCTCGGGCGAGACGCTCTTCGTCACGTCGCGCGACCGGCTCGAGCAAAGGGACCTTCTCACGCGGATCGCGGCGGCCGTGGGGCGACGGCCCGTCCCGATCCGGATCCCGATCCCCGTCCTCGCTCTGCCCGCGGCGGTCCTGTCGCTCGCCGGCCGCGTCGCCGGTCGACCCGTCATGCTCTCGCTCGCGAAGCTCCCCGAGATCGCGGCGCGCAACTGGACGTGCTCCGGCGAGCGGGCCGAGCGCCTCCTCGGCTTCAAGCCCGGGGTGTCCCTCGACCATGGCCTCCGCGCGACGGTCGCGTGGTACCGAGAGCACGGGCTCCTGCCTCGGGCGGCGGGACGCGCGGATTCCGCTGACGTTTCCGGCGCCCGGATACCACTATAAGGCGCCTCCGAGATCGTCCGACCGCGCGTCGGGACCAAAGTAGCGTCCGCGACCGACTTAAACCGCAGAAGAAAAGAAGGGAAACTCCGGCTCGCGCCGCGCCCACAGGTCTCGCCTCGTCGACTCCCGTCGACGGGCGCCTGGGCGGACCGCGAGCGTCAGCCGGAGACGGTCGCCATGCATCGCAAGCCCCGCGTCGAGGTCGTGATCCCCACCCACGATCGCCGCGACCTCGTCCAGTCGTGCCTTTCGGCCCTCGCGCGACAGACTTACAGGGACTTCCGGTCCGTCGTCGTCGACGACGGGTCGGGCGACGGCACGGCGGACGCCGTCCGCCGCGAGTTCCCGGACACCCGCGTCGTCGCGCTCCCGCGGAACCGCGGCTTCGCCGCCGCCGTGAACGCAGGGATCCGGACGTCGCCGTCGGAGCTCGTCGCGATCCTCAACAACGACGCCGAGGCCGAGCCCGGATGGCTCGGCTCGCTCGTGCGCGCGCTCGATCGCCTTCCGGACGTCGACGGCGCCGCGTCCCTCGTCCTCCGGGCGGACGAGCCCCTCACGATCGACGCCGCGGGGGACGGGATGAGCGGCCTCTTCATCCCGTATCCGGTGGGATCGAACGAGCGCGATGACGGGCGCTTCGACCGCGAGCGGAGCGTGCTCGCCGTCTCGGGGTGCGCGGCGCTCTTCCGGCGGGATCTCTTCGACGCCATCGGGTTCTTCGACGAGTCGTTCTTCGCGTACTTCGAGGATGCGGACTTCTCGCTCCGGGCGATCCTCGACGGGCGGCGGTTCGTCTTCGTCCCGGAGGGGCGCGTCCGGCACGTCGGCGCGGCGTCGACCGGGGGACGCTTCTCGCCGGCGTCGGTCCGGCTCTCGACGCGGAACCTCCTCTTCACCCTCGCGAAGAACCTGCCGACGCCGCTCCTCGTGCGGTCGATTCCGCGGATCGCCGCCGGCCAGGCCTGGTGGTTCCTGAAGATGGCGGTGAAGGAGCGGCATCCTCTTGCCTGGCTCGCCGGCGCGGCCGCGGGGGTGGCGGGCTTCGCCGCGCGGCGGCGCGAGGGGCGCGCCGCAAGGGCCGCGGCCCGGATTCCCTGGACCGATTTTTCGCTCGCGCTCCGGAGGTCGGCGGACGAAGTCGCGGCCTCGATCCGGAGGAAGCGCGAGGACCGGCGCCGCGCGGCGCGCGCCGGGTCGGAGGCTCCGTCCTGCGAGGAGGCCCGCGCATGATCGCCGGACGGGCGCGCCGCGGGGCTCCCGTGCTACCCTCTGCCACCTCCGCGCGGGCCGATTCCCGTTCCGGCCCGGCGGGCGAGAAAGGGATGGCGCGGTGATCTCCGGTTCCGAACGAGGCGTCTCGGTCGGGGTCGTGACTTGGAACAGCCGGCCGCACGTCCGCGAGTGTCTCGCCGCGGTCGAGGGCGACAGGGCCGCGGGATCCCCGATCGAGGACGTGGTGGTCGTCGACAACGCGTCGACGGACCGGACTCCCGAGATCCTCGCCCGCGAGCATCCCTCGGTGCGCGTCGTGAGGAACGAGCGAAACCTGGGATTCGCCGCCGCGGCCAACCGGGCGGTCCGGGAGACGCGCGGGGCCCACCTTCTCCTCCTCAATCCGGACTGCCGGATCGGCGCCGGCTACGTGGGGACTCTCCTCGAGGCGCTGAAGGCGGCGAAGGGACGCTACGGGGCCGCCGGCGGGAAGCTCCTCCGGCCGCGCCGTGAATCGTCTCCGGGCAACGACACCATCGACTCCGCCGGCCTCGAGCTGACGCTCGCGCTCCGCGTCCGGGACCGCGGGCAGGGCGAGCCCGATCGCGGGCGCTACGACGCGGACGAGGAGGTGTTCGGCCTCTGCGCCGCCGCGGCGCTCTTCAGCCGCGAGTTTCTCGACGACGTGACGCTGCGCACGGGCGAGGTGTTCGACGAGACGTTCGGGTCCTACAAGGAGGACGCCGACCTCGCCTGGAGGGGGCGGCGGCTCGGGTGGCGCTCGCTCTACGTGGCCGGGGCCGTGGCCGAGCACCGCCGCGGCTTCGCCGCCGAGCGGAGGTCCGACGTGCCGGCGTGGATCCGGCGGCAGTCGTTCCGCAACCGGTACCTCCTCCTGCTCAAGAACGCGACGCTCGGCGACGTCGTGAGCCGGCTGCCGTTCCTGCTCGCGAGCGAGTTCGGACTCCTCTCGTACGCCGTCGCGAGGGACCGGTCCCTCCTGCCGGCGTACGCGGACGCGCTCGGGCTCGCGCCGTCCGCCCTCGCGAAGCGCCGCGGGAGGGAGGCGAGGGGAGCGCGCGCCCCCGCGGACTCGAGCCCGCGCGCCGCGCGGGCGGCCGCGCCGCGGGACCCGAACGCGGCGGGCGGCGCGGTCGCAGTCCGGGGAGGGAAGACCGATTAGCATGCCACGATCGCCGGCGCGGCCGATCGCCTCGGCCGATCGCGCCGCGGCGGCGCCGAGGAGCGCCGTCCTGACGCCGGACCTCTCGGTGATCCTCGTCAGCTACAACACGCGGGACCGGCTCGCGCGGTGCTTGCGCTCTCTCGTAGATCAGCCGCGGAGCCTCTCGCTCGAGATCGTCGTCGTCGACAACGCGTCGACCGACGGCAGCGCCGACCTCGTCGCGCGCCGGTTCCCGCGCGTCACCCTCGTTCGGAACGACCGCAACGTGGGCTACGCGGCGGCGAACAACCAGGCGCTCGCGATCTCGAGGGGGCGCCGCCTCCTTCTCCTCAATCCCGACACGGTGGTTCCGCACGGCGTGCCTTCGGCGCTCCTTCGCGACATCGAGGAGTGCGGCGAGGGGGTCGGCATCGTCGGGTGCCGCCTGCTCCGGCTCGACGGGACTCTCGACCTCGCCTGCCGGCGGTCGTTCCCGACCCCGCTCACGGCTCTCTGGCGGTTTCTCCGGCTTGCGCGCGTCTTCCCGCGCAGCCGGTCGTTCGGGCGCTACAACCTCACCTACCTCGATCCGCGCGGCACCTACGAGGTCGACTCCGTCGTGGGCGCCTTCATGCTGGTCAAGCGCGAGGTCTACGAGAGGATCGGCGGGCTCGACGAGAGCTTCTTCATGTACGGCGAGGATCTCGACTGGTGCTTCCGCGCGCGGTCGAGCGGTTTCGTCGTCCGGTACGTGGGGTCCGTCACCGTCGTGCACGAGAAGGGAGCGAGCAGCCGGCTGGCGGCGCTCCGGATGAACTACCACTTCCATCGCGCCATGGTGCTCTTCCACAGGAAGCATCTCGGACCGCGCTACGCGGGAGTGCTGAACGCCCTCGTCTACGCCGGCATCGCCGCACGGTTCCTCGCGCTCACGCCGGTCGCGGCCGGAGTCGCCGCGTGTCGCGCGATGGGGTTGCGCCGGGCCCGGCGGCGCCCGCCGCGGGAGGCGCGGTGCGCGGGAGGCGTGGCCTCTCCGGCGTCGACCACGCTCTGAGGGCGATCCGCGGCCGAAAAGCCCGCGCGGCGCGCACGCCCGCTCCAAGCCGAACGGCCGTCTCAACATATAATCGCCCGGGAGCCGATAGGCTTCTCCGCACCCGTCCCAGGCCGGGCGGCCCCTTCCGCCCGCCTTCGAAGCGGATTCGGACCGGCGGTCGCGTCCCGCCTCGCACGTCGGGGCGCGGCGCCCGCGAGGAGTTGGCATGCGACCGGACGCGACCGACGCGAAACCCCTTCCCCTTTCGGAGGTCCGCGAGATCGCCGAGACCATCCGCCGCGCGGTCGCGCGGCGGATCGTCGGGCTCGAGCCCGTGGTCGAGCAGATCCTGATCTCGATCGTGTCGGGCGGCCATTCCCTCCTTGTCGGAGTGCCGGGCCTCGCGAAGACTCTCCTCGTCCGCACCATCGCCGAGCTCACCGGCCTCGAGTTCAACCGGATCCAGTTCACCCCCGACCTCATGCCGTCCGACATCACCGGCACGGAGGTGATCACGGACGACGACGCGACCGGCGAGCGCGGATTCCGGTTTCTGAAGGGGCCGATCTTCGCGAACGTCCTCCTCGCCGACGAGATCAACCGGACTCCGCCGAAGACGCAGGCGGCGCTGATGGAAGCGATGGAGGAGCTCCAGGTCACGTCGATCGGGCGGCGGCACAAGATCGAGCCGCCGTTCATCGTCCTCGCGACGCAGAACCCGATCGAGCAGGAGGGAACTTATCCTCTCCCCGCCGCGCAGCTCGACCGGTTCCTCCTCGAGATCCGGCTCGACTACCCGGACGCCGACTCCGAGAGGCGGATCGCCGGCCTCGTGAGCCGCTCCGAGCCGCACTCGGTCGTTCCCGTCCTCGACCGCTCCCGGTTCCTCTCCCTCGCGGCCGCCGTCCGCTCGGTGCCGCTGCCGGAGACGGTCGCCGAGTACGCCCTGTCGCTCGTCCGGGCGACGCGTCCCGAGTCGCTCTCGGCGACGGAGCTGACGCGCGAATGGGTGACGTGGGGCGCAGGACCGCGCGCGGGGCAGGCGCTCGCCATGGCGGCCCGGGCGCGGGCGGTGCTCTCGGGGCGGCCAGCGGCGACGATCGCGGACGTCCGCGCCGTCGCGCTCCCGGCGCTGCGGCACCGGCTCGTGCTCAACTTCCACGCGGAGGCCGAGGCATTCACGACGGAGGAGTTCGTCCGGCGGCTCCTGGCGGAGAAGCCCGACCCGGACGCTCCCGAGGTGCCGGCGCGCGCGTCGCTCCTCGATCGCGTCCTCGGCGGGCTCGGCGGCCGCCGGGGCGCCCGCGCGCGCTGACCGGCGAGTGGAGAGCCGAGAAACGAAGGTTCTCCTGACCACAAACGACGGGGCCAGAACCGCTCGAATCGGCGATCTGGCCTGCTCTGCAGGCGGGAACGCCTCTTTTCGATCGCGCCGAACTCGACCCT
>Ga0187892_10000728_pt1 | contig 83015 bp, 66 predicted proteins | sample MA1701073metaG_FD_139345 | JGI IMG/M metagenome (GOLD analysis project Ga0187892, IMG submission 139345) | Bio-ooze microbial communities from a basaltic lava cave in the Kipuka Kanohina Cave System on the Island of Hawaii, USA - MA170107-3 metaG ... | reverse complement strand
GTCTCATCGGCGTGGAGCACCGCGGAGGCTTTCGCCTGTTCCGCGATCTGCTCGTACCAGACACTCAGGACCGTGGCCAATCGTTGCCAGGCATCGACGAGTCCGCCCGCCGTGATCTTCGTTTGCAGGTGATGCGAAGGATGGCGATCACCTGAGAGCATGCCCCCGGCTCGTCGCCTCGGTCGGTGATCGTGTTCATTGCTGCAAGGACGCATCAACTTGAGGCGCCGAATCGTGCATGCTCTAAGTCACCCTTGCCATCAAAATCCTCGAAGGGCGAGAACACACAGCGGCCTCGCGACCTCATGATCCGACCTAGTTTCGTTCCGAGAATTCGCCCTTGCAGAAACGCAACGCCCTCAGCGAACGAGTCTATCGGCGTTGTCCGAATCGCGTACTTCACGTGGCGTGCATACGCATCGTGAATGAAGCCGTATTTCATCTGTTCGCCGCCATGCTGCACGTCCCAACCCTCGAAACTGAGGTACTGAAGGTAGCCCACCTTTCGAGGATCTTCGCATACTGTTCCGGCTGGAGCCGAAGGGACTCGAACCCCTCGACCTTCTGGTTGCAAACCCTTCCGCCGACCGGCGAAAACCCCATTTCTGCCGTCGAAAACGCGGAAACTACTGGTTAGGTCGGACCCGGTTGCACTCCAGGTTGTATCTCGAACTGTCACCTCCTGTCATCGAATAACTTCGCGGCCTTGGCGACGGTCGTTTCCGCGTGGCCCACTCTGCCGGAGCTGTAAATCCCGCCGCCCAGGGATTCAAGCGTGTGATGCGACTGCAAAAAACCTCTGCTGAACCCGCTCGAGGACCGGCTCAAACTCCCACCCTCTCCCATCGGGAGGGGGCACCCGCATTGACAATCATTCGCAGGAGTCGGGGCAGGTCGGCTGGCCGCTGAAGGCGCTTAGCACTGCCAGAATGTCCCCCACGTCGATCACACCGTCGCCGCCGCAGGGGGCGATGTCGGCGTCGCAGCTTTGGGGGTCGGAAAAGCCGTCCAAAGCGCAGAGAACATCGCCCACATCGACAACGCCAGTATCGTCCAGATCGCCGTACGGAATGGTCACGCAGGCACATTCATCGGGCACGCCATCGGCGTTGCCGTCTTGCGAAAAGCCGGAAGCCAGATCGCAGTCGTCGGGCACGGTGTTCTGGTTGCAGTCGTTAGGCGAGGTGGGCCGGAAGGCGAATCCCGTGGGTGAAACCAACGCGGGATCTCCCCGGATGAATGAGCGGACGTAAAGGCCGCTGTCCACGTCGAATTCCAGAACGCGAATCGCCCCCCCGCTGCGCATCACAAAGACGTTGCCGTTGGGGCCGAGGCGGAGACCCCAGGCGTTGGTGACCGAGAACACACCGTTGAAGATTCGTAAGAAAGTGCCGGTCATCGAATACTCGAGGATGTCGTGGGTGTCGTGGCTTGTCACCAGCAGGCGGCCGTCCGGCGTGAACAGCAGACCGCGCGAGCCGCTTAGGCCCCCGCTGCCCGGGGCCACGAACGTTCCCACAAAGGCGCCGGTGTCACCGTCGTATTCACGAACGCTGTTGTCCGAGCCGGCCACGAAGAGATTTCCATTGAACCCGAAAGTGAGGCCGAATGGGCCGGTCAGACCACCCGCCCCGGTCAAGACAAAAGACCCCAGGGCAGCGCCGGTGCTTCCGTCGAATCTCAATACGCTGTTGGTAAGGTTGCTGCTGACGTATAAGTGGCCGTCGGAGCCGAAGATCAAGGCCGCTGGGCCGTTGAGGCCGCCTGCCCCAGCGGGCACGAAGTCGGAAATCGTGCCCATGTCGACATCGATCCGCACGACGCGGTCGTCGCCGAAGCTGGCCACATAGAGCGCGCCGTCCGGCCCGAAAACCACGTCGTAGCCGTCACGAATCGCTGAAGAAGTCGATCGCGGGTGGGAGACAACGTAACGGCTTCCGTCCGAGCGGACGACGTACCCGTTGGCCCCGCCCTGTTGGGACAGGCCAAGGAAGAAATGCGAGCCCGGTTCGCCCCGGACGCTGCCCCGCAACAAGATCACGTCGGGCTTGGAGAGATGTTGATCGCCCGCGGGTGTTCCATTAACGAAACGAGCCGTCGGGGAAACAACCTCGAACCGCTGGGCTTCGATGGTCAGCCAGTCATCGGCGCCGATTGGCAGCCGCAACGTCCGGCGCGGCGATCCTGACTTTAGGGCTTCGTAGGCCGCCGGTTCAATATCCAATTGTAATCCACGACTCTCCGGCAGGATCCCCCGGATCACGAACGGACTTACGGTTTCCGCGACGATGGCTTGATTCCGCACTTCAATACCCAGCGCGCTTTCCATCGGCGCTGGCAAAAGCGCCGTAATCGACAACAGCAGCCTATTCATACCTCGCATACCCACAAAGCCTCCGAGAGCTACACGATTCCCCATTTGATCTTACGCGGAGCGGGTTTTTCATCCCCCCGAGATTATTTCACGCGCTGGAGAAAATGGCAACCTTGGGACGTGAAAAACTTTGTTTCGGCAGCGTTGCGACTCAGCGCGAAATAAAGCGTTGCAGAATCGATAGAAACTCCCGCATGCGCGTCGAGTGCGTGTGATCGCGTAACGTGCGCTGCTGACCCGCACGGGCAATACTCGAACGCTGCACATCATCGACGAGGTAGGCTCGGAGCTTCGCCACGCACTCATCGGCATCCGCGAAAGTGACGACTTCGTGACCGGGCTCAAACATCTCCGCCAAGTTCTCTTTCGCCTCCGTGAAGAGGCATGTGCCGACTCCCGTGGCCTCATAGAGCCGCATGTTGTTGGCGTACCGCGTCGATACGGTTCTGCGGACGTCGATGCAAGCGTGGTAGTTCAAGGTGATGCGCGACAGGGCAAGCACGTCGTACATCTGTTGGCCCCATACCGGGCCATGGTGGTGCGCCCGAATGGGCGAATCCGACGATGTCTTTTCCACACCATAGCCGAAAACGGCGATGTCGATTTCGCCCAGCAGCCGCTCCAACCAGGCGATTCGCTGGGCATGATTGGTCGCAAAGCCGCCGACGAAGGTCACGTCGTAAAGAGGCGGGCCACCGGGAAGCCCATCGAGAATCCGGGTGTCAAAAGCGAGCTGAAGCGGCTCTGACCCAATCCCCGTTCGGCGAAAGTACTCAACAATGGGCGGGTACGAGGAGACCATCAAGTCATACGCCGCGAAGGTACGGTCCGCCGGCAGCGGCGATGCAATTTGCCCTACCAGGAGGCGCGTTTCCCGTTTTATCTCCGCGAGAAAGCGGTCCCCCAGGGGGCACCATTCGAAAACCACGAGCGCCTCCGGACGGAAGTGCTCGATCTGGGCCGCCGCGATCTGGCGCCGCTGATCGTGTATATTTCCGGAGAGGACCAGCCCATGTTCCATGGCCCATTGGCGCTGCAGGGTATCCGCATTGCAAATAATCTCATTGCTGTCGCATCCGAGGGGGCGCAAGCCGTGCGAATAGGCGTCCCCGACACCGAAGAAATGGCTGAAAACACGCTCGAGCTGAGCCGAGTATTCCAGTTCCGCCAGCCCCGCATCTTTTTCGTACAGTGCCCGAAGAAACTCGGGATAATAGGTTTGGACGATCAAGACACTTGGTTGCATTCTCGTCGCGATCACCGGTTGCGCTTAGGCCGGGGGTGCTATTCGCCACTTCTCTGAAGATCCAAGAGGGTCTCCTCCGGCAGTGCACGGGTTTTTTCCAGAAGGGCGAAAACTTCGCGATTGCCCGCGTGGCCGCGTAAGGGGCTCACGAAAGTCCCGTGCAATTGCCAGCCGGCGCGCGAGGTATCGGCCAGAATACTGTTCACCACGCCCTCGAAGGCCTGGTCCGGCAGAACTCCGCCGACAAGTTCTTCCGACGGTGCTTCATAATGCGGCTTAATGAGGGTCAGCACGAGCGTGACTGAATCTTCGCGGGCAGAAGCCGTATCCGCTCGGCCGGACGGCCGTGCTGGCTCGTCGTCAACGTGGGAGCCGTCTTGCCGGCTGGTGACCCATCGGGCCACTACGGGAAGGATCGCCCTTTGGCGTGTCCAGCCTACGTCAATGGTCACAAGGTCGGGGCGCTGGGGGAGCTGAACGTGCATGGCATTGGTTCGTTCCAAGACGACAACCCGAGAGTCACGGCGCAGCTTCCAAGCGAGGATGCCATAGGCCGTATCGACCGCGTATACCTTGGCCGCGCCCCGTTGAAGCAGGCAATCGACAAATCCCCCGACGTGGCTTCCGAGATCGGCGCAAATCGACCCCGCGACCGACAGCCCGAAATGATCCAGAGCGGCGGACAGCTTCTCACCAGCGCGGGAAACGAAAGTCGGCCGCGACGCACTCGACACAAAAAGAACTTTGTCACCCGACGCGTGGGCCGTGATTTAAGGCTACGTCTTCCCGGCCCCAGCCGCGTTGAGCTTGCGGGCCAACCGCGACTTCCTGCGGGCCACCGCATTGCGATGCAACGTCCCTTTGGCCGCCACCTGATCCAGTTTCTTGGTGAGGCTGCGGAAGGTCTCCTGGGCGGCGTTTACGTCGCCCGCATGCAGCGCATCCGTCAGTCGGCGCGTCATCGTTTTCACTTCCGATTTTCGCGCCCGGTTTCGAATTCGGTTCCTCTCTTGTTGCTTGACCCGCTTTTTCGCGGATGCCAGATTGGCCAAAGATAATCCTCCTTTCGTTGGTTCACCCCGTGTTGCCCCGAAACCTCACGACGAGGTCGAAGCCGGCAAGGCACCGAGTCTAGCACGGACGTCTTTGTAATTGTAGTCCAGTTGCATCAGTTTACCGTACGTATTGCGCGCATCGCTTTGCCGTCCGGCCGTTTCCTGGGCCCGGCCGAGCCAATAGAGCATGGACTTGGCCTGTTCATCGTCGGGAATCTCGTAGCTTGCGATGGCCTCCTCCAGGATGGCCACCGCCTCGGCATAGAACCCCTTGCGAAAGAAACACCGGCCCAGGTAAAAGCCGCACGCCGCCCGATTCTTCGGATCGTTGCGGGCGCTTTGGAACAACGGAATCGCCTCGTCGAATCGCCCGGCGCGGAAATTCCGCACACCGTATTCAAACTTCATCCGCGTATCCGTCGGATAACGATCGACGCGCTCCTTAAACACCGAAAGCTCGAAACGAAGCTGCGAGACTTTGTGCTCGTTCGCGGCGTCTTCGTCGCCTTTTTGGGCCAGTTCGCGCGATTTTCTGGCCAATTGTTTCATGCGGATGTCGTCGGCCATATGCTTCCATCGGTAGTTGCCGGTGCGTTTGAATTCGTTGACCAACAATGAAATGGCACGTAACTCCTCGTCTTCGCGCTCGCGCCGACACAGCAAATCGACGAGGTTCTTGATCATTCTCTGGTCGTCGCTGTTTTGCTCATATTCCTGCTGGGCCTTGGCGATCAACTCGTCGAGTCGAACGTCGCTTTGCACGGAGCGCTGTTCGTCCTGACGATCGCGCTGTTCCTCCAGGTCGGCGACACTGTCCCGGTAGGACTCGCTGTCTTTGTATTTGCCCTTGAGAATAGTCAGTTTTGTGGAGATGTCGCGAACAGCTTCCTCCACGGCCTGATCCCGCGGCACCTTGCGGCGGTAGATGTTCAACGCATCCACACCAAGCTGGTACACGGAAATGGCGAAGGACGATTCCCCCCGCCCCCCGGCGCGGTCCCCCAATTCATCCATTTGCTTGGCTAGCTGCATGAACTGTTTTGAGCCGGCCTTGGGAGAGGCTTCCAGGGCCCGGATATAAACGCCCGCGGCCCAAAAGGCGGCGGAATCCGCCCGGAGGCGGATCGCACTTTTCACCGCCCCGTCCAAGTAGGAGAGGCTATCCGGCTCATGGCCGAAAAGCCACATGGCATTCATGAAGGCCTGTTTCGGGTCCTTGTCGGTCATGGACCGCTTCATCGTGTCCTTCAGACCCGGCTTTTTGCCCCCGAACTGTCGGCGGGCGACAGCGCAGGCGTGCAAGGGCTTGCAGGCTTCCTCCACGGCGTCGGGCCAGAACTCCAATCCGTGCACGTAATACTCGATGGCATAATCGAACTGGCGCTTCTCCCCCAGCTCGCGTGCTCGGTGGAACCACTGCGAGGCTTTGGCCTTGTCTTCGGGCGTGGTGACAAGGCGGGCATCCCGGACGACGGGATCCTCGGCAACGGCTTCTTTTTTCACTTTGGCCATACCTCTATGCGGCGTTAGGTTCGCGGACGAATCAGAGGCTTGTCAATCCGTGCCGGTCTTACCTTTCGAACGCTTGCACATTCGATCGCGAACCACCGACCTGAAACCCGGCCAGGGGCGAGGAAGTCGCCAGACTTTTCGCGGACACCCGGTCCGTCTACAATCGTTAAACGATTGATGTTATCGCCGCGAGTTTCACTGTCAAGCACGTCCGAATGTGACCTAGGTACAGGGTCCCTTCGTCACCCGACGGTCGCGCGGGAGCGATTTGAGGCTTCGCCGCCCACAGGTCGGCCGGCAATCTAAGGGCCCGGGAATGTTGAAAGCGAAGCTCGCCATGCGGCTGCCGAATCCCGACAAACTCGCTCTGGTTTATTATCCCGATCCTGCCCTCAAGCGGACGTGCCGGCCGGTAACCGAGTTTGGACCGAAGCTGCAGACCCTGACGGACCGCATGTTGGCCTTGATGCGCGAAGCCAAAGGAGTGGGGCTGGCCGCGCCCCAGCTTGGACTAGCGTTGCGGATCTTCGTCTGCAACCCCACGGGAGAGCCTCAAGACGATTTCGTCTGCGTCAACCCACAATTTCTGGAGTTATCCGGATCGACGGAACTACCCGAGGGTTGTCTGTCGTTGCCGGGAGTTTCCGTAACGGTTCGCCGGGCCGCACATGCGCGGATGCAAGGCTTCGACGTGAAGGGTGAGGCATTTGAAATCACCGGTGCCGACTTGCGGGCACGAATCTGGCAGCATGAGACCGACCACTTGGACGGGCGTCTGATCATTGACCGCATGTCGGCCGCGGATGAAATCGCCAACCACCGGGCCCTCAAGCAGCTTCAAGCGGACTATCGTCCGCCGCGGCGACGATAGGACACCTTCCGGCATTCCGGGCGGGTACGAAAATGGATGCGACCCTAGGAACCTTGATGGGATTGGCGGCCTTCATCGGCTTCTTTCATACGCTCATCGGCCCGGATCATTATGTTCCCTTTATCGCCATGGCTCGCGCGGGCCGCTGGTCGCAGTCCAAGACCATGATGGTCGTTGTTCTTTGCGGTCTGGGTCATGTGGCCGGCTCGGTCCTGTTGGGGAGCTTCGGCGTAGGGCTGGGATGGGCCGTCGAAAGCCTCGAACGAACCGAGTCAGCGCGAGCCGACCTGGCCTCGTGGCTGCTGCTGGGCTTCGGATTGGCGTATTTGCTTTGGGGAATACGTGCGGCCATCCGCGGCACGACACACGTCCATCTGCACGCCCACGCTGACGGAACAGTCCACGCTCACCCGCATCACCACCACGGTGAACACGTGCACGTGCACGCCGGGCGTTTGCAAGGCGCCCGCGTGACACCCTGGGTGTTGTTTACGATCTTCATCTTTGGTCCGTGCGAGCCGCTGATTCCTATCTTGATGTATCCCGCCGCCGCCATGAACACGAAGGCGGTTGTGGCGGTGACCATCGTCTTCGCGGCGGCCACGCTCGCGACGATGACAGGTTTGGTCATCCTGGGTTCCATCCGCTTGGCGCAGGCTTCGTCTTCGCGCCTGGAGCGCTATTCGCAGGCCGGCGCCGGCGTAGCCATCATCATCTGTGGCCTGACCATAAAGCTTGGATTGTGACCCAAAAAAGCACCAAAAACCGCCGAACTATCACCGTCGCAACCGCCGATTTCCACTCCTCGACGCCTTTTCATCGGTTCGTTCCCGGCGGGGTTCCGGCGGCAAACGGATTCCGCCGGAAGACACGGAGGTGGGCCACCCATGCCTGGCGCCGTGTGGCCCAAAAGGTGCGGCACCGGTTTTCAACCGGTGTTGTCATCGCTTACAAAGGGCGCCACACGGGCCGACTGCGCCTTTGCAACGGACCAACTTGCTTGGGAGACAGCCGAGGTGCGGTTTCAAGATAAGTTCTTACCGCCTATCGGTGACACGCAGGGCAACTGATTGTCGCGAAGAAGCCTTGATTCGGTCGGAGGCGACTGTTACGTCGTAAAGGATGCCGAAGGCGTTGCCTGCAGCGAGTACCGTTGGTGCGCCAGCAGGAATCTCCGTGCTGTCAGCCGTCGCCGACAGGCGGTACTCGTAAAACCAGGTTGCTCGGCCGTTGAAGGTCCCGGATGGACCGCGTATACGCGTCGATGCCACAAACGTTCGGGGGCGGGCATTGATTCGCGAATTGCTGCCGTTTTCGACCCATGCCGTCAGGTCGCCGAATTGTTAGACGAGCGTCCAACCTTCGGCAACGGGATGAGAGAAGAAGTCCGATGAAACAATGTCGCCAAGCACGTTAGCCCGGGCAGGGGCAGCCGGTTTCGCCGGCAAATGCGTCCAGAACGGCGAGAATATCACCCAAGTTGATGATCCCGTCTCCGCCGCAGGGAACAATGTCTCCGTCCGGGCACAACGACAAGTCGGCGAATCCGTCTAGAACGCAGAGGATATCCAGGACGTCTACGTGTCCATCACCGCCGGGCGGGGAGATATCGGCTGCCGGCGTATATCGAAAGAAGTTCACGCAGCCATCGGGCCCCGCCTGGGGATGATTCGGCTCGCAAAAATCGGCCGTGCAAGCATCGTCGTCGGAACAGGGGAGCTTTCCCGGCCGATCGACCACCACAACCCAGCAACATGCTTCAACGTCGCACTCCCCTTCCGCTGAGCAGCAGAACTTCGCGGCTCCGACGGGGATGTCGCCGCCGGCGGCGATCAACTCGGAAAGATCAACGCCGGAACTGTGCGTCGCGGAGCACGTAAGCTCGAGCGGACCGTCGCAGGGATCAACCATTTGAGGTGCCACCCAGGTCACGTGGGCAAGCGGCTGGGCGCAATTTGCGCTCGTGTGCACGTCGGCGGGACATTGGGCCACGACATCCCGTGCCGTCCGGATCGGCGCGCTACAGTGGGGAACATAGGGTATCGGCTGACCGATGCGATCGGTGAGGATGGTGTTTTGCGGATGGCGGTTCCCGAAGCATGCGCTGCAATCGGGGCAGGAAGGCAACTTGCGAAAAGAAAGACACGCCATCGTCGCCGGGCTTGCCGGATTGGGAATCAACGGGGCCACACCCACGGCGTAAAAGACCCGGCCCAGGGTCTCGTCCACCGCTAGGAACAGCGTAACTCCATACGGGGAATTCGCGTCGCAGGCCTGTCCGGGCGAGGCGGATGCGAAATCCAGGCACGCTGGATCGTACTCGACCAGAAACTGTCCACCGACGATGAACGAAGGACTCGGCCCAATCTCTACATTCATGCGCACTTCGCTTCCCGCTTCATGGCATTGGGGGTTCGGCTGGTCGCTATCCTGAACCGTCAGAAACAAATCCACTGGGAGGGCTGCGGATGATGCCACCGCCATTGCGGCGACAAACAAAGCACTGCGGTCCATAAAGCAGATGGAAACGCTCGCCTTGCGAAGACGAACATACCCCTTCCCTTGCTCACCGACGCGAGATCGACGATCTGACGTTACGTGAAACACCGCCTTCATGAAAACCCCCCTTTCTCAACCCGCTCTGGGGCGGGACGAAGGCAGTTCCCCGGTCTTGTTCGTTCCATCAACGAAACCGCCGAAGAAGATGATTCTTTCCACGGGACATGTGCCGAAGGGGTGGCTCAAGAAACGCGAGCGCAATCCTACCTGATGCCGTCCGTGCGCCGTCCGACTAACTGTGGGTCTTAGCCGCGGCCCAAAAGGCGCGGAAAGAGCGGAGGTGAATAGCAAGACTCAAGAACCGGCGAAAAAGCTGCAGCGGATCCCCCCCAAGGAGCCCGGACGGGGCGGCCCGGGGGCACACACACTGGCACACACGCCTCAGGCCGCACGGAAGTGTCTCCCCCCCTCAACTTTCGAGATACGATATACAAGCTCCGTTTGCAAACGGGCGGCGGTCGGACATACGCCCCGCGGAGGAAAGCGGTGTCCTCTCTAGCTCAGCATCAACTGCTTTGGCGGACCCGGTTCACGCCAACGTCGCCTTATTCGTCGGTGACGCGCGTCCCCATAAACGGGAACTCGTCGTCCTGATTGGCTTCCGGCAACGAAATCAGCGTCACTTGGGACGAGAACCTAAACGTGCCGTGCACGGTGTTCGGATCGGTCTCGTCATAAGTGGCCGTCGCGGTAGCCGTCGCCTCACCGGCCTGCAAGCCGGCGGCAAAGGCGGTAAAACGTCCCTCGAAGGCAAATCCCGAGGCGTCGGCGGTCTCGGCGCCGTAGGTGGCCGCGAGGTATTGCAGTCCAACCTGTTTGGTGGCCCGGCGCGTATTATCGAAAACGACCTCGTCCCCGAAGATGTTGGAAGCTAGGCGGTTGTCCTCGAACGCCTCGAGGTTGCCGTCCGGCCCGAATCGGATCGTGGCGAAGGCCGTCCCCTGAGCGTTTTCGGCCATCCGGTAAAAATGCCATTTCGAATTCGCCAGCGAGGGCGCGCCGCTGCCGGCCTCAACGGTGACTTCGGTGTTGTCCGGCAGAAGCACGGTGACCTCGTCGGGCAGAGGGGATGGCCCTAACCCGCAGCCCGATTCGGCGAGGAAGATCACTGGAAGTACAACAAAGCAGACCATACCAAACCTGCGCGTTGTCATAAGCTTGACACTCCTTGGAGGCCCTCACCCGGCTCATAACGAAAAAATCCGCCTTGCCGCTTTCCCTCGCCGAGGGGTGTCGCCTCGTGCCAAATATACGATTTCAAGACAAAGGGGTTTGTTTGCGTTTGGGTCCGAGATTCATTCGCAAATAATTCGATACTTCGTCCGAGTGAAACCTCATGGCGGCCGACCAGTGGTTCAGACGGGATGGCAAGCGCCTTGAAGGTCGTCACCGCAGGGCTGCGCCACGGATCACCCTTGGGCCGACGATGGCCCCTCGTGGAACCTTCGGGGCAATGGGGGAATGCTCTCCACCGCGATGGAATTGCACGACTGGTTCGCAGGCGTGCATGCAGGACGCGTGCTCAGCCCTACTGCCACGGAAAAATACAAAGAAATGACGCTACGTCCCAGCAAACGGGGCGGTCGATCCGTTGGGCCTGCCGGCGGCAATGGCGTGTTTAATGCCATTCACGTGACTTGGTACGAAGCGCGAGTAGCCTTCACATGCTTTACGAACGTGGATGAGTTTGGAGCTGAAAAGGTGCTCGAGCCTATTCAGGACGTCATTGCACCACTGTTCTCCCGGCGTCCCTGAGGGCATCAAAACATGGGAGCTGCATCACATTCGTCCGGGTGTTCGATGACCGGGAGATCGAGCGATATGGTCTCCACGTACTTCGTCGCCGCACCTGTATTAAAGAGCACTACACGCTCATCGAACGAAAGCCTACCCTGTTGAGCTAACCTTTGAAGGGCCGCTACACCGGCCGCTGTCTCGGGACAGACGGATATCCCTTCAAGGGCCGTGGCCTCTCGCATGGCCGGGACAATCTGGTCCTCGGGGACGGCCACGGCCTCTCCGCCGCTTGCGCGAATGGCATCGAGGATCATGAAGTCGCCGACGGCCGCTGGTACGCGAAGCCCGCTCGCGCAAGTGGCCGCGTTTTGCCAAGGCGTTGCGAAGCGCTCTCCGGATGCAAATGCACGCGGGATGGGAGCGCAGCCGTCGCTTTGCACGGCGATCATGCGGGGCAGCTTGTCGCTTTTCAGCCACCCCAGCGTTTTGAGCTCCTGAAATGCCTTCCACATGCCGATCAATCCTGTTCCGCCACCGGTCGGACAGACGACCGCGTCGGGCAGCGTCCAATCGAACTGCTCCGCCAGTTCCAGCCCCATCGTTTTCTTGCCTTCTATGCGGTAGGGCTCACGAAGCGTTGAGCAGTCAAACCAGCCCATCGATTCGCGGTGTCGGCGAAGCACCGCTCCACAGTCGGTAATGAGGCCGCTGACCAGGAAGACTCTCGCACCGGCCAGGACGCACTCGAGCTGGTTCACGACGGGCGTGTCCCTGGGCATGAAGACGAAGGCTTCCAGCCCTGCCCGCGCGGCGTAGGCGGCAAGCGCTCCGCCGGCATTCCCCGCCGAGGGGATGGCCAGACGGCGGACCCCGAAGTGCCGGGCCATGGTCACCGCCAGGGCTAAGCCGCGGCTCTTGAAGGAGCCGGTGGGCAACTGGGATTCATCCTTGATCCAAAGGTCGGAAAGCCCCAGTTCCGCGCCGAGCCGCTTGGCCGGCAGCAGCGGCGACATGCCTTCCCCCAGTGTCACCGGGTCTTTTCCATCGGGCAAGGGGAGCAATTCCCGGTAGCGCCAAATATTCGGCGCTCGGCGTGCGATGTCATCCGGACGAACCGCCCGCCGCACGCCCTCTAGGTCATATCGCACCCACAGCGGCCGATCGCGATGCGTTGTAGCCAGCCGATCCGCCGGCAACGCAGTGCCATCCAGCGCCGATTCAAGATGGGTCACGAAGCAAGGCATTAGAGACATCAGAACGTCAAACCCTTGACGCCAGGCGCGGGTCCGCCGCCAGGAGCTTCGCTCTGTAACGCGAAGCGTTGGCCTGGCGTCAAGGGCGAAACGTCGAAACACAAGAAGTTCTGCAACCTCCACATACCACATTCCACAATAACGTCAGTCGGTCGGTTCTGTAAGAAAGGGGCGCCTTTCAATCTGCGGTGCTTTCGTTGCCTACCCGTGGCTGCGATGCCCAACTCCCCGCCTCTTGCTGGTTGCGTTTCGCGAGATCTTGATCGGACGGTAGCCCGGATCGCAAACTACGGTGTCATTAATGCCCTGAGGGAGAAGCGTTTCAGTGGCATGGGTAGTCTTGTCAGCCCGAACGCCTTCAGGCACTTCGCCGGCGGGCGAGCAGAGCGCGGACTTCGGGAACCAGCTCCGCGGGAAGGGCCTGCTCCGCCTCGTAGGCTGCCTCGATCTCGGCGAACAGTTCGTTCTCGGTCTGGCTCTCGTAATGGGCGAGCACCGCACGGACTTAGTTCCTCGTCCGATCCCGGGGGGAAAGTTCTGCTTAGTCAACGCTGCTTCCTCCGTTGTCTTCGGCGGAACGCTTTTTTCGCCTGGCATCGCAGTTGATACGCCGCGGATATGGGCGAGCCGTCACTTCGAATGGGGTGTTATCCAATAAGCCGTTCGTAGAGCGACCAAGTTGCCTCGGCCATGATCGTGTCCGTGAATGATGCGCGGCCAGTGAAGACGCGTTGGGACGAGTCACGGCGCAGGCCGGGATCATCCATCAGGTGGGCCAGAGATTTCTCCAGTCCGGTCGGATCCGATGGATCATATAATAACCCCCCGCCGGTCGATTCGATCAGCTCCGGAAACGATCCGTGTCGGGGCTGGACCACTGGCACACCCGCGGCCAAAGCCTCCAAAATGTACAGCCCTTTGGCCTCGCGATAGACCGTCGGAACGGATAGCACATGGACCTTTTGCAAAAAGGCCACCTTTTGCGCACGCGTCACTTCGCCGAGGTACTCGAAAGCACCGTCACAGGCGCCTTCGCGAAGGGTCTTTCGAATCTCCTGCAAGTATGGGCCATCGCCCGCGCCTAGATACCCGGCCGCCTGAAGCCGGCAATCGCGACCGCTTTTGCGGAGGGCGATCAACGCCTCGCACAACTTGGCCAGGCCTTTCTCCGGACAGATGCGGGCCAAGTACCCGATCGTGAAGGGCCGTTCCGGTGGGTTGGCCGCTTTAAAATCGTCCACGTGAATCCCCATCGGAACGTATTCGACCCGTTCGCTGGGCAGGCCGAAATGCCGCGTCGCATGGTCGGTGAAGTACTTTGTCGGGGCCGCAAAGCGGTCGACATCCAGGGCGCCGCGCCGAACAAGCTCGAAAGCCTGCCCACGGAAAGGCTCTGGCAGAGCATCCAGGAAAATGTCCTCGCCGGCCAAGCTGCAAACGATTGAAACTCGCAGAGCGGCCTTTAGCGCATGGGCGATGCCGACGAACATCAAATCGGGTAAGTGCACGACGGAAGGTTGGATGACCTTCAAGGCGCCAATCAGCGTTTCCAGCTCCGCCCGCTGAAATCCCTCCGGACCCTGAAGCACGGAAACGGTTAAGGCACCAAGCTCCTGCGGATTCGTTTTCGCCGCCCACCGTGTGGCCAGTCGCAACAACCCGGGCGCGCTCAACAACCTCTCCACCAGGGGGGGAAGCCGTCGAAAAAAAGCAGACTTTTGCCGCAAATAGACGGAAATGCCGCCGTAATAGATAGGCCGATCACTGACCGCCGTTTCGTCCGTTCGGATAGGCGTGTACAGAGGAAGCAGCACAACATCGCGGCCCTGCTCGATCAACGTCGCCGCTAGGCGATTGTCGCGCATGCAACTTCCGCAGTACATTCCCCCGGCCCCGGCGACGAGGATGGCGACCTTCATGACCGCAGCATGTTACAAAGAACCTCCAGGCTCTTCATCCGCGGGCTATAAGGGATAGAATGTTGCTCGCTCAAGGGAATGAGACGAAGGCCAGCCATCCGAAGATTCAGAGACGTTCCTGTTGGGACCCCCCCCCATTGGGGGAGAGCGGTTTAAGGAGGCACTCTTCGTCAGCGTCCAAGGCTTAAGTGGAGTTTCATGGAAGCAAAGCAAACGGACATTCGCAACGTGGCGATCATTGCCCACGTCGATCATGGCAAGACGACGCTCGTCGATCAAATGCTGCGCCAGTGCGGCCAGTTTCGCGAATCGCAGTTGAAAGGCGAGCGAATCCTGGACTCCAACGACCTCGAACGCGAACGAGGCATCACCATCCTCGCCAAGAACATCGCCATTCGCTACAAAGGCACTAAGATCAACCTGATCGACACGCCCGGCCACGCGGACTTCGGCGGTGAGGTCGAACGGGTGCTGCGCATGGCCGACGGGGCATTGCTCTTGGTCGATGCCTTCGAGGGACCCATGCCTCAAACCCGCTTCGTCCTCCGCAAGGCCTTCGAATACGGCCTGCGGCCGGTGGTGGTGATCAACAAGATCGATCGGTCCGACGCCCGCCCGGCCGACGTGCTCAACGAGGTCTTCGACCTTTTCGTGGAGCTCAACGCCGACGACGCGGCCCTAGACTTCCCCACGGTTTACACGTCCGCGACGCAAGGGTACGCGACGCTGGACCCCTCAGAGCGACCCAATGACGTATTCACCCTCTTCGAAACGATCCTCGACCGCATCCCCGCCCCTGCGGACGATCGCGAGGCGCCCGTGCAGATGCTCATCACCACCTTGGATTACAACGACTACGTGGGGCGGATCGGTATCGGCCGAGTCTTCGCGGGCGTGCTCCGCGCCGCCGAACCCGTGACCGTGATTCGCCGCGACGGCACGCAAACCCAGGAAAAGATTCAAGAACTTTATCTGTTCGATGGCCTCGGTCGGCGAAGGGTCGAGGAGGTGCCCGCCGGCGACATTTGTGCTGTCGTGGGACTCGATTCGGTGGACATCGGCAACACGCTGGCCGATCCCCAACGGCCATCGCCGGTGCCGCTTATCCGCGTCGACGAACCCACGCTGCACATGATCTTTCGGGTCAACGACTCGCCCTTCGCGGGCCGGTCGGGGAAGTATCTGACCAGCCGCCATTTGCGCGACCGTCTGGAGAAAGAGACCCAACACAACGTATCCCTGCGCGTGGAACCGGGGCATTCACCGGAAGAGTTTCACGTGTCCGGGCGGGGGCTGCTGCATTTGTCCGTGCTCATCGAAAACATGCGTCGCGAGGGCTACGAGCTGGCCGTGGGCAAGCCCAAGGTCATCTTCCGCGAGGAGAACGGCAAGAAAACCGAGCCCATAGAACACTGCGTCATTGACGTGCCCAACGCAAGCGTCGGCGCCGTGATGGAACTACTCGGCGGCCGGCGGGGCATATGCACCAAGATGGAGTCGCGGCAGGAATACACGCACTTAGAGTTCACTGTTCCCGCACGCGGGCTGATCGGTTTGCGCACCCGGCTGCTGACGGCCACGACCGGCACGGCCATCATGCATCACAATTTTTACGAATACGAACATTTTCGCGGCGCGATCCCCGGCCGAACCAACGGCGTATTGATTGCCAGCGATGCGGGCCAGATCACGGCCTATGCGTTGGATGGCCTGGCCGAGCGGGGCATTATGTTCGTTTCCCCCGGCGAGCAAGTGTACGTGGGCCAGATCGTCGGCGAGCATTGCCGCGAAAAAGACTTGGACGTTAATGCCTGCCGGGCCAAGAAACTGACCAATATCCGCGCCGCCTCGGCCGACAAGACGGTGGTGCTCAAACCGCCCCGCGTCTTGACGCTGGAACTGGCCCTGGAGTTCATCGAAGACGATGAACTGGTCGAAACAACCCCCGAAGCCATCCGGCTAAGAAAGAGACTCTTATCCGAAGCCCAACGCCGCCGCGCCGGCCGGATAAGTCAAGCTGCAAGGTGATTAGGTTTTCCTGCTCCAAAAGCGACAAAGCTTGGATGGGCTAACTGTCAAGGCGATCGGAATCCCGAACCCCTCGGCTAGCGCTCCAAGCTTTGTCACCCAATGATGTCGTCATTGATCTCCAAGAATTCCAAGACGGAGCCGAATTGCAATAGTCCTATAATCCATTAGTGTCGAGAAGACGTTTCTGCTCAGGGGCCGCAATGCCGCACTGCCAAGACCGGCGACGCTGTTGCCCGCCGCACGAGACCGCGGCTCGAGCGCTTTGCTTTCACCTCCATTCTTGTGCGGGGACTACTGGGGCGTATCCACGCCAAGCAACATTCGGAATAGGTCGACGAAGACGGTCAAAAGGGCTGTGCCGACAATCTGGACCACCAACTCAAACACGTACGTCATGGGAGGTAAACTCCTTTCATTGCCGTAACCAAACCGACGTTGCCCTCGGCAACGTTTTCACCGGACAGTTAACTTTTCGGCCATTCACGCGAAAAAGGGCCAAACAAAAGGAAGCCCCAAATACGCGATCTCGGTTCCCGCAGCAACACGCAGGCGGTATCAGTAGCATGGGTTGATGTTTTCGCTCTCTAATCTTCCGGCCTTCAGCCTCCTTTTACGGTGGGCACGGGTGTGGACAAGCAAAGTAACCTTCAAACGCGCTGAGCGATACGAGCACGTCCGACAAGTCGATATACCCGTTGCCGCCGCAAGGAATTAGGTCCCCCTGCGGACAAGCGGCAAAATCCGCAAACCCGTCCAACACGCACCCGATGTCGCTCACATCCAGGAAGCCGTCACCTCCTGGTGGGGCAAGATCCGCAAACAGGACTACAATGGCCGTTCCCGTACAGACGCCTGCGCTGCACGCATCTGGGGCCGTGCACGCGTTTCCGTCATCGCAGGAGACGGAGTTGAACGGATGCAGGCATCCGGCATCGGCATCGCAAATGTCCGTCGTGCAGGCATTGCCGTCGTCGCAATCCAGGTCATCCAGAACGGTTAGGGTGGCCGGATTGCTGGCCGCCGAATCGCAAATATCCGTTACGACCACGGTGTAACTCCCGGCGTCGGCGGGCTGCACGGGATCAATGGTGTAGGTGTTCGCCGTGGCGCCTGCGATGTTGACCAAGTCTTTCCGCCACTGGTAGCTGAGACTCCCCAAACCGGTCGCGTTCACGCCGAAGGTAACCGACCCATTCACGCACGGAGAGGCGCTGCTGGGATGTTGCCCGATCGAGGGCCCCAAGTCCTCGCACTCGTCGGGGACCAGATTGCTGTTGCAGTCCTCGCTGGTTCCTCCGGAAATATCTTCGGGGTCGGGAATCCCATTGTGATTGCAGTCGGGAATACATGACGACGCCGACAAATCGGTCTCGAAGAACGGCACGGGAAGCCCATTGCCCTCGGAAAGTCCCGCGAGTCCATCCGAGGCGGCGATGCTCAAGTAGCTGATGCGAATCGTTCCGTCGAAGGCCAGATCGATCTGGAACGTGTTGGAGTTGCCGGCGTTGTATTCCGGCACGTTCTGCCAGGTGATCACGATACGATCCGACAGTTGCTTGCGGCTGATCGAACCGCCCTGTCCCGGGTGCAGGTCGTCGAAGAGGGCGGTGACTCGCCGTAAGGCAAAGTGCTCAGCCGGCGTCTCGGTGTAATCTTCGTCGCCCGCCCCGAACGTCACATAGCCGTTGGTACCGACGAAGAAACTCGAGAAGCCGACACCGTAGACGGACACCGTCGCCCCACCCGCCAACGTTACCATCGTGAACTCGTCGTCCTGCGGCGGCGGAAACGTCAGCACAGTTCCGCCCGTTGGATCAACAGGAAGAGCCGTGATGGCTTCCGCGCAGGCGTCGTAAAAGTCGAACGAGCCGTCAGGTACAAACGTGAGCGAAAGGTTGTCCAGATCGTTGTCGCCGCCGAACTCCTCGGTGAAGTAATTAGGAATGTCCGGAGTGACGAACGAGTAGCAGGTTCCGCCGTTGTTGTCAGTCGACGCGTTGCCCGCTTGATCCACGGCCTCCACGGCGAAATAGTAGGTCGAGTCCTCCGAGAGGCCGGTCAGCCCAATCGAATGCGCGGCATTGAAGCCGCTGCCCGACAACTGATCGGTCAACGCCCCGCATGAACCGCCATAGCGCACACTCCCTTGGGCCGGTTCGTTTGTGTCAAACGTGATCGTGGCCGTGTACGGTCCAATGTTGGTCGCCTGCACGTTTGAGATCACGGGGCCTTGGCAGTCCACCGGGGCGGCGGCCTGCACGACAACGTTGGTGCCGCCAAGCCCGTCGTCGGCGTCGATGTAGGTGGCCGTCACGGTGTCGCCCGCGGTCACGTGCAAAACACCTGCCGCGTCTGTAACGCTGAGATTGACGTCCCCTCGGAAGGCCGCGGTCTCGGCCGCGGTTTCAGTCAGCACCACGCTCTCCCCCGCCGGCTCGGTGTTGGAGTCGACGGTTACCGAGATCGTCTCGATCGTCGTGTCATCGGTGTTCAGATCGCAATCCACGACTTGAATGGTGGCCGTGCTCTCGCAGGCGTATTTCGCCCGATCCAGGGAGATGACGCCCTGCGTCGAGCAGTTGACCAGCAGCGGCGACGCACACAACGAGAACGGCTGCGACCCCGCCGGCACGTTGAAGCCTCGGATTTCAACCCGCCAGGCGCCCGGCGTGGGGTTGGATACGAACACCTGCTCGATGTTGTTCTTGTGGTCGGCCTGATTCTGCACCGCCGGAGTGGCGGGGCTGGCCGGATTCAGTGTCCAGGGAAAATGCTGGTTCGACGACGGGTCGAACACCACCAAGTCCAGGTCGTTGACCAGCGAGGGATTCACATTCGGCGCCGCAGCCGGATCATCCCAAGCCAAGGTCGCCTTCAGCACGGTTTCTCCCGGAGCGACAACGACCAAGACGGCATAGGTTTCACCCTGATCCACACTCTGCTCCAGGAAATTGCCGGTTCGCAGGAAATCAACCGCTGGTTGGATTCGGACCGAGCCGTAACCGAATTGGTAGTCCGGGCCGGGGTTGCCGCGCTCCTGGGCCGTATGGGCGAACATGGCCCGCAAGGTCGAATTGCGGAAATCCGGTTCGCCGGGGTATTGAGCGCGAAAATCTTGCAACAAAAGCGAACCCAATCCGCAGACCGTCGGAGATGCCATGGATGTTCCGCAGAAGACGGTGTAGCCGCCGGAACTTGAACAGGAGGTGACGCCGCCATCGTCATTGCTCTGGCACCCGGGCGCCGACACATCCGGCTTGAGGCGTCCGTCATCGCAAGGTCCCCAGCTCGTGAAGCTGGTCTGCGAGTCGTCGTTGGAGTTGAGTGCTCCCACGGTCAAGTGGTTCTTCGCGCAGGCCGGCGGCGCCGTGGAGTGATAGCCGTTTTGGTGCTCTCCAGGGCAAAACGGGCAGCTTCGCTCGTTGCCGTTGGCCCAAACGACCCGGAAGGGCGCGCCTAGCGAGCCTTTGACGACGTTGTCAATGAGCGCCGACGTTACGCCATAGTCGCCGGTGATCGAGCACGGGAAGCCGTTGGCGCAAGTGTTGGTGCCGATGGAGTTATTCGAAATATCCGCGCCGAAGCTGTTAATCGCCCCATCGTAGTCGTCCTCCATGTCGCCGGGATTCGAGTAGAGGAAAATGCCGCTGCCGTCGTACTCAAACCCATATGATTGAATCGTCACCGCCGGGGCCATGCCGCGGAAGTTCCCGCCGCTGGCCGCGCCGCTGCCGCCTACGGTACCCGAAACGTGCGTCGCATGGTTGGACAAACCCGATGAGTCCCGAACCGTCAAGCGACCTCCGAAATCCTGGTGGCCTGCCAAGGCGAAACCGCCGTCGTAGACCAAGACCGTGACTCCGGATCCATTCAGGCCGTACGGTGGCGCCTGAACAACGTTTGCGCCGGTAATGACCCGATTGCTATTATTCACTTCGACCATGCGCGGAAGCGGAGGCTCGATCCATTGCACACTGTCTTCGTCGGCCAATGCCGCAATGTTGGCAAATGGAAGTTCGATGACCAGGCCGTTAACAGTTTCAAGGTTGGATCGCACCATGGCGCCGTGCGTGACGGCGAGATTGACGCCGTCCGGCACCAGGGCGATATCCGCGTGAAACAACACGTAGGCTCCCACGACCGGAGGCACGTCGCCCTTCTGGGGTTCGACGACCGAGTAAGAAGGCGCTTCGCCGACAAGCAATAGAGGGTGCATTTTCCAGGCCCGCTCGATTGGCACGATCCGGGCCAGCGAAGGAGTCTGCGAAATGTTCGCGGCGTCCACGCCAGGCGTTGTGGACGCAAAGAAGGCGTTACTACCCACATACGTGAATAACCTTAACCCAGAGGCCGCGAACTGGGCACGCAGCTTCGAATCGACCGGCCCATCGAATTGCACGACGAGGTGCCGATCCACCGGCCGGTTGGCCAGCTGCGTCAGTGCATCATGGAGTTCCGTAGGGCTCATGCGCGGAGACTGCGAAGCTCCCGTCAGCCATTCAATGGGCTGCAGCGGTCCCAAACCGGCACTCTGCCGGTCGGCTCTCAGAGCCGCGACGTTTAGGTCCGGCGCGGCCGCCGCGCCGCCCAAATGCGGCGGCTCCGAGCATAATGCTCCCAGCAAAGCAACCAGAAACAGTTTTTTACCGATTGCGGGTGTCGAAAAACGCGTCACAGCTTCCTCCTCGGAAATCCTTTAGATCGCGATGCCGTCTCCGCGCAGATCAAGTCCTGGCCATTTAGAGCGAGCCGACAAGCTCGCGCATAGTCCCCCCCCCCGGCGGGGAGCCGTCCAAGACGCGCTGCCAAAGAGTCCATCTCGATTTAACAGGGAAACAATCTTATCGGATCGTCGGGGGGACTGCAACCTGAGAAATCGTCGAAACGACCACCATTGAATCTGTTCCGACGTTTCGACGTTTCTAGCGTACGGTCGCGATGGCTTCGTCGAGGAGTTTCAGACCAACGTCAAGTTGTGCTTCGTTAATGCACAAAGGAGGACAGAATCGGATGGCCGCTTCTCCGCAGCCCAAGAGAATCACACCTCTCTGAAATGTTTCCTTCAATACCCGTTCCCGAAGGTGCGCATCCGGCTTCCCAGTTCGCCGGTTAAGGACATCCACCGCACACATCAAGCCCAGACCGCGTGGATTGGCGATCGTAGGGTGCTTCTCGCAAAGTTCACCCAGGCGGCCCAGCAGAACCGGTCCAAGCTTGGCGGCGTTGGCCATGTACGTGTGTTCCACCAATTCCAGGGTTGCCAGGGCTGCGGCACAGGCGACAGGATTCCCGCCGAAGGTGCTCGCGTGGGCCCCCGGCGGCCAGTTCATGATGTCCGCCCGAGCAAGCACGGCCCCAACGGGCAGACCGCTGGCCATGCCCTTGGCCATCAGCGTAATGTCGGGAACGATGCCGAAGTGCTGATAGGCGAACCATTTTCCCGTACGCCCCATGCCGGATTGAATCTCATCGCAGACCAGGAGGACCCCGTGTTTGTCACACAAAGCCCGGAGGCTTGGAAGAAAGTCGGGGTCCGGCAAGACGTAGCCGCCCTCACCTTGAACAGGCTCGACGAACACGGCGGCTACCTCGCCGGGGTCCATCTGGTACCGGAAAAGCGTGTTCTCGATGGCATCGGCCTGGCCGTAGGGAACATGGGCCACCATGGGCAAGAACGGTCCGAAGCCGCGACGCTGCTTGGCCTTGGAGGAAGTCAGCGATAGTGAACCCATCGAGCGGCCGTGAAACCCGCCGTAGAAGGCAATCAACCACTTGCGGTGCGTATGAAACCGGGCCAGCTTGATGGCCGCTTCCGTGGCCTCCGTGCCGCTATTGCTGAAGAAAACACGCAAGGGATGTTCGCTGGGAACCAGGCCAACCAGCTTCTCCGCCAATTCGGCCAGAACCGGATAGTAGAAATCCGCCCCGCACATGTGGATCAGCGACCGCGCTTGCCGCTCAATGGCCGCCACGACCTTCGGATGGCAGTGCCCCGTGACGCAGACGGCAATGCCGGCGCTCAGATCGAGGAAGCGATTCCCATCGACATCCTCGACCACGGAGCCGACGGCGCGGCGGACCACCAGCGGATAATCGCGGGTGTACGATGGAGACGTAAGCCGCTGATCGCGTGCAATGATGGCCTGCGCATTCGGACCGGGCAGCGACGTTTCGATCCACGGCGCGGGACCGATCCAGTGTTCATTCGATTGCTTGTGCAGCTCTTCCTGTTTGATCCCCAGCACGTTTTGATTGCTCCTTTCGTGGATCCGCCTTGATCAATGATAAACACAATCCCTCAGGGGTCTTATCGACCAAACGAGGCGAATCTCCCTTCCCGCTTCAACGTTAGAGGCGCCTTCCTAGGGGGTCAAGCCAGGCCGTCCAAACGTCGAAACTTCAAGAGCCGACCGTAATGGGGAACATCGAAACTCCATTTGGCACTCGCGAAGCTTCTACTTTCGCGAAAAGAAAGTTCCGCTAGAATCCGGGCGTCCGAGGAGAACGTTCACGCAGAGAGCAGAGATGTGCGCGATGCGAGGCAGATTATTATGGGCAGCCCTCCTTCCGGCGCTGGTTACCCCACCGCTGCGTGCGCTGGGCCGATTCGCGGCCAAAGAAGTTGCCGAAACTCCACCGACTCGAAAAACCGAGGTCAGTCGATCCGCAATCGGTCCCGCGCCCGGACAATCCGCAATCGGCGGGGAGCATCCCTTGCTGGCGGTCATGCAAGATGAATTGACCCTCTCCATGAAGCAGCTGGTTAGTCCGGAGGGGGTCCGGCCCTATTTTTTGCAGTATTCAATCACCGACGAAAAGGAGGTCATGATCTCCGCGACGCTGGAGGCGATCACGGGTGACAATGTCAACCATTCCCGAGTTTTGGACGTCGATTTGCGATGCGGCGACTACGCCCAGGACAATACGCGTCAGATTCGCGGCGAAGATGGTTCGGATAGCTACTACCTGGGCGGCAGCTTTGCCACCCTGCCGCTCAACGACGATCCGCTGGCCACCCGCCAGAACTTGTGGCTGCTGACCGATGAGGAATTCAAGGATGCCGTCGAACGACTGGCTCAAGTTCAAGCCAACCTCAAGGTGAAGGTCGAAGAAGAAGACCCCTCGGACGACTTCTCCCGCGAGGCCCCGAGTGTGCATGTCGGGCCCTGGCTAGAGACGCCGATGGATCGAAAGGCCCTCGCCGACCGAGTACGGCGGTTGTCGCAGCGCTTCCGAGGACAAGCCTTGATCTATGGTTCGGGAGTGGCCGTTTCGGGAAAGGCCACCAACCGGCTCACGGTCAATTCCGAAGGCACCAAATTGCAACTCGGGCACGGTTGGTGGCGGATCGGGATTCAAGCCTCCACCATCGCCGAAGACGGCATGGAGCTTTGGCAGTATACTTCGTTTGACGCCCACGCCCCGGACAGACTTCCCGACGACGCCACCATCGAGCGGGCCATCGACCAAGTCATCGCCGATGTGCTCGCCCTCCGCGCCGCACCTTTGGTGGAGCCGTACACCGGACCGGCCATCTTGCTGAACCGGGCCAGCGGAGTCTTTTTCCACGAAATCTTCGGACACCGGATCGAGGGCCATCGGCAGAAGGACGTCGAAGAGGGCCAGACCTTCGCGAAAAAAATCGGCCAGGAAGTGCTGCCGAGCTTCTTGAGCATTGTGGATGATCCTTCGCGGAAGCAACTGGCGGGGCTTGACCTCAACGGCCATTACGCCTTCGACGACGAAGGTGTGCCAGGGCAACCAGCGCGGCTGGTAGAGAACGGGGTTCTGAGAAGTTTTCTACTATCCCGCGTACCGACGCGGGGCTTCACCAAGTCCAACGGTCATGGCCGCCGGGAGCCGGGCAACCGCGTTGTCGCCCGCCAAGGCAATTTGTTCGTGGAATCGGCGAAGCCGGTTTCTTTTTCGGACCTGAAAGCCCGGCTGGTTATTGAATGCAAACGGCAAAACAAAGAGTACGGCCTCTTGTTTCGGGACATATCGGGAGGGTTCACGACGACCCAGCGCTGGACCCCGCAAGCGTTCAAGGTATTGCCGATTCTGGTCTACCGCGTTTTTGTCGATGGCCGGCCCGACGAACTGGTCCGCGGAGTAGACATCGTTGGAACGCCCTTGACCTGCTTTTCGAAGATTTTGGCCACCGGTGACGACCCGGCGGTCTTCAACGGCGTCTGCGGTGCGGAGTCTGGGATGGTCCCCGTGTCGGCCGTCTCACCGAGCATTCTCGTGGAGCAGATCGAAGTCGAGAAAAAACAGAAAGCGCAAAACCGCCCGCCGATTCTGCCGGCCCCGATCGGCTTACGGCGATAAGGTCAGCGTTGAATAGTCCAATGATCGAACCCACACGTTATTGCCTCTTGTCCCGTTGTCTTCGCCCGGTCTCGACGTTTCGACGTTTTGACGTTTTGACGTTTGTTTGTCTGGTGGGCGCCTTTCCGCTCGCCGGCCCAGCTGAAACCGACCTTCAACAGGAGCTTCAACGCGACGTCGTCTTCCGCTCGCTGGTTGATGAGCTGGAACGAAACAAGACAGAGCTTCGTTTGGCTGACCTGAGTCCACCCTATTTCCTCGAGTATCAGCTTATTGACGCGGTTGGGCTTGCCGTCAGCGCCGAGCTTGGGGCGATAACCCGCGAAAACCTCAACCGAAGCCGATGGCTCCGCACCGACGTGAGAGCGGGATCTTACGAACTTGATAACTCCAACTTTCGTGGCTCCACCAGCGGCCTATCAGGGTTCGGCGGCAGCGGATCAGGTGGGGCATCGATCCCGATTGAAGACGATTATCTTGCCCTTCGTCAGGCCATCTGGTGGTTGACCGACCGGCAATACAAGGAGGCCGTCGAACAGTTCGCCGAAAAAAAAGCCTTCATGGCCGGCCGTATGATCGAGGATAAGCCTCGTGACTTCTCCAAGGAGGAGCCGGCCACCTGCTTCGAAGATCGGGTTGAGCTCCAAATTGACCGAATCCGCTTGTCAACATTGGCGAAGGAGGCGTCCAGCGTTTTCCGCCCATTTCCGCTGGTCAAGGAATCGAGCGTCGGCTTACAGTCAGCCGTTGGCCACAAGTACCTGGCCAATAACGAAGGAACACGGATCCGCACGTCCCACCGCCGTTTTTCGCTCACTGTGACGGCCACGGTCCAGGCTGAAGACGGCATGGAACTCTCGGGGTCGTCTCACTTCGAATCTCGCACCGTGGAAGGGCTTCCGAAACCAGAGGCTCTCGCCTCAAGCTGCCGGGCATTGGCGGCCAGACTGGTTGCGCTCCGCTCAGCCCCTCCTCTAGACGCCTACACTGGCCCGGTCCTTTTTGAAGCCGAGCCGATGGCCGGACTTTTCCTACGCCTGATGGGTGGCCGTTTCGCCGGGGGCCAGCGTCCCGTAGGGAGCCGATCCACCCCGGACGACTTCGCGAAGAAGCTGCACCGGCGAATTCTGCCCCGCTTTATGAACGTGGTAGACGATCCCACTCAGCAAACGCTCTTTGGCATCCCCGTTATGGCGCATTACCGGTACGACGACCAGGGCGTGGCTGCCCGCCCGGTAACTCTGGTTGAGAGTGGGAAGCTCTTGGGGCTGCTGATGTCGCGCACCCCCTCGAAGGAGTTCTTGCGCTCGACGGGTCACGGTCGTGGCGCCTTCGGTCCGAGGTCGGCGCCCGCATGTCTCCTGGTTAGCGGAACTCAAACCCTCAACGGCGGGGCCCTGCGGGATGAACTTCTCGACACCGCCCAGGACGAAGGGCTGGCGTTTGCCATTCGCGTGGCGTCGTTGGGTAGTCTGGGAAGCTCGGGGAGAAACGGTCGAGAGAGTGCTCCCGGTCCAACCCCATTGGAGGTATACAAAGTTTATTCTGACGGTAGAGAAGAGCTTGTACGAGGAGTTGAACTGGGTCGGGTCGATTTGAAGGCATTCAAGCGCATTCTGGCCATGGGCGATACTCCGTATGTTCTCAACACACCCGGTTCCGTACCCCAGACAATCGCCGTCCCAGCCATGCTCTTCGAGGAGTTGGATCTCGCCAAAGTCGACCGGGACTTCGACCGGCCGCCGGGGATTCCCTCGCCTGTGGCGCGATCTGCCGGGACTAGCGTCCCTTAGGTCGCGCCGTTCACGACCGAAACGTCACGGCATGAAGTGCCCCTCGAGGCGAGCGAAGTACCAGAGGGGCTTGCGAAGAAAATCGGTTTTATCCAAAAGTTCATCGAATCTTCGCGCGTCCGCGCTTGATTGTTGTGAAATGTTCGGTATACTATATTCCGCCTGTGTAAATACCGAAATTAACGTGGCTGAGCTCGGGCCCGAAAGCGCGCGAGCGAGGCATACGAAAGAGCTTCCACTCGCTGCGGCACCCTTTGACCGCGCCAATGAGTTTTCGGGGTGCCGCACGCCTTTTTTACGGACAGCGTGCGGATCCCGGGTGGCTTTCGGCGGTTTCGATGCGTGCGTTTTCTCCCATCCGAGCACTAGCTCAAGACGCGTCCCGATGCCGATTTCAATGTTGCGAGGCCGTCGACGCGAACGGGGCACGAGACGCTTCCGCAGCCTTTTTTTGCGTTTTTCTTATTGCCTCCTTCTTCTTCGCTTCGATCCGGGCGATCCGGTGTCTTGAGCGCTCCCGCAAGAAATGCTCCACGTTTGCCAATTGCTGGGTCCTTCGACGACGTGGGAGCAGCGCGTCGGCGTGTCCCAACTCATTGCTCGGCTTCCACGGGACAAATTCGCCACGGTCCTAGCCGCGACCGACCAGGTAACTCGGCTCGCGTTTTCAGGGATGCGATCCGTCGAGTTGGTCGGCCGTGCCGGCACCTCAAATCTCCTCGCCCCAGCGATGTTCGCAGCTGGATTGGCGCGGTGGCTGTCGCGACGACGCATCGATTTCTTGCACACGTGGAGCGTCGCCGGTGCCTTTGCGGGATGGCTTGGGCTTCGCGGCGGCCGGAACGCCCGGACACGGCTGGTTCTGGAGCTTTTCGATCCTGGCATCCCCCGCAGGCAGATCAAATTGCTTCGGATCATTCATGCCCTTCAACCCTTTCCCATTATCTGTGGCTCGCAGACCACGCGACGCCGCCTGATGGAGTGCGGCCTGCCCCCCGACTCCTGCGCCGTGATTCGGCCCGGGGTCGATTTTGCGAAGATCACCCAATGGCGAAGTGGGCCCGTGCGGCAGGCCCTTGGGCTGCAAGCTGGTGAACAAGCCGTAGTGATTCCTGAGCCGCGGTGTCGGCGGCATGCCTTTTGGGAGGCCTGCTGGGCAGTCGAGCTGCTTCAAAGGGTTTCGGGCCGTTTCCGTCTGCTCCTTGCCGGCGGATTTCGGGAGAGTCGCCGAATCGCCCGTTTCCTGCGAGGCTTGCCGGGTGAAGGCGGGGCTGTGCTGCCCGACACTCGAGTCCGCTTCGAGGAGTTATTGGCTGTCGCGGATGTTCTGCTCGTACCGTCGCGTGGCGACTTATCGACCACCTGCGTTGCCTGGGCCATGGCCGCCGGCGCCGTCGTGATTGGCTCGGCCGACTACGCCGTGGCCGAATTGATCGCCCACAAGGTCAACGGCTTGTTGTTCAAGCGCCCGCCTGGTAACGGCACCGTCGTTTCCATCGCTGAATTGGTTCACCACTCGGACGCCCACCAAAAAATCAGGGAAGTGGCTCGGGCGCAGGCCTATGAAGTGTTCGGTATCCGCAGATTCGTTGATCAACACGTCCGCGTTTACGAGAATCTCCTCCACGGAAAACCCGCGGCGGAAGGCGTTATCGACTCAGCGAGCCTTTAGTCACCGACCTCCGGTCTAGGCTAGCAAGTTATAATTATAAGTTAGTGAAACATAAATCCAGCCGATTGGTGGATATAGCCCAACGGCCGATGAAGTAGTGCGTTTCCGGCGCAGGGAAGGTTTCGAGGCGAGGCCGAGATGACGACGATTCGCGGATGCGCCGCGATGACGATCAGGATATGAAGATCGTCTGACCTCTTTGTCCGGAGTGCGGTGTCCCGTTCATAAATGATCTATTCCCTTGACCTCTCGCGAGGGCTTGCTGGCTTCGGGTCGCGTCGGGCTTTCCGGCTCACGGAAGAGGGCGATGCTGGCGGTGAAGCCGTGGACGAAGTTCTTGCCCCCGATGGGGCCGAACTCGCCGCCGCAGAAGAAGCCGGCCACGGGAACATCGCCCAGCACCTTGTACAGGACGCCGGCGTCGTGATGAGGCGCCGGCCACATGCGCGTGCCCCGGCCGTTGCAGCCAAAGAGCATCGCCCCGCACACGCCCGTCCGAGCATAGGGGGCCAAAAGGGCGTGCAAGTCCTCGTCAGCTGTCTCGGCGTCGCGAATGTGGAATTGCACGGTCGTGCCCACTTTCGCAAAACCGGCGATGGCAATAGCCCCGTTTTTTCGGTCGGCGCCGATGATGTTGTGAATCAAAAAATCGCCGCGGGTGAAGTTGCCTTTGTATTCGTCGATCACCCGTCCTAGAAACAGCGCTTGGCGGGCAAGTTGCTCGTCTTCCTCAGAAAGGTCGGTAAGCACGTGGTGAAGCTGTTCCAGGGCGGGATGCCCGCCCAGTTCGCGTATGATGTTCCGTTGCGCCTTGGTAATCACGAAGGGCTTGCCGATGGGCCGGCAGCCCTGCGAAACGACCGTTTGCACGTCGAATGGGCCGGTCAAGGCCACGCCGACGATGCCCTGGGAAACAATGCGGCCATCGACGATCAAGCGATTCTCGTTGGGTTCGTGGCCCGCGCTGGCCACCCCGCCAACCAGGGGCGCCCCCGGAAACGCCTCGTTGATCTGCTCCAGGAATCCATACACATCGACACGAAACGGATCGGCAAAGGCAATGAAAGCCGGCTTGCTTTCCGGGGCTACGGCCACGATCCGTTCCCAATCCAAGGCATTTTTGGCCGACTCGATATCCTCCTGCCGGACGTGAAAGGGCCGTAACAAAACGTCCGGAAGTGAGCCGACCAGCAATGACAGAGAAGGCACTCGCTCCAGCTCCTTCTCGCGGCCGATCGTCCCTTCGGCGGTGCAACCTAGAATCACGGCGTTGGGAAACTCGGAGTTAATGCTCTCCACGATCGAATCCAGTTCGTCGCGGAAATGCTCGGTGGAAAACAGCAGGCCCAGATCGACCATGCCAGCGGTTGTTCGCGGGGCGACAGTTTGAAGCAGTTCCGCTGTAGCCTGCTCGAGGTCGGTGGCGTCCGTGATAGCAGAAGCGAATCGCATCAAAAAACCCTCCGCCGCGAGGCCCACTCACCCACTGCTGCAAGCACGGGTGATCAAGCCTGAACGGCGAAGCATAGCATCGAAGGGATGCTGGCGAAACCGGTCCAGTCCCGATACGATGGTAACGGCCGAGCCGGCCCCGGCGCACCGGGGTCGACTTAAGCTCAACAGACTGTGCGAGTTAGGAATTCTCGCACAAGCGTCGCCTTATGCCTGCCATTTGCAACCACATTCCGACGAACCGAGGCCCGGGTTCCGAAACGCGCCGCTGGTGCATCCGCGTGCGGCCGGCCACCCACATGGTGGACGCACACGGACGGGACCTGCTCGACGACGTGGAACGCATCGGCCTGACGCACATTCAACGTATCGGTTCGAGCAAGGTCTACCTGCTGGAAGGCCGGCTGACCGACGAGGCCGTGCGGTTGATCGCAGAGGAGCTACTGACCGATCCCGTGGCAGAGCAATACGAATGTATGGCCGGGCTGGCGGAACGAAGCGATAGCCTCCCGGCCATCGAGGTTCATCCGCAGCCTGGGGTCATGAATCCGCCGGCCCTTAGCGCGTTGAACGCCATCCGCCGCCTGTTGCGGGCCAAGGGCGAGGCCGGTACCTCCGTGGAGCAGGTCCAGATTGGGCGCCGCTACGAAGTAATGGGTGCCCGCACGGTTTCGGATCTCGAACAGATTGCCGGCAAGGTCTTGGCCAACGACTGTATCGAGAACTGGTACATTCAAGGCTTGGGCCGCAATGACGCGATTCCCGATTTTTTCCCCCGGCCGCCCGAAAGCCAATTCTCGCTGGGTCGCGTTGCTCTGCGAACTCTTGATGACGACGGGCTTGCCAAGCTTTCGCGGGACGGCCACCTGTTCCTGACCATAGAAGAAATGAAAGTCATTCGCGGCCACTTCGCGATGTTGGGGCGCGATCCCACGGACCTGGAGTTGGAGACCTTCGCTCAAACCTGGTCCGAGCACTGCGTACACAAGACTTTGAAAAGCGCCGTCCGCTACGTCGGGGAAGATTTCGGCCGGCTCGGACCGGTTGAAATCCGCTTCGACAATCTGCTCAAGGAGACCATCGTAGCCGCCACCCAGGCCCTGCAGCGCGAATGGTGCCTTTCGGTTTTCGTGGACAATGCCGGCGTGATGGCCTTCGACGAAGAGTATGGAATCGCCTTCAAGGTGGAGACGCACAACCATCCCTCGGCGATCGAGCCATATGGCGGGGCGGCCACGGGGGTCGGTGGGTGCATCCGGGACATCATGGGCTGCGGCCTGGGAGCCAAACCCATCGCTTCGACGGACGTATTCTGCCTGGCATCGCCCGATTTCGACGAGCGCCGGCTGCCCAAGGACGTGCTCCACCCGCGGCGCGTCCTGAAGGGCGTGGTCTCTGGCGTGCGCGACTACGGCAACCGCATGGGCATTCCCACGGTCAATGGGGCCATCTACTTCGACGATCGTTACCTGGCCAACCCGCTGGTCTTTTGCGGTTGCGTGGGCTTGATCCCGCGGGATCGAATTCGCAAACAGGCCGGCCCCGGTGATCGTATCGTCCTGGCCGGCGGCCGAACGGGGCGCGACGGCATCCACGGAGCCACGTTTTCATCTGCGGAACTGACCGACACGCACGCGAACGAGTTCGCCCACGCGGTGCAGATCGGCAATGCCATCGAAGAGAAAAAGCTCCTGGATGCTCAGTTGCTTGCCCGCGACCATGCCGAGGGGTGCCTGTATTCCTGTGTCACCGATTGTGGCGCGGGCGGGCTGAGCAGCGCCGTTGGCGAAATGGCCGCTCAACTCGGCGCGGTAGTGGATCTCGAAAACGTTCCGTTGAAATACTCCGGCCTTCGCTACGACGAGATTTGGATTTCCGAGGCCCAGGAACGCATGGTATTCGCAGTGCCGCCCGAACGGCTGGACGCGTTTCTGAAGGTGTTTTCTGATGAGGAGGTTGAGGCCGCGGTCATCGGGACCTTCACGGACGATCACGTGCTCCGGGTGCGCTTTCGCGGGGAGACGGTTGGCGAGCTGGACCTGCGATTCCTACACGAGGGGCCACCGAAATCGCTCCGCCTCGCCACTTGGACCGCTCAGCCGCGAACCGCAGCGGGCGGGCAACCGTCAAGCCACCAAGCCACCCAGCAAAGCCTCCATGCCAACAAGCCACCATGCCACCAACACAACCGAACCAGCCACGAGCCGCCACACAGCGTCCCTCCCCCGCTCCAAGCGACGCAGCGACCAAGGCGCAACACCACATCAACCGCCACGCGGCAAGCGGAAAGCGGCAAGCGGCAATTACTCGACCGGTTACAAAGCCTGAATGTCGCCTCTAAGGAATGGGTCATCCGCCAGTACGATCACGAGGTCCAAGGCCGCAGCGTCATCAAGCCGCTCATGGGACCGGGGGGCGGACCGTCCGACGCAGCCGTTTTGCGGCCCCGCCTCGATCGCTACCGGGGAATCGCCATCGGCTGCGGGTTGTGCCCACACCGAACCGACGCCGATCCCTACTGGATGGCCGTGGCAGCCGTCGACGAAGCCCTTCGCAACGTCATCTGCGTGGGGGCCGATCCGCAGCAAACGGCCATTCTGGACAACTTCTGCTGGCCGGCGGTGGAATCGTCGGAGTCGCTGGGGAGGTTGGTTCGGGCGTGCAAAGGAGCGTCGGATGCTGCGCTTGCGTTCGGCTTGCCCTTTATCTCCGGCAAGGACTCGCTGAACAACGAATATGCGATGCATGCCGACGAGGCCCTCCGCACGGGCCTACCGACCCGCTTGGCGATTCCTGGGACCTTGCTGATCAGCAGCTTGGGGATCGTGGCTGATGTTCGTCGGAGTGTATCGATGGATCTGAAAAAGGCCGGCAATTGCCTCGTGCTGGCGTCGGCCCCCGTGGAAGACGTTGGCTTTCCGCGGGCCTATGCGCTGCATCGTCGCGTCGCGGGTTTGGTAGCGGATGGGGCGGTTGAGTCTGCGCACGATGTGAGCGATGGAGGCCTCGCGACGGCTCTTGCGGAGATGTGCATAGGTTCATGTATGGGCGCGCGCCTGGCTCTGCCTGAGGGGCAAGCCTTGTGGGATGCGTTTGCGGAGCTGAGCACGAGCTACGTGCTGGAGATGCCCCCCGCGTCTGCGGATGCGTCCGGCTTGCCGGTCATCGGCCGGGTGGACTGCGAGGCGATGCTGCGAATTGAAGAGGGCGCGCATGTACTAGTGGAGCTCCCCGTGCCAGACGCAACGGCGGCATGGCGATTGTCTGTAACCCACCGGTTGCAAACCGGTGCCACAACATGATCGAGATTCCGTGATGGGCAAGGTCAACGTGTTGGTTCTGCGTGCGGCGGGGATCAACTGCGACGAAGAAGTCATGCACGCCTGGCAGCTGGCCGGGGCCGAGCCGACCTCGATGCATGTTGCCCGCTTGGCCGAGCGGCCGGGGCTGCTCGACTATTTCCAGATCGTCACGATCCCCGGCGGGTTCAGTTACGGCGACGACATCGGCGCCGGGACGATTCTGGCCCAGCGGGTCATGCAGGACCTGGCCGAGCCGCTGCAACGCCTGGTCGATCGCGGCGGCGGAATCTTCGGCATCTGCAACGGCTTTCAAGTGTTGGTCAAGGCCGGGCTGCTTCCGGGGAGCCCGCTTGGCCACGATCAAGTGACAGTCACCTACAACGACTCCGCCAAGTTCGAGGCCCGCTGGGTCCGGCTGCAGGTCTGCACCGATCGCTGCCCGTTTCTTGGGGAAGGCACGAAGCCATCCTTGAGACCCCGCCCGGCTCTGCCGGCGTCGTCCTTGACGCGCGGCGCGGCTTCGCCGCCGATCCCAGCGCGCCGGGATCGAAACACGGAGCGTCCGCCGCGGGTCAAGGACGACCAGAATGCGGAGCATTCGCGGCGAGTCAAGGACCACGAAGCCACGAAGGTGCTCGAAATGCCCGTTGAGCACGCCGAGGGCAAAGTCGTGACGGCCAATCAGGGCGTTCTCGAAGAGCTCGAGCGCCGCGGCCAAATCGCCCTGCGCTACGTCGACGAATCCGGCCGCTTCGACACCTATCCGGCCAACCCCAACGGCAGCATGGGCGGCATCGCGGGCCTGTGCGACGAGACCGGCCGTGTCTTCGGCCTCATGCCCCACCCCGACCGCCACCTCGACCCCACCCAGCACCCCCTCTGGACGCGGCGGGAAGGTCAGCTCGCCCGACCCGACGGTCTTTCCGTTTTCCTTAATGCAGTTGACTACTGGAGCAAGACGAACAATCGGGCGTTCGGAGGCGGGCAATCCGAGATGCCGACGACCAGCACACCTACGACGCCTGGAACAACCTGGTGAAGGTCACGGCCCAGAACGATACTGACCAGCAGTACGTCTACGGGCCGAATCACATCGATGAGCTGATGATGGTGCGCGGGACCAAGGCACGTATTCTCAGGACCCCAACTGGAACGTGTTGGCCGTCAGCAATCCGCGGAGCCAAATCGCGGAGGAGAACGTCTACGCGCCCTACGGCCAGTTGACGGCCCGGCGCTTGACGGCCTTCGGCGACGGGGACACGGACTCCGGCGACCTGGCCGCGTGGGACGCCACCCAGCCGCCCAGCGCTGACTGTCTTTTCTCACCCGCAATCTACAAGCGAGGCAACTGAGCGTCATGGCAATCGCGTGCACGAGACCTCGCGTCCGAGATCGAACGCGGAAGGGCGCCGTCAATTTTGGGCATCATGTCCAGTGCCCGGATGTAGATGACCTTGTCGTCGCCGGGGGAATAGAAGTCTTTGAGAATGGCTTCCTCGTGATAGCCGCATCCAAGATAGAAGGCTCGTGTGGGGAGGTATTGTCTGCGCGAGGAGGTTTCGACGTAGACTCGCCGGCCGCCTAGGGCTTTGACCCGCCGTTCGGTGTGGCTTAACAGTTCGCGGCCGAGGCCCAGACCGCGCCACTGGGCCTCCACCGCGATCCAGTACAAATCAAAGCTGCACTCCGTGCAGGCGATCGGGCCGTAACATGAATAACCGACCGTCTGCCCGCCGGCGTCGGCGAACACGAAAGAGTAGCCGCTTCGAGTACCCTGAGACAGGCGGGCCTCCACCAGCTCCACGGCCACCTCGACCTCCGCCGTGGAAAAGAACCCCGACGACTCCACAATCCGCCGCACCAAGGCAACGTCGGTAGGCAGCACTTCGTCGCGATACTGAAGCGGATCGAGCTTCATTGGGCAATCATCTCCCGCGACGCCAATCGATGCGAACCATTCATGGCGCCGCCGGCCCGCTGGGCATCCACCAGAATGCGTTCAATGACGTCGGCAAATCCCAGCCCGGCCCGCTGGGCCGCGGCGAAGAAGCCCGCATCGGGCGAGAGACACGGGTTGGCGTTCACTTCCAGCATCCACGGCCGGCCGGAATCATCCACGCGGAAATCCACACGGGCGTAGCCCCGCAAGCCCAGCAGAGTCCAGCAGTCGGCAGCAATGGCCACCAGCCGCTCCAGGAGGCCCTTGTCCGCCTCCGGGAAATCGAACCGCCGCGGGGTGTGATTGTACTCGAACGAATCGGCCTCCCACTTGGCCCGGTAGCCGACAATCCGCGGCTTCCCCGGGACGTAATCCACGAAGCGTATCTCCACCGGCGGCAAGACCACGGGGCCGGCCGGACCCGCCAGAATGGAAAGGTTGAATTCCCGCCCGTCCACGTACGCTTCCGCGAAACCCTCGCCGCCCAGCCGGCTTGCCCGATCCCCGATGGCTTTGGCCAACACCGCGGCATGCTCCGCCCAAATCAACGAGTCTTCGTCCAGCCCGACCGAAGCCTCTTCCCACACCGACTTAATAATAAACCGGCCCCGAGCCGGAATCCCGTTGCGGGCCGCGACATCCATAGAAACCCAATCCGGCGTGGCAATCCCACGTGCGGCGAGAAAACGCTTGGTGAGGATTTTGTTGGAAGTGAGAAATAGGGCTTCCGTCGATGACCCGGTATAGGGCATGCTCATCGTATCGAACAGGGCAGGGGCCAAATATACGAGGCGCCCCTGCCCGCGAACCGACTCGACGAGATTAAAAACTAGATCGGCGCGCTCCCGCTCGATGATTGTGCGCGTCTCGCCAAGATTCCACGAAAACGGTGCACTAGAACTTGGGTGGCCAAGCTGCCTCAGCGCTTCGGAAATCACATGCGCCTGAGTGAGCGCATCCAGCTCGTCGAGTCTGGCGTCGGACGATATTTCATCGTGAAGGATCAGTACTTTCATACGGCGACTTTCGTATGAGCTCCGATGCCACACAAACTTCAGACAGCCACCCGGCGGGGTACGACCACGTCCTTGCGGCCGTACACCCGCCGAAGTGCAGAGTCCATGATCCTTCGGATCAGCTCCACGTAGGGAATTCCGACCTGTATGCACAGAATCGGCAGATCCGAATGCAGTGGGTGCAGCCCCGCGAGCGGATTGACCTCCAGGAACTGCAACCGGCCATCCGCACCGGCTCGCACATCCACGCGGCCGGCATCCCGGCAGCCCAGGCCGCGCCACGCCGCTAGCGATATCTCCTTGGCCTCCAAGGCGATTGGCCCATCCACGGGCACGTAATCCACTAGCTCCTCGCACCGCTCCTTGTTGACATAGGAATACACATCCCGTTCGGCCGCGGGCCGCAGGACAATCTCCATCGCCGCAATGGCCTCAGCTTCTTCGCCCGTTCCCACGATCCCCACCGTAAACTCGCGGCCGGGAAGATATCGTTCCACGAGAACCGGTTGATGGTAGGTGGCCAGAAGCCGGCGGCAGACCGACTCAAGCTGTGGCCGCGATACAATCTTGGACGACGGATCAACTCCTTTGCCGGTGCCTTCGGCCACTGGTTTGGCAAAGAGCGGAAACGGTAGACCGATGTCGCCGATCTGCGACGCTTCCTCCACCACAAAAAAAGCCGGCGTGCGAATGCCTAAGTCTCGAATGACTTGCTTGGTCAGGCCTTTGTGCAAGGTGAGGGCCGTCACCAGCGGATCGGAGAAAACATAGGGAATGTCAAACGCATCCAGGACAGCGGGCACCTGAGCCTCGCGGGCGACGCCGCGAACCCCCTCGGCGAAGTTGAACACCAGATCCCAGCGATCGCCGACGGCCAGCCGGGCAACCAAGGCGCGAACATGGCCGATGCGGTCAGTTTGATAGCCCAGAGCTTGCAACGCGCTTTCGATGGCCTCAATCGTATCGGGGCGATCGAACTCCGCCGTTTCTTCCTCACCGTAGCCTTCCGCCAAGTAATCGTCGCGAAGGTCGTAAGTTAAGCCGATTCTCATGGTCACTTTTCCCATCCAACTCCCTAGCGCCCTTCGATGGCGCTGGGCCCCTTTTTTTAGACACCGGCTTTCGCCGCGAGAATGCTCCCGTTCGATTCCGGGTCGTGATACCGATACGTGCGGCCCTCGTAGTTGCGCAAGATAACCTCGGGACCGTTTCGACCCACGAGATAGTCCGGGATCAAGGGAATCTTGCCGCCGCCGCCCGGGGCATCGATGACAAAATGTGGCACCGCATAGCCCGTGGTGTGGCCGCGCAAGCCTTCGATGATCTCCAACCCTTTTTCCACCGGGGTGCGCATGTGTGCCGAGCCCTGGATGGGGTCGCACTGGTATAGGTAGTACGGCCGCACGCGCATCTTCAGCAGGCCGTGCATCAGCCTCTTCATCGTCTGCACGTCGTCATTGACGCCCTTGAGCAACACCGTCTGGCTGCCCAGGGGCACGCCCGCGTCGGCCAGCCGCTCGCACGCCAGGGCCGCCTCGGGGGTCAGCTCGTTGGGGTGCATGAAATGCAGGCTCAGCCAGATGGGCTGGTGGCGGCGAAGCATGTACGTGAAGTCCTCCGTGATGCGCTGGGGCAAAACCGCGGGGATTTTCGTTCCGATCCGCAAAAACTCGACGTGCGGAATCTCCCGCAATCGGGCGAGCAACCCATCCAGCCTGCGGTCGTCCATGGTTAACGGATCGCCGCCGGAAAGCAGTACGTCCCGAATCTCCGGATGCGCGGCGATGTACTCGATGGCCTGTGCGTGCTGTTCCGCGTTGAAATGGTATTCGCCCGTCTGACCCACCAACCTCGCTCGCGTACAGTAGCGGCAATAGGTGGCGCAGAAGTTGGTGACCAGAAACAGCACTCGATCCGGATAACGGTGCACCAAGCCCGGCACTGGGCTCGAATGATCCTCCGCCAGCGGATCGGCGAACTCGCCCGGATGAAGCACCAATTCGTCGCCGACGGGGATCATCGTCCGCCGCAGCGCCTCCCGCGGGTCGTTGCGGTCGATCAGCGAAGCGTAATAAGGCGTGATTCCAACAGGTAGATGCCCGCCCAGGCGCCGGACTGCGTCGCGCTCGTCTTCCGACAAACGGAAGATGCGCTCCAGACCTTCGAGGCTGCGAATGCGGTTCCGCAATTGCCATCGCCAGTCGTTCCATTCCGCGGTCGTGGCGTGCGGAAAGAAGCGTTTGCGGAACTTCGCCGCGAACGGACTAACGGTGAATTGGTGATCAAAAGAAGAGGGACTTGGCTGCCTAGGGAAGGGGTGTTTTCCGTTTCGTTTTTGTCGTTTGTCGTCGGGTATTTCTCCTCTGGGGTAGGCCACCGACACTCCCGGCTTATTGAGCACAGGCAAGGGTGTCAACGTTGTGGCACAACTACTGTTCGGTTCGGTATCTGAGATCGAACTTTCTCCGTTCATTTCTTCCATTCATCCGGCGAAGCTCGTCCGAGCCTTCGAGCTTCGCTCACGCCTTCGGCCCCGCCGCTCCCTTGCGGCGGGCTCACCGGCTCGGCCGGAACTGCGCAGTACCATAGCCCTCAACTCACGAGAGTCAACGAAAAAATCCATACAATTTGTAGGGAGCTTCTAACCCACCCCCCTCGGATAGGGGGTCAAGGCACGCAGCGCGGACAATCTCACAGACCCCTGGCTAAGGGTCTGCAACCCGACTTTTGGCCGCTAGTCTGTGCCCCTCCTTGACCACTCCGCAACGTGAAAAAGAGACCCCAAAACCCACTTGCGGATCTTTGGTCCAAGACGTTCGCGAAGCGATTTGCTTCGATTGACACACCGCAGGACGGCCGATACCGTGCACGGCGGGTTCGTAGCTAGCAGCTAGGAGCGATCTTTGTCGGTAGAACGGTGGTCGGATCACATTGTCATTGCGGAGTTGCAGGACGACCCTGCCTTCACGGACGACTTGGTTACGCTTTTGGACCAGCTTGAGTCGCAAAACGACGTCAGCGTCGTGCTGCGATTCTCGGGAGTGAACTACGTCAATTCGTCCAACATCGCTAAATTATTAAAGTTGCGCAAAAAGCTCTTACTGTCCAAGCATCGCCTGGTCCTTTGCGAAATCGATACCAAGGTGTGGGGTCTTTTCCTGGTGACCGGCCTCGACAAGGTCTTCGAATTCGCGGACGACCTCGGCACCGCCCTCGCCTCTATCCAGCTCCCCATTGCTTGATCTCGCTTTTGCTTGCCTCCCGATGGGCGGATTCAGATAATTTTGACGTGCAACGTTGCTCCCGGTTTTTGGGATTGGCCTTCGGGTTCATCGCGGGATGCGGGGCCCCGGCCGTTTCGCCCGTCACCTTCAGCGTCCGGTTGGTGGAAGGGGCGGATCGGATTCGCGTTTTGGATGCCGCGGAGGCCGCTTTGATAGATCAGGGCTTCCGGATCGAGCGCCGCGACCCGACAAGCAATTCACTGCGGAGCTTCCCCCTGGAGGGACCGGCATCGGAGTCCGGAGAACGCACTTTGCGTTCCAGAATGAGCGCCAGAAGGGGAATACGCCGGGTGGCCGAAGTGCGCGTCGAAGACACCCCCGAGGGCATCCGTGCGGCCTGCAAGGTGGCCGTCCAACAGCAAACGACCCAGACGCATCGCTTTTTCGCCCGCGAGCGTGCCGGCGTCGACGCTCCCGAGGACACTCCCATCGACCGCGACGCCGCCACCACCGAAGAACAAAATACCGTCTGGCAAACGGTTCAACGCGACCGAGCCGCCGAACGGGCCATCCTGGACGCCATTCTAGAAACCGTTCAGCGCGGGCCATAAACGCGCCTCTAATTGGCGAGACAGGAGAAGTCGCTTCGCGCTCTAGTAAGACAGCGATCCGCGCGGGGCTTGTGCATTTTCCACCGGGCCATATTGGCGCTTCCGAACGGCGTCTAAGCTGAGAGCCTCGCATGAATAGGCGTTACAGGATTCGTCGTCGACCAACGCACGCACTCCCCGAAAGGGGCGGCGGACAGTAGCCACGGGTGAAGCGAAGCGAAACCCGTGGAAAGAGGGACAAAAATATATTCCCGCCCCAAGGGGCGGACGAAACCGGCGCGCCGTTGGCAACCTCAGCCGACTTGCATTAATTAATGCAAGGCTCCCAAACTAACCAGAATTGCCTACTTTCCGCAAGCCCAGCCCCGTGGCGGCGCGGGCGAGGTCGGCCCAGGAGGCGTCCAGGGCTTCAGAGACGACCCGCGTGTCGGCCAGGACGGCCATGAAGTTCGTGTCGCCGCTCCAGCGAGGAACGACGTGAGCGTGCAGATGGCCGGGCAGGCCGGCCCCGGCACATTGGCCGAGGTTGTAGCCGACGTTGAAGCCTTGGGCGCCGCCGGTTTGCCGCAAAACGGCCACGGCATCGCACATCGCCCGGGTCATTTCCAAAAGCTCGTCGTCGGCCAGCTGGGCCAAGTCGACTTTGTGCGCGGCGTGAGCGATCAGCAGGTGGCCATTGGTGTAGGGGAAGCGGTTCATAACCACGAAGGCGGACTTCGTCCGCCAGATCACGTGGTTTTGAGTGTCATGCTCGGGTCGCGCCCAGTAGCGACACAAGAAGCAGCCGTCCTCTTGCTGCTCTTGTTGCAGCGAGCGGATGTACTCCATGCGCCAGGGCGCCCAAAGGTTTTGGCTGAACTCCGGCATGATGTTTTTCGCTATGCGTCCTGGAGGGGCAGTGTAGCGACCGTCCGCGACTTAGCGACCCCCCGTGCTCGAGGTTTGCCATTCGTTCCGGCCGGCCCTTTCCGGCATAGCATAGGCGTCGAGGTCCAGCCCAGCCCGTTGGCCGGCCCTGAAGAGGTGGTATCCTAACCCGGCGATCATGGCCGCGTTGTCGGTGCAGTAGGCAAACGGGGCGGCATGAAATGCCAGTCGCCGTTCGAGACAGGCTCCAGCCAAAGCGGTCCGTAGAGCACTGTTGGCCGCTACGCCACCGCCCAAAACGACGGTGGGAAGGCCCGTGCGAGCCACGGCCAGCATCGTCTTTCGCACCAGCACGTCGACAACTGCATGCTGGAAGCTAGCAGCGATGTCGGCAATGTCGCGACGCGACAGCTTCTCAAGCCCGCCGCTGGTTTGGCCGGGCCCGTGCACGTGATACAGGACGGCCGTTTTGATGCCCGAAAACGAAAAGTCCAGCGAGTCCGGCCCCAGCATCGTCCGCGGGAAGTCGATTGTCTGCGGATCCCCGCCCTTGGCCGCCCGGTCGATCTCCGGCCCACCGGGAAAGCCCAACCCCAAGATGCTGGCCACCTTGTCGAAGGCCTCGCCGGCCGCGTCGTCGGTCGTGGCCCCCAACAGATGGATAGCGGTCGGGCTTTCAATGGTATACAGCGAAGTGTGCCCGCCCGAGACGATTAGCCCCACCGCCGGCCAGGGCGGCTGCGCCAACCCCAGCGCCGGGCTGTAGGCGTGGGCACGGATGTGATCCACGGCCACCAGCGGCTTACCCCAGGCCCAGGCCAGCGTCTTGGCGGCGGTGACGCCGATCAGCAAGGCGCCCACCAGGCCGGGCCGGTTGGTCACGGCAATCACTTCGATGTCATCCGCCTGGCACTTAGCGGCGGAAAGAGCCTCTTCGATCACCGCGTCGAGCCGCTCGATGTGGGCCCGCGAGGCGATCTCCGGCACCACCCCGCCGTACTTGGCGTGCAGGTCGAACTGCGAGGCCACGATGTTGCTGCGCACCTCGACGCCGTCGGCCACGACCGCGGCCGCCGTCTCGTCACATGAAGTTTCAATCCCCAATACCACCGCCACGCAGGAAGTATACCACTTCCCAGCCCCTGGCAGCGGCCAAAAAATTCGGCCGCCCTCCACGAAGCATGACGGCCGCCCGCCCCGTAGGAAAGCTCTCTTGACCTAATCTAGCAATCGAGCGAATTCAAAAGCATGGATATCACGTAGGCCGAAGGACTCGCACGTCTTCGAGTACCGCGACTGACGAAAACGCTGCCGAAAAAGAGAGAAGGATTCGCGCAGAAGTTTGGGCTGATCCGCTTCCAATCACCTCGCGAAAACCATCATCGCACAAGCAGCCGTCAGTACTACGCAGCGTCCGTTTGCTTAAACCTGAGCAAACTGTGCGTAGAATCCGTGGTGGAACGGCACAAGGGGCCATCGTCGTTGTCTGCGGCAAGGATCGTCATCCCGCCGCGCTGCTCACCCCCTTGCAGGCCAACACTCTCCATACGGAGCGGTTGCGCGTGCAGGTGGAGTCCACGCGCCCCGTCAGCAAGCGAATCTGGAAGCAGCTTGTGCGCGCCAAAATCCGGGCCCAGGCTCAGGTGCTACAGGTGTGGCACCGGTTTGAAACCGGTGCTCCCACTCACCGCCTGCAAAGCGGTGCCACACGCCTGGCTGCCTTGGTTGACGAAGTGCGCTCTGGCGATCCGGCCAACATCGAGGCCCAGGCCGCCCGCATCCATTGGCCGGCACTCTTTGACGAGACATTTCGCCGCGACCCCGACGGCCCACCGCCCAATCATCTGCTCAATTTCGGCTACATGGCCGTCCGCGCCGCCGTCGCTCGGGCGCTGTGTGTAATCGACCCCAGCCCGCGAGCAAGCCGCAACCGACAGTTGCTGTTGCCAGAGGGCTACGAGTGTAAGCGCCCTTCTGATCGCTGCGAGCCTATGGGTCGGCGAAGTTGTTTTGAAATATCTGAAAGTCCTCCAGGCCCACGTTGCAATCGCGCGTCAGGTCGCCCAAGGGCCGCCCTCTGGCATCGACGCCGCCGGGCGCGGTGCGCGTGGGGCACACGTCGTCGCATCCGGGAACTCCGTCGTTATCCGGGTCGCCAGAGCAAGTGAGCCCTTCACCCAGGAACCGGCCGATGCAGCCCTTCTCGAGGGACATGCTGCACGTACCCTCCGGCAGGCAACAAGCACCCAGAGCCGGAGGCCGACAGTCAGTGCTAGCAACGAATTGAATGCTCTCATTCTGCTGCTGGTGTGCCGAATCCACTGTGATCATGAGAGAGGCTTGTCCGCCCGGCGTACCCCGATCGACGTGTTCGAAGCAAAACCCCGTGCGGCTCGGCGTCACGGTGCAAATGCCCTCAGGCACCTCCGTGAATGACCACAGCCCTTGTCCGCCGGAAGTCATGGTCGTCACGTTGGGCCGGTTCTTACACGCCAGCGTCATGGTGACTCCCAAAAGTCCGCTGGACAGCGGTTCGTTGAGATCCGTGTAAACCGCCCCGCCAATGGTAAACAGTTGAGCGAATCCGGCGGTATTCGTGGCATCCGCGATACTGATGGCCCCGCCGGCCGTGCCCCCGCAGCGGTCTACGCAGTCCTGATGATAAAAGCAGTCCACCAGGCAAGGCACGTCACCGATAATGCTCAGGAACCCGTCGCAATTGCAATCCGCCGGGCACAAACACCCCTGACCGGGGCAATGGCAGTTATCTTGGTAGATGCAATCCACGGCCAAAGGAACGTCGCCGATGATGCTCGGGAAACCGTCGTAATTCAGGTCGAATGGGGTGCAACCCTCCGTTCCGACGAACTGGATGCTCTGGTTGGCACTCTGGTTCCCTTGACTCACGACAATGGTGTGACACGCGCCCTCCTCCTGACAACCCGGACCCACGTGGGCGAAGCTATGACCCGGCTTGTGCGGGCAAACCGTGCACGTTCCGCAAGGGATACCCGCGAGCTGCCACAGTCCCTGAGGCCCGCTGGTGTTGGCCTCAAAGACATTCGCACCGCAAGTCACCATCACGCGGGTGTCGGGGATACCCGTGGTCAGCGGCTCGTCGCAATCGGAATAGACAGCCCCGCCGATCGTGAAGGGCGCTCCCGGGCACCCGTCACAAGCTCCGGCGTGAGCCACGTCAACGCCGGCCTGATGGGCTCTGCAGCGGTTGTCGTACGTCTGTCCATTGCAGCCGCACACGCGATCGATGGTGCCGGGGCAGGTATTCGGCCTGTCAGCGCACTCGCCGCCGCCGTCACATTGCCCGTCATCCTTTTGACAAAACTCTCCCGCGTCGCAGTGGGTATTGCTGGTACAACAAGGGCCGTTGTGCGCGACTTCTGCGTGAGCCCGGGCGGCGAAGCACTCGTTTTGATAAGTAACGCCGTTGCAGCCACATACCCGTGTACTGGTACTTGGGCACATCGCTGGATACTGCCGGCAGAGGCCCGTTCGGTCGGCCGTCCCGCAGGGGAAGTCCGGGTCCGGCCCGAAATAGCATTCAAACCCTTCCGGGCAGGGTGTTCCCGCGAAGCCTCCGCATTTGAGAACGCCGCCGCAACTGCGGCCATTGAATCCGCCATGAATGGGGAAGATGGCCGTGTCGGACAGCCCGTTAAAACGAATGTCGTCAAAATAGGCGCCCTCGCGATGAGTGTCCTGGTCGGAGTGAAAGCGAAAGCAAATCCGCAGGAATGGAAAGTCGTTGAACCCCGGTCCGAGCCTGATCCGCACACGCGACCAGCAGCGGCCGTGGTGGCATGTGCAGGTCCCGACACACGCCGGCGTGCTTCGAAAGGAGACACTGGCCGCGACTTGCGGGGTGCAGACCCCGATGCCGTGCAGCGGTTCGTGGCTGAAACCCCCGACGGAAATCCACGCGAAGTCGCAGCAGTCTTCGACCTCGTTCCAAAGGCTGAAGTAAAAGCGGTCGGTGTTGTTGTGCGAGGAGCCGGAGTATTCCGCCTCCACGCACATGAAGGCTTCCATGTTGTCGTCGTAGAAGTCGCATTCCGTTTGGCTCCCCGCCCCTGAGGACCACGCGCTCTTGGAACCCGAGACATGGTTGCAGGTTACGTCATCCCAGAAATCCGAGCCGCGGCCCGCGTCCAAGTCACCGACCGCCCAGTACGCATCGGGAAAACCGGCCTCGAAGTTCTCGACACCCGTCGCCGGGCTATACAGGGGCGCCAACGCCTGTTCGCCGGCCTCCACGACTTCAGCCACGAGCGGCTGCCCCACGTCCTCAGAGGTCGCGGACGGATTTGCTTCTAAAGTGGAAACGCTGTTTGCCAATTGCTCAGCGTCCTCCACCGATTTAGAGGTGGGGGACGGATTTCCTGCTCCAACGATCACCGCTGCGCTGTTGATCAACGCACAAGCCCAAAGCATGCTCCTTGTGCTACGATTCATGGCTTTTCCCTCCATCCATAAAACTATTTCGCCCAGGCCGGCCGGGAGGCAGCACTCGGCCATGATCAAACTCTCCGAAAACTGCGACTTTAGCCGCCAGATAGACCGCTTCGACTCGCTGGCACGCCGCGTGCCAATTCATAGCGAGGGTTTATCGCAAACAAGGAACCGAGTTGTGCTGATCACGCCCGATTCGTCCTTCTCCTCGCCCAGACGAGGGCATTGTGCGTAATCGCGACGTTTCGCGCGCGAAGCCACCGCGTCATTTTGCCGTTCACCCACGGAAAGCCGCGTCACCCTGTCTGGCCGCAAGGCGCCCGTTAGTTAGACCGCGGGATGTGTTCACAGGAAAGTCAAGGGGGGCTCCACCAGATATATGAGCATGCAGGATAGCAGCAGCCGGAGGAGGCGGAGGGCCGTGCCAGTGCGCCCGCGCTCCACCAGATATATGAGCATGCAGGATAGCAGCAGCGGCCCCGAATCTGTTCCGACTTCTCGCGGGTGGCACTGCCAAGCGGGGCTTGCCAGTGCACGTTTTATATTACGGTCGCTCAACGACGATCGTGTCTTCCAGGCCCAGGTCGTTGCCCGGAGCTTTTGCGGCTTTTGCCGATTTTTTGATGACTTTGCCGTGCTCGTCGAATTCCAGGTCCGCTGCTTCCGTGTACTCGCGGGACATGGCCACCAGATTGCGGCGGAACTCATCGCGGTTGATCCGGCTCATGGCCGCCGCGGCGTCCACAACCTCATCAATGTATCGCGTGAACACGTCCCGCCGCTTGGTATACGCCGCCCGCGTACGCTTGCGCTTCAGCAGCGTGGCCAGCCGCCGGCCGCACTCCGCCACGGCCAGCTTGACCTCCTTGCGAATCTCGTCGTAATCGGCGATGGCCTCCTTGCCCTCGGAGATAAACGGCACCCACACGCTGGCCATGTGAATCAAGAGCACGATCGGCGCACGCGGCAACACCCCGGCCGACTGCGACAGGCCATAATTGTTCCACTTGGTATCCACAACGGCCTTGTACAAGCAGCATGAACTTTGCTGGTACAGCAGCGGCACGCGGTTGGCGAAGCGAGTGACACGAGCTTGCACCGGCTCATCGTCGCTCTTGACGGCCGGCTCGGCCGCCTTGTCGCGCTGGTCGGCCCCCAGCTCGCCGCCGTAGGCCAGACCCACCTCGATCTGAAAGGGGTTGCCGCGATAGACCGCCGGCGGGCGCGTGCTGGCCGTGTAGAACTCGGCCTTGATCCCGCGCAACAGGCCGGCCAGAATGGCCTCGGCCCCGATCGGGGCCAGGCAGTTCGTGGAAGGGGCCTTGAGCTTCGTGGCTTGCAGCGTTTGGTAGATGCGCTCGGCCGTCTCGGGCGTGATTCCCGAAACCCTGGTGGTGGGGGCGACGCCCGCCGCGGCACAAACCTGTTTGGCCAGGCCGGAACTGACCCGCGAGAATTCCCCGGCTAGAAAAGCGCCGAGCTTGCCAGCCTTAGTCTCCTTGAGCATCTTCAAGAACGTCCCCAGCTCGATGCCGTAGGGGTGCGGCTTGATCTCCTGCGGCTCGGCTGGGAGTTGCTCCATGCTTCGCGGAAAATCAAGGGTCTCGCCCTCCGGCGCATGGTAAACAAACCGGGCGTGCGGATTCGCGATGGCCGTCAGTTGCAGGTATTCCTCAACGCTCTGGCGGCCGCGGTTGTAGGCGGCCACGAGCTCGATGGCCACCTCGGTTCCGTGCGGCCATTCGACTTCCACCGGCTCGTCGCCGATGACGTCGGGTTTGTTCTTCTTGGTGTCAATGGCCAGCCGATACATGTGGGCCTGTGCCCGCCCGCCGGTCCGGCTGACGATGTGCACGGGCTTGCCGGTGGTGATCACGCCGTACATGCCCGCGGCGCTGATGCCGATGCCCTGCTGGCCGCGCGACATCTTGAGCCGGTGGAATTTGGAGCCGTACAAGAGCTTGCCGAAGACGTTGGGGATTTGCTGTTTCACGATCCCCGGCCCGTTGTCGCGAACGGTGACGCGGAAGCGGTCCTCGGCCGTCTGTTGGATGGCGACTTCGACCTCAGGCAGAATGCCAGCCTCTTCGCAGGCGTCGAGGCTATTGTCCACGGCCTCCTTGACCGTAGTCAGCAGGGCCTTGCGTTTGTTGTCGAACCCCAGCAGGTGTCGGTTTTTGGCAAAGAATTCGGAGACCGAAATGTCCCGCTGCTGGGCAGCCAGCGTTTCGGCCGTTGCCCGCAACCGGCGATTGCCGGGCTTCGCCCGCTCAGGACCTTTTGGCCGGTTTGTTGCTGGAGGTGCCTTCTTCGCAGCCCCACCCTCCTCGGGCCCCTGTACGGCGTCGAAGCCAAGGTCGAGTTGGCCCTCCGTTCGGGAATGTCTTTTTTCTTGGCGCTTGGAAGCCATCCCTAGCACGCCGCCTAATTGGTCAACGCCGAGTTTGCCTTTTGGAACCCTCGCCGGATCATAGCTTTCGCGCGTTTGGCTTCAACTTTTCTTGGCGACGTAGATCTACCTCGCACGCGAGAATCGCAATGGGCCCCCTAGCATTTTTTCATCCCGATGGTAGAATGGAATGCGAGACGAAGGCGCGTTAGAATACGTCCGTAACATTTTCATCGAAATGACGTTACGAACGAAACGGGGGCACAAGCCTCATGGACTCTTTTTGGCTTGGCGCTTTTTAAGCATGGCAACCCAATTAAGCACTCTTTGGTCTCGAATTCTCCAAGAGCTTGAGAACCGAAATCCCGACCTGGTTCGAGGTTGGTTTGCCGACTTGCAGCCCGCTTCGTTGGAAAACGGTACTCTTCTGATTCATGTCGGTAATGAAACGCAGCAGGGCTTTCTGGAAGACCGATGCATGAAGTCTATCATCGATGCCGCCCAAGCGGTGACGGGCCGGCTTGTCGTGGTGGTTTTCCAGAATGGCTGCCGTGACGGAGTTCGGAGAGGCGATCACGCCAGAATGCTCCAACCGAAACCGGACTGTTCGTCATTAAATCCTGAATTCACGTTCGCGACGTTCCATGAAGACCCTGCCAATCGCCTGGCCCGAACCGCGGCGTTAGCCGTCGTGCATGCACCGGGTTCGCGTTACAACCCACTCTATGTTTGTGGAAATCCTGGGGTTGGAAAGACGCATCTCTTGCACTCCGTTGGGCATGAGTTGGTAGCACATTCCGCATGCCGCTATTGCCCCGGTGATTCGTTCACGCATGAACTTATCCGCGCAGTCGAGGAAAACAGCTTGGCCGATCTACGGGTCTCGCTGCTCGCGCCGGACGTGCTCTTGATCGACGATTTGCACAAACTGGCCAACCGAACGAGAAGCCAGGAAGAACTTTTCGCGGTTATGGACTCCTTTTTGAAGCGGGGGCGGCAGCTCGTGTTCACCGCCCGGTGTGCTCCCGATGATCTCCCGAGTTTCGAAGCTAGGTTGATCTCTCGCATGAAATCCGGGCTGGTGGCCTCCCTGGAGCAGCCGTGCCTGGAAACTCAGTTGGTAATCGTGCGGGGACGAGCACGAGCCTGGGGCCTCGAAGTACCCGAGCTTGCCGTTCCCGTCATCGCGGAGAAACTGCAGGGAAACCTAGGCGCCCTCGACTTCCTATTAGGGAGAATAGCGGCCATGAACAAGCCATCGGAGGGCGCCCTGAGTCTTGCCCTTGTACGTCAGGCACTCGAAGCCGGAGGCGACGAACGTGTCCGTGTCACATAAATATTGCGCCACCACCTATAGCCGGAGTCAGCTGTGGACTTGCTTGTTGGCAACGCCCTTTTCGCATCAGGCATGGTGGGGTGATTTACCTACCTGTCGATTCCCAAACGGTTACGCACAGAAAACGTCACATGCAGCGGGAGAATTCAAGCGTCCCCAATCGCGCCCACCGTAAGACGTGATAAGAGCTTATGGCAACGGCCCGCCGGAAGATTTTCAGGTTCGACAGGCCATACGAATACGGTTACCTTAGAAAGAACTATTTGTGAAATAAAGAGACGGTAGATTTCTGTTAGAAAGACGATTCCGATGAAAGCTCGATTCAACCGTGAAGACATGGCCGAGGCCCTGTTGGCAGTTTGTTCAGTAACCGCGGCGCGAACTCCGAAGCAGATTTTACGGTGCGTAAAGATCGAAGCGATGCCGGATGTCATTTTGCTTTCGGCGACCGACTTGGAGACGAGCCTGCGGTATGCCGTTACCCAAGTGGAGGTCACCGCCCCGGGAGAAACAGTAGTTGTAGCGGATACGTTCTCCCGGATCGTCCGGGAATGCGCCGATGAACTGCTCAGCCTGGAGACGTCGAAAAACGTGCTCCACATCCGGGGTGCGGGCAGCCACTTTCAAATCGTCACCCAAAGCCCGGAAGATTTTCCGCCTGTGGCCACGATGGAGGAGGAGGCCGATTTTCGAATCGATCAGCCCGTGCTCCGGCAAATGGTGGAGTGGACGTCGTTTGCCGCCGCACGCGAGAGTACGCGGTACGCAATCAACGGTGCCCTTTGGGAATTGGAGGGAGAGATGCTTGCTCTTGTAGCCACGGACGGCCGTCGGCTCGCGTGGGCAAAGGGTAAGGTGAACTGGCGAAAACCGGACGGAACCGTACCGCAGGCCATCGTCCCCGTGAAGACCATGGGATTATTCGGCCGGCTGCCGGACATGGCGGGCGCGCCGGTGGCCCTCAAAATAACGCCGAACCAATTTCTCCTGAACATGGGCCGGGCCACGCTCAGTTCTGCCTTGGTCGAAGGTCATTTCCCCGAATACCGCAAAGTCGTACCGGATGACAACAATAAATTCGTGGACATCAATGCCCTGGAGTTGCAAAGCGCCTTGCGGCGGGCGGCGTTGCTGACGAATGAAGAATCCAAGGCCGTCCGCTTCTCCTTTGGGGACGCGACGCTGGCGCTCTCCAGCCGAACTCCGGAGCAGGGGGAGGCCAACATCACACTGCCAGTGCGGTTCAAAGGTGAGCCTCTGGAAATCGGCTTTAACCCTGTTTTCTTCCTCGACGTGCTTCGCGTGTCGCACACCGACGAAGTTAGCCTGTCGTTTAAGGAATCCAACCGTCCCGGCGTGATTCGAGTGGGTGATGATTTTCTCCACGTGGTGATGCCGGTCAGCCTTTCGTAAACCGGTGGGTGCTAACTAAAATACGTGGGCGAGAGAAGATCGGAATTGTTTTGGGTCCACGCCAATCGGCGAACGGTATCCTTCGTATCCACGATTGGGACGTCCATTCGCTCGGTGGTCGAGGGAGCGTGCGCGGCCTCTCAACGGCGGGGTGAATTTGAGAAGGTCGTCGATTCGGTTGTGGACGACGAGTTCCGGCGGCATTGCCGCGTGGTTGGCCGCCGCGGCAGCGGCTTGGTCATTCACGTTGACAAACCGGCGCTCGTGTATGCCATGCGCTTGCGCTGGTCGGTGGCGTTGAGAGATGCGTGTCGGCGTGTGAACGGAAGCGCCCGCGTGAACGGAATCGTTTTTGAGTTTGCTCATGAGTGATACGACGTTAACGGAACGACGATATGACGAGTCCAGCATCACCGTGCTGGAGGGTCTTCAGGCCGTGCAAAAGAACCCCGGCATGTACATCGGCAGCCTGGGGTCGGCGGGCATGCACCACCTTGTCTACGAAGCGGTGGATAACGCCGTTGATGAGGCCCTCGACGGCGCCTGCGACTCCATTCTCGTGCGCCTCAACGCCGATGGCAGTTGCACGGTGGTGGATAACGGCCGCGGCATTCCCGTGGGACCGCTCAAGCACGAAAACCCGAATCTCGACGGCCGGCCCGCCCTTGAGGTGGTGATGACCGTGCTGAACTCGGGGGCGAAGTTCGACCGCAGCAGCTACAAGGTCTCCGGTGGTTTGCACGGGTTGGGCATCAGCGTGGTCAACGCACTAAGCGAATGGCTGTACGTCGAGGTTTACCGCGACGGCCACAAGTACACCATGACCTTCCGCCGCGGCGAGATCGACCAGCCGCTTCGTTCGGAACCCGGGTTCAATCGGACGGGTACGAGCATCGAGTTCAAGCCCGACCCGCTGATCTTTCAGGACAGTGAATTCAAGTATGAGACCATCCAGAACCGGCTGCGCGAGCTAGCTTACCTCAACGACCGGCTGCGGATTCGTCTCATTGACGAGCGGCTGGGCAAGGAGTGCGAGTTCTACTTCGAAGACGGCATCAAGGACTTCTGCATTCATTTGGCCGGAGGCGCCGAGCCGCTGCATCGCGACGTGATCTTGATCCGGGGCCAGGATGAATCCATCGGGCTGAACTGTCAGGTCGCGCTGCTGTTCACCGATAGCTATACGGAGAACATCCTTTGCTTCGCCAACAATATCCACAATGTTCACGGCGGCACGCACATGTCGGGTCTCAAGACGGCCGTGTCGCGGGTGGCCAGCACCTACGCCAAGCGTAACAACCTCATCAAGGGTAATACGCTGGTTTCGGGAGACGACTGGCGGGAGGGGTTGACGGCCATAGTTTCGGTTAAGCTGCGTGATCCAAAGTTCGAGGCGCAGACAAAAGTCAAGTTGCTCAACCCCGAAGTCGAGACGTTTTTGCAGCAATTGCTCAACGAAAAACTGGGCAACTACTTCGAGGAGCATCCCGCCGAAGCGAAACGGATCATCCTGAAGGGTATCCAAGCCGCCCAGGCTAGGGAGGCCGCCCGCCGCGCCCGTGATTTGTCGCGGAAGAGTGTCTTGAGCAGCGGCGGTTTGCCGGGCAAGCTCTGGGATTGCCGCACGAAGGATCCCGAGTCCAGCGAGCTGTATCTGGTGGAGGGGGATTCGGCCGGGGGAATCGCCAAGCAGGGGCGCGATTCGTTCACCCAGGCCATCTTGCCGCTCAAGGGCAAGATTCTCAACGTCGAAAAGGCCCGCATCGACAAGATGCTCAGTCATGAGGAGATCACCAAGCTGATCTCCGCGGTCGGCTGCGGGGTCGGCAAGGAAGAGTTTGACGTCAACAAGTGCCGCTACGGCAAGCTGATCATCATGACCGACGCGGACGTCGACGGCTCGCACATCCGCACCTTGCTGCTGACGTTTCTGTTCCGGCACATGCGGCCGCTGATGGAAGTAGGGCGCATTTTTGTCGCCCAGCCGCCGCTGTATCAAGTGAAGAAGGGCAAGCATCAGGAATATGTCCTGGATGACCGCGTGCTGAACAAGAAGCTCGCCGAACTGGGCTTGGTGGGAACGGCGCTGGTTGTGCGCGACGCCCCAGGCAAGGAAAAAGTCGTGGACGCACAACCGCTGCGAGCGTTGGTGACGCATTTAGACACCATCGACGTGCAGGCTCGCGTGCTGGCTCGCCGGGGCATCTCGTTTCAGACGCTGACGCGGAAACACAGGGACCGCAACCTGGGCCTGCCCAAGGTGTTGGCCTGCATTTACCGGCCTGGGCAGGCGGCCCCCGAGCAACGCTTTCTCTACAACGAGGCCCAGGTCGAGGAACTGCGCCGTAAGGAAGCGGCCGATCACGGCGACGTCGAGGTGACCGAGGCCCGACACGTGCTTTTAGCTCAAGATGACAGCCAAGGCAACGGGGATGGGGCCCGCGCCGGGCATCGGATCGTTAAGTACCAGCTTTCGGAATGTCGCGTCCTAGACGAGAGCCTGGCCAAGATCGAGTCGTTGGGGCTGCCGGTGGAAGACTTGTTTCTGGAGCGCGAAGAGTTGGTGACGGGTGAGCGGACTCCGGCCAAGTATTTCTTGCGCCGCTCGGGCGGCGACGAAGTGGAGCTGGACAATCTGGGTGAAGTGGCCACGGGCATTCGCAACTTAGGCCGCGAGGGCCTGGCGATCAAACGCTTCAAGGGCCTGGGGGAAATGAACGCCGAGGAGCTTTGGGAAACCACCATGGACCAGGCCAAGCGGTCGCTGCTGCGGGTGGTGATTTCGGAGGATCCCAACGACCTCGAACAGGCCGACCTCGACGCCCGCGAGGCCGACCGCATCTTCCGCCTGCTGATGGGCGACGACGTCGAGCAGCGCCGCCGCTTCATCGAAGAAAACGCCCTCAACGTGAAGAACCTGGACGTGTAGAGCCCGGCAGTATGACACTAGAACGGCTATTGGAAGTATACCGTTATCGCCCATTTCAGCCCTTCCGGCTCCAGTTAGCCGACGGAAACGAAATCGAGGTGTCCCATCCCGAGGCCATGGCCTACGAACGCAGGCACCCTCGTACGGTCGTGGTCGTGAGGCCGGATGGGGGAATCCGAATCGTTGATCTCCTACTTGTTGCTTCTATTGCCATGAATGGTGCCCGATCGAAGCGGCGTCGCTGATCTCGGGTGTTTGAAAGTGACGATCGACCGATTGCGTGAAGTTTCAAAAGGCGGAGCCGTTTAGGCCTTTTATCCTGCAGCTTGCGGATGGAACGACCGTCCGCGTGTCGCACCCGGAGTTGTTGCTCAACGCGGTCGAAAGAGAATCGCAATCACTTTGCGAGGTTGGTTGGGGGGGGCGAGACCTGGTCCCCATTTTTGCGAGAATTCGGGGGGAATTGAGCTTTGACACGCGGGCCTCGGCGCGCTAGAATATTACGAACCCGATTGGATCTGTCCCCGCCGACGTACCGGTGTACCTCGCTTCGACATTTCCCGTTGGCCGGAGTTATCCCCCGGAGTACGGTGCGTGACAACGAACGCGCCAAAGGGAGGACTATTATGCTGACCATGACCCAATCCGCCGGGGCGCGATTAGCGCGCAAGCTGGCAAAGAAACGTGCCGAAGAGAATGTTGCGCTTCGATTCGTTCGTGACGCGACGAGGGGCGGCTGGCTCCTACGGCTGGATCGCATTCAGCCCACCGACGTGAAATTGTCACACGACGGTCGAACCGTGGTATTGCTGGATGAACAGGTTTCAAATTCTCTGAGGAACAAAAGGCTGGACGTTAAGGAGACGGATGAAGGTCCCAGACTCAAGTTCTGCTGACTCTCCGGCGCGGCCGGTCCGCCTAAGGCGGGAGTTTTGGTTGTCCTGGCGGCGCGAGCGCTTATGGGCAAAGGCTGGGGCACTCAAAGAGGCCGCTGAAAGCATTGAGCACCATTAAGATGTCGGATACGTCCACGTGGCCGTCTCCGCCGCATGGGGCGACGTCGGCGTCCGGGCACGCGGATGGCGTGCCGAATCCCGCTACTACGCAGTTGACATCGCCCACATCGACGTTTCCGCTGTAGTTGAGATCGCCGAACGGGATCCCCCCGCTGAGAAACAGGCACGCCCCGTTGTCCGGATCGCACCGATCGAGCGTGCACAGGTCGCCGTCCTCGCAGTTGGAGGCGTCGCACTCGCACTCGTCGGGGACATTGTTTCCGTTGATGTCCGGGCTGCCCGAGGCCACGTCGCACTCGTCGGGAACGTCGTTGCCGTTGCAATCCTGACTGGTTCCGTCGGCGATATCCTCGGCGTCGGATTGGAAGTTGCCGTTGCAGTCCACCATGTCAACGGAGGGACGGTAGTTGGCCATCGAGGGCGAAGTGTTGTTCACCGTCCGAGCGTTGTCGGCGGGATTGGGCTGTCCCTCGGGAATGCCGGTGGAAGCTCCATCGTACGCCACGGCGGGATTTGAAAAATGCTGGATACGCATGCCGGGGGCGTAGGACATCACGGTCCGCCACTGCGTGCCGCTTTGGCCATTAAACCGGTGCCCGTAGGAATAAGTGAACTCACCCGGAGCGTTGGCGTGTGCGTGGTCGTGGGCGCAACCCATGTTGTGGCCGATCTCATGCACAAAGGTGGCACTCCCGCAACCGAAATCGACCACGCTGAAGGCCCGCGTCGGGCCGAAATACAGCCAGGCGATCCCGCAATAATCGAAGTCATTGACCAGCAGGCTGACGACGTCGGCTCCATACTGGTCGCGCAGCGCGTGCACCTCCTCGAGATAGCCGTCGTTTAGGAAGGTCAAGCGATTGAGGTCGGTCATCGCGCTGCCCGATTCGTTGTAGGCCACTTCGCCGGCGTAAACCAGGCGGAGGCTGATGTTGACCAGGCTGTTGGCGTAGGTCGTGTTGGCCGCGGCGACAAACAATTGAATGAGCGCCTCCATGGCCGCGGTTCCGCCCGTAGCGACCCGGGCCTCTGCGGTGTAGACCACCATCACGTCCAGCGTCACTTCGGCTACGCGTTCCGTGGCTCGCGGTGTCTGGATTGAGCGCGGCGGCGGTAGCGTTTGCGCCGGTCCGAATCCGCAGGGCCTCAAGGCCGACTCGTTGACCTGCCGAACGACGTGGAGGCCGTTGCTCCCCGGGCGCACCTCATAGATGCCTTTATCGTGCGCGTGGATGTCCGCGGCCACCACGTCGCCTTCGCGTACTACGATGAAGCGGCCGTATTCGCTTCCGGCCAATCGTCCCGAAAGCGTGTACCGATTCGACGTTCGGTGCTCAACGCGTTCGATGATTCCAACGTAATTGGCGTTGGGAAACAGGTTTAATCGTACGGTCTCAGCCGGTTCACTGCCGATCTTGGGCAGGCGGTCCAGGTTGAGGGCGGAGAAACGCGTTCGGATTGCCGTCGGATCGGCCGGTACGAGCACGGATCGTTCCACGGCCACCGCGGCGAAGAGTCCATCAGGGTCGGCGTCGGCGGCCAGCAACAGGTTGGAAGGAAAAACAATCGGTATGCACGCAATCAGGATCGAAACGACGGGCCTAACGCGGCCGCGAACAGTGGAACGTGAACGGCATCTGAGCGCAGCGCCCAACGACGCGAGGTTTGTCCTCATGGCTTCTACCCCCCTCCAGCCAAAGATGGAACCTGCAACGCAGCTTTGACGGGCTGTTGTGCGCCTTCGGCGTCCGCCGGGACGTAAAGGACGCGTTCCCCCTGCCTTGGATGTACGATATGTCCGGCGCGGAAACAAAGTCCTCCCGCGGCGTTTATCGGAAGGAGCAAATCCGTTGCTCTAGAAATTCGCTGGTGGGAATCCGCTTGGGTGTTTGCGCTGACGGGCGCAGTTTCTTATTTACTTAGGCAAACGAAAGCACGCGCCGGCCGGCGCGGCTTAAAGGAGCTTGATGTGAATTTGACGCGTTGCGTTACGCTACGGGCAAGGGCTTGGGCAGTCGAACAAGTCCTGAAACGCCCGGAGAACGGCCAGAACGTCGCCTATGTCGACATAGCCGTCGCCGCCGCAAGGGTAAATATCGCCCTGCGGGCAGGCAGACGAATCCGCAAACCCGTCCACGGCGCAAAGGATGTCGCTCAGTTCGATACGGCCATTGTAGTTGATGTCGCCGAAGGGGATCACGCCAGTAACAAACAGGCAAGCGCCTGTATCGGGATCGCAACGGTTGAGCGTGCACAGAACGCCGTCGTCGCACGCGGAGGCATCGCACTCACACTCATCGGGAATGTCATTCTCGTTTACGTCCTCACTGCCGCTGGCGACATCGCATTCGTCGGGAACGCTGTTGGCGTTACAATCAAGGCTGGTCCCGTTGTGAAGATCCTCCGCATCAGGTCGCGTATTCCCGTTGCAGTCCACAACTTCGGCGGTGGGACGGTACTCGGCCATCAAGGGCGCTGTCTGGTTGACCGTTCGGGCGTTGTCGGCGGAGTTAGGCGATCCCTCGGGAACACCCGTGGGTACGCCGTCGAACAGCACGAGGGGATTGGAAAAATGGCGGATTCGTTGGCCCGGCGGATAGGCCATGACGTCCCGCCATTCACGGTCGCTTTGGCCCACAAAACGATGGCCGTAAGAAAAGCCGAATCGTCCCGGTCCCACGGCGTTGTCCCGGTCATGGGCACAGCCCATGTTGTGGCCGATCTCGTGCACAAAGGCGGGGGCGGCGCAGAAGGGGTTGGCTATGCTGAACCCGCGATGTTGCCCAAAGTACATCCAGCCGATGCCGCAGTATTGAAAGCTGTAAGCCAGAAGCACGACGATATCCGCCCCATACAAATCGCGCAAAGCATGAATCTCGTCCATGTAACCGTCGGTTGAAAACGTCAGGCGATTCAGGTCGATGATCCCGCTGTTCGATTCGTCATAGGCTACTTCGCCGATGTGGACCAACCGCAGCCGTGCATGGATGCCGCTGTTGGGATAATGGTTGCCGTTGGCCGTGCCGACAAAGAGCCGGACGAGGGCCTCCGTCGCCGCGGTACCCCCGGCGTAATCCCGGGCAGCCGGGGTGTAGACGACCATCACATCCAAGGTCGCTTGGGCGCCACGTTCGGCGGTCTTCGGCGCCGAAGTCAACCGCCGCCGTCCAGGGGGCACTTGCGCCGGGCCGACGCCGCAGGGCGGCATTGCTGATTCGTTCACTTGGCGAATCAATTGCAGACCGTCTCCTGTTGGGCGGACTTCGTAGTTGCCCCGTTCGTGGGCGTCGATGTCCGCGACGACCACGTCGCCTTCGCGAACGAGAATAAAACTCCCTCGCTCGATGTCGGCCAGCCGGCCTGAAAGGGTGAAGCGGCGCGACGTCCGCCGCTCGACGTTTTGCACGACGCCCACGAAATCAGCGTCGGGAAAAAGATCGAACCGCAGGATCTGGCTCGCGTTGCCGCCGATTCGAGGAAGCTGGTCGGCCGGGATGGTCGTCAAGCGGCTTCGGACCGTGGCCGCCTCTACGGGAGTCGGCAGGAAAGGGGCCGCCTCCACTTCGGTAAAAAGACCCGGAGCCTCGCTTTGCGAAATCAGGACCGGGACAGTTGGCGTTTCGAAGTCATCTACAGCTTTCGCTTGGCCGGCCCGAAATACGATGGGTAGCACCACGAACAAGACAAGTACGCGCGAAGCCAACTCACCTGCTGTGAAAAAAAAACCACGTCGCCGCGAGATTTGGTACGCGCGAAAACTCCCCCCAACCCACCTTGTCTTCATCCTCAACCCCCCCCATCAATTCCCCATGTTGCGTTTTGGGCTAATCTTCCTCCGGGTCTATGGCTGTCTGATCCGCACTGGACGCCAGGGCCTCGAGTGCCGAAATGGGGTCGATTTCTTCATCCGACATATAGACGTGCTTGGAAGTCCCGACCGCGGCGCCTTGCCCGGCTACTTCTCGGGCGGAGACCTTCGTGCGAATCTGGATGATTTCTTCGTCGGCCGGCTCGCCTTTGATCTGGACGGTGAAGACCACTGGGCCGATCATGATCTGATCGCCGGCCTCGAGTTCCTCTTCCGTGATCCTCCGGTTGTTGAGGTACGTGCCGTTGGCGGCGCCCAAGTCTTTGATCACGGCGGTGTCGTCCTTGACTTCGATTTCCGCATGCCGCCGCGATATGACCGCAAGGGGGATGCGGATGGAGCAATCGTCCTTACGCCCGATGGTGGTGACCCCGGGCGAGAGCGGAAAGTCTCGCCGCGTCCCATCCTCCCGGAACATCACCAGCTTCATATTCATGCCGATCGGCCTGTCGTCCGTGGCCGGCTGCGGGACGTCTTCCGCCGGCCGTCGTTTCAGCCGCGTTCAACTATAGCGTGGATGCCGGAATTGTTCAAATGTGGAAAAAAGTCTTGTGGAGACGCCCGCGTCTCCCAATTGGGTGTCGAAAAACCTGCTGTGCGGCGTGGGCTTTAGGTATAGCTAAGCTAGGGGTTGGAAAAACCACGCCTCCAGGTTGAAATGGCTTCCGGCAGCCGCAATCGGGCTGGCCCTTGCGGAGACCTGACGTGGATGGGGCGGTTCTGAGAATCCTCGATGCCAATCTGAACCGGGCACGTGAGGCGCTGCGCGTCATGGAGGAATACGCCCGATTCGTGCTGGAAGATGGTGGGCTTTCGGCCGTCCTCAAGGAGACGCGGCACCGGTTGGCCGCCGCCGTACCCGGCCCTCTGAATGACGCTCTTCTTGCCCACCGAGAAGTGCAAGGGGACGTGGGCAGGGAGCTTTCCACGCCGAGGGAGTTCGACCGTGCTGGGGTGCATGAAGTGGCCCGAGCAGCTGGCAAGCGTCTGGGAGAATCACTACGGACCATCGAGGAATATGCGAAAACGCTCGACCGAGCTTTTGCCGAACAGATTGAAAGCCTCCGCTACCGGGCGTACGAAATTGAGCAACGCCTGTTGATGCACGGCCCCGCGGCCCAACGCTTCGGATCGGTGCGGCTTTATGTTTTGGTCACCGAGGCGGTTTGTCTTGGAGGTTGGCTCCAGTGCGCCGTGGCGGCTCTCGACGGCGGAGCGGATGCTTTGCAATTGCGTGAAAAGCGGCTTACGGACGGGGAACTCCTCCGGCGGGCCAAACGCCTGACAGCACTTTGCCGCGAACGCGGCGCGTTGTGCCTGATCAACGACCGGCCCGATATCGCGGCGTTGAGCAACGCCCACGGCGTTCATGTCGGCCAAGAGGACGTCCCGTTGGCGGCGGTCCGCCGGCTACTGCCATACGGATCCGTGCTTGGAATCAGCTCTCGCACGCTCGACCAGGCCGAGGTCGCCGTGAGCCAAGCCCCCGATTATCTCGCCGTGGGCCCGATGTTTGCCTCGACGACCAAGCCCGCCGAACAGGTCGCAGGTGTCACGCTGTTGGCCGACGTGCGTCAAATAACGTCGTTGCCGCTGATCGCCATCGGCGGCATTCATGAGCGGAACGTACAGGATGTTTTGGAGGCCGGCCCGTGCGGCGTGGCCGTCTGCGAGGCTGTCGTCGGTCAGCCGGACGTTTGCGCCGCGGCGTCGCGCCTGCGTGCAATTATTAGTGAATTCTCTAAACCGGCATGACAAAGTCGTGCAGGCGGAACAAAGAGCGCGACCGATAAGGCCGGCTTGAGGGTGGCGCGCTTCGTTGTGACGACGCCGTTGGCCGAATGCATTGACTTGCCTTGCTCCTAACTATACGATTGATGAGGTCCCCGTAATCAGCGGAGGAAAGTGAATGTCAACGGCACAAAGTATCCTTGCGCTCGTGGACCAGCACGTAAGCCCGAGCCGGTTTCGCGAGCATCATTGGGACGGGTCGTTCGAGGAGTACCTCGAACTGGTCACGGCCCATCCGCGCGTGGCCCGCAATGCCTTTCAGCGCATTTATGACATGATCATGCACTTTGGCCACGAACGATACACGTGGCTGCGCGAGGAGCTGATCCGCTACAAGTTCTTCTCCGACCCCATCGACCACGGGGCGGACGCTATTTTTGGGCTGGACCGGGCGCTGATGAACTTGGTCGACTTTTTCAAGTCGGCCGCGCACCAGTACGGGACGGAACGGCGGATCCTGCTGCTTCACGGCCCGGTGGGCTCGTCGAAGAGTACGATCGCCCGGCTGCTCAAGAAGGGCCTGGAGTATTACTCCAAGCTGGATGAGGGCGCCTTGTACACCTTCGCGTGGTATCTGCCGGACGACAACGGCAAGATCGCGATTCACCCCTGCCCCATGCACGAGGATCCGCTGAAATTGATTCCCATGGAGGCCCGCAAAACGGTGCTGGCCAAGATCAACGAGGGGCTGGATGAGTCAGCCCAAATCCGCGTGGATGGAGCGCTCGACCCGTTTTGCCGGCGGGTATTCGAGGACTTGCTGCTGCGGCATGAGGGCGATTGGCGACAGGTCATCGAACATGTCCGTGTGCGCCGCCTCATTCTCAGCGAACGCGACCGCGTGGGCATCGGCACCTTCCAGCCAAAGGACGAGAAGAACCAGGACTCCACGGAACTGACCGGCGATATCAACTATCGAAAAATCGCCGAATATGGCAGCGACAGCGACCCACGGGCTTTCAACTTCGACGGCGAACTGAACATCGCCAATCGGGGGATGGTCGAATTCATCGAAGTGCTCAAGCTGGACGTGGCCTTCCTCTACGACCTGCTGGGGGCCTCGCAGGAACACGTCATAAAGCCCAAGAAATTCGCCCAAACACACATCGACGAAGTGATCATCGGACACACCAACGAGCCGGAATACAAGAAGCTGCAGAGCAACGAACTGATGGAGGCGTTCCGCGACCGGACCATCAAGATTGACGTTCCCTACAATATTCGCCTCAACGACGAGATCGCCATTTACGAGAAAGATTTCAACAAAGAGCGCATCCGGGGGATTCACATCGCCCCGCACACCATCGAAATGGCCTCCATGTGGGCCGTCCTGACGCGGCTGGAGGAGCCTAAGAAACCCGGCCTCAATTTGATGCAGAAAATCAAGCTCTACAACGGCAAGAGCATTCCCAACTTCACGGAAGACTCCGTGCGCGAGCTGCGCGAAGAGGCGCCGCGCGAGGGCCTGCAGGGCATCAGCCCGCGCTATATTCAGGATAAGCTCTCTAATGCCTTGGTCAGCGACCAGGCCATTCAGGAAAAATGCATCAACCCCTTCATGGTGCTCAACGAGCTGGAGGCCGGTCTTTCCCACCACAGCCTGATTACCGACGAGGAACTACGGGGCCGGTACCGCGAGCTTCTGGGCATGGTCCGCGAGGAATACGAAGACATTCTGAAGTCCGAGGTCCAGCGGGCCATCAGCGCTGACGAGGATGCCATTACCCGCCTGTGCTCGAATTACATTGAAAACGTCCGTGCCTACACGCAACACGAAAAAGTGCGGAACCGTTACACTGGCCGCGACGAAGCCCCGGACGAGCGGCTCATGCGCTCCATCGAAGAAAAAATCGACATTCCCGAGAGCCGCAAAGATGACTTCCGACAGGAGATCATGAACTACATCGGCGCCTTGTCCCTGGACGGCAAGAAGTTCGAGTACCACACCAGTGCCCGGCTGCACAAGGCCCTGGAATTGAAGTTGTTCGAGGATCAGCGGGACACCATCAAGCTGAAAAACGTCGTGTCCGGCGTCGTCGATGACGAAACCCAGGCCAAGATCGATGTCGTGAAACAACGACTCATCAAGTACTTCGGCTACAACGAAACCAGCGCCACCGACGTATTGAATTACGTCGCCAGCATCTTCGCCCGTGGAGATACGAAAAAGAAAGACTAGGCAATAGGTATCTCCTTCTTCCATGATTCTGCAGATCAACAACGACCACCAGCGCTTTCGCAAGATCGTCAAGGGCAAGATCCGCGACGACTTGCGCAAGTTCCTGACCCGGGGCGAGTTGCTGGGCCGCGAGGGACAGAAGTACATCAGCATCCCCGTCCGCGGCATCGACATTCCCCATTTTCGCTACGGCGATAACAACGACGCGGGCGTCGGCCAGGGAGACGGCAAGGCCGGAGACGCCCTCGGCGACGGCGAGGGCCTCGGCCCCGGAGGAACCCAGGAAGGCCGGCACCTCCTGGAGGTCGACGTCAGTCTTGACGAACTGGCCGAAATCCTCGGTGAGGAGCTGAAGCTGCCGCGCATTCAGCCCAAGGGCCGGCACCGCATCACCGCCGAAAAGGACCGCTACAGCGGCATGAGGCAATCGGGGCCGGAATCGCTGCGGCATTTCAAACGAACCTTTCGCCGAGCGTTGCGCCGCCAGATCATGTCGGGACTATACAATCCGGACTCGCCTCGGATCATCTTCGAACGCCGCGACAAAGTGTATCGCAGTTGGCGGACCGTCCTTACCCCGCAGTCCAACGCAGTCATCATCTACATGATGGACGTCTCCGGCTCGATGGGCGACGAGCAGAAAGAGCTGGTGCGGCTGGAGGCGTTTTGGATCGATGCCTGGCTGCGGAGGAATTATCAGGGAATCGAAAGCCGCTATATCGTCCATGACGTCCGGGCCAGTGAGGTTGATCGCGATACTTTTTTCCGCATTCGCGAGGACGGCGGAACTCGGATCAGCAGTGCCTTTCGCCTGGCCAAGGAACTGACCGAGGGTCATTATCCCGCTACGGAATGGAACGTGTATCTATTTCATTTTTCGGACGGCGACAACAGTAGCGAATCCGATAGCCGCGAGTGCTGCGTGCTGCTCCGCGAGCATTTGCTGGCCAACATCAATATGTTCGGCTACTGCCAGGTGGCCAGCGCTTACGGCAGCGGCAACTTCATCAACGTCGTGCAAGAACAGCTCGGCAAGCACGAGGCCGTAGTGACCACGCGAGTCAACATCAAAGACGATATCTACGATAGTATCAAGGCGTTCTTCGCCGCCGGGCGCTAAACATCCATGACCACCAAACTGCCCGCCGCCATTTCCGAGCAGGCCGACCTCATTGCCGAGTTCGCCCGCCGCGAGGGGCTGGATTTCTATCCCACGGTGTTCGAGCTGCTGGACGCCGAGGAAATGTGCCAGATCGCAGCGTATGGGGGGTTTCCGCAGCGTTATCCCCACTGGCGCTTCGGGATGGACTATGAACGGCTCCGCAAGCAGCACACCTACGGCCTGGGCCGCATCTACGAGATGGTGATCAACAACAATCCCTGCTATGCCTATCTGCTGCACGACAACATGCCCGTCGATCACAAGACGGTGATCGCCCACGTCTATGCCCATTGCGATTTTTTCAAGAACAACGTCTGGTTCGGCAAGACCAACCGCCGAATGATCGACGAGATGGCCAACCACGCCACGCGAGTGCGGCGCTACATGGAGCGTCATGGGGTCGAGAAAGTCGAGCGGCTGATTGACACCTTTTTGTCACTGGAGAACCTCATCGACCCGCATTCGGTGTTCATGCGCCGGGAACCGACGCTGCCTCCGCGCGAGCGAAGTCGTGAGGAGAATGAACCTTCGCCCAAAGTGGCTCGCTTTCCGGCCAAGACCTACATGGATCGCTACATCAATCCGCCCGAGGCCCTGGCCAAAGACCGTGCCGCCGGTGAAGCCGAGGCCGCCAAGGCCAAGGAGCGCTTCCCCAAGGAGCCGGTTCGCGACGTGCTCTTGTTTCTGCTGGAACACGCCCCGTTGGAGGATTGGGAGGCCGATATCCTCGCCATCCTGCGAGAAGAGGCCTACTACTTCGCCCCCCAAGCCCAGACCAAGATCATGAACGAAGGCTGGGCCAGCTACTGGCACTCGACGATCATGACCAATTACGTTCTTCGCGATGAGGAACTGATCGACTACTGCGAACACCACGCCGGAACGCTGGCTACCAATCCCGGCCGTCTGAACCCTTACAAGGTCGGCATTGAGCTATTCCGCGATATCGAGCGGCGTTGGAACACGGGCCGTTACGGGCCGGAATACGAGGCCTGCGACGACATGGGCACGCGGCGCGTGTGGGGCAAGGACAAGGCCCCTACCGGCCGCGTGGTGGGGCGCGGATCGCCGGGTCGCGACAAAATCTATCAGGTCCGCGCCCTGTACAACGACGTCATGTTCCTGGACGAGTTCCTCACCCCCGAATTCGTCGACGACCAGAAGCTCTATCATTACCGCTATGACCCGGCCACGGGAAAAATGGTGGTGGTCAACCGGGACTTCGAGAAGACCAAGCGGCAGCTTCTGTTCATGCTCACCAACCACGCCCAGCCATACATCTTCGTGATGGACGGCAACTATCGCAATCGTGGCGAGATGTACCTGGCCCACCGTCACGGCGGGGCAGATCTCGAAGTGAAGTACGCGGTGGCCACTCTCAAGTGCATCCATCGCGTGTGGAAGCGGCCCGTGCACTTGGCCGCCCACATCGACGACGACCATCTGCTCTTCACCTTCGACGGCGAGCAATCCACGCAACAGCACATCGACGACAACCTCGACCCCCCGGCCAACGACTTCTGATGCTATCATCGGCAGGTGCCTTCACTGCTTACAAAGCGGTGCCACACCGTAACGGAAGGCGGGCCGGAGGATTGCGGGGCGGAATGGAAAAGGGGCGATCCGTTTTTTTCGGATCGCCCCTTTTCATGTCTGCCGGATTCGTGGCACCGGGTCAAAGGCCAAGCTGTTCACAGGTTCGCAAAACCCGTGCCACGCGCTTTTTCCCGGGGCCACTTACAGGCTGCCGGGAAAGGCTAGCGCGGAAAGCAGAAAGGCCGCCCGTGCCAGGTTGGCGAGGTGGCGACCAGGAAATATCCGTTCTTGCCCTTCGCGACGGCCTTGATCAGGCTTCTGCCGAACTTGGCCGAGAGCACGTTCTTGCAAGCGGCCACCGAGGGATTGCGGCTGTTGAACTGCTTGTGATTGGACCGTGCCCACCGAGAAAGTTGCGACGGGGCGACCGTCTGGATGATGGCGCCCTTCTCGACCCACTTGCTGAAGGAGTTCAGGATCGCGGGCGTCGGCCGCCCCAGCTTGGAGGAACCCTGAATCTGATTGAAGAGGGTCTTGTACGAGTTGATCTTCCAGGTCAGGCAGTGGCTGATGCCCTTATAGGCCGTAGGCTTGCTAAAGCTTGAGCCCATTCTCTTGCCGGCGAAGTTGCCACGCTTATTCGCCGTACTGCTCTTTCCCCACTTACCAATGGCTAAACCCGTCGAATACGACGAGAAGCCGCCATACGTCGGACGCGAGCTCGAAGAACTGCGCCCTCTCCATGTCGTTGCCATAGACTATGTCTCCCAAAAAAACCAGGTTCTCAATTAAACCCGACGTAGGGCTTCATCGGTTCTGATGCAGGCACTCTTGAGAAAGTTGTTCTAAGGTGTCGATCACGATCGCGGCGACCCTGCGGCCTGAGGCGAGCGTACTTCGATCGGCATGCCGTGTCAGGGCGCCCCCAACGGCGTGAAAAAGGCCGAGAAAAGTCGCTCGGAAGGCACTCAAACTGTAGTATCAGCACAAGAAGTCGCCTAGCGAAAAAACATCTCGTTCTGATTGCTTTGCAACGATTGTCGGGTTGAAAACTGATCGGTCCTTGCTCGAATGCTCAGTTGCGGCCAGACCCCGGGCGCCATGTCGCAGGTCCCCACGTTGGCGGGGCGCAGGCACGGACTTGACGAAGCCAGGCATGGCCGCGATGCGCTTGGCCATGGCACGCACGGCACCCGATGGGGACCGTCTAAGTTTCCCTTTTGCAAGTTCGGATTTAGGATGTTTCCGTGGCAGCGATGATTGAATGCCGCGACTTGCTCAAGCGGTATGGCAAAATCGTGGCATTGAACAATCTGACCTTCGCGATCGAGCCGGGGCTTGTCGGGTTGCTGGGGCCCAACGGCGCCGGTAAGAGCACCTTGATCAGCGTGCTTCTGAGCCAGACCCCGGCCACCGCGGGCGAGGCCACGGTCCTGGGTTTCAGCGCCCGCCGGCAGCAGCGGCAGATTCGGCGGCGCATCGGCTTCATGCCCGAAAACGACTGCCTGATTCCCGGGCTCAGCGGCACCGGATACGTTGTCTACGCGGCGAAGCTTTCGGGGATGTCGCACGCCGACGCCATGCAGCGGGCCCATCTGGTCCTGGACTACGTCGATCTAGGCGAGGCCCGCTACCGGCCGGCTGAGCAATACTCGGCGGGCATGAAACAGCGGCTCAAGCTGGCCCAGGCCTTGGTTCACGATCCGCAAGTGCTGTTCCTCGACGAGCCTACCAACGGCATGGACCCACAAGGCCGGCAGACGATGCTGGGACTCATCGAAGACCTCGGCCGGGCCGGAATCAGCGTGCTGCTTTCCAGCCACCTATTGCCCGACGTGGAGCGGGTATGCCGGAGCGTGGTGGTGATGGGAGGCGGATCGGTGCTGGCGTCGGGCAGTATCGGCGAGATGCAAAAACCCCACCCGACCCTGTACACGATTGAATATGCCGGGGCCGAAGATGCGTTCTGCCGGCGTTTGCTGGAGCAGCAAGTGGCGGTCCACGAGCGATCCAACGCCGCGTTGGCCATCGAGCTGCCCGCGGCCGGACAGCAACGGCTGGTGCTGGTGGCGGCACGGGAGACGAACACGAAGCTGCGGGCCATGCGGCCCAAACGAAGTTCCCTGGAAGAGATGTTCCTGGCCGCTCTGAGCCGGCAGCAGAAACCATGACCACCCTGGCCACGTCAACGTCGCACCGTTACGAGCGCTGGACCGGCCGATTGCATTCGCAGCGCTGGACCTGGTGGCCGATCGTTTCGACGGGTCTGCGGCTGGCCGCCAAGCGAAATGAGATGCGTCTTTTTCTCATGGCCGGCCTCATGCTGGTCACGGGGGCGTGCGCCATCTTCTATATCCTGGCCCTATTGGAGACCTTCGTGGGCACGGGTGCCGGCCGCGGGTTCTATGAATTCATCAATGGCTTACTGGGCATCGACCTGCGGCCTTTGGCCAACCTTCGGGATTATCGTGACGTGCTGTGGCGGGCGACGTTCTTGTTGATGATCAAGATCGAGCTTCCCCTGGTTTTTTTTGTGCTTGCCAGTGCCGGCCCGGGCCTGATTGCACAGGACATTCGGACGCGGGCACTGCCCATCTACTTTGCTCGGCCTTTGCAGCCCGTGAATTACTTAATGGGCAAAGGGTTGGTTGTTGCCCTTCTTATTGGGGCGGTGACGGTGGTGCCCAATCTGGCCTCGCTATTTCTGGGCACTTTATTGAGCGGCGGGCCGCCATCGATCTGGCAGACCCTGGCGTTGGCGGGGCGACTGCTGCTCATTGGCGTTGGTGTCATGGTCATCGGCAGCACGGTGATTCTGGCGCTTTCGAGCCTCGGATCGGAAAAACGATACGCGACGTTCGGCTGGCTGGCGATCTGTCTCATTCCCATGGCCATCCAGTCAATTCTGGACGATGAGCTGGCCGTGGAGCAGACCCGTGGTTTTTTAGGGAGCCTTACGTTGCACCGCAATGTGGCCGTCTTGGCGGAGTGGCTTCTGGATTTGCGCCGCGGATTGCAAGGTACTTCGCTGCCGTCGAAGGCGTTTGAATCGGCGCTGGGGCCAACGGTTGATCCCATGTATCCGGCCATTGTTCTGGGGTTGGTTGTGCTCGTCTCCTCCGTTCTTTGCTATCGGAGAGTGGTTCGTTTTTCGCGAGCGGCGGCGAATGTTTGAGAGTGGAAATGGACTCGAGAAGACCGGAAGGGCACTCTGTGTACTCGTGAAGGACCGGCATGGCAATCATTGAGCTAGAATCGCTTTCGAAGTGGTACGGCGAGGTCATCGCCCTGAACGACGTGACCGCGCGGATCGAGGGCGGGATCATCGGATTGCTGGGACCCAACGGCGCCGGCAAGAGCACGCTCATGGCGCTGGCCACGGGGCAACTCCATCCCAGCAAGGGCAGCATTCGCGTTTTTGGCGTGAACCCCTGGAACAACCCGCGGGTGCTTTCGCAAATCGGCTTCTGCCCGGAAGGCGATCCGTTCTGGTGGAACCTGACCGGATGGCAGTTCGTGACGTTTCTGGCCAAAGTCTCCGGTCTGGGCGGCCGGGCAAAGCAGGCGGCCAAGGAGGCCATCGACCGCGTGGGGATGAGCGAACATATGCACCGCCGCGTTCGTGGCTACTCGAAGGGTATGCGACAACGGATCAAAATTGCCCAGGCCTTGGTCCATCGCCCGCGGCTGCTGATCCTCGACGAGCCCTTCACCGGCACGGATCCGGTGGTTCGCCACGAGTTGGCCAAGGTCTTCCTGGGACTTGCTTCCGAAGGCGTGGATATCTTGGTGTCCAGCCACATCCTGCACGAGGTCGAGGCCCTCACCAAGCAAATCCTGATGATCGATCACGGCCGGATCGTGGCCGAAGGCGACGTGCGCGGCGTGCGCCGCCGGATGCTCGATCGGCCCCACGCCATCCGCGTCAAGCTCGACAAACCCCGGCCCTTGGCTGCCCGCCTTTCGCAAATCGCCGCCGTCACCGGACTGAAAGTCGCTGATGAGAGCACGCTGCTGATCGAGACTACCGCCCCCGAAGAGGTCTGCGACCGCCTGCCGGAATTGGTGCTGGACGGCCAGGCACAGGTCACCGAAATCGCCGCGGCGGATGATAGTCTCGAAGCGGTTTTCGGCTATCTGACGGATCGCGGAGCCGGGTTTCGCACGGAGCACGTATGACGACCTGGGCTGCATTGTTTTGGTTTTCTTTTCGGCAAGCGCTGCTGCAGCGGCGCATCTGGCCCTCGGTTCTTATTCTGGCATGCGCGCCAGGGATCATTGGTCTGGTTCGCTACTTCGATCCGGAGTCGGGCGTTTGGGAACGGTACCACCGCGTCATGCAGTTCGCTCTGCTGGCGTTTGCGGTGCCGCTTGTCTGCATGCTCCACGGGGCGGAGTTGCTCGGCTCCGAAGTTGAGGCTCGCACAATCGTATATCTGTTGACGCGACGTCTTCGCCGGGCGACGGTGCTGGTGATTCGGTTTCTGGCCACGTGGCTGGCGCTGTCTTTGCTGATTGAACTGACCGCCATAGCCGCTTTTGCGGCGGGCTTCGCGGGGTTGGACATCGCCCAGGTGTCGGCGCCGAGGGCGCCCCATTACCGCGCTTGGCAGCCTTGGCACGACTTTTCCGTTTATCTGGCGGTATTGCCCGTGGCCGCCGCGGCTTTCTTGGCCGTTTTCGCGTTCATTGGTCTGCTAGCCGCTCGGCCGCTCATACTCTCGGTCGTGTACCTGGTGGTCGTGGAGCTGGCCCTGGCAAACGTCCCCGCCGGAATCCAGAAGTTCTCCGTTTCGCGTCACGTTCGCGCGATCATGTTTGAGCGCATTCCGAGCTTGTTCGGCTTGCACGAGATTCCGCCTGAGTTGCGCAACCAGCTTTACCCGCCCGGTTCGAACGGTCTGGTTCCCCTCGCCCTCATTCTGATCGGCGCCGTGGCGGTGGCTTGCTTTTTGGTGACCATTCGCGAACTCGTGCCGGCCAAACTAGCCCGCGAATAGTCGCTGTAACCAAATCAAACGTGCGCGAATAGGCGCCGCGCAAGCGCCGGAAACAGCGCGCGGGCTTCAAGCGCGCGGCTCGGGGCGCCTGACCATTTTCGTTGTTTCCCCAGGCCACGATGGAGCCGTCGGACTTCAAGCCCAGGCGGTGAAACCCGCCCGCGGCGACTTGCGTGAAAGGGTCCGGTCAAGTCCTCCGCTACAACTTGGGCTCCCCACCCGACGACCGAGCCTTGGGGGCTTTGACCAGCGAGATCGCCGTTGCCCGAGGCATTCCGGCTTGATCCAAGCGTCCATCCCGTTCCCCGCCACACTGCTTCCTCTCCGCCAAACGTTGTGCCGACGGCACGATGGGCCACCCGGGCCGCCATGCACAATAGCGCTTTGCGCGGTAGACTATTCACATGCAGCCGGTGCTGTTGCCGCAGTTGCGCGGGAGGCGAAGCCGCCTGGAACTCCTTGGGGAAGGGAGGCGCGGGAGGGGCCTATTCCCAATGGTTCTGTGGCGTCTGGGTATCGGTGTGGGCTGCCTGCTGGCGGTCAATGCTTGCCGGCCTTCGTCCGTGACGGACAACGGCGTCGTCGGCGTGTTTGGCGAATTGGGGTTGGCAGCGGGCAGCCTGAGCTATCCACGCGGAATTGCCGTAGAAGCGGTTGTGATCAGGGAGCAGAATCGGCCGCGCGAACATAAGTCGGCGGCTCGTTCACGTGTGTTTGTGGTTGACAAGTCCGGGCGCATTCAGCGCTTTTCCGCGGACGGCAAGTATGAGACGGGCTGGCGAATGCCCGAAATCGAGCAGGGCAAGCCCATCGGCATGGCCGTACACGCGGACGGGCGATTGTTCGTGGCCGACACGCATTATCATCGGGTCGTGATCTTCGATCGCGATGGCCGGCAACTCGGCTCTTTCGGCTCGGAGGGAACCGGCGACGGGCAGTTTCAGCTACCCACCGATGTGGCCTTCGACGCCGAGGGGTTCATCTACGTCAGCGAATACCATCTCAACGACCGTATCACCAAGTGGTCGCCGGACTTGCAGTTTGTGCAAGCGTTCGGCCAAGAGCCGATCGACGGCGCCCGGCTCAGCCGGCCGTGCGGACTGGTGGTGGATGACGAAAACACGCTCTGGGTGGCCGACGCGTGCAACCACCGGCTGGTTCGATTCTCCACGGACGGCGGCGTGCTTGCGGCCTTCGGCGAGGCCGGCACCGGCGCCGGGCAGATGCGCTATCCCTATGACATAGCTTTGGCGCCAGCCGGCGAGCTCATCGTCTGCGAATATGAAGGGGCCCGCCTGCAATGGTTTTCCAGGGACGGCCGTTCGCAACGCATCTGGGGGCGGCCCGGGCGGGCGGTGGGCGAGCTGTTCGCCCCCTGGGGCGTTGCGTGCGACCCTGCGGGGATCGTGTACGTCGTCGATTCGTTGAACAACCGAGTTCAAATGCTGCGGCCATGAACAAGATGGCATTGGTACTTCCATTCGCGTTCGAGGAGCCGCGTTGGCTCTGGCTGGCTCTGCTGATTCCGGTGCTCGTGCTCGCATCGTTGCGCAGCCTGGCCGGCCTGGACCCCACGCGCCGCGTGCTCGCCCTGTTGGCCCGCAGTCTGCTGGTATTACTCGTGGCCTGCTGTCTGGCCGGAATCCAATTGGTCCGCCGCAATGACGCCATGACGGTGATGTTCTTGATGGACCGCTCCCACAGCGTAGAGAAGCTGGGCGACTACCAAGAGGAGTTCATTCGTGAAGCCGCCAAGAACATCCCCGCGGAGGACCGCGTAGGCGTCATTGGCTTCGCCCGCGTTCCGATCGTGGAACAAATGCCCACGCGCGGCGGGTTCCATGTTCCGCCCGGTCGCCTGGCTCCGGTGGCCAATCCGGACCGAACGGATATCGCCTCCGCCGTGCGGCGGGCCATGGCCCTCTTTCCACCGGATTCGGCCAAGCACATCGTCCTGATGTCCGACGGAAACGACAACATGGGCGATGTGCTGGCTGAAGTCCGGCGGGCCAAAGCCGATGGCATTCCCGTTGATGTCGTGCCGCTGCGGTACGAGCATCGCAACGAAGTGTATTTCGAGCGGTTGATCGCTCCGTCCCACGCCGAGCCCGGCGAAATGGCCGCGTTGCGAATGGTCGCCAACACGGACAAGCCGGTTACGGGCACGATCAGTATCCTGCACAACGGCACGCTGGTGCCTATCTCCGAGGGCGAAGCCCGCGTGGCCCTCAAACCAGGGAGCAACACGCTGTTCACCAAGCTCCGCATCGACAGTCCGGGTGTCCAGACTTACGAAGCCATCTTCCGGCCGGACAACCCGTCGATGGACACCAACGCCCAGAACAACACGGCCAGCGCGTTTACCTTCGTTTCCGGGGCCAGTTCCGCGCTGCTCATCTCGACGAACCCGCAGATCGACCAGCCACTCTACGACGCTCTTCGCAGCGAGAACGTCGAGATCCATATGAAAAGCGTCGCCGACCTTGGTGAGTTCGAGCTTCTAAAGATGTCCAATTACGCCACCATCCTTCTGGCCAACGTGCCCGCGGCCACCTTTACGGAAGAGCAACACAAAGACTTCGCGACGTACGTCAAGGACCTCGGCAGCGGGCTCATCATGCTGGGCGGCGACGAAGGGTTCGGGGCCGGCGGTTGGATCGGAACGCCACTCGAGGAGATCATGCCCGTCTCGTTCGAAATCAAGCACAAGCGCGTGCTTCCACGCGGCGCGTTGGTGCTGATCATGCACAGTTGCGAGATTGCTCGAGGCAATTATTACGCCAAGGAAATGGCCAAAAAAAGCGTCGATACCGTTAGCTCCCAGGATTACATTGGCGTGCTTTCTTACACGTGGTCGCCCGGCGGAACGAACTGGGAAGTGCCGCTCGACCTGGCCACGAACAAGGCCGCGGTGAAGGCCCGCATCGACCGCATGCAAAACGGCGACATGCCCGACTTCGGCACGGCCATGCAGATGGCTTTGCGAGAACTCACCGCCGGCCGGGCCAAGGACGCCGCACAAAAACACGTTATCATCTTCAGCGATGGCGACGCCCAGCCGCCTTCCCCTTCATTGCTCAAAGACTATGCTCAGGCGAAGGTCACCGTCAGCACAGTGGGCATCGGCTGGGGCGCTCATTGCCAGACGCCCCCGCTCCAGCAAGTCGCCACGGCCACGGGTGGGAAGTTCTACAACGCCCGAAACCCCAAGGAGCTGCCACAGATTTTTATGAAGGAGTCGAAGGTTGTTCGCCGCCCGCTGTTGATCGAACAGCCATTTCAGCCGCAAGTTCTCTTCCCCGATAGCGAACTACTGGCCGGCATGGAGACGGAGTTGACCCTGCCCCCATTGCGAGGCATGGTCCTGACCTCACCCAAGCCCAATCCCAATGCACTGATCGCCGTGGTGCGGTCCACCAATGATGGTGAAGACCCGGTTCTGGCCTATTGGCAGTGCGAGCTCGGCAAAACGGTGGCCTTCACCAGCGGCTACTGGCCGGCCTGGGGCGGCGAATGGACGAAGTGGCCCAAGTTCGCCAAATTCTGGGCACAGATCGTTCGCTGGAGCATGCGGCAGGAGGCTCCGGCCAACTTCGATACCTACACTCGCGTCGAGGGCAACCGCGGGAAAATCGTGATCGATGCCCTGGACAAAGATGCGAGTTACCTGAATTTTCTGCAATTGCAAAGCAAGGTCATCGGCCCCAACAACCAAGGCGTGCCGCTGCAATTCACTCAGACGGGTCCCGGCCATTATGAAGCGGAGTTCGACGCCGATCAGGCGGGACAGTTCTTGGCCAGTGTCGAGATTTACGATCAGGGTCAATTTCGTGGCACGATCCGCACGGGTCTATCCGTGCCCTTCTCCCCTGAATATCGCGACCTGACAACCAACGAGGCGGTGTTGCGCCAAGTCGTCGACATCAGCGGGGGTCGATGGCTGGAACTGCCGCCTCAGGAGGCGGACATCTTCAAACACCGTCCGATGCCCGCCAAGGCAAGGCAGCCGACTTGGGATTGGGTGCTGGCATGGCTGCTTCTGCCGCTGTTTCTGACGGATGTCGCCGTGCGGCGGCTGGCCAGTTGGCTGGCGTTGTCGATTGCCGTGGAAGTCGTCGTGCTGACGGTCTTATTGTTCGGTGTTCGACTGGCCTATGGTCCTTGGTGGGGCGTTTTGGGCGCGTTTTTGCTGGCAGAGCTGATCGGCTGGTCGATTCGTTTCCGCTATATTGGTCCGCTGTTTGACCTGATCACGCACACGGTCGTAGCCCTCGCTCAGGCGGGAGACCGGAGCACCGTGGCGCTGGAAAAACTCAAGACGGTGCGGGAACGGGCCAAAGAGGAGTTGAGCGGCGCGGAGTCAGCCGAGGCCATCGGCCGGGTGGCCGCTGAGCGGGAAGTTTTGCCCCGCGACGTGGCCCGCCGCCGATTTGACATCGGCGAGGAAGCGGCCCGACGTCCGGCGGCCGATCTGGGCGAGGCGTTGGGGGGGGCAAGGTCCGCCGGCCCAGGCACAGAGTTGAAACAGTCGCCGGAAACCGCGGCGACAGCAGAAGATGCAACGGCACGTCTGCTTCGAGCCAAGAAACGCGCCAAGAAGAGCATCGACGAAAAAAGAGAATGAACCCGGCGTGAACGGTGCCTATGCAGAAAAAAAGCGTCCAAGCGATTATTTGCGGGTTAAATGATGCCGGCGTTCGGTATCTGATTGCCGGAGGGCTGGCGGTCGTGGCCCACGGCTATGGGCGGTTTACCGCGGATGTTGACCTCATCCTCGACTTGGAGGCGGCCAATGTACGAAAAGCCCTCCGCGCTTTGGCCGCGTTAGGCTATCGCCCACGTGCCCCGGTGCGGCTCGAGGATTCTGGTGATCCGAACGTGAGGGCGAAATGGATTCAAAAGGGAATGACCGTGTTCTCCATGGACAGCCCGGCCCACCCGGCCACGGAGATTGACTTTTTCGTGGAACTGCCCTTGGACTTCGACAAAGCGCATCGGTCCGCGCTGAAACTGGAAATGACAGCCGGCATCATGGCCCTGTTCGTGGGCTTCGACGATCTCGTTGCACTCAAGCAAAAGGCCGGGCGACCGCTGGACTTGACTGATCTTGAGCAACTTCGTTTGATTAATGAACGGAAAAGCGAGTGAACCAAGAGTCCGATACCGACCGTCAATGGGACCACGGCTGGGAGGAGCACAGACGGCGCCAGCTTCAGCGCTGGGCGGCTTTGCCGCTCCACGTGAAGCTGGATTGGCTGGAAGAGGCACAGGCTTTGGTCGACCATCTTTCCGCCAAGGCAAAAGAGTATCGGGCGGCACGATGTCCTGACACCGGCCCGCCGACGGGCCAAAGAGCGGAGCAAGATCATGGAACCAAAGGTTGATCCGGCGGTCGAAAAAGCCACGCACGAGTTGCGGGCTAAATTCAAGGGCGTGCGAGCGGAAGTCGCCAAGGCCATCGTCGGCCACGACGAAGTCATCGAAGGCGTGTTGACGGCGCTCTTTGTCGGCGGGCACGTGCTGCTGGAAGGCGTGCCCGGCTTGGGCAAGACGTACTTGATCCGCACGCTGGCCCAGGCGGTCGATCTAAAGTTCTCGCGGATTCAGTTCACGCCCGACCTGATGCCCGCGGACATCATCGGCACGACCATTATCTCCGAGGACCCGACGTCGGGGCGACGGCACTTCCAGTTCCAAAAGGGGCCGCTGTTCGCCCAGATCATTCTGGCCGACGAGATTAACCGGGCTACGCCTAAGACCCAATCCGCCCTGCTCGAGGCCATGCAGGAGCACACGGTGACCGTCGGTGGCACTCGGCATCCGCTCGAGGAGCCGTTTTTCGTCATGGCTACCCAGAACCCCATCGAGCAGGAGGGCACGTACCCCTTGCCCGAGGCCCAGCTCGACCGCTTCATGTTCAAGCTCTCGGTCAACTACTCCAGCAAAGACGAAATCAAGTCCATCATTGACCGCACGACCACGGGCTACAGCCCCACCATCCAGAAAGTGATGAGCGCCGACGAGATCATCGGCACGCAAAACCTGGTTCGGCACATCGTCATGGCCCCGCACGTCCAGGACTACGCCATCCGCCTGGCGATGGCCAGCCACCCCAGCGGGCCGTACGCCATCGAGGCCACCAACAAATATGTCCGTTGGGGGGTCAGCCCTCGGGCCGTCCAGGCGTTGACCCTGGGGGCCAAGCTGCACGCCCTGCTCGACGGCCGCTTCAACGCCAGCTTCGGCGACGTGCGCCGAGTCTACTTGCCGGCCATGCGCCACCGCGTACTGCTGAACTTCGAGGGCGAAGCCGAGGGCATCAGCACCGACGAAGTCCTCAAGGAAATCCTCGACAAGACCCCCACGATGGCCGAGGCGGCGTAACCGCAGCCCAGGGCATGATCCGCCCGATTGGCTGTATCCGCGGCGGTCGCAAGGAGAATAGCAGTATGTATCGAGTGTCGATCGTTCTTGGGTTAGTGGTGTGCGGCGGTGTGGCGTGTCATCGGCCGATGCGGGTCCGTGGAGACGCCGACGATCGAGTGCCGTTGTTCGCGGGCATGGGCACACACGCGCGCAGAGTGACGACTTCTTCGCCGGAGGCGCAGAAATATTTCAACCAAGGGCTCGTGTGGACCTTCGCGTTCAACCACGACGAAGCCATCCGCTCCTTCACCCAGGCCGCGAGGCTGGATCCGGATTGTGCGATGGCCTGGTGGGGCATCGCCTTGTGTCACGGTCCGCATATCAACAATGCCGAGGTGACCGAGGCGAGCTCGCTGGCCGCGTGCGAGGCGTTGCAAAAGGCCCTCGCCTCGGCCCCGCTAGCCGGTGCCGTGGAACAGGAGTTGATTACGGCCTTGTCCAAGCGATACGCCTGTCCGCCGCCGGCCGATCGAAAGCCGCTCGATCAGGCCTACGCAACCGCCATGCGCGAGGTGTGGAAGCGCCATCCGACGGACACCGATATCGGAATCCTCTATGCCGAGGCGATGATGGACCTGCGGCCTTGGGACCTATGGACCAAAGACGGAAAAGCGCAGCCCGGCACGGAAGAGATCGTCGCGGTGCTGGAAGAAGTCTTGCGGCTCGACCCCGCCCACCCCGGTGCGAACCACCTGTACATTCACGCCGTGGAAGCTTCTCCGCAGCCGCTCCGGGCGCTGACGGCGGCGGATCGCCTGCGGAATCTCGTCCCCTCGGCGGGTCACCTGGTACACATGCCCGCGCATATCGACATCCACGCCGGGCAATGGAAGCAGGCCTCCGATACCAATGAGCGAGCCATCAAGGCCGACCAAAAGTACCGCGCCCTCTCGCCGAAGCAGGACTTCTACCGCATGTACATGGCCCACAACCACCAGTTCCTGACCTTCTCCATGATGATGGAGGGCCGCAGCAACACGGCGCTGAAGGAGGCGCGGGCGATGGTGGCGTCGATTCCATCCGACTGGGCCAAGGAAAACATGGGAATTGCCGACGGAGCGATGTTGTATCCCATCGAGGTCCAGATGCGTTTCGGCCGTTGGGACGACGTGTTGCGCGAACCGGCACCCGCAACCTACTTTCCGATAGCGACATCGTTCTGGCACTTCGCTCGCGGTATCGCCTATGCCGCCCAAGGGCATTTGCCCGAGGCGGAGCGAGAACAGGCGGCTTTCCGAGAGGCTGTAAAGCACGTCCCCCAAGATGCCAGAGTCGGTAACAGCCCGGCGTACAAGGTGCTGACGGTCGCCGAGCAGATGCTGGTGGGGGAGGTCGAATTCCGCCGTCGCAACATCGATGCAAGCGTGGCCGCGCTTCGCAAGGCAATCGCCGCCGAAGACGATCTAAATTATGACGAACCGCCGGATTGGCTCCAGCCCGTGCGACACACGTTGGGGGCCGTACTCGTTTCCGCCGGCCGGTATCCGGAGGCCGAAGCGGTCTATCGCGAGGATTTGAAGCGGTGGCCGGAGAACGGCTGGTCGCTCTACGGCCTGGCCAGCGCCCTTCGTAGAGGCGGCAGCCCGGCCGAAGCGGACCGCGTGGAAAAGCGTTTCCGCGAGGCGTGGAAACGGGCGGACGTGAGAATCGGATCGAGTTGTCTGTGCGTCACCAACTGATCCGCGTATAAAGAGCCGCCGTACCCACCTATCATGAGGAGTGAGGAACCGTAGGAAGACGGTAGTTATGATCCGGATTTCGAGTGACATTTCCGATCGCATGGCGGGCGATACGACCTACCACGGTCTGCGCATGACCGCCGAAGAGTATTTCAAACTGAAAGAGGACGATCACCGGTACGAGCGGATCGACGGAGTGGTGTGCGTAGGGCCGCGACGGATGCACTTCTGATCCACGATTTCCATGCTGCAGGTTGCCACGAAGACCAATGAGCTGCTTTCCCCGGAGTTCCTTACTAGGCTCGATCAGCTCTCGCTGATCAGCCGCAAGATCTTTCTGGGCAAATTGCGCGGCGAGCGGCTCAGCAAGCGCCGCGGCGAGTCCGTCGAATTCGCCGATTACCGCAGCTACGTGGTCGGCGACGACCTCCGCTTCCTGGATTGGAACATCTATGCCCGCCTGGAGAAGCTATTCCTCAAACTCTTTTTGCAGGAAGAAGACCTCCACGTCAGCGTGCTCGTCGATACCTCCAAGAGCATGGACTTTGGCCAACCCCACAAGGGCCTTTACGCTCGGCGGATCGCGGCGGCCGTCGCTTACATCGGGTTGGTGAATTTCGACCGCGTGAGCCTCTACACCTATGCCAACGGCCTGCGCGGCGAGCTGACCGGCGTGCGCGGACGCCGATTGATGTTCAAGGTCGTGGAGTTTCTCGGTAACGCGGAATACGAAGGGCCGAGCAACTTGGCGGCGGTCGGCAAGCAGTTTGCCATTCGCCATCCCCAGCAGGGAATCGTCCTGGCTCTCAGCGATTTCTTCGAAAAAGGAGGCTACGAGGACGGGTTTCGCTATCTGCTCGGACGGAATTATGACCTCTATGCCGTTCAGATTCTCAGCCCCGAAGAGATGGACCCTCACTTGGTCGGCGACCTTCGTCTGACCGACGTGGAGGACGACGACGTGGCCGAAGTAACCGTGAGCCGGGCCTTGTTGAACCGCTACAAACAAAACCTTGAGGCCTACTGCGGGGGCTTTCGTGACTATTGCTCGCGGCGCGGCATTAACTATCTATTCACCGGCACGCAAGTGCCCTTCGATCAGATCGTGTTGTCCTATTTCCGCACCAGGGGCCTTTTGAAATGAAGTTTCTTCTTCTATGACGTTCCTCTCTCCCTGGACGATCGCTCTGGCCGCCGGCTTGACTCTGCCCCCCTTGATTGCGCTCTATTTCCTGAAACTCAAACGCAACGTGAAACTCGTGCCCTCCACGCTGCTGTGGAAGCGGGCGGTCGAAGACCTGCACGTTAACTCGCCCTTTCAGCGACTGAAAAACAGCCTTTTGCTGCTACTGCAACTTCTCCTGCTCGTGCTCGGCGTGCTCGCCCTGGGGAAGCCCATGCTGGAAACCGCGCCGTTCCACCGCGACGCTTTGATCTTGCTGATTGATCAATCGGCCTCCATGGGGGTGGTCGAGGCCGACGGCCGGTCGCGCCTGCAACGAGCTAAGGACGAGGCCCGCCGCTGCGTCGACAACCTGGCCGACGGCGGCCAAGCCATGGTGATCGCCTTTTGCGATCGGGCTACAGTGGTGTCATCATTTGACACCGACAAGGCAGCCCTTGGCCGCAAGATCGACTCCATCGAGCAAACCCAAAGCAGCACATCACTTCGCGAGGCCGTGAGCCTGGCCGAAGCCTATGCCCAGACCATGATCATCGGCGGCGAGCAGGTGGGGGCCGACGTGCCGCCGGACGTGGCCGCTCCGCCGGCCAAAGTATTCCTTTTCACCGACGGCCGCATCGAGGACGCCCAGCGCACCGCCCTGGAACGTTTCGAGGTCGAGGACGTCACCGTTCACAAGATCGGCGCCCGCGGCGACAACGTCGGCATCCTAGCCATGGATGCCCGACGAAACTACGAGCGCCCGGAATTTCTCGAAGTGGCCGCGACGGTGGCCAACTTCGGCGACCAGCCTCAAACCGTGGACGCGGTCCTGTACGTCGACGGCCGCAACGTCGATATGCAGACCGTGCAGCTCGGCCCCGCGGTATCGAGTGCCGACGCCAAACCGTCCGCGTCCCGCGCTTTTGGCGCGGTGGCTTTCGAGAACATCGAGTTCACCGGCTCCGGCATCGTGCAGGTCACGCTACACGTCGATGACGCCCTTTCGGCCGACGATCGGGCCTGGTCGATCATCGAGGAGCCGCGGCGCAGGCGCGTCTTGCTCGTCGAGGGGGCGCCGGGAAAACTCGAAAGTTCGCTCTCCGTCTTTCCCCTGGACCTTACCAAGCTGACGGGTAAGGAATACGAATCGGCCGATGACAAGCTTCTGCTGGAGGATCGGCGAAGCGCTTTTGACGTCGTGATCTTCGACCGGCACTCGACCTCGCGCCTGCCTCCGGGCAACTACTTTTTCTGGGGCGCGATCCCGAAGATCGAAGGAGTGTCAATAGGCGACACTCTCGACAGTCCGCTGATCTTCAACTGGGACGAGACCCACCCCGTGCTTCGCTATGTCGGCGTCGAAACCTTGCACGTCTATCACGCTTTGGAGCTGAAGCTCCCCCGCGAGGCCGTGCTCCTCATCGAAGGCGAAACCGCCCCCCTGCTCGCCCACCTCATTCGCGGGCCGAGCCGGTTTCTCATCGGCGCCTTTGGCCTCATGACCGAAAACAAGGCCGGCCAGGAAGTGGAAAACACCGTCTGGACCGTCACTGCCGACTTCGTCATCTTTCTGCACAACGCCCTGACGTTTTTGGGCGAAGGGGTCGGAGCCATCGGCGGGAACAGTTCGGCACCGGGCCAGACGATCGGTCTGCCGATTGGCCCGGGCACCGACGAGGTCACCGTGCTCCGGCCCGACGGTGTCCAGGACAAGATCGCCACCTCTGGCGTTGAGACCTTCCATTACGCCCGCACTCAACACGTGGGACCCTATCGAGTCGAAGGCGGCCTTCCCGGTCAGGACTCATTCGCCGTGAACCTGTTCAATCCCGTGGAAAGCCAGGTGGCCCCGACTGAAACCGTGGCGTTTGGTTCCGACAAGGTCCAGACTCAAGCCGGCACGATCGAAGTGAACCGCCCGGCGTGGACCTACTTTCTCCTGGCCATGCTCGTGGTCCTGCTCCTCGAATGGGTCGTCTACAATCGCCGCGTGTTCGTCTAATTTAGTCCGGCTAGCGTTAGAATAAACGGGATCAACGCTAACCACGTATGACTGATATGAGCGGGACGTTTCCAAATCGTAGCCGAAGTAGCGCTTATCACCCATGTGATAAGGATAGCCTACGGGGCTAGGCGGATCGACTTCGATGGCGTCACACCAAATGAAGGTTTTGTAACGAATCTCGACGGACTGGAAATTCGTCGGCGTGTGGGCGGTTGCTGGCCCGGCGGTGATCGGCTCGGGCGGGCAGTCGCGTTCGGCACCGAGGAAAAACGTTGATTCCACCCGTGTCCTCGGCCCCGACCAAGGTAGAGGTCAGTATATCCCCCCGGCAGGGGGGAGTCGCAGCAGGCCGAGCCGCGCCTTCGGGAAATGGTCGTTTCGCAGCAGGTCACTCCGCCGTAGCACTCGCCGTTGCAGCAGGTTTCGCCCGGCTGGCAGCAGTCGTCCCCGCAGCAGGTGTCCGTCGCGTTGCAATCGCAGTGTGTACCGCAACGTTTCAGCAACAAAGAATCAATGCGGGTGCCTTTCACGGATGTTGCTTTCCTTCGCCATCCTTGGCTTTCTCACGTTCGCGCTGTCGGAGGACCTTCGCGACCATCTTGTCAACATTCTCCGGGTCTAGGAAGGAGGCAGCTCGGTGGCGAAGCGTTGGATCCGGATCGTGGGCGGCCATGGCGGTGATCGCCGCCTTTACTTTCGGGTTCAGCTCATAATCCTCTCGTGAGCGGATGATCAACAGATAGTCGTCGAAATCGCTCACGAAAAGAAGAGTCCAGAATGCAATGCTTCGGGTTTCCATATCGTCGCTTTGCATCTCATTCAGGACCCACTCTTGTGCTTTCGCTCGATGCTGTACGTCGGAGTCCAACTTGCTTCGATAAGCAGCCTCGCCGAAAAAAGAGGCCAGAGCGCCTAGGGTCACTTTCCGGCCTATCGGATCAACCACGTCGGCACGATCAAGTACACGACACAGCGCACCCATCTCTAAAGCCGCCAACACAGCGTCCCGCCGGACATCTTGATCTCGGTTTCGATCAATCCAAATGCGCTCGACAAGCTCTAACGATCCTTGGACGTCTCGACCCATTTTTCGAAGCGTTCTCAAGGCATCCTTGGTCAGTTGCTCCGACAGCGCGTCGGTCTCTAAGAGAAAGTGTAGTTTCTTCGCAACTTCCGACCGTTTCTCCAGTTGTGCATGCACTAAGCCGTCAATTGCCCAGCGCACTCCCACGGGGTCCTCCAACGCCTTTAGCAATTGCAAGTACCCTGATTCAATCTCCGCGGCACGCCGCTCGGCAAGCACCCGATAGCCAAAAGCACGTAAACTTTCATTTTCGAAGGCTGGATTGTGCTCCAAGTTGTCGACGATTGCGTGGATTACTTGTTCGCGAGGCAAAACGTCACGGATTGCTCGTTTTGCCTCGAAGGCGCCGTTGGGAGACGCGACAATGGCGTCGAGTGCTGCGCGAATCTCGTCCTCAATCGCACTGTCAGAATCGGATAGCGGCTTTTCCCAATCGAGTACTTGGCCAATGAAAACGACAAGCGTGATCCACAGGATGAATTTCATTATCCGCAAACTCCAATTAACCCTTCTTTCATGGCACCGGCTGCCAATCGCCTAGCGGGATTGGCGGATCTGTATGACTACTCCCGGCATTCTGAAACTCGTATTGCTCGCCCAATGGCTCCGGGAACAGGCTCGCCGGTGTATCGCCCGTAACACAAGGATCATGTCGAAATACTTCCACGCCTTTCAGATAAAGCTCATGCCACGGAAAGCCGTCATGCGTTCCGTAGGCTCGGAATTCCGGCGGCTGGAGGACGCCGTTCACGCAGACTTGCCGAATATGGATGGCCAGTTGCACGTCGATCGCCGGAGTGTTCCAG
>Ga0187892_10000727_pt1 | contig 83048 bp, 77 predicted proteins | sample MA1701073metaG_FD_139345 | JGI IMG/M metagenome (GOLD analysis project Ga0187892, IMG submission 139345) | Bio-ooze microbial communities from a basaltic lava cave in the Kipuka Kanohina Cave System on the Island of Hawaii, USA - MA170107-3 metaG ... | reverse complement strand
TTGCCCGCCGAGACGCGCTCCTGGCTCACCGCGACGCCCTTCTCGAAGCGCGTGAACACGTCGGCGCGGCCGTCGCCGTTCTCGTCCTGCGCCTGGAACACGGTGACGCCGCCGGAGAGCCCCGTCCACGTGTCGAGCTTGCAGTCGCCGTTGCTGTCGGCCGCCTGCTCGGTCACCTGGCCGGCCGCGTCGTAGCGCTGCTCCAGGTCGAAGCAGCCGCGCTGCTTCGAGTCCTCGCGCACCTGAGTGATCTTGCCGTTCGCGTAGCTCGACACGAGGTCGGGCTTGCCGTCGAAGTTCCGGTCCTCCTCCTGCAGCGTGACCTGGCCCTTCGCGTCCAGCGTCTGCCAGAAGTCGGGCGCGCCGTCGGCGTTCTGGTCCTGCGTGGTCTTCCGGCCGCCGCCCGGGCCCGCCTCGGCGCGCAGCTCGAACTTGCCGTCGAAGTCGTCGTCCTGCTCCGTGGTCGCCGGCTTGCCGCCCGCGAAGCTCTGGATCAGGTCGGGCTTGCCGTCGCCGTTGCGGTCGCGCTCGACGCGCGTGGGCACGCCGCCGGCGAGCGTCGTGAGCGTCTCGCGGCGGCCGTCGCCGTCCTCGTCCGACTCGATGCGCACGGGCTTCTCGTCCGGGCCGAAGGCCGTCACGATGTCGGGCTCGCCGTCGCCGTTGCGGTCCTCCTGCTGCGCCGTCTTCTTGCCGCCCTGGTAGGCGACGATCAGCTCGGGGTTGCCGTCGCCGTTCGCGTCCTGCTCGGTACGCACGGGCTGGCCGCCGGAGTAGATCGTGACGAGGTCGAAGCGGCCGTCGTGGTCGCTGTCCGCCTCGTCGCGCGCGGGCGCCTCGCCGGCGAACTCGCGGCGGAAGTCGATCACGCCGTCGTTGTTGCGGTCGGCCTCCTCGCTCGCGGGCTTGCCCTCCGCGTCGTACACGATGACGGCGTCGGGCTTGCCGTCGCCGTTGGCGTCGCTCTCCTGGCGCGCCTTGCGGCCGTTCTCGTACACGAGCGCGGCCTCGAAGCGGCCGTCGAAGTTCGCGTCCTGCTCCTGCCGCACGATCTGGCCGGCGGCGAAGCGCGTCACCTCGTCGGCCTTGCCGTCGCCGTTCGTGTCGCGCTCCTCGGCCACCTTCTCGCCGCCTTCGTAGACCGCGCGGGTGTCGAAGCCCTTGCCCGAGGCCGAGGCGCGCTCCTCCGACAGCACGGAGCCGTCGCCGGCGAGCTTGCCGCGCAGGTCGGGCTTGCCGTCGAAGTCGGTGTCCTCCTCGAAGGAGGCCGGCTGGCCGCCCGCGAAGCGCACCACGCGGTCGGGCTTTCCGTCCTGGTTCTTGTCCTCCTCGAGCTGCGTGGTGGCGCCGCTCTCGTCGTTCGTGCGCCAGCTCTCGACCTTGCCGTCGCCGTCGGCGTCGGTGAGCGCGCGCGCGATCTTGCCGGTGGCCGGGAAGAGCGTGACGAAGGTGTCGGGCTTGCCGTCGCCGTTGCTGTCGCGCTCCTGCTTCTCGAGCCGGCCCTGGGGGTCGTAGAAGTTCCAGAGGTCGAGGCGCCCGTCGCCGTCCTCGTCGAGCTCGACGCGCTCGAGCTTGCCCTCGGCGTAGTGCTCGATGCGGTCGGGGCGCCCGGCGCCCTTGCGGTCGGTGAGCTTGCGCTGCACGACGCCGTTCGCGTAGGCGGCCTTCGTCTCGAAGCGTCCGTCGAAATCGGTGTCGCGCTCTTCCTCGCGCACCTTCTCGCCGTCGGCCTCGTAGACGAAGATCGCGTCGGGCTTGCCGTCGCCGTTCTGGTCCTCCTCCTGGCGCGCGCGCCGGCCCGAGGCGTAGGTGACGAAGGTGTCGCGTCTGCCGTCCTTGTTCGTGTCGGCCTCGGTCTTCAGCTTCGTCTCGCCGTCGTACCACGTCTCGAGGTCGATCGTCCCGTCCTTGTCGGTGTCCTCTTCCTCGCGCGTCTTCTTGCCGTTCGTGTAGAGCCGGCGCAGCTCGACGCGGCCGTCGTCGTCGGTGTCGAACTCTTCGCTCTCGCGAGCGCCATCGGGCGAGAAGACGGTCACCAGCTCGGGCCGGCCGTCCCCGTCCTCGTCGCGCACCTGGCGGCGCTCGACGCCGTTCTCGTAGCTCGACACCGTGTCGAAGCGGCCGTCGCCGTCCGGGTCGGCGCTGCGGCTCGTGATCTGATCGCCGGCGTACTCGGTGCGCAGGTCGATCTTGCCGTTGCGATCGGTGTCCTCGTCGACGCTCGCCTTCACGCCGTTCGCGAAGCCGATGATCGCGTCGGGGCGGCCGTCGCTGTTGGTGTCCTGCCGCTCGAGCGTCTTCTTGCCGTCGGGGCCGAACTCGGCGTGGAGCTCGGGCTTGCCGTCCTCGTTCGCGTCCTCCTCGACGACGGACGGCTCGCCGTTCGCGAACGTGACGCGGCGATCCACCTTGCCGTCGCCGTCGGCGTCCTCTTCGCGCCGCACCGGCTTCCCGGCCTCGTACCACGTGCTCGAGTCGGGGCGGCCGTCGAAGTTCAGATCGTCCTTCTGGAGCGTGGGCGCGCCGCCGGCGAAGTCGATCCACTGGTCGGGCTTGCCGTCGCCGTTGGTGTCCTTCTCCTGGCTCTTCGGCTGTCCGTCGGGACCGAAGACGAGCTTCGTGTCCATGCGCCCGTCGTGGTTCGAGTCCTGCTCGGCGCGCGCGGGCTTGCCCTGCTCGAAGAACACGAACTCGTCGTACTTGCCGTCGCCGTTCGTGTCGGAGCGCTTCTCCTTGACGTTCTCCTGCTCGTCGAAGAGCAGCACCACGGGCGGCGCCTTCTGCGCGGGCGCGGGGGCCGGCAGGAGCAGGGCCGCTGCGAGAGCCGCGAATCCGAGCGCCGCACCGGGGGTCTTCACGAGGCGCCTAGTTCCCGCCGACGTTCTCGAGCTTGAAGGTGGCGTTGAAGCGGTTGCCCGCGAGGCAGCGCACCTGCGGTCCCATCATGTCGAAGGGCGAGGAGGCGCGCATCGCGTCGGAGGCCGAGTTGCCGACGGCCGGGCTGTCGGCGTTCACGAACGCGATCTCGCTGGCGCTGCCGGACGTATCGAGGCGGAAGCTGAGCGTGGCCTTGAACTGGCCGTTCGCGAGGCCCGCGGGCGTGCTGCGCCAGCGGCTGAGCACGCGGTCCTTGAGGCGCGCGAGGTAGTCCTGCACCTCGGGCCGGCGCATGCACTCGTCGAAGGAGACGCCGCCGGGCCCCGTGCCGTCGCCGCCGGTGCCGCGCCCGCCGCCCTCGCCGACGGCCACGTTCACCGAGGCGCGCTCGCCCGTCTTGCTGCCGAAGACGTCCCGGTTCGAAGCGGTGCCTTCCTTGACGGAGGAGCCGGTGCCGAGCGCGGTCGCGTCCGCGGTGCCGACCGTGTTGCCGCCCGTCACCAACGGGCGCGGCCCCGAGGACGTACCGGTGGGCGCCTGGAACTCGCGCGGCCCGGCGAGCTGCGGCGCCGCGGTGTCCACGACGCGCGGCGCGGCGGTGTTCGCCACGATCGGCGACTGGAAGGTGCGGACCTGCGAGACCTCGGGCGCCTGGATCGCCTCGACCTGGCGCGGCGCCTGCACGGGCTGGATGTCCGCGAGCTGCACCTGGGCGGGCAGGTTCGGCATGCGCTGCTGGATCACGGTCGGGTTGATGATCTGCGGCGCGATCGCCATCGGCGCCGGCGCGAAGCGCGCCGAGCTCTCCGCGAGCGCGCGGGGCCGCGGCGCGGACTCCTCCTGCTTCGCCTGCTCCGGCAGCGGGACGAAGTCCATCACCTTCTCCTCGATCTCCTCCTTCGCGTAGCTCCCGACCAGGAAGAGGGCGAGGACCAGCGCGCCGTGCATCAGGACGGACGCGCCGCTCGACACGACGCGCTCGCGCACCCCCTCGGGCTCGGGCATGGCGGAGCCGGGGAAGGCGACCGTCGAGTGGCCGGCCGTGACGGCGGCCTCGACGAAGCGGTGGCGCTGCATCGGAGAGATGCGCCGCTCGCGCCGCTTGACGATCCACCCGTCGCTCACGCGAGACGCCTCCTGCTCCGACCCGAGATTGGACACCGCGGGGCGCGTTCCGCTTCGGCGCGCGACTGGCAGGCGATCGGCATCGAGCGCGCAACTCCCCGCGACTGCATCGCTTTCCCCGCGATTTCCGCAGGCTACGAGAGCGGCGCGGGGGTGTCAAACGGACAGGTCGGCCGGTAAGGTTCCCGCGCCGCAGGGGGAGGAACGACGTGTACGAGTGGAGCGAGATCCTGAAGCTGCTCCAGCAGGGGAAGCTCACCACCTATCCGCTGGGCGTGCTCTCGATCATCGTCTTCTCGATCGCGTTCGAGCGGCTCTGGCGCTACCGCGGCCTCGACACCGCGACGCGCGACCTCACCCGCAAGCTGGTCGAATGCCTGGTGCGGCGCGACGTCGCGGCGGCGCGCACGCTCTGCGAGGCGTCGAAGACGCCCATGGCCGAGGTGTTCGGCGAGGGCCTGCGCTGGCGCAACATCGCGCTCGAAGACCTGAACCAGATCCTCCACACCGCGCGGCTCGAGGTGGTGATGGACCTGCGCCGCGGGCTCTGGTTCGTGGGCACGATCGGCTCGCTCGCGCCGTACATCGGGCTGCTCGGCACCGTGGTCGGCATCATGGGCGCGTTCGGGCAGATCGCGAAGACCGGCGACGCGGGCTTCGCGGTGGTGTCCGCCGGCATCTCCGAGGCGCTGATCGCCACCGCGGTGGGCCTGCTGGTCGCGATCCTGGCGCTGCTGCTGTTCAACTGGCTGCAGACGCGCGTCAGCAACATCGCGGCGATCTTCACGCGGGCGAGCGAGCGCTTCGTGCAGGCGCTGCTCTATCTCGAAGCGAGCGGCGAAGGCGCCGGGGAGGGGCGCGATGGGCGTGCATCTGCCCGGTGACGAGGAGACCGACGGCGAGATCGTCGCCGAGATCAACATCACGCCGCTGACCGACGTGTTCCTGGTGCTGCTGATCATCTTCATGGTCACGTCATCGGTGATCGCGAACACCGGCAAGAACGTGAAGCTCCCCGAGGCGCAGGCGACGAGCAAGACGCCGCCGAAGGCCGTGAACGTGACCGTGGCGAAGGACGGCAGCGTCCAGGTGGACGGCGACGTGGTGCGGCGCGAGGCGCTGCGCGCGACGCTCGAGGCCGCGCTCGCGAAGACGGAAGAGAAGCACGTGATCCTGCGCGGCGACCGCGAGATCATCTTCGGCGACGCCGTCTGGGTGCTCGACGAAGCCCAGCTCGCCGGCGCCGAAGGCTTCGCCCTCGCCACCACCAAGAAACGCGGCGAGTAGCTAGGCGCTGCGGGTGCGGGCCCAGACGAGGGCGGCGAGGATCAGGAGCAGCTCGGGGAGCAGCAGGCCGAGGCTCTGGAAGCGCTTGAAGGTGTTCTGGAGCGGGATCGGGAACTGCATGCTGCCGCTCACCGCGACCTTCGGGCGCAGCGTGATCGCCGGCTCGCGCGCCGCGGCCCAGTGCACGGCGTTCACCACGAGATCGAGGTTGTAGAGCGCGCGGATGTCGTGGTTCGTGGCGAAGTCGGCGTCGCCGAACGCCACGATGCGCGTCTCGCGCCCGCCGCGCGTGTAGCTGCCCGCCACGACCAGGGGGTGGTAGTCGCCGGTCTCCGCCGCGGGCCGCACCGGCGCCGTCACCCGCGCGAGGGCGGCGAGGTCGGGATCGATCCAGGAGCGCGCGCTCGCCAGCGCCACCGGCACCAGGCGGTCCTCGACGTCGGGCTTGCGCAAGCGGAACGTGCGCGCGCCGCGGAAGAAGGTCATGCGCGTGTCGTCGAGGCCGTGCGCGATGGGATGGCTGGTCGCGTAGGCGTAGACGAGCGGGCAGAGGCCGGGCGCGCAGCCGTCGAGGGGCGCGGAGGCCGGGTCCACCACCAGGCCGCCCGCCGGCTCGATGCCGTAGCGCGTCAGCACGTCCTCGAGCCCCGCGCTCGGGCCCGGCTCGAGCAGCGCGACGAGGCGCCCGCCGCGCGCGAGGTACGCGTCGAGCGCGGCGAGCGCCGGGTCCGGGAGCCTGCGCTCCGGCGCGATCCACAGCACCGCCGCCACGTCGTCGGGGACCGCGCTGAGCGCGGCGCCCACGAACTGGTGGAGCTGGTAGCCCTCCGTGACGAGCGCCGAGGCGAGCCCCGAGTAGCCCGTCGGCGCGCCCGACTCCACGTTCCCCTCGCCCGCGCCGCGCGCGATCCAGATCACGCCGCCGTCGCGCTCGTTCAGGAGCGAGAAGGACTCGAACAGCGAGCCCTCCGTGGGCCGGTCGATCAGCTCGATGCGCTCCGCCTGGCCCGCGGTGCGCTGGCGCAGGATCACCGTATTCGAGGTGCCGACGCCGTAGCGATCCTCGAGCCCCGGATCGTCGCCGAGCCGGTGCGCCTCGAAGGCGAGGCAGCTCTGCGCCGCGAGCGTCTGGAGCAGGAGGCGCGTGCTACGGCGGCGCGGGTCGTAGTCGTCGCCGAACAGCAGCGCGTCGAGCTCGCCCTTCTCGCACAGCTGCGCCAGCACCTCGCGCGTCGCGGGCGCCGGCTCGTACTTGCGCTCGAAGGTCCAGTCGACGCGCACCCCGAGCGACGCCACGGCGCGCTCGAGGGCGACCGCCGCCAGCACCGCGAGCACGACCCGCGCGATTCCGACGGCGACCGGGCGGCGGAACGCCGGCGCGCTCGCGTGCCGCGCGCGGAACGCGGCCTGGAGCGCGCCGAGCACGAGCGCCGCCGCCGCGAGCGCGAAGTTCGCGAGCGCGAACCAGCCCGGCTCCTCGCTCGCGAAGCTGGCGAGCACACCGAAGGCGAGCGCGATGGCGGCGACCGCGAGCCATTCCCGCATCAGCCGGCCACGCGCCTCCAGTCGAAGGCGAAGCGCGCGAGCGCCGCGCACACGAGGCCGAGGCCGGCGAAGTACGCGAAGTGCTCGAGGTTCACGATGCCCTCGGCAAAGCTGCCGTAGCGCGGGTGCATCGAGATCGCGTCGAGGAACCGCCCGCCGCGCTCGGTCACGAAGGCGCCCGCCCACGCGAAGTCCCAGAGCACGAAGCCGACCGCCCAGCTCGACACCGCGGCCACGAGCTGGCTCGAGCTCCACGCGGAGCACGCGAGGCCCAGCGAGGCGAGGCCGAGCGAGTGCAGCGACAGGCCCACGAACACCGCGAGCAGGTGCTCCCAGCCGATCCCGCCCTCGATCGTCGCCATCGCGGGGTACACGAAGCTGCCCGCCATCATCAGCACCACGAAGCCGTAGGTGACGAGGAACTTCGCGCCCACGATCTGCGCGGGCGAGAGATGCGTGGTGAGCAGCAGCTCGTCCGTGCCGCGCGCGCGCTCCTCGGCGAACACGCGCATGGTGATCACGGGGATCAGCGCGATCAGCGTGATGCCCAGCGTCTCGAGCACCGGGAAGAACACCGAGTCGCGCACGTTGATGTGGTCGGGGATGGTGTCCGATTCGAAGCCGCCCATGGTGTTGCTGGCGTAGAGGAAGAGGATCTGGTTGTAGATGCGGAGGTGATCGAAGAAGATCAGCGCGGTCACCAGCATGACGAGAGTGAGCGCGAGGTAGGCGAGCGGCGACGCGAACAGCGTCGCGAGCTCCTTCCGGACGAGCGCGCGGAACTCGGTCACGCCGCGGCCTCGGCGCGGAACAGCGCCAGCGGGTCGGGGCCGCCGAGCACCTCGCTGCTCGCGCCCACGGCCACGAGGCGTCCCCACGAGAGCACCGCCACGCGGTCGGTGAGCGCGCGCGCCTCCGCGAGGTCGTGCGTGCAGAGCAGCAGCGTGCGCTCGCCGCGCAGCGCGTGCAGCAGGCTGCGGACCTCCTCCTGCTGGAGCGGATCGAGGCCGCCCGTGGGCTCGTCCACGATCACGAGCGGCGGATCCGCGACGAAGGCCTGCGCCAGCGAGACGCGCTGCTGGAAGCCCTTCGACAGGTGACCGACGAGGCGCTGCGCGACGTCGCCGAGCGCGAACTGCGCGAGCACGCGCTCGACGGCCTGCTCGCGCGCGGCGCCCGTGAGCCCGCGCGCGCCCGCGGCGAAGCGCAGGAAGCCGCGCACGCGCAGCTCCGGGTAGAGCCGCGACGTCTCCGCCACGAAGCCCAGCCGCGCGCACACCGCGCCGGGGTTCGCGAGCGCAGAGAAGCCGTCCACGCGGATCTCGCCGCCCGAGGGCAGCAGCACCCCGGTCAGGCAGCGGATGAAGGTGGTCTTGCCGGCGCCGTTCGCGCCCAGCAGCCCGAAGGCCTCGCCGGGCGCGATCGTCAGGCTGACGCCGTCGAGCGCGACCGTCTCGCCGAAGCGGCGCGTCAGCGCGTCGGCCTCGACGCGCGCTCCGGTCCAGGGCTTGTCGCTCACGGCGCTCCTTCGCGGGCCCATTCTAGGACGCGCCGCGCGCTCCGGGGGTTTCGAGCTGTCGGCCGGCTACCAGGTATCGAGGGCCTCGAAGAAGCCCGGCCAGGTCTTCGCCACGCAGCCGGGGTCGCGGATGGCGACGCCCGGCACGGCGAGGCCCGCCAGCGCGAAGGACATCGCCATGCGGTGGTCCGCGTACGTCTCGATCGCCGCGGCGTGCAGCGGGCGGGGCTCGATGCGGAGCCAGTCGGGGCCGGCCACGGCGTGCCCGCCGAGGCGGCGGATCTCCGTCTCGAGCGCCGCGAGCCGATCCGTCTCCTTGATGCGGAGGTTCGCGACGTTGCGGATCTCCGTCGGCCCCGTCGCGAAGAGCGCCGCCACCGCGAGCGCGAGCACCGCGTCGGGCATCGGGTCGCCGTCGCACGACACGCCGAGGAGCTTGCCCCGCTCGGCGGACAGCTCGATCGCCTGCGCCTCGCGCCGCACCGCGCAGCCCATCCGTTCGAACACCTCGAGGATGCGCAGGTCGGGCTGGCGCGAGGCGGGCCCGAGCCCCTCGACCACCACGCGCCCGCCGGCGATCGCGGCCGCCGCGAACGCGTACACCGCCGCCTGCGCGTCGGGCTCGATCGCGTAGCGCCGGCCGCGGTAGCCGCCGCGCGCGGCGCGGAGGCCGCCGCTCGCCGTCCAGTCCGCGTCGGCCCCGAACTCGGCCATCACCTGGAGCGTCAGGTCCACGAACGGGCGCGAGACGAGCCGGTCTTCGACGAGCGACAGCTCGACGTCGCTTGCGGCGCAGGGCGCCGCGAGCAGCACGCCCGAGACGTACTGGCTCGAGCGGCGCGCGTCGATCCGGGCCGCGCCGCCGGCGAGGCCGCCGCCGCGCACGCGCACGGGCGGGCAGCCGCCGGGGCCGAGCGCCGCGGCGTCGGCGCCGAGCGCGGCGAGCGCGGCGGTGAGGTCGCCGATCGGCCGCTCGCGCATGCGCGGCGTGCCGTCGAGCACGACCTCGGCGCCGGCCGCGGTGAGGGTGGCCGCGGCCGTCAGGAAGCGCGCGGTCGTGCCCGAGGCGCGCACGTCCACGTCCACGCGGCCGCGCGCCGGCAGCCGCCCGGCGCAGCCGTGGACGAGCCAGGCGGCGTCCGTCACCGCGATCGGCACGCCGAGCGAGCGCAGCCCCTCGCGCATGGCGAGCGCGTCGTCGCTCTCGGTGGCGCCCGCCAGCACGCTCTCGCCCTCGGCCAGCGCCGCCGCCAGCAGGGCGCGGTTCGTGAGGCTCCGCGAGCCCGGCGGCCGCACGCGCGCCGCGAGCCGCCCCCGCGGGCGGATCGGCAGGGGATCGGGCAGCGCGGCGGCGGGCATGCCGGCCCACTCTACCGAGCGGCGTTTTCGTTGACACGCTCCGGTGCCTCGGCCAAAATGCCGCGCTTGGTGCATTTCGCTTGCGGGCGCGCGGACTTGCCGTCCTCAACCCGCCCGCCACGTCGCAAGCGAAGCGGAGCGCCCGACGAGGAGGAGTGTGTGCCCAAGGTGCTCGTGAGCGACGCGCTGGCCGAGGAGGGCCTCGCGATCCTGGAGCGCGCGCCCGGTCTCACGGTCGTGAACCGGCCGGGCCTCAAGCCGGCCGAGCTGCTCGAGGCGATCCGCGAGGTCGACGGTCTCGTGGTGCGCAGCAACACCAAGGTCACGGCCGAGGTGATCGGCGCCGCGCGCGAGCTGCGCGTGATCGGGCGCGCCGGCATCGGCGTCGACAACGTGGACGTCCCCGCCGCGACGCAGCGCGGCATCGTGGTGGTGAACACGCCCGAGGGCAACAACGTCACCACCGCCGAGCACGCGCTCGCGCTGCTCGTCTCGCTCGCGCGCCACGTGCCGCAGGCCACGGCCTCGATGAAGGCCGGCAAGTGGGAGAAGAACAAGTTCTCGGGCACGGAGCTGTTCCACCGCACCCTCGGCGTGATCGGGCTCGGCAACATCGGCCGCATCGTGGCCGATCGCGCGCGCGGGCTCGGCATGCGCGTGATCGCGGCGGATCCGTACACCTCCGCCGAGGTCGCGGCGAAGCTCGACGTCGAGCTGGTGAGCCTCGAGGAGCTGTTCCAGCGCGCCGACGCCGTCACCGTGCACGTGCCGAAGACCAAGGAGACCACGAAGCTCCTCGGCCGCGACGCGTTCGCCAAGATGAAGCGCGGCGTGCTCGTGGTGAACGCGGCGCGTGGCGGCATCGTGGACGAGGCCGCGCTGCTCGAGGCGCTCGACTCCGGCCAGGTGGCCGGCGCCGGCCTCGACGTGTTCGAGCAGGAGCCTCCGCCGAACGATCACCCGCTGGTGCAGCACCCGCGCGTGATCTGCACGCCGCACCTCGGCGCCTCGACGGAGCAGGCGCAGCTCAACGTCTCGATCGCGGTGGCCGAGCAGGTGCGCGACTACCTCGCGACCGGCGCGATCCGCAACGCCGTGAACGTGCCGTCGGTGTCGCCCGAGCTGCTCGAGCAGGTGCGCCCGTACCTGCGGCTCGGGGAGAAGCTCGGCCGCTTCCAGAGCCAGCTCAGCCCCGGCGCCATCGAGGAGATCGAGATCGAGTACGCCGGCGAGGTGGCCGAGCTGCGCGTGGCGCCGATCACGATCGCGGTGCTGAAGGGCCTGCTCGAGCGCTACTCGGACCGCGTGAACATGGTGAACGCGCCGTTGATCGCGCAGGAGCGCGGCATCCGCGTGGTCGAGACGAAGTCGAGCCGGCCCATCGACTTCGCGAGCGCCATCATCACGCGCGTGCGCAGCACCGTCGATCGCCTGGTCGCCGGCGCGATCTTCCACGGCCAGCAGCCGCGCATCGTGCGCATCGACGACTTCATGCTCGAGGCGATCCCCGAGGGCCCGACCATCCTGATCTTCAACCACGACAAGCCCGGCGTGGTGGGCACGGTGGGCACGCTGCTCGGCGAGGCGCACATCAACATTTCCCGCATGCAGCTCGGCCTCGTCCGCGAGCGGCAGCAGGCCGCCATGCTCGTGAACGTGGACCAGATGCCCAGCGACGCGGTGATGGAGAAGCTGCGCGCGCTGCCGCACATGATCACCGCGCAGCTCGTGGACCTCGGCCCGTGACGGCGCTCGTCGCGGTCGGCGCGCAGTGGGGCGACGAGGGCAAGGGCAAGATCGTCGACTGGCTCGCGCTCTCGGCCGATCTGGTGGTGCGCTTCCACGGCGGCAACAACGCCGGGCACACCCTGATCGTGGACGGCCGCAAGACCGTCCTGCACCTGGTGCCGTCGGGGATCCTCCAGCCCGGCACGGTCAACCTGATCGGGCCCGGCGTGGTGGTGGACCCGCGCGTGCTCGTGAAGGAGCTCGACGAGATCCAGGCGCAGGGCGTGCTGCGCGATCCGTCGCGCGTGCGGGTGTCCGGGCGCGCGCACGTGATCCTCGACTGGCACATCGCGCTCGACAAGGCGCGCGACGAGGCGCGCCGCGAGAGCGCGATCGGCACCACCGGGCGCGGCATCGGCCCGGCGTACGAGGACAAGGTGGCGCGCCGCGGCATCCGCGTGGCCGATCTGCTCCTCCCCGCGGCGTTGCGCCCCGCCATCGACCGGCTCGCCAAGGAGAAGAACTTCGAGCTGACGCAGCTCCACCGCTGGCCCGCCATCGACGCCGACGCGCTCTACGACGAGCTGCTCGAGCTCGGCCGGCGCCTCGAGCCCTTCGTGGACCACACCGGCCGCATCCTCGACCGCGCGCTGCGCGAGAAGAAGAAGGTGCTGTTCGAGGGTGCGCAGGGCACGTTCCTCGACATCGACCACGGCACCTACCCGTACGTGACGTCGTCGAATTGCGTGGCCGGCGCGGCGTGCACGGGCGCGGGCGTCGGGCCCACGCGCATCGACTCCGTCCTCGGCATCACCAAGGCCTACACCACGCGCGTCGGCGGCGGGCCGTTCCCGACCGAGGACACGGGCGCGGGCGGGCAGTGGCTCGGGGAGAAGGGCATGGAGTTCGGCGCCACCACCGGGCGCAAGCGCCGCTGCGGCTGGCTCGACCTCGTGGTGCTGCGCGAGGCCGCGATCGTGAACGGGCTCACCTCGTTCGCGATGAACAAGCTCGACATCCTGTCGGGGCTGGCCGAGATCCCCGTCGCCACGGCGTGGCGCATCGACGGCAAGCTGACGCACGACTTCCCGATGACGCTCGAGGAGATCGAGCGCGCGGAGGCGGTGTACGAGGTGATGCCGGGCTGGAGCGAAGACATCACCGGCGTGCGCACCTTCGACGCGCTGCCCGACAACGCGCGCCGCTACGTCGAGCGCATCCAGGCCCTGGTCGGCGTGCCGATCGACGTGATCTCCGTCGGCGCGGATCGCGACCAGACGATCACGCGAAGGTCGGTGTTCTAGCGAGCGTCGGTGGGCCTACACTCGCCGCCTGCACGCCCGGCCGGGAGGTGCACGTGGCCGCAGCACGAGCCGAAGAGAAGGTGCGAGACGCTCGGGACCGCTACCTCGCCGAGAACGGCTTGACCACCGAGCTGTACACGGAGCGCTGGGTGCGGCTTCCGTTCGGGCGCTGGCGGCCGAAGCTCTACAACCCGAGGCAGCGCCGCTGGGCCATCGCGCGGCACGATCTGCATCACGTGGCCACCGGGTACGGGACCGATCCCGTCGGTGAGATGGAGATCAGCGGCTGGGAAATCGGCGCCGGTCTGGGCACGCTGTGGATCGCATGGGCGATCTGCTGGCCGGTGTTCCTGGTGGGGCTGCTGAAGAGCCGCGAACGCACGCTCGCCGCCCGGCGCCTCGGCACGCGTTGCCGCAGCTTGTTCGTGCGAGCCGATGCGTACGAGGAATGGCTGCGCTGGAGCGTCGGCGAGCTGCGGCGCGAGCTCGGCCTGCCGGCGCACGGCGCCGTGGCGACGCCCTAGAAAGAGCGAGCCCACCTTCGACCGTCTCCTAGTCGAACGCCGCGTGGCGCGCGTGGTGGGCGCCAGCTACGCGGTAGAGTAGGGCCCGACCGCAGCGGGAGGAACGCAGTGTCGTTGTTCGAGCGGGTGCGAGAGCTGCTCGGGCGGGAGCAGCCGCTCGCCCACGATGCCAAGGGCGATCCGGCCGACCTCGAGGTCCGGGCCGCCGCCGCGGTGCTGCTGCTCGAGGCCGCCCACGGAGACGAGGAGTACGTCTGGCGGGAGCAGCGCGTCCTGGTCGGTGGCCTCGAGCGCAACTTCGGCATCGGGCGCAAGGAGACCCAGGAGCTGCTGGCCCGAGCCGAGGAGATCCGGCCGCCCGTGGTGAAGCTCGCCGACGTGACCGAGGTGCTCGCGAGCCGCTACGACGTGGAGCAGCGCAAGCAGGTCCTGGCGCTGCTGTGGCGCGTGATCCGCGCGGACCGGGTGATCGAGCCGTGGGAAGCGGTCTTCGTCGCGCACGTGACGAAGGCCCTCGGGCTGACCGCGGCCCAGGGCGACGAGGTGCGCGCGTCCACGGAGCGCTGACGGCCTCGCTAGAAGAGCGAGCCCACCTTCACCCCGTGCTCCGTCTGCTCGTCGAACGCTGCGTGGCGGGCGCGGCAGGCGGCGTCCACGGCGTGGCCGGCGGCGTCGACGCGCTGCTGGAGGTCGGCGCAGTCGCGCGCGGGGCCGACCCGGGCGAGGCGCTGCGCGAGCTCGTCGCGGCAGGCGAGGGTGATGCGGCGGTGGCCGTCCTCGTGGTCGGCGAGCGCGTCGTGGAACGCCTGCCACTGCGTGTGGACGTGGCGCGGCACGGCGCTCCTGAGGCTCGGCAGCGTGATGGTGATCGAGCTCGAGGTCTCGAGCCGCGTGACGTGGCACGCGCTGGGGCCGGGGCGGCACGCGTAGCGCCAGGCGAGCGACCAGTCGGTGCGCGCGGCGCGGCGCCGGCCGAGCGCGTCGCGCGGGCCCTTCGCGAGCACGTCGCGGCGGATCTCGTCCAGCGTGCGGCCCTCCACCGCGTAGTGGTCGATGTGGACGCCCGGCTCGGGGGCTCGCGCGGCGATCCCTCCGCGGGTCGCGCAGGCGAGCAGGACGAGCGCGACGCAGGCGGCCGGCGGGGCCCGGAGGGACATGTCGGTGAGCGGCTCCCGGCTGATCGCAGGAAAACACCACCCACCGCGGTGGGATTCTGTGCGCTGCGTCGCGAGCGCTGCAAGCGCGAAGCGCCGCGCCGCGCGAGATCGCACGTCGTGCTTGCTAGGCGTGGGGCGTTCGCTTCAGAATGGCTCATCTCCACCGGAGGCTCCCATGCCGAAGCCCGCTCGCGCCGCACTCGCCCTCGCACTTGCCTGCTCTGCCGCGCCCGCCGCCGCCGAAGAGATCACGCTGCCGGGCCTCTCGGCTCCGGTGGAGCTGAAGATCGATCGTGCCGGCGTGCCGCACCTGTTCGCCGCCACCGACCTCGACCTCGCGCGCGCCGAGGGCTTCATGCACGCACGCGATCGCTTCTTCCAGATGGACTCGACGCGGCGCGAGACGAGCGGCGATCTCGCGGAGCTGCTCGGGCCGGACTCGCTGCCGAACGACATCCAGCTCCGCACGGTCGGCCTGCGCCGCGCGGCCGAACGCACCGCCGCGGGGCTCACGCCCACCCAGCTCGCGCTGTTCCAGGCCTACGCGGACGGCGTGAACCACTTCCTCTCGACGCATCCGCTGCCGCCCGAGTACGCGGCGCTCGAGCTGACGCGCGCGCGGGAGTGGACGCCGGTGGATTCGCTGGTGATCGGCAAGGGCATCGCCGCGAGCCTGTCGCTCGACATCGACACCGGAAACACGGAAGCCCTCGCGCGCTTCGTGGCCGCCGGCGACAGCAACGGCTTCGACGGCGCGGCGCTGTTCTTCGAGGACGTGCGGCGCCTCGCGCCGATGGACGCGGCCTCGACGATCCCCGACGCCACGCGCGAGTTTCCGTTCCTGGCGAAGCGCGCGGCGCGCGACCGCGGCCGGCTCGCGAGCGCCGCGGCGGCCGCCGCCCGCGTGCGCCAGCGCTTCGCGGGCGTCCCGCGCCTGGCGCACGCGCTGGCGCGGCGCGAGAGCTTCGTCGGCAGCAACGAGTGGGGCGTCGGCGGCCGGCACAGCGCGACGGGCACGCCGATGATCGCGAACGACCCGCACCTCGGTCTCGATTCGCCCTCGACGTTCTACGAGGTGCACCTGGTCTCGCGAAGCGATCCCGCCGGCCCGCTCAACGTGAGCGGCGTCGGCTTCCCGGGCGTGCCCGGCGTGATCCTCGGCCAGAACGAACGCGTCGCCTGGGGCGCGACCACGAACCCGATGGACGTGGCCGACGTGTTCCAGGACGAGCTGCACGTCTACGGCGAGTGCAGCGCGCAGTTCCCGCTGCCCACGTACGTCTGCATCAAGTCGGGCGGCGTGCTGTACCCGGTCGAGGCGAACCTCGCGGTGTTCTTCTTCGCGAACCGGGTCGGCGACGGCATCCTCGACAACGTGCGGCGCGCCACCACCTCGCCGGTGATCACGGTGCCGTTCCGCAGCTTCGGGCCCGTGATCGACATCGAGAACCCGTTCGTCTTCGCGGGTGGCGGCGTCACCCAGGCGCTCGTGCTCCAGTTCACTGGCTCCCATGCGACGGGCGAGGTGCAGACCTTCCTCGGCTGGAACCGCGCGCGGAATCTCGACGACTTCCGCACCGCGCTCGCAAACTTCGACTTCGGCTCGCAGAACTGGGCGTACACGGACATCGAGGGGAACCTCGCGTACTTCAGCAGCGCGGAGCTGCCGCTGCGTGCGGACCTCGAGGCCGGCCCGATCGACCGCACGCGCGCACCCGCCTTCGTGCGCGACGGCATCTCGGGGCTCGAGAACTGGGTTTCCGACGAGGCGCGCTCGCAGGGCCAGGCGATCCCGTTCGCGGTGCTGCCGGCCGCCGAGATGCCGCAGACCGTGAACCCGCGGAACGGCTTCTTCGTGAACGCGAACAACGACCCGGCCGGGACGAGCCTCGACAACGACGCCCTGAACCAGCGCCGGCCGGGCAAGCCCGGCGCCGTCTACTACCTCTCGCCCGGCTACGACTCGGGCCTCCGCGCGGGCCGCATCACGCGCCTGATCGAGAAGGAGATCCGCTGGGGCGGCCGCATCTCCGCGCGCGACATGAAGCAGATGCAGCTCAACGACCAGCAGCTCGACGCGGAGCTGATGGTGCCGTTCCTGCTGCGCGCGTACGACCACGCGAAGCGCTGGAGCGCGCCGGACGAGCTGAAGGCGCTGGCGCGCGAGGCGCGCATCGCCGAAGCGGTGGGCCGGCTAAGGGGGTGGGACTTCTCGACGCCCACCGGCATCCCCGAAGGCTTCGACGACAGCGACGGCGGCTTCGCGCACGGCGCGCGGGCGCCGTTCGGCGAGGCGCGCGCCAGCGTCGCCGCCACGCTCTACAACCTGTGGCGCGCGAAGGCGATCCGCCGCGTGATCGACGCGAGGCTCGCGGCCTTCGGGCTCGGGGTGGGCGCCGGCGACGCGCTGAAGGGGCTGCACCATCTCCTCTCCGAGCGCCCCTTCGACGGCACGGGCGCCTCGGGCGTGGACTTCTTCCCGGAGCCGGCCTCGCTCGCGAGCGCGGCGGACCGGCGCGACTTCGCGCTGCTCTCGGCGCTCGGCGAGGCCCTCGACGCGCTCGCCTCACCCGAGTTCGCGCCCGCGTTCGGCGGCTCGACCGACCAGAACGCGTACCGCTGGGGCAAGCTCCACCGCATCACCTTCGCGCACCGCTTCCTGCCCGACTTCTCGGTGCCGCCGGCGGGCGGGTACAGCGACCTCGCGCCCGAGCTGCCGGGCGTCGCGCGCGACGGCGGCTACGAGGTGGTGAATGCCTCGAGCTTCTCCGCGCGGGCCGACACGCTGAACGCGTTCCGCTTCAGCGGCGGGCCGGTGCGCCGCTACGTCGGCACGTCTTCGCGCTGGGCCGTCTCGGGCTGGAACGTGGTGCCCGGGGGCCGCTCGGGCGACCCCGCGGACCCGTCGTTCACCGTGCAGCTCGGCCGCTGGCTGACCGGCGAGTACCACAAGGTGGACCTGCGCCGGGCGCTGCCGGCGCGCGACGTCACGGGCGGCGACGTGTTCGTGCCGCCGCCCGCGCCGTGACCGCGCCCGCCAGCGCGAGCGTCCCGAGCGCGCCGGGCTCCGGCACGGGCGACGGGTAGAGCACGTCGCGTCCGCCGGCGTCGTCCACGCTCAGGTACGTCGTGTAGAGCGCGGTGCACAGCTCGAGGCCCCCGACGCAGGGCCGCGGCGACATCACGGTGGCGAACAGGCGATTCGGCGAATCCACCAGCCCCGCGAAGGGATCGTCCGGATCGATCACCATCTCGTTGTTCGGGTCGAGATCGGTGTCGTAGTAGAGGTTCAGGGGATCGTTCGTGTGGCCGAGCCCGAGCGTGTGCCCGATCTCGTGCATGAGCAGGCGCGTCACGATGCCCTCGCGGATCCAGAGCGGCAGCAGCTCGAAGCCCGGCACGGACTGGAGCCGTTCGCTCGCGATGTCGATCTCGGCGCCGAAGATCGTGTAGCCCGGCACCGTCTGGCCGTTCGTGAGCACGCGGCTCGCGTCGTGGCCCCAGTCCGCGGGCGCGTAGCCGTAGAAGCCGCCGAGCGGATCGGCGCCGGGCAGGGCCTCGAGCACGATGTCGGCGCCCGCGAGGTCGCCGAAGCGGAGGTCGAACTGGACGACCGGGCTCTCCCAGGCCTCGAACGCGGTGCGCACCCAGCCTTCGACGACGGCCGGATCGCTCGTGATCGTTCCCCAGGCCCCGACGAAGCCGGCGTCGATGCCGATCTGGAGGCCGTCCGCGAGGCCCGTCTCGTCGGTCCAGCGCGCCGCCTCGACGACGTCCTGGCTCGGGCCGTAGAGCGAGAAGGCGGTCGCGGGAGCCGCCGCGAGCCAGCTTCCAGCCAGGACGAAGACCGCATGCCACGGCGGGCGCACGGGAAGATGTGGTCGGGGCGGGGCGCTCGTGTCATCTGCGCTCGGTCGACAGACCGGGGGTGCGGGGGTACAAGAGCCCCGGGGCCGCTAGCTCAACTGGTAGAGCAGCGGGCTTTTAACCCGTTGGTTCCCGGTTCGAGTCCGGGGCGGCCCACCACCGTTGGCTGCGTCTGTTCGCGTCGCAGCGGCCGTTGTCGCTTGACATCGCTCCGCGGAGACGATCAGATGCTCCCGCGGGTCGAGGAGGGTGTCATGACCCAACGGCGTTTCTTCGCCTTCGTTCTCCTGGCTGTCGTCGCGTGGCTCGGTTGCCGCGGCGGGCCGGTCTCGATGACCGCGCAGCGCGGCTCCTCGATCCTGGTGGCGGTCGATTCGAGCCCGTCGATGTCCGGTGACTTCCCGAAGGTCGGCTACGGCACGCCGGACAAGCCGGACGTTCAGCGAGGGCGGCTCGACTTCTTCCTCGACTCTCCCAGCAATCCGCTGACGCTTCGATCGACCACGCTGGTGGCCCCCGCGCCGTCGTCTCCGATCGCACGCTCGACGACGGACTTCTACGACCTCCATCATCCCAATCAGGTCACTTCCTTGCTCGACATCCCCGAGACCGCGCCGCTCGGGGAGCACATCCTGAAGGTTCGTCACGTTCCCTACGTGCCGCCCGGCCAGACCGAGTCTCCCGGGGTCACCCGGGCGATCGGCAACCTCTGGGTGCTGCCGGCGACGCTGACCTTCACGGACGGCGGCACGACCTACAGCGTCGACGGGACGCCGACGCCGGTCAGCACCCACGGCCTCCCTCTCTACGACAGCGAGCTCGAGCGGACCATCCCCGATCCGCAGCTGATCATTCCGCTGCCGGAGACCGAGGAGACCGCGTACGCGGTCGAGCTCCTGGTGGCTTTTCCGACCTCCCTCGCAGAGATCACCGACGCCGGTGAGTTCCGGACGGATCGGACCACGGATCTCGCCTGGGGGACGATCGCGACCTGCGCCACGAACTGCTGGGGGGGCAGCCATACCATCAAGGTCGTCGCGATCCACGACAGCGGCATTCAGCACGTCTCGATCGCCTTTCGACTCACGGGCACCACGGCGCTGAATCCAGCGACCATCCAGGTGAGGACACTCCTCGCCCGCGACGTGCTCGGGGCCGAGATCCCCGGCTTTCCAGAGGGCAACGCCCTCTGCAACGACTGTCTGATCCCCGCCTCGACGTTCGTAGTCCGATAGGGCGTGCCATGGCGACGAAGTCGGCGAAGGCGCTGATCCTCGGGCTCTACTGGCTCTGCCTGCTGTCGCCGCCCGGGGCGAGCGCACAGGGGGACTTGAACAACGATGGCGACCTCGGGCACACCGACCTGTTGCTCTTCGTTCGTCACGTGAGCGGCGCCCAGCCTCTCGATCCCGGGCAGCTCGCGGAAGCCGACCTCGCCCCGGTTCGCACCGGAGGGGACGGGGTCGTGAACGGGGCTGACCTCTTCATCTTCATCCGGAACGAGATGCTGTTCGCGGACGCCGACGGGGACGGGGTGCTCGGAGAGAAGCGGCCGTCGAACACGCCTCATCCCTTCCTGCCGGATACGGACGGTGATGGGCTGTGCGACGGCCCCGTGGTCGGCGACGGCGACCAGGGCGTCTGTTCGGGGGGCGAGTGGCCGCTCGGAACGAATCCCCTACGCGTGGACACGGACGGCGACGGGCTGTGCGACGGGCCGGATCGAGGCGCGCAGTCCGACCCGACGGGATCCTGCACGTCCGGCGAGGATCTCGATGCGGACGGAGTGATCGAGGCGGGCGAGACGAATCCAGTGATCCCGAATCCGTGACTCGCCGCGGCTAGAGCCCCGGCGGCTCCCGGACTTCAAGCCATGATCTCGAGCCAGACTCGAACGTGCCCCGCGGCCCACGAGGAGACGACGACGCTTCCCGACTACGCCGCCCCGCGCAGCCCGCTGCGACGGATGCTCGCCGCGTCCTTCGGCCAGGCGAAGCGCACGCCGCGCTGCCCCGCTACGCCTCGCCTCGACGGGAAGCTCGCCGTGGTGACCGGCGCGACGGGCGGGATCGGGCTCGAGATCGCGCGCGGGCTCGCGAAGCGCGGCGCCGCGTTGATCCTGCCGTGCCGCAGCCCAGCGAAGGGGGAGCGCGTGGCGGCGACGCTGCGGGCAGCGGGCGCCGAGGTCGCGCTCGTCGAGCTGGATCTCGAGGATCTCCTTGCGGTGAGGCGCGGCGCGGAGTCGACCCTGCGCGCAGCCGCGGGCCGGCCGGTGAGCGTGCTCGTCGAGAACGCCGGCGTCTGGCCGCAGCGCTACGCGACGACGCGTCAGGGCTTCGAGATCGCGTTCGGCGTGAACGTGCTCGCGCACTTCGCGCTGCGGCGCGCGCTCGCGGCGGCGGGCGCGCTCTCCGCCGCGCGCGTCGTGATGCTGACCGGCGACATCTACATCCTCGAGGCGGCGTGCACGCCGGACTACCGCTGGTCGGGCCGCCTCGGCGGCATGCGGGCCTACTGCCGGAGCAAGCTCGGCAACCTCTGGATCGGCGCCGAGCTCGCGCGCCGTTCGCCGTCACTCGAGGTGGCCGTGGTACACCCCGGCGTGGTCGCGACGAACCTGGGCGGCGACGCGGGCGCGCTCGGGAACCGCTTCAAGCGACTTCTCATGATCCCGCCTGAACTCGGCGCCGAGACGCCGCTCTTCTGCGCGACGCAGCCGGGGCTCGAGAGCGGCGGCTACTGGCACAACGCCCACGGCCGCATGCGGCTCGCGGCGGACGACCCCGCGCGCGACGCCGCCGCAGCCGCCAAGCTGTGGGATACGTGCGAGGCCCTCGCCTCGGCCTAGGAGAATCGGATCGAGCCTCGCCGACAGCTCTGGGGGCTCTGGGCGCTCTTCGCGATCGCGCTCGCACTCGTGCTGGCGCTGCCGCTCCTCGTCCCGAGCCGGACGTATCCCTGGGCTCCCGCGCAGGCGGCGGTGGCGGGCTTCGAAACGTACGCAGGAGGCTGCTCGCGCTGTGGGCGCGCTCTCTCTTGATCGGGCTCTTCGGGGGTCTGCTCGCGTACGGGGCGGCGTCGCCGCCGGCGGCGTGGCCCTTCGTGGCGTCGGCCGCCGCGCTGCTGCTGCTCCACGCGCCGTGGCGCCGGGCGAGCTAGACCGGGATCGGGAAGCGATAGAGCGCGGGCCCCGTCGAGAGCCCGAGCTCGGCCGCCACCTCGCGCAGCGTCTCGGGACAGAAGATGTACGAGCGCAGGCGCGCGATGCGGCCGTCCTCCTCCTCGAAGCGCGCGATGCCCATCAGCGGCCGGCCCGGCGCGACGGGGTCGAAGGAGAGCACGAGCGGCTCGCCGCGGAAGATCACGCGCTCGTTCACCCACTTCGGCGGGCGCACCTCGGGCGGCAGGTCCGGGTGCACGTGCACCGAGTGCCACAGCCACGTGCCCTCGTGCTCGAACTGTGCGCGGCCGACCTCGAGCACGCTGCCGTACTCCTCGATCGAGCCGCCGTCGAGCATCAGCGCGAGCAGGCCGGGCAGGTCGGACGCCTCGAGGCAGGCGACGAAGCGATCGACCAGCGCGACGGACGGCGCGCGGCGCGGGGTCGGCTCGTCGAGCGCCGGGCCGGTGCGCTCGCGCGCGCGGTGGAGCGCGGACTTCACGGCGCCGAGGCTGGTGGAGAGCGTCTCGGCGATCTCCTCGAGGCTCATCTCGAACACCTCCTTCAGCAGGAGCGCGGCGCGCTCCTGCGGCGACAGGCGCTGGAGGGCGGCGCCGGCCGCGGCGCGCACCTCTGCCGCCACGTCGGGCGCCGCGGGCCGCGCCGCCGGCTCGAGCTCCGGCGCGCGGCGCGACTCGGTGCCGCGGCGGCGCACGGTGTCGATCCACAGGCGCGTCGCGATCCGCACCAGGTAGCCGCGCGGGTTCGCGACGGTCCCGTGCACCTGGCCGAGCGTCGCGAAGCCGCGCAGCACGGTCTCCTGCACCAGGTCCTCGGCGTCCCACAGGTCGCCGGTCAGCTTGCGGCAGTAGCGGTGCAGGTCGGGGCGGAAGGGGCTGAGCACGTCGACGTAACGGGCCCAGGCGCGCTGGGCGCGGGTGCGCAGCTCGTCGGGCAGCTCGGCATCGGTCATCGGGAGCCTCCTGTGTGACCTCGCACCCGAATGACGGGACGCCGCCGGCCGAGGATACTCCCGGGCCGCGGGGGGAATCGTCATGACGCGGGGTCGGATCGCTTCGGGGATCGTGCTCGTGCTCGCGCTCGCGGGCTGCGCCACGGGGCCGCTGGGCTTCCTCTGGACGGGGACGCGCGACGGCGAGGTCGCGCCGCCGCCCGACTACCGGAGCTGGCCGCGCTTCCTGTCCACGATCGACCGCCACGACGCCGCGCAGGTGCGCGAGATCTACGTGAACCCGATCGGCGCCACGGCGCGGGCCGGCCAGCCGTTCCCCGAAGGCACGATCTTCGTGATGGAGATCTACCAGGCGCGCCCGCACTCGGACGGCGCGCCCGCCTTCGACCCGAGCGGCCGGCTCGTGAAGGGCCCGCTCACCAAGCTGTTCGTGATGGCGAAGGGCGACGGCTGGGGCGCCGGCGTCGAGCCGGCCAGTCTGCGCAACGGCGACTGGGTCTACTCCGCCTTCCTGCCCGACCACCGCACGCCCGCGGACGACGACCTCGACGCCTGCCGCGGCTGCCACCGGCCGCTCGCGAAGAAGGACTTCGTCCACCGCTACGACGAGTACTTCCTGCGGCGCTAGCGGTATCGTCGCGAGGTGGCGCTCCCCGACCATCTGCCGATCCTCGACCGCGCGGGGCGCGCGCTCGCGGGCCCGGTGTACGTCGAGCGCGAGCTCACGGCGCCGGTCGATCTGTGCGACGCGCGCGGGCGCCTGAATCCCGCGGCGGTGGGCTTCTCGCGCCGCCCGCTCGTGCGCGCGAACCTGTCCGGCCACCCGCTGCGCAAGAAGCGCTGGAATTTCTGGAACTGGATCGGCCCCGACTTCGTGTTCTCGGTGACGCTCGCGGACATCGACCTGACCTCGTTCTGCTCGTTCACGCTCACCGACTTCACGGACGGCGCGCATTGGGGCGGCGCCTCGTACGGGCGGCCGCGCCGCTTCGCGCTCTCCGAGCAGGTCGAGGCCGACCTCGCATTCCGCGGCGGCGGGCTCGACTACGCGAACCGCCGCGACGGCGCCGATCTCGAGGTCCGCTTCCGCGGGCGCGCGGGCGACGGCGCGGAGGTCGCGGCGGACTTCCGTGTGCGCCGGCCGCCCGGGCACGAGAGCCTGAACGTGGTCGTGCCATGGACCGAGACGCGCTTCCAGTGCAACTCGAAGCACGCGGCGCTCCCGTGCGAGGGTGAGGTGCGCGTGGGCGCGCGCCGCTACGCGCTGGAGCCGCGCACCGCCTTCGGCGTCCAGGACTGGGGCCGCGGCGTCTGGCCGTACCGCTCGTGCTGGAACTGGGGCGTCGCGACGGGCTGGGCCGACGACGTGCTGCTCGGCGTGAACTTCGGCGCCCGCTGGACGACGGGCACCGGCTCGAACGAGAACGGGATCCTCTGGAACGGCCGGCTCCACAAGCTGATGGAGGACCTCGTCTGGGAGTACGACGCAGAGGACTGGCGCAAGCCCTGGCGCGTGACGGCGCCCCACTCGGGGGCGCTCGACCTCGTGCTCGAGCCCCGGGCCGCCCACACGCCCCGCCTGAACCTCGGCCTGCTCGAGACCGGCGGGGTGTGCGCCTTCGGCCGCTGGCGGGGGCGGGTCCGCGCGGGGGGCCGCGAGCTCGCCGTGGACGGCCTGGTCGGCTGGGCCGAGGAGTTCTCGCACCGCTGGTGAAGGGCCTGTCGATCCGGGGGCGGCTCGTCCGACTATCCGGTGAAAGGAGAGATGCCCATGCAGTACCTGCTGCTCTGTTGCTCGAACGAGAAGTCCTGGGCGGACCTGCCCGCCCCGGAGCGCGACAAGGTGATGGCGGAGTACGCCGAGTGGACGCAGGCGATCGTGCGCAGCGGCCACTACCGCGCGAGCGGGAAGCTCCAGCCCACCTCGACGGCGACGACCGTGCGCGAGACGGGCGGGAAGCGGGTGGCCACCGACGGGCCCTTCGCGGAGACCCGCGAGCAGCTCGGCGGCTACCACCTGATCGAGTGCCGGGACCTCGACGAGGCGATCGCGATCGCCGGTCGCATCCCGACGCTGCGCCACGGCGGCGCGGTCGAGGTGCGGCCGCTGGAGCCGACGCCGCATCGGTGAACCTCGGCGAGCTGCACCGGCGCGAGTACGGGCGCATCCTGGCCAGCCTGATCCGCGCGATCGGCGACTTCGACCTGGCCGAGGACGCGCTCCAGGAGGCGTTCCAGGCGGCGCTCGTGCAGTGGCCGGAGCAGGGGCCGCCGCAGAACCCGGTGGCGTGGCTCATCTCCACCGCGCGCAACAAGGCGATCGACCGGATCCGCCATCGCGCGCTGGCCGAGCGGAAGCAGGAGGAGATCGCCGCGCTCGCCGAGCTCGCCGCTCCGGAAGAGGACGCGCCCGTGCCGCTCGACACGCTGCGGCTCATCTTCACCTGCTGCCACCCGGCGCTCGCGCCCGAGGCGCAGATGGCCCTCACGCTGCGCACGGTCTGCGGCCTCACGACCGAGGAGATCGCGCGCGCGTTCGTGGTGCCGGTGCCGACGCTGGCGCAGCGGCTCGTGCGCGCGAAGGCGAAGATCAAGGGCGCGCGGATCCCATACGAGGTGCCCGAGGACGACCAGCTCGCCGACCGCCTCGATAGCGTGATGGCGGTGGTCTACCTGGTGTTCAACGAGGGCTATGCCGCCAGCTTCGGCGCGGAGTGGGTGCGCGGCGAGCTGTGCGCGGAGGCGATCGGCCTCGGCCGCCTGCTGATCGAGCTGCTGCCCGCGGAGCGCGAGCCGAAGGGGCTGCTGGCGCTGATGCTGCTCCACGACGCCCGCCGCGAGACGCGCACCGATGCGGACGGCGAGATCGTGCTGCTCGAAGACCAGGACCGCTCCCGCTGGAACCTGGCGAAGATCGCCGAGGGCGCGCGGCTCGTGACGCAGGCCCTGCGCGGCGGCGCGCCGGGCCGCTACACCGTGCAGGCCGCGATCGCGGCGGTGCACGCCCAGGCGGAGCGCGCCGCCGACACCGACTGGCGCCAGATCGCCGCGCTCTACGGCGTGCTCGCCGCCCTCGATCCCTCGCCGATCGTGGCGCTCAACCGCGCCGTGGCGGTGGCGATGGCGGACGGCATGGAGCGGGGCCTCGCGCTGCTCGAGACGATCCATCTGCCCGGCTACCACCTGCTGCCGGCCGCGCGCGCCGACCTGCTGCGGCGCCTCGGCCGGAGGCAGGACGCGGCGGCGGCGTACCGCGAGGCGCTCGCGCTCGTCACCAACGAGGCCGAGCGCCGCTTCCTCGAGCGCCGCCTCGCCGAGGTCACGGCGCCGCACTGACCCAGCGGGTGTCGATCCCGGGCGGGCTCGGCCGACGTCTCCGCAGGAGGAGACGCACATGTGGCCCGTCTGCATCGCGTTCGGACTGCTGCTGCTCGCGAGCGCGAGCTCGCTCGGCGCGACGTCGCTCGTGCTCCACCGCGCGGCGCGGCGGCAGGGCGCGTGCGACCCTCGCGCGCGATGAAGGCCGCGCTCGCCGACCTCGCGACGCCCGGGCCGCTCACCGGGCTCGAGGCGCACGCCGGGCTCGCCCGCGCCCTCCCGAGCGCGCTGCCCGAGCTGTGCCGCGTCGTGCAGGGGCTGGTGGTGCATCCCTTCCTCGCGCACCTCCAAGGCCTCGCGCCGCAGGCGCTGCGGATGGACGACCTCGAGGTGCGCCCCGCCGCGGCGATGGTCGAGCGCATGCTCGCCCTCGATCCGCGGCCGCTCGCGGAGCCGCGCCCGCCGGAGCGCCGCTTCGTCGGCAACTGCCGTCACTTCTCGGTGCTGCTCTGCGCTCTGCTGCGCGCCCGCGGCGTCCCGGCCCGCGCACGCTGCGGCTTCGCCACCTACTTCGAGCCGACGCGCTTCGTGGACCACTGGGTCTGCGAGGTCTGGGACGAGACACGCGCGGGCTGGCGTCTGGTGGACGCCCAGCTCGACCCGCGCCAGCGCGAGGCCTTCCGCATCGGCTTCGACCCGCTCGACGTCCCGCGCACGCAGTTCGTCGTCGCGGGCGACGCCTGGCAGCGCTGCCGCCGCGGGAGCGACGACCCGGAGCGCTTCGGCATCCTCGACATGCACGGGCTCTGGTTCGTGCGCGGCAACCTGGTGCGCGACCTCGCGGCGCACGCGAAGCGGGAGCTGCTGCCGTGGGACGGCTGGGGCCTGATGAAGACGCAGGCCGACAGCCCGCCGGCCGAGCTGGCGCTGCTCGACCGCGTGGCCGAGCTGACGCAGGCCGGCGAGGAGCGCCACGCGGAGCGCCTCGCGCTGCTGGCCTCGGAGCCCGGGCTCCGCGTCCCGCGCGTGGTCGTCAGCTTCAACCTCGGCGGCGCCGCCGTCGATCTCGGGCCCGGGGTTGCGCTCGGGAGCGACGGCTAGAGTCCCTCCCTCGGAGGAGGGTCGATGCCCCGCTACCAGATCGCCGTCGTCGTCGGCAGCCTGCGCCGCGACTCGCTGAACGCCCAGCTGGCGAGCGCGGTCGCGAAGCTCGCGCCGCCGGAGTTCTCGTTCGGGCGTGTGCAGATCGGCGATCTGCCCCTCTACGACCAGGACGACGACGCGAAGCAGGCCGCCTCCGTGCTGCGGCTCAAGGACGAGATCCGCGCGGCGCACGGCCTGATGTTCGTCACGCCCGAGTACAACCGCTCGATGCCGGGCGTGCTCAAGAACGCGATCGACCACGCCTCCCGGCCGTACGGCCAGAACGCGTGGGCCGGGAAGCCGGCCGGCGTGCTGGGCGCCTCGGTCGGCGCGATCGGCACGGCGGTCGCGCAGCAGCATCTGCGCAACGTCCTCGCCTACCTCGACGTGCGCACGCTCGGGCAGCCCGAGGCCTTCATCCATGCGAAGGAGGGCTTCTTCGACGAGGCCGGCGACATCGCCAGCCCGGGCAGCCGCAAGTTCCTCCAGGGCTGGATGGACGCGTTCGTCGCCTGGGTGAGGGCGCACGCCGGCTAGAGCGCGCGCTGCCCCGTGATGTGCTCGCCGAGGATCAGCATGTGGACGTCGTGCGTGCCTTCGTAGGTGCGCACGGTCTCGAGGTTCACCATGTGCCGCATGGCGCAGTAGTCGTCCACGATGCCGTTGGCGCCGAGCAGGTCGCGCGCGAGGCGGGCGATCTGGAGCGCGATGTCCACGTTGTTGCGCTTGATCAGCGAGATCATCACGTGCTCGAGGCGCCCCTCGTCCTTGAGCTTGCCGACGCGCAGGGCGAGCAGCTGCGCCTTTGTGATCTCGGTGAGCATGTAGACGAGCTTCTCCTGCGTGAGCTGCTTGCTCGCGAGGGGGCCGCCGTCCACGATGCGCTCCTGCGTGTAGCGCAGCGCCTCGTCGTAGCAGGCCATCGCGGCGCCGATCACGCCCCACGCGATGCCGTAGCGCGCCTGCGTCAGGCACGAGAGCGGGCCGCGCAGGCCGGTGACGTTCGGGAGCACGCTCTCGTCGGGCACCTCGACGTCGTGCAGGAACAGCTCCGAGGTCACCGACGCGCGCAGCGACATCTTGCCCTTGATGTCGCGCGCCTCGAAGCCCGGGCGCTCCGTCTCGACCAGGAAGCCGCGTACGCCCTCCTCGGTCTGCGCCCAGATCACGGCGAGCTGCGCGAGCGTGCCGTTCGTGATCCAGCGCTTCGTGCCGTTGAGGACCCAGCCCTTGCCCTTGCGGACGGCGCGCGTGCGCATGCCGGAGACGTGGCTGCCGAAGTCGGGCTCGGTGAGGCCGAAGCAGCCGACCGCGCGGCCGGCGGCCAGCTCGGGCAGCCAGCGCTGCCGCTGCGCCTCGCTCCCGTAGGTCCGGATCGGGTACATCACGAGCCCGCCCTGCACGGAGGCGAAGGAGCGCAGGCCCGAGTCGCCGCGCTCGAGCTCCTGCATCACCAGCCCGTACGCGATGTTGCTCATGCCGGCGCAGCCGTAGCCCTCGAGGTTGGCGCCGAACAGGCCGAGCTCGGCGATCCGCGGCACCAGCTCCATCGGGAAGGAGCCGTCCTTCCGCACGTGCTGCTGGATGAGCGGCAGGAACTCCTTGCTGACGAAGCTCCGCACCGTGTCGCGCGCGAGGCGCTCCTCCTCGCTGTACAGCTCGTCGAGGTGCAGGAAGTCGAGGCCCGCGAAGTCCGCCATGGGCGCGAGTCTACCCCGCGCGGCTGCGCTGTCCGGTCCCCCTTCGTACACTCCGCCCGTCCATGCGCACCGATGCAAGCGACGTGCTCGAGCAGGCGAAGCGCTGGCGCGAGGAGGGGCTCGGCGTCGCGCTCGCCACGGTGGTCGAGACGTGGGGGTCGTCGCCGCGGCCGGCCGGCAGCCTGCTCGCGCTGAACGAACGGAGCGCGTTCGTCGGCTCCGTCTCGGGCGGCTGCATCGAGGCCGCGGTGGTGCACGAGGGGCTCCAGGCGATCGGCGACGGGCGGCCGCGTTCCCTCGAGTTCGGCGTCACGAACGAGCGGGCCTGGGAGGTGGGGCTCGCCTGCGGCGGGCGCATCCGCATCTTCGTCGAGCGCGTCGAGTGAGGCGCACGACGCTCGAAGGCCTGCTCGCCGCCTTCCACGCGCAGCGCCCGGTGGTGTTGGCCACGGACCTCGCGAGCGGCGAGCAGCGCATCCTCGAGCCCGCGGCGAGCGAGGCCGCGCGCGAGGTCCTGCGCCGCGACGCGTGCGGCGAGAGCGAGGAGGGCGGCCGCCGCTGGTTCCTCCAGCCTTGGAACCCGCCGCTGCGCCTGATCGTGGTGGGCGCGGTGCACATCGCACAGCCGCTCGCGGCGATGGCGGCGCTCGCCGAGTACGCCGTCACGATCGTGGACCCGCGCCAGGCCTTCGCGACGGAGGAGCGCTTCCCGGGCGTCGCGCTCTCCGGGGACTGGCCGGACCAGGCGCTGGTGGCGCTCGCGCCCGACGCGCGCACCGCCGTCGTCACCCTCACGCACGACCCGAAGCTCGACGACCCGGCGCTCGCCGCGGCGCTGCGCTCGCCCGCGTTCTACGTCGGCGCGCTCGGCAGCCGCAAGACGCACGCCGCGCGCCTCGAGCGCCTGCGCGCGCTCGGGCTGACGGAGGAGCAGCTCGCGCGCATCCACGCGCCGGTGGGGCTCGACGTCGGCGCGCGCTCGCCGGCCGAGATCGCCGTCTCGATCCTGGCCGAGCTGACACAGCGCCTGCGCGAGCCCGGCGCGTGAGGTTCGGCCCGCTCGCGCTCGCGGAGGCCGAAGGCGCCATCCTCGCGCACACGCTGCGCCTGCCGAACGGCCGGGTGCTGAAGAAGGGGCGCGTGCTCTCGGCCGGCGACCTCGCCGCCCTCGCGGGCGCCGGCCGCGCCGACGTGGTGGCGGCGAAGCTCGAGCCCGGCGACGTGCACGAGGACGCCGCCGCGGCGGCGCTGGCCCGCGCGCTCGCCGGCCCCGGCCTCGCCGCCGCCGAGGCGTTCACCGGACGCTGCAACCTCCACGCGGAGTCCCTCGGCGTCCTCGTGGTGGACCGCGCGCGGCTCGACCGCGTCAACGCGATCGACGAGGTGGTGACGGTGGCCACGCTCGCGCCGTTCGCGCGCGTCGAGGCCCGCCAGCTCGCCGTCACCGTGAAGATCATCCCGTTCGCCGTGCGCGCGGAGACGCTCGACGCGTGCCTCGCCGCGGCGGGCGGCGAGGAGCCGCTCGCGCGTGTCGCGCCGCTGCGCCCGTCCGCGGCCGGCCTGATCCTCACGCAGGTGCCGGGGCTCGCGGGGCCGGTGGTCGAGCGCGCCGCCGCGACGCAGCGCGCGCGCCTCGCACGGCTCGGCGGGCGCGTGCTCCAGGAGATCCGCTGCGCGCACGAGGAGGCGGCGGTGGCGGAGGCGATCGCGTCGCTGAGCGGCGCCGGCTGCGCGCCGATCCTGATCCTGGGCGCCTCGGCGATCGTGGACCGTCGCGACGTGATCCCGCGCGCGGTCGAGCGCGCGGGCGGCGAGGTGCTGCACCTCGGCATGCCCGTGGACCCGGGCAATCTGCTGCTGCTCGCGCAGCACGGCGCGACGCCGGTGATCGGGCTGCCCGGCTGCGCGCGCTCGCTCGAGCCGAGCGGCGCCGACCGCGTGCTCGAGCGCCTGCTGGCCGGCCTGCCCGTCCGCGGGGCGGACCTCCAGCAGATGGGTGCGGGCGGCCTGCTCGACGAGGCGCGCAGCCGGCCGCAGCCGCGCGAGCCGCGGGCGGAGCCGATCCGGGAGGCGCTGCGCGTCGGCGCCGTGGTGCTCGCGGCCGGTCTCTCGCGCCGCATGGGTGCCGCGAACAAGCTGCTGCTCGAGATCGACGGCGCGCCGATGGTGGCGCGCTGCGTGGACGCGGCGCTCGCCTCTACGGCGCGCCCCGTGGTGGTGGTCACCGGGCACGAGGGCGTGGCCGTGCGAGCCGCCCTCACGGGCCGCGAGCTGATCTTCGTCGGCAACCCGGAGCCCGCGGCGGGCCTCGCGAGCTCGCTGCGCATCGGCATCGCCGCGCTCGGCGAGAAGGTGGACGGCGCCCTGGTCTGCCTCGGGGACATGCCCTGGGTGCGCGCCGAGCACATCGAAGCGCTGATCGCGGCCTTCGGCGCGAACGCGGCGCGCCCCATCTGCGTGCCGACCTGGGAGCGCAAGCGCGGCAACCCGGTCCTCTGGCCGTTGCGCCACTTCGCGGAGATCGCCGCGCTCTCGGGCGACAGTGGCGCGCGCTCGCTGCTCGATGCCCACGCCGCCGAGGTCTGCTACGTCCCGGTGGGGGATCCGGGCGTGACGCGCGACGCGGACACGCCCGAGGCGTTTCGGAAGGGCTCCTCGTGAAGATCGAAGTGACGAGCCACGAGCTCCCGTATCCGCGCGAGCGGATCTGGGCCGTGCTGCTCGACCCGAGCGTGCTGGCGCGCCTGCTGCCCGGCGTCGAGAAGTTCGAGGCCACCGGGCCCGATCAGTACGCGGTGGTCGTGAAGCTGGGCGTCGGCGCGGTGCGCGGCACGTACACGGGGAAGGTCGCCCTGACGGACCAGCGCCCGCCCGAGAGCTATCGGCTGGTGGGCGAGGCGAAGGGCGCGCCGGGCTTCGCCAAGGGCAGCGCCACGCTGGCGCTCGCCTCCGCGGGCGCGGGCACGCGCATCACGGCGAGCGGAGACGTCCAGATCGGCGGCGCGATCGCGACGGTCGGCCAGCGCATGCTCGAGGGCGTCGCGAAGAGCATGGCGAACGAGTTCTTCCAGTCGCTCGAGCGGGAGCTCGCCGGGCACGCCGTGGCGAAGGTGAGCGCGAGCGGCTTCGGCTTCCGCGTGCTGCTCGACCTGGTCCGGCGCTTCTTCGCGCGGCTGTTCGGGCGCGGAGGAGCGGGTTGAGCGACGCCAGGACGCGCGCCTCCCTCGCGCTCGGCGGCGTGTGGCTCGCGAGCGTCCTCGTGCTCGCCGCCGTGCTGCTCGCGGCCTTCCGGCTCGGCTTCGCCGAGGACGTCGCGACGCTGCTCACGGCGAACGGGGTGCGCGCGGCGTTCGCGGCGGGGGCGGGCGCGCTGCTCGCGCTGGCCGGCGCGCTGCGCCAGCTCGGCCCCGGGGAAAGGCCGCTGCGCGAGCTCGAGTGGTTGGGCGCGACGGCCGGCGCGGCCGGCGGCGGCTTCGCCGCAGCGCAGGCGTTCGGGGCCGTGCCCGCGCTCCTCGCGTTCGCGGTCGGCGCCGCGCTCGGGGGCGGGGCGGGCTGGCGCGCGGCGCTCCTCCTCGATCGCGCGGAGCGCCCGTCGAACCTGCTCGCGCTCGTGTTCGTCGCCGCGGGGATCGGCGTCGCGGCGCTCGCGGGCACGTACGCGCGCGCGCGGCGCGACGTCGTGGCGACGCTCGTGGCCTGGCTGCTCGGCGATCTCTCCCGCGCGAGCGCCACCGGCGCCGTGCTGCTGCTCGCGGCCGCCGCGCTGGGCGTCGCCGCCGGCACGCGCGCCCTCGGGCGCGGGCGCGGCGACGAGGCGGCCTGGCTCGCGCTCGGCCTCGGAGTCGGCGCGGCGGGGCCGCTCGTGTTCGTGGGCAGCTTCGTGCCGCGCGCGGTGCGCTGGCTCGCGCCGGCCGCCCCGCGCACGGGGCAGCTCGCCGCCACCGCGGCCGCGGGCGGGGCCACCGTCGCGGCGATCGACGCCGTGCCTCGGTTGCTCGTCGGCGGGTACGACTTCCCGTTCTGCGTGGCGGCGTCGCTGCTCGCGATCCCGATCTTCGGCGGCTGGAACCGCAACCGGCTGCGGCGCCAGGTGGGCGGGGCAGGCATCGCCTTCGAGGCCTTCGAGCTGGGCGTGATCGTGCTCGGCACGCTCGCAGGCGCGGCGCTCGCGTTCGAGCTCGCGCGCGTGATCCGGACCGCGACCTAGGCCGCGGCGGCGGCGAGCCCGTTGGCGCGCAGCTCCGCGATCAGCGCGTCGCGCACGCGCTCCGTGCTCGTCTCGACCGCGAGCGGGATGCCGAGCTCGTGCTCCTCTTGTTCGTGCGCGAAGTAGTCGGTGGTGGCGACGCGATACCGCCCGTTCGGCTCGATGGCGGCACCCTGCGCTTCGAGGCGCTCGCGCGCGGCGGCGGGGAGCCCGCGGCCCTCGCACGTCGCGACCGCCACGCGGTTCGCGTGCGGGTCGAGCGCGAAGGCGAGGCCGGTGGTGACCTCGCCGGCGCAGAAGCGGCCGGGCACCTCGGCGCCGTGGAAGGCGAGCGCCTCGCCGGTCGTCCGGCGCAGCGCGGCCTCGAGCAGGCGCCGCATCGGCTCGCCCTCGAGCGTCGCGCTCGTGCGGGCGAGCGACTCCCCGAGGTTCGCGCGCGCGGGATCACGCACGATCTCGAGGTAGGCGTGCACGTGCGGATGGCCCTTGAAGTGGATCACCGTGCCCGGGCCCTCGACGCGCCACACCTGCCAGTACGGCTCGCCGCGCCGCTCGCGCTCGGCGGGCTCGAGCTCCGCCCAGCTCTTCATGTCCGGGTAGAAGCCGCGGCTCGCGTAGCTCGCGACGTGGAGCGCCTCGACGCCGCCGTGGTGCGCGATCGACGACAGGGCGTCCTGCCGTCCGGCTTCGGGGTAGGCGGAGAGGACCGCGTCGAGGAGCGCGCGCGCCGCCTCGCGCGTCGCCTCGGAGGTGCGCGCGAGCGCGAGCCCGGGGAAGGCGCCGTCGGCGGCCTGCGGCTGGAGCAGCAGCTCGTGCGGCGGCTCGGCGAGGATCGCGGCGCCGCGCTCCTCCGCGTCGAGCGTCGCGAAGAAGCGATTCCAGGCGTCGCCGTGGTACGCGAACGAGTTGCCGGGCACGCGCCACTGGCGGTTGCCGATCTGATGGCCGTAGGCGACGCCCCCGCCGAGCGCGGCGCCCGGGATCGGTGCGCCCCCGCGCAGCAGCAGGTGCCCGCCCGAGATCACGGCCTGCGCCCCGGGCTCCGTGGGCTCCCCGTAGAGGGCGAGCGCGCAACCCTCGAGCCGCCCCTCGACCGCGATCGTGCCCGCGAAGGCCTCGCGCCCGCGCTCGCTCAGCATCGCCTCGTAGAGGTCGCGGACGAGCGCCTGCTGCCCGGGCGAGAGCAGGGTGCCGAGGTGCGGCCCGCGCAGCACCGAGAAGGTGTTGTTGATCTGGCGCGACGGGTGGTCGGCCGGGAACACGATGTGCCCGCGCTGCCCGGCCGTGAGCGAGGCGCCGAGCGCCCGCAGCGTCGCCTCGAAGGAGGCCGGCTCGCGCGCCCCGAGCCCGCGCGTCGCCAGCCAGCCGGCCGTCGCGCCGAGCCCGAGCAGGAAGGTCCGCCGATCGACCGGCATGGCGGCCGAGCCTAGCAGCGGCCTCGCCGGGGCTCGATGGCTGTGCGGTCCTTCGGACTCACGTCAGGGGAGGCGTGGCGGGCGGCTCCGTCCGTCCCGTGACCTTGCGGATCTCGCGTTCGTCGAGCGACTCCGCTTCGAGCAGCGCCCGCGCGAGGGCCTCGAGCTCCGCGCGATGCGCCGCCAGCAGCGTCTCCGCCTGCCGGTAGCACTCCTCGACGATGCGGCGGACCTCGGCGTCGATCGTCTCCGACGTCGCCTCGCTGTAGGGCTGGTGCTGGAAGGCCGGCGGCAGGCCCTCGTCCTGGGGCGCGACGAAGCTGATCGGGCCGAGCTTCTCGCTCATGCCCCAGCGCAGCACCATGCGGCGAGCGATCTCCGTGATCTGCTGGAGGTCGTTCTCGGCGCCGGTGGTCACCACGCCGTAGACGAGCTGTTCCGCGGCGCGGCCGCCGAGCGCCGTGGTGATGCGCGCGCGCAGGTAGTCCTCGCCGTAGCTGGTGCGTTCGTCGACGGGGAGCTGGTAGGTCGCCCCGAGCGCCATGCCGCGCGGCACGATCGAGACGCGGTGCACCGGATCGCTGCCCGGCACCAGCAACGCGAGCAACGCATGGCCCGACTCGTGGTAGGCCGTCCGTTCGCGATCGGCGGGGTTGAGCAGGATGTGGCGGACCGGGCCGAGCATGATCTTCTGGAGCGCCTCGGCGAAGTCCTCGGCGCGCACCGCATCTGCGCCCTTCCGCGCCGCGAGCAACGCCGCCTCGTTGACGAGGTTGCGCAGGTCCGCGCCCACCAGGCCGGGCGTCTCGGCGGCGATGCGCACGAGGGAGACGTCCGGCGCCAGCGGCACGTTCCGCGTGTGGACCTCGAGGATCGCCGCGCGGCCGACGCGATCGGGGAGCTGCACGACCACGCGCCGGTCGAAGCGGCCCGGCCGGAGCAGCGCGGCGTCGAGCACGTCCGCTCGGTTGGTCGCGGCCAGCACGACGATGCCCTCGCGGGGATCGAAGCCGTCCATCTCGGTCAGGATCTGGTTCAAGGTCTGCTCGCGCTCGTCGTGGCCGCCGAGCGCCGCACCGCTGCCGCGCGCGCGGCCGATCGCGTCGAGCTCGTCGATGAAGATGATCGAGGGCGCGGCCTCTCGCGCCTGGCGGAACAGGTCGCGCACTCGCGCCGCGCCGACCCCGACGATCATCTCGACGAACTCGGAGGCGCTGAGGCTGAAGAACGGCACGCCCGCCTCTCCGGCGATCGCCCGCGCCAGCAGCGTCTTCCCCGTGCCCGGAGCGCCGATCAGCAGCACGCCCTTCGGCATCGTGCCGCCGAGCCGCTGGTACTTGCCGGGGTTCTTCAGGAAGTCGACGATCTCGACCAGCTCGTTCTCGGCCTCGTCGATGCCGGCGACATCCTGGAACGTGACCTTCGCCTGCGCCTCGCTGTAGCGCTTGGCGCGGCTGCGCCCGAGCCCGAACATGCCGGCGCCGCCCGCCGCCGCGGCGCGCCGGCTGATCCACACGAAGGCGGCGATGAGCAGGAGCGTCGGACCGAAGCCGATCAGGAATCGGACCCAGGCCGAGCCGCTCTCGTCCCGCGCGTCGATGACCACGCCCTTCGTCTCGAGCAGCGTCTCGAGGCCCGGGTCGGCGAACGACGGCCGTCGCGTCTCGAAGCGCTTCGAGGTGCGCGGCCCGGCTTCGGAGGCGAGCCACGCCGGCCCGCGCGGCTCCGGCTCCTTCGCCTCGGCGGGCGGATAGGTGACGTCGCTCGCGAACTCGCCGCGGATCGAATCGCCCACGCCCGTCACGCTCACCACGTTGCCGGCCTCGACCTGCTGCTTGAAGAACGTGTAGGGGACGGCGATCGACGGCGGCTCGGGGAAGCACGCGCGCATCAGCAGGAAGTTGGTCGCCATGACGACCAGGAACAGCATCCACCACGGCCGCGGCCGCAGGTTCGGCGCCGGGGAGGGCGCTCCCGGCGGGGCTCGTTTGGCCTGGTTGCCGGCGGGAGGTGTCGCTGCGTCGCCCGTCGCTCGCTGCGGCATCGATGATGCTCGCTCGTGGGGAAGCGATGCAGTCTAACAGGGTGGGCGGCTCAATACGTCAGCGAGAGCCCGAACAGGGTGGTCAGGCTATTCGAGACGGCGTCCTCCGCCGGCTGCGAGTTGTACTCGTCGATCAGCGCGGCCTTGAACGAGAGCTGCTCGACGATCGGGATCAAGAGCGCCGTCTCGCCACGCAGGCGGTAGTCCTCGGACCAGGCCACGAGGGACGGCAGGTAGTCGGCGCGCGAATGCCAGCTGGCACCCAACCAGGGCAGCTTCACGTCCGATTCCGCGCCGAATGCGATCGCCGTGAAGCTCTCGGTGTCACCTCCGAAGTACCGCTGGTAGACGTAGGCGAAGCCCGAGTCGACACTGAACAGCACGTTCTCCGTGTTCACGACCTTGAAGCCAGCACCCACCTTGGGGATCAGTCGCACGGAAAGCAGCTCGACCCCGTCGTGCTCGGCTTCCAGGGAGCCGAAGGCGAACAGGCGCGAGGTGAGATCGTGCTCGTGGCGCAGGAAGCCGCGCAGCTCGTCCCCCGTGATCTCCTTGTGGCTCTCGTCGAAGTCAACCGTGTCCGGGTCGTCTTCGTCGTCTTTGGTGGTAGTGCGCAGATAACTTACGCTGAAGCGCGTCCGGTTCGGTCCTCGCTCGCGATGCACCCCGAAGCCGGACGACAGCGCGGTCGTGTGTGTCGCCCCGTCGAACGAGGCGAACGAGAGATCCACGTAGCCGCTCCACCACGGGCTCTCGACGGGCCGGCGCTCGAACCAGTTGGCGTCCGGGCCGGGATCGCGCGGCGCGGCCTGCACCTGATCGAAGGGGACGTCGACCGCGCCACCACCGGCCTCTGCGATCGTGACGGCCGCGGGTGTGAGGCCGACGATCGGGCCCACCTGGGTGCCGTCGTCCGACTTGTACACGTGGAACGGCGCGTCCGTCTCGATCGAGGCCACGTCCTCGGTCTTGATGGTGAGGTCGCCCTTCCCGTAGATCGTCTCCATCACCACCGTCTTCGCGGAGATCGACTTCACCTTGCCTTCGAGCACTGCGCCCTTCACGGTCACGCGGTCGGCAGAGGCCAGGGACGGGGCCAGTAGGAGCGCGACGAAGAGCAGGCGGACCATGGGGCCTCCGTTGGGGGTGTCAGTCGTCGGCGGGCACGACGGGGGGCAGGGCATAGCCACCGCCGAGGGCAGCGGGCAGGGGATCGTGCAGGCGCACGACCAGGAAGAACGGGCCGTTCCGCACGGGCAGCCAGTTCGCGCGCCGCACGGGATCCTCGGGCGCGTCGCTCGACACGAACAGCTCGAGCGCGCCGCTCGGGCGCGGCACGAGGCCCTCGGTCCGGCTGCCGACCGAGGTGCGGCCGCCGCGCGTGTCGGGCAGCCGCCGCGTGTCGGCCGCGTAGGCGGCGATGCTCCAGAACGCCTGCGCGGGCGGCAGGGCGTCGCCTTCGAAGCGGATCACGTAGTCGTTGCGTCCGTCGAGCGGGCGGCCGTTGCCGTCGACGTACGCGGTCGCGCTCGCCACCTCGCTCGGCGGGCTCGCGCCGAGGCCGCTCGCCGCGGCGACGGCGCGCGCCAGGTAGTCGTTGCCGAACGCGCCGAGCGCGGAGGGTGCGAAGCTCCAGCCGTTCACCGCCGCGCGGGGCTGGAAGCGCAGGTCCTGGATCGTCCGCTGCGCGTCGCGGGCGCCGTTGCGCAGACCCTCGAGCAGCGGAGGCGGCAGCCGCGCCGGCTCGAACGCGACGCCCGGCCCGAAGCCGGCGCGGTCGAACAGCGCCAGCAGCGCCTCCTCGCCCGGCGGCGTCCCGAGCTCGCGCAGGCGCTGGTTGATGATGCGGAACGCTTCGAGCGTGCCGCGCATCTCGGCGGCCGCGCGGGGCGGCGGCTTGGCGCTGCCTTGCGGCTGCGGATTGGCGAGCCCCGCCGCCTTGGGGTTGCGCGCGTAGACGTCGAGCGGCAGGAACTTGAAGGGCGCGGCGTAGCGCGCGTGGAAGGCCGCCACGTCCTCGGGCGCCGCGGCGACGCGGAACAGCGCCCACACGAGGGCGGTCGGGATGCGCACCTCGTCCATCACGCCGGGCGGGCGCTCGCCCGCCCAGTCGCGGTGCGCGATCAGGTACCAGCCACCGACGCTCCCGATCGTGCGCGACGACAGCACGGCGGCCACGTTCGTGAACGAGTCCTCGAACTGGATGCTGTACCAGTGGCCGTCCATCGGCGGGATCCACAGCACGAACGGCTGCGGGCCGAGGTCGAGCCAGGCGGACGCGTGCAGCACGTTGGGATCGGGCGCCGCGAGCCACGACGCCTCGTGCGTCGGCAGCGCGCCGCCGAGGCCGTGCGCAATCAGCCCGCGCAGGCTCTTCATGTCCTTCGCGAGGCCCTGGGTCTGCCGGTAGTCCGCGATCGCCAGCTCGAGCAGCGGCGCGCCGTACACGTAGCCGAGCATTCCGACGGAGTGGCCCCAGTCGCGCAGCGCGCGGTCGGCGGGCGGTGTCTGCGCCGCGCCCTCGCTGGCGAGAAGCAGGACGAGCGCGAGGGCGACGAGGGCGCGAGCCGGCAAGGCCGTGAGCTATACCGCAGGGCTCGGGAGGGCCGCACATGAAATTCCGCGTGATCCAGTGGGCGACGGGCGGAGTCGGGCGCGCCGCGCTCGAGGGCATCCTCGACCATCCGGAGCTCGAGCTCGTGGGCTGCTGGGTGCACGACCCGAACAAGGCGGGGCAGGATGCCGCCGCGCTCGCCGGCCGCCCGCCGTGCGGCGTGCGCGCCACGAACGACGTGGACGCGATCGTCGCGACGGACGCGGACTGCGTGCTCTACAGCCCGCGCGTCGCGAACCCGAAGGAGGTCGCCCGCCTGCTCAAGTCGGGCAAGAACGTGGTGACGCCGCTCGGCTGGTTCTACCCGTTCCGCAGCACGAACGTCGCGACGCTCGAGGCCGCCTGCCGCAAGGGCTCGGCCACGCTGCACGGCACGGGCATCCACCCGGGCGGCATCACCGAGCGCTTCCCGCTGGTGTTCTCCGCGCTCTCGCGCGCGATCACGCACGTGCGCGCCGAGGAGTTCTCCGACATCCGCACCTACGGCGCGCCGGTGGTGATCTCGGAGGTGATGCTGTTCGGGAAGACGCCCGAGCAGGCGAAGGCGAGTCCGATGGCGAAGCTGCTCGGCGCGGGCTTCCTCCAATCGGTGGACCTGCTGGCCGACGCGCTCGGCTTCGCGCTCGACGCCGAGAAGCGCACGATCCACGAGATGGCCGTGGCGACGAAGCCGATCGACTCACCGATCGGGACGATCCAGCCCGGCCTCGTGGCGGCGCAGCGCTTCACCTGGCAGGGCACCGTGCGCGGCGAGCCCGTGATCACGGCGCGCGTGAACTGGCTGATGGGCGACGCCGACCTCGAGCCGGCCTGGCGCTTCGGGCCCGAGGGCGAGCGCTTCGAGGTCGAGGTGACGGGCGATCCGTCGGTGAAGGCGACGTTCCACGGGCTCCACCCCGAATCGATCGAGAAGGGGCTCGTCCGGAACCCGGGCATCGTGGCGACGGCGCTCCACTGCGTGAGCGCGATCCCCGCGGTGTGCCGCGCCGAGCCGGGCATCAAGACCTACCTCGACCTGCCGCCGTACGGCGGCAAGGCGGCGCCGGCGCTCGCCGGGCCGCGGCGATGATCCTCGATCGCTTCCGCCTGACGGACCGTGTCGCGCTCGTGACGGGCGCGGGGAAGGGCATCGGGCGCGGCATCGCGCTCGCCTTCGCCGAGGCGGGCGCGCACCTGATCCTGGCGGCGCGCACGCGCGCGGACCTCGAGGCCACCGCCGCGGAGGTGGAGAAGCGCGGCCGCCGCGCGCTGGTCGCGCCCTGCGACGTGATGGAGACCGCAGCGCTCGAAGCGCTCGTCGCCGCCGGCGTCGCCGAGTTCGGGCGGCTCGACCTGCTGGTGAACAACGCGGGCGGCACCGGCCCCCGGCCGGCGCTCGCGACGAGCGAGCGCTTCTTCGAGAACGCGCTGCGCTTCAACGTGACGAGCCCGTTCCTGCTCACGCGTCTCGCCGTGCCGAAGATGGTCGAGACGGCCGGCGGCGGGGCGGTGGTGAACATCTCGTCGCGGTCGAGCGACATGGTGCAGACGGCGTTCGTCGCCTACGCCGCGGGCAAGGCCGCCCTGAACATGGTGACGCGGAACCTCGCCGCCGAGCTGGCGCCGAAGGTGCGCGTGAACGCGATCTCCGTGGGCGGCGTGGACACCGACGCGCTCGGCGTCGTGCTGAAGGACGAGCGCGCGCGCCGGGCCTTCGAGGCGGGGACGCCGATGGGCCGGCCCGGCACGGTCGAGGACATCGCGGCCTGCGCGCTCTACCTCGCGTCGCCGGCCGCGGGCTGGGTCACCGGGAAGGTGTTCCAGATCGACGGGGGGACCGAGGCGCCCGCGATCCGCGTGCCAGTCCCAGCGCTGTAGCGCCGAGCGCGAGCAACGCGAGCGAGGACGGCTCGGGCACGGCGACGCCGCCGGTCTGGAACTCGATCACGAGCCGCGGCCGCAGCGACGGTTCGATCGCGTCGGTGGGCGCCAGCTTGCCGCCGTTCGTCGTCTCGGGCAGCAGCAGGAAGCCGAAGTTCGCGGCACCGTCCGACCAGGCCTGCACCATTTCGGTCACGTCCCACGAGATCGGCTGCCGCGGCTGGCAGTCCGTGTTCGGGCAGGGCGGATGGAAGGCGGGCACGAGCTGCTTGTTGTCCCAGAACAGGCCGCCGGCGTCGAGGATGTCGGCGCCCGCGCCGAAGGGGCGGTTCGCGATGTCGTCGAGCAGGCGCGTGACGTCCGCGACGCCGAAGGGGTTCGTGACCCAGCCTTCGAGCGCGGCCGACAGGATCAGCGCGCCCTCGGGCACGGCGGCCGCGCCGAACAGCCCCTCGAAGATCACCCAGGCGTAGCTGCCCGCGGGCTGCTCCGCGTTCGGCAGGTCCAGGCGCACCTGGTCCTGGTTGAAGGTGCCGTCGAAGGAGTACGACTCGTTGTCGGCGGCGGTATAGCCGTCGAAGCCGTTCTGGAACGAGATCGTCGTCGCGGAGGCTTCCGCCGCGAGAACCAGTGCGGCGACGCCGATCGCAGCCACGTTGCGCAACGCGAGCATGAATCCTCCCGATGGGAGCGGGGCTCCCCGTGGAGGAGTGCCAGGGGGCGCGGGGAGGTGACTCGCGTCGTCGCGCTCGGCCGGCGTGCGGGCCGGCAACGAGCGCGCAGCGGGCCTTGCTAGGCTCCCGCCGATGCACGCGCTCGTGTTCGAGAACAGCATGCCTCGCATCGTCGCGACGAAGCTGCTCTCGACGTTCTCGCCGCGCGCGTTCGTCGGGCCGCTCGCTCCCATGCAGCTCCGCGAGGTGCCCGAGCCGAGCCTGCCGGCGGACGACTGGGTGGTGCTGCGCACGCGGCTCTGCGGCGTCTGCGGCAGCGACACGAAGCAGGTCTACCTGAACGGCTCCTTCGACAACCCGATGACGGCCTTCATCTCGTTTCCGCAGGTGCTGGGGCACGAGGTCGTCGCGACGATCGAGCGCGTCGGGCCCGGCGTGGGCCGGCGGCGCGTGGGCGAGCGCGTGGTGCTGAACCCGTGGCTCTCCTGCGTGACGCGCGGCCTCGCGCCGTGCGAGTGGTGCCAGCGCGGCGACCTCGCGCAGTGCCTGAACTTCCGCCGCGGCCAGCTCGAGCCCGGCATCCACCACGGCAACTCGCGTCACGCCACCGGGGGCTTCGCGCCGCTGCTCCCTGCGCACGAATCCCAGTGCATCCCGGTGCCGGACGAGATCTCGGACGAAACGGCGGTGCTCGCCGATCCGTTCAGCGTCTCGCTGCACTCGATCCTGCACTCGCCGCCGCCGGCCTCGGGCGGCGTGGCGCTGGTGTACGGCGTGGGCACGCTCGGCCTGTGCGCGATCCCGATCCTGCGCGCGCTGCACCCGAGCCTGCGCATCGTCGCGGTGGCGCGCTTCGCCCATCAGGCGCGTCTCGCGGAGAAGCTCGGCGCGCACGACGTGCTCCCGCACGCGCCCGCGCGCGCGGTGATCGCGGGCATCGCGAAGCTGACGGGCGCGGAGGAGGTGCAGCCGTGGCGTGGGCTGCCGGTGCTGAACGGCGGCGTGGACGTGGTGTACGACACGGTCGGCAAGCCCGACACGCTCGAGGTCGGGCTGCGCGTCACGAAGAGCCGCGGGCGGATCTCGGTGACCGGCGTCGAGGCGCCGCGCCGCTTCGAGTGGACGCCGCTCTACTTCAAGGAGATCGCGGTGATCGGCTCCAACGCCTTCGGCGTGGAGCAGCTCGGCACCCGCCGCCAGCATGCGATGGAGTGGTACTTCGAGCTGGTGCGCACGCGCGGCATCGATCTCACGCCGATCGTCAGCCATCGCTTCGCGCTCGAGGAGTGGCGCGAGGCCTTCCGCACCGGCTTCGACCAGGGCGCGAGCGGCGCCGTCAAGATGCTCTTCGACTACCGCGCCGGGTGAGGCCGGCCGCGAGCGGGACGGCGTCGGGGACGTTCTTTGAGTTGTTGACTCGTTCGAGGTGCCCGGGACTTCGGCCAACGAGTCAACAAGTCAAAGAACGTCCCCGCTCCGAGGCGGGTAGAACTGCTGGAAGTAGCGGCGCAGCTCGAGGATGGGGCCGTCGCCGTCGCAGAGCAGCGGGCGCTCGAGGTAGCGCTTGCTCTCCCAGATCGGGATGTCCTGGGCGTACTGGCGCGCGATCTCGGCCACGAAGGCGCGCGCCACGCCGCGTGTGGCCTCGTCGTTCCCGGCGATCTTCCTCACGATGAAGCGGATGGTGGTGCGGTGCAGCTCCGGCTCGAGCGGGACGCCCGTGATCATCAGCAGCGTCTCGACCACGCCCTGGAAGCGCGTCACGCCGAAGCCCGGCCCGAACATCCTCACGTCCACGCGGCCGGGCGTCTCGCCCTGGGGCGTGGTGAAGGTGAGGCCCTGGAAGGCGTGGAACTCGAGCCCTTCGATCCTCGCCTGCATCGGCGGGATCTCCGGCGTGCCGTGCACGAACCGGAAGTGCACCGCGTCCACGATGTTCTCGGCCATCTCCTGCGGATGCGTCCGCACCTCGAAGCTCCGCACCTCGGGCGCGGTCCACTCCGGCGAGCCCCACTCGGGCACCTCGGGCAGCTCGAAGCGCGGCGCGCCGCCGGCGGGGTCGTACCAGGCGAAGATCAGGCCGTTCCGGCGCCGGATCGGCCAGGCGCTGGCCGCCGCCTTCGGCGGGATGCGCTTCGCGTAGGGGATCTCGATGCAGCGGCCGCTGCCGTCGAACTTCCAGAAGTGGAAGGGGCAGCGCAGCGCCGACCCCTCCACCTTGCCGCCGACGCCGAGGTGGGCGCCGAGGTGCGGGCAGTAGGCGTCGAACAGGTGGGGCTCGCCGTCGTCCCCGCGCCACAGCACCAGCTCCTGGCCGAAGTACCGCACGCGCGCGAGGGCGCCCGGCAGGAGCTCCGCCTCGTCCGCCACGCAGTACCACCCGAGCGGCAGGGGCAGCGGGACGCGCGCGGACATGGCGAGCGATTCTGGCGAGCGCGGTAGGATCCCGCAATCTCGCGACGAGGCAGGAGGGCGGTCATGCATCAGCCGATGAAGGGCGTGCGCGTGCTCGAAGTGGCGCAGTTCTGGTTCGTGCCGTCCGCGGGCGCGGTGCTCGCGGACTGGGGGGCGGACGTAATCAAGGTGGAGCACCCCGAGCGCGGCGACGGCCAGCGCGGGCTCGGCACGAGCGGCATCGCGACCGAGATCAACGGCGTCGACTTCCTCGTGCAGCAGCCGAACCGCGGCAAGAAGAGCCTCGGGCTCGACTTCGGCCAGCCCGAGGGCCTCGAGCTGCTCTACCGCCTCGCGAAGAAGGCCGACGTCTTCCTGACCAACTTCCTGCCCGACGCGCGCGCGCGCCTCAAGATCGACGTGGAGGACATCCGCGCACAGAACCCGAAGATCGTCTACGTGCGCGGCCACGGGCAGGGCGCGCGCGGGCCCGAGGCGCACCTCGGCGGCTACGACGCGAGCTCGTTCTGGTCGCGCGGCGGCATCTGCGACGCGCTCACGCCGGCCGGCGCCGCGCAACCCACCAGCCAGCGGGCCGCCTTCGGCGACGGGATCGGCGGCATGACGATCGCCGGCGGCATCGCTGCCGCGCTGTTCCAGCGCGAGCGCACCGGCCACGCGCCCGTGGTGGACATCTCGCTGCTGAACACCGCGATGTGGGTGCTCTCGCCCGACATCATCGCCTCGGGCCTGCTGCCGGCCGAGATGAAGTCGCTGCCCACGATGACGCGCAAGCAGAACTTCAACCCGGGCGTGAACCCGTACAAGACCAAGGACGAGCGCTGGCTGATGCTCGTGATGCTCCAGACCGACCGCTACTGGCCCGACTTCTGCGAGCGCATCGGCCACCCCGAGCTGGCCACGGATCCGCGCTATCGCGACATGAAGGCGCGCTTCGAGAACCGCGAGGCGTGCATCGCCGACCTCGACGCGATCTTCGGGGAGCGCACGCTCGACGAGTGGCGCGCCGCGCTCGACGGCATGGAGGGCCCGTGGGCGCCCGTCCAGAAGGCGCGCGAGCTGCTCTCCGACCGCCAGGCGCTCGAGAACGGCTACGTGCAGCAGGTGGACGGCGGCAAGCGCGGCCGCTTCCACCTCGTCACGAACCCCGTGCAGTTCGACGAGACGCCGCCGGTGCTGACGCGCGGGCCGGAGTGGGGCGAGCACACCGACGAGCTGCTCCAGAGCGAGCTCGGGCTCCCGATGGAGGAGCTGATCGAGTACAAGGCGAAGGGCGTGATCCTCTAGCCGTTGCGCTGGGGGACGGTCTTGTTCGTTGCCTAGCCCACGATCGTCGAGAGCCAGTCTACGAACAAGACCGTCCCCCGAGGCAACACCTAGAGCAGCTCGGCGGGGTCGCCGAGGCGGACGGCGCCGGGCTCGGCGACGCGCGCGTAGATGCCGAAGCTGCCACCGGCGTCGCGGACGAGCGTGCGCATCAGCCCCGGGTCCTTCGGCAGGTCGTCGAAGCCGTGCGTGATCATCACGCAACGCGGGCAGGCGAAGCTGACGTCGAGCACGGCGCCGCCGAGGCGGAGGCGCTTGCCGGCCCACGCGAGCTCCGGGAAGCCGCTCTCGTCGGTGTCGATCACGAAGTTCGGGCGGAAGCGGCGCACGTCCACGCGCGAGTCCGGCGCGAGCTCCTGGAGGCGGCGCAGGCCGGCGCGCGTCACGAGCAGCAGCGGAAAGGCGTCGAAGTAGGTGCCGGGCGGCGACTCGTAGGCGAACAGGTCGGGCGGGAAGACCGACAGGTCCGGGAGCGGCTCGCCGGGCTCGCGGCCGAAGATGGCGCGCAGCTCGGCCGCCACGTCGCTCGAGTCGGGCGCGCCGCGCCTGTAGTGCTCGAGGTCGCTCGCCGGGCGCAGCGGCCAGAGCGTCACTTTCGTGCCGACGGCGGCGGAGACGCGTTCGTTCGCATCGGGCGCATCGGCGAGGAGCGTGTCGCCCCCGGGCAGCCCGATCTCCGGCGCGGGCACCCGCTCCGCGCTCGGCGCGCTCGCATAACGCGCCGAGCAGCGCATCAGCGCGGGGATCTTCTTCGCGCCGCGGATCCCGCCGCGCACCTCGTCGCGCACCGCCCACGCGCGGTCGCCCGGCACGCCCTTCGGGCCGAGCGCGGTCTCCGGGATCCGCTCCCCGCCCATCGACTTGACCGGGTACCGCCAGATCTCGCTGATGCGTCCGACGCTCACGGGCCGCCCTCCGGGTAGGTGATGCCGCCGGCCTGCGCGGACTGGAGCACGCGTGTCGCGGGTGCGAACCGACAGCCGCGGATCTCGCGCCGCTCCCATCCGACGAGGCCGAGTTTCGTGCTGTACGAGGCCGCGATCTGCTCTCGACGGTCCGTGCTCACGTAAGCGGACGAGAGCGGGCTGGAGACGTTGCAGAAGCTCTCGGAACGAGTCGCGAGCTCGTAGATCGATACGAAGGAACGGAACTGCTGAGAGGCCACGATGGCCGTGAGGCGCAGCCGGCCGCGGTGCTCGACGAGCAGCTCCGGACCGAGCTCGGAATGCCAGGTTCCACTCCGCCGCAGCTTCTGCCGGAAGCGATTCGTGGGGCGGCGCGCGACGACGACGCTCGGCTCGCCGGCGTCGAACGTGAGCACGCCGTCCGTCCATTCGTCACCGTGGAGGATCTGCCCGTCGGGCAGGAAGAACCACTCCGTCGTCTGCTGGCCGCCCGGGAGCGACCGTGTCGTCACGAGGTAGCGCGCGCCCTCGCCGAGCGGCTCGACGTCGGTCACCTCGACCTCGACGCGTTCGCTCCAGCTCGGGGGGATCGCGTTGTACTCCCAGCGGTCGCCGAGCAGCGGCACGCGATCCAGGTAGGGCGGGAGCGCGAGCGAGGGCACCCGATCTCCCAACTGGGGAAAGGCGAGCGACTGCGCCCCGGCGAGCAGCACGAGCACGCCCATCGCAAGCGCGCCGCGCAGCTTCCAGGGGTGGAGCTTGCCGCTGTCGGTCACGACGGTCAGCCGTCTCTCCTCAGCGCGTAACGGGCTGGAGCGGCTGCGCGTCCGGGTCGTAGTAGGGCGTGATCTGATTGAGCAGCTGGCGCATCGCGGTCGCGCGATCCTGCACGTCCTTCGTGGTGAAGACGCCCTGCACGTCTTCGCGCGCATCGCGCACGAGCGACATCAGGTTCTCGTAGATGTCCTTCGTGTCCTCTCGGCCATCGCCCTTCGCGAGAGAGGAATCGAGCTCGCGGGCCTCCGACTGGATGCGCCGCATCGTCTGCTTGAGGCGCCGGTAGTCGTTGCCCTGGCCGCTCGCGAGCTGCGGAGGACCCTGCTTGTAGAAGGTGTCGTAGAGGTCCTTGGCAGCCTGGTTCAGCTGCTTTCCGAGCGCCGCGACCTTCGCCTGGTCCCAGGGTGCGGGCTCGGCACCCGCGGCGACGGCCAGCGAGAGGTTCAGTGCGATGGCGACGACCGCGGTCGAGAGGATTCGGAACACGATGGCTCCTTTCGGGCGAGGGGACCCATCCTATCACGGGCGCCGACGGGCCGTGGCAAGTCGTTCGCTCAGCCCGCTCCCGCCGCCAGCTTCTTCGCGATCGCGTCGCGCAGCTTCCGCCGGTCGAGCTTGCCGCTGTCGGTCATCGGGATCTCCGCGATCGGGACGAAGAACGTGTAGCGCGGCAGCTTGTAGGCCGAGAGCTGGTCCTTGAGCCGGGCCACGAGGGTCGCCGCGTCGAGCGACGCTCCCTCGCGCAGCACCACCGCCACGGCCACGTTCTCGCCGCGCGTCGGGTGCGGCACGCCCACGGCGTGCGCCGAGAGGATCTCGGGCATCGCGCCCATCAGCAGCTCGAGCTCGCGCGGCGCGACGTTCGCGCCGGCCGTCTTGATCATCTCGCCGAGCCGGCCCTTGAAGAACAGGTGGCCCTCGGCGTCGAAGTAGCCCGCGTCGCCGGTGTGGTAGTAGCCGTCGGCGTCGAACGCCTCCTCGCGCTCCACCTTGTAGAGGCCCTGCATCACCGAGTAGCCGCGCACGCAGATCTCGCCGAACTCGCCCGGGCCGAGCGTGCGGCCGCTCTCGGGGTCGACCACCTTGTGCGACGTGCCCGGCACCGAGCGGCCGAACGAGCCGCGCAGCTTCTCGGGCAGGTCGCCGTCCATGCGGTCGAAGGTGTGCGGGCCGCAGGTCTCGGTCATGCCGAGCGAGTTGGAGCGCAGCTCGGGGTCCGAAGGGCGCGCCTCCGGCGGTAGCAGGTCGTAGAGGTTCCCGGCGCGGATCGAGGAGAGGTCGCGCTTCGGGAAGCTCGGGTGCTCCGTCATCGCCTTCCCGAAGTGCGGCCAGCCCGCCACCATCGTGATCCGCTCGCGCTCGATCAGGTCGAGCGTCTTGCCCGGCTCGAACACGTCCTGGCAGTAGAGCCGCGCGCCGACGTGCATCGTCGAGACGAGCGTGAAGACGAAGCCGCCCACCCAGAAGAAGGGCATGGGCGAGTAGATGCGGTCCTCCGGGACGAGGTCGCGGAAGCCGTTCAGGTTGTGCGCGTGGCGGAGCGCGGTGCCGTGCGTGTGGATCGCGCCCTTCGGGTCGGCGGTGGAGCCGGAGCTGTAGACGACCACCATCGGGTCGGCGGGGCGCACCTCGCGCTCGACCTCCTCGAGCAGGGCGTCGTCGATGCCGGGCGTCGCGTCGGCCAGCGCCTCGAGCGCGGCGGCGCCGCCGGAGGCCCAGGCGCGCTCGCGGCCGTCGCTCTCCCACACGCGCACTTCGCGCAGATAGGGCAGGGCCCGCACGCGCAGCGGCGCCGGGCCGTGCGTCGCGAGCTCCGGCGCGAAGCGCTCGAGCCGCTCGAGGTAGTCGTTGCTCAGGAAGCGGGCGCTGGTGAGGAGCGTGTGCACGTCCGCGTGGCGCAGCACGAAGCCGAGCTCGCGCGCCTGGTAGAAGGTGTTGATGGGCACGACCAGGGCGCCGATGCGCGCGGCCGCGAGCCAGGCGAGCACCCAGTCGGGGCCGTTCGGCAGCAGGATCGCGACGCGCGCGCCCTTGCCCACGCCCGACGCGAGCAGCCCGCGCGCGAGCTTGCGCGAGCGGCGCTCCGCCTCGCCGTACGAGAGCCGGGCCGCGTCCTTCACCACGAAGACGCGCTCGGGATCGCTCGCGGCCTTGCTGCGGATCAGGCCGGCGACGGTGCATTCGCTGTCCGGAAGGCTCATGTGATAGCCTGCGGCCTCGTTTGACGAACCGTCAAAACGGGTAGCACGGAGACGGCATGGCGGGCGAGAAGTTCGATACCACCGACGTCGATCGCTGGATCGGGGTCCCCCTCGGCGGCGCGTACCTGAAGGACCCGATCGGCGCGAACGACATCCGGCGCTGGGCGCAGGGCATGCAGAACCCGAACCCGCTCTACTTCGACGAGGCGTTCGCCGCGGAGGGCCGCTTCGGGCGCCTGATCGGCCCGCAGTCCTTCGCGATCTGCACCGACGACAGCCACGGCGCGGCCCCCGCGATCCAGGGCCACATCCCGGGCACGCACATGCTCTTCGGCGGCGACGAGTGGTGGATGTACGGGCCGCGCATCGAGCCGGGCGACCGCATCCGCCACGAGCGCATGCTGTTCGACTACAAGCTCACCGAGACGAAGTTCGCCGGCCCCACCATGTTCTCGCGCGGCGACACCACGTACGTGAACCAGCGCGGCGAGATCGTGTGCAAGCAGCGCTCCACCTCGATCCGGTACCGCGCCGACCTCGCGCGCGACCGCGGCCAGTTCATGGGGCAGAAGGAGAAGAGCTGGAGCGACGACGAGCTCCGCGAGATCGAGAAGCAGAAGTTCGAGTACTACCAGAGCTTCCTCGACTTGAAGCACGGCCGGCGCTTGTTCGTGAAGAAGGGGGACAAGCTCCCGCGGCGCCCGATCGGCCCGCACACGATCATGAGCTTCACCACCGAGTGGCGCGCGTACCTGATGACGGTGTGGAGCGCGTTCCAGGACAGCGGCGGCCCGACCTCGCTCTGGAACGCGGGCTGGCTGCCCGAGATGAGCCGCGACCGCGAGGGCGCGAAGATCGACCCGACGCTCAGCGACGGCCTCTACCACGGTCCCTCGCGCGGCCACGTGCAGGAGCGCTACGCGCAGCTGATCGGGCTGCCGCGCGGCTACGGCTACGGCGCCACCATGGGCGCGTGGATCCTCGACTACCTCTCGAACTGGTGCGGTGAGTGGGGCGAGATCGCGCACAGCAAGATCTCCTACCGCTCGCCGGCCTTCACGGGCGACGTGACCTTCATCGACGGCGAGGTCGAGGAGATCAGCGAAGACCGCCGCAGCGGCCAGCCGATCGCGGGCGTGAAGGTGGTGATGACGAACCAGCGCGACGAGGTGATGGCGAGCGGTACGGCGGAGGTGCGCCTGCCGACGGAGACGAGGCCCGCCGCGTAGGGAGGGATCGTGGTCTCCGCCGACCTGCGCCTCCAGCCGGATCCGACGCGCTACACGCTGCCGCATTTCCTCGACGACGTGGCCGAGCGCCACGGCTCGCGCACGGCGCTGCGCTTCGAGGGGCGCAGCACGAGCTACGCCGAGCTCCGCGCCGAGGCGCGGCGCATCGCGAAGGGGCTCGTGGCGCGCGGCGTCGGCAAGGGCACGCGCGTCGCGCTGCTGATGGCGAACCGGCCCGAGTGGGTCGCGGCGGCCTTCGGCGCCTCGCTCACGGGCGCGGTGGTGGTGCCCATCAACACCTTCGCGGCGCCCGACGAGCTCGACTACGTGCTGCGCCACGCGGACGCCGCGTGGCTGCTGCTCCAGCCGCAGGTGGCGAAGCACGCCTTCCGCGACGACCTGCTGGCGCACCATCCCGAGCTCGCGCGCGGCCGGCCCGGCGCGCTGCGCTGCCCCGCGCTGCCGCAGCTCCGCGGGCTCGTCTCCCTCGGTCCCGACTGGGACGCGCTCCTCGCCGCGGGCGCCGACGTGCCGGACGCGCTGCTCGACGCGATCTCGGCCGAGATCCACCCCGCCGACGACGCGCTCGTGATCTACACCTCGGGCACCACCGCGCGCCCGAAGGGCGTGGTGCACCGGCAGCGCACGCCCGTCATCCAGGGCTGGCGCTTCGCGGAGCTGATGGGCTTCGGGACGAACGACCGCGTCTACACCGCGTACCCGTTCTTCTGGACGGCCGGCATCGCGATGGCGCTCGGCGCCACGCTCGCGGCGGGCGCGACGCTCGTGCTGCACGAGATCTTCGAGCCCGGCGAGGCGCTGGCGCTCGCGGCGCGCGAGCGCGCGACGTCGATCCAGACCTGGCCGCACCAGTCCAAGGCGATGGCCGAGCATCCCAGCGCGGGCGCCGCCGACCTGTCGAACCTCCGCAAGATCGAGTTCGGCTCGCCGCTCGCGAAGCTCGCGGGACTCGAGAAGGACGAGTGGGGGATCTACGCCTCCTACGGCATGTCGGAGACGTTCACCCTCGCGACGGCGCTCCCGGCCGACGCGCCCGCAGAGCGCCGCAAGGGCACGAACGGGCCGGCGCTCCCGGGCAGCGCGCTTCGCATCGTCGATCCGCACACGGGCGCGGCGCTCCCGAGCGGCGAGAAGGGCGAGATCGCGGTCAAGGGGCTCACGCTGATGTCGGGCTACGCGAAGGTGGAGCCCGAGCTGTACCTGGACGCCGACGGCTTCTTCCACACCCAGGACGGCGGCCACTTCGACGCCGCGGGCGAGCTCCACTGGACCGGCCGGCTCTCGAATCTGATCAAGACCGGCGGCGCGAACGTGTCGCCGCTCGAGCTCGAGGACCGGGCAGGGCGCTTCCCCGGCGTGCGCAGCGCGCACGCGGTGGGCGTTCCGCACCCGACGCTCGGCGAGGCGATCGTGCTCCTCGTGGTGCCGACGGCGGACGCGCGCGTGGACACGGCCGGCCTCGGGGCCTTCCTGCGCGAGGCGCTCTCCGCGTACAAGCTCCCGCGCGCGGTGTTCGTGCTGCGCCCGGAGGAGGTGTCGTACACCGGCTCGCAGAAGGTGCAGCTCGAGCCGCTGCGCGAGCTCGCGGGCAGGAAGCTGGCGGAGGCGCGCTTCGTGATCGCCGGCCACGCCTACGGCCGCTGACCGGAGCGCGCTCGCCCGAGGGCCCTTGACGGGCGTGCCTCGGCGAACTAATGAACGTGTTCAAAATGAACACGTTCAAAACGATCCGCCAGCGACCCGGCCCGAAGACCGCGAAGGCGGCGGAGACCCGGGAGCGCATCCTCGACGTGGCGATTTCTCTTTCCGTGGAACGGGGTTATGCGGCCGCCACGATGCGCGAGATCGCCGACCGCGCCCAGGTCTCGCTCGGGAACGCCTACTACTACTTCCCCTCGAAGGAGCACCTGGTCCAGGGTTTCTACGCTCGCTGTCACCGCGACCATCGCGCCGCCTGCGGCCCCTTGCTCGCAGCGACGCCGGCCTTCCGCGACCGGCTGCGCGGGGCCCTCGCCGTCTGGCAGGACCAGATCGACCCGTTCCACGCGTTCGCGGGCGCGCTCTTCCGGACCGCGGCCGATCCCGGCAGCCCGCTCAACCCGTTCAGCGGCGAGTCGGCGGGCGTTCGAGACGACGCGATCGCCCTGTTTCGCGAGATCGTGAACGGCTCGCGCGACTCGTTCCCTGCGGACGTGAAGCCGTTCCTGCCCGTGCTGCTCTGGACCTTCCACATGGGCATCGTGCTGTTCTGGATCCACGACGGCTCGCCCGGCGCCCGGCGCACCCGCGCCCTGATCGACCGTGGCGTCGGCCTGATCTGCGCGCTGCTCGCGGTCGCGGACCTGCCCGGCCTCGGCCCCGCACGCCGCGCGGCGCTGCAGCTGCTCGCGGACGTGCTTCCGCTCTCTCCCCCGACGAACCAGGAGGACCCCGAATGACGACATCCGCCCCCGACCCGAAGGCGCAGCGGCGCGCGCGCACCCGCGTGATCGGACTCGTGCTGGCACTCGCCGCAGGCTCCGCGCTCTACCGCCTCCTCGTCTGGGGGAGCCTCGAGCAGACGGCCGCGCTGTTCATCGGAGTGCCCACGCTCCTCGCGGTGTGGGTCGCGCTGCTCCCGCCGGCGACCACGGCGGTAGGCACCGCGATGCGCGGCACGACGCTCGCGCTCCTCATGTCCGGCATCTTCCTCGGCGAGGGCTACCTCTGCATTCTCATGTCGGCGCCGCTCTTCTATGGGGTCGCGTTTCTCGCCGCGCTGGCGGTGGAGAGCTGGTCGTCGGGCGGGCGAAGCCGGCGCTCGCTGAAGTCCATCGTGCTCGTGCCGCTGGTCGTGAGCTCCGTCGAAGGTGTCACGCCGGGGCTCTCGTTCGATCGCACGGAGCTCGTGGTCGCCGAACGCATCGTGGAAGGCAGCCCCGCGGAGGTTCGGCGCGCGCTCGAGGCGCCGCTGTGCATCGACGCGCCGTTGCCAGCCGCGCTTCGCATCGGCTTCCCGAGGCCGGAGCGAGCCGCCGGCGGGGGGCTCGCAGTCGGCGACGAACGACGCGTGTTCTTCACGGGAGGCGAGGGCCGGCCGCCGGGAGCGCTTCGTATCGTGGTCGCGGAGTCGAGCCCGCAGCACGCCGTCTTCGTGTTCCCCGAGGACACGAGCCACATCCCCCACTGGCTCCGATGGCGTGAAGCGCGCGTCCGTTGGGAGGCCGCCGGGGCGCGGAGCACACGCGTCGAGTGGACCCTCGTGTACGACCGGGAGCTCGACCCCGGGTGGTACTGGCGGCCCTTCGGACGCTTCTTCGTCGCGTTCGCCGCGGAGTACCTGATCGACGCCGCGGCTACGCCGCCCTCCGATGCCTGAGGCCACGATCTCCGCGCTGCGCGCGGCGTCGTGGCTCGTGCCCGCGTGCGCCGTTTCGCTCACGCTCGCGCTGCGTCCGCCCCGAGCCCGCGCCGGAGCGGCCGCGATCGTCTCGACCTGCTGGTGCCTCGTTGCGCTGCTCTTCGCCGACCCGCTTGCGTCGCGCGTCGGTTGGTGGCGATTCCATGCCGATGGCGGCCTGGTCGCCGGCATGCCCATCGAGACGTGGCTCGGCTGGGCCGTGGCCTGGGGCGCGCTGCCCGCGCTCGTGCTCCCGAGAATTCGCGTGGCTCCGATCGTGGTGGCCGTGGGCGCGTGGGACTGGATCGCGATGCCGCGTCTCGCGCCGCTCGTCGAGCTGGGCGAGGCTTGGCTCGCGGGAGAGGCCGTCGCTCTCGCGTGCGTGCTGGCGCCGGGGCTGTGGCTGACGCGCCTCACGCTCGAGGACCGCTCCGTCGCCGTCCGCGCCGTGCTCCAGTGCGCGACCTTCACGGGTGTGACGTTCTGGCTCTTTCCCGTGGTCGCGTTCTCCGGCGAGCCCGACCTGCTCGCAGCACGGATCGCGTCTCGCGGAGCGCCGCATCCCGTGCTCCTCGCGCTCGGCGGGCCCCTCGTGGTGCTCGCGCTCGCGGCCGTCGCCGAGTTCGTCCGCGGAGGCGGAACCCCGCTGCCACTCGACCCGCCGCGAACGCTCGTCACCAGCGGCCCGTACGCCTTCGTCCGCAACCCGATGCAGCTGGCTACGTCGGTTCTGCTCGCGCTCGAGGCCGCCTGGCTCGAATCGCTCTGGCTCGCGGCCGCCGTGCCCCTCTCGGTTGTCTACTCGGCCGGTCTGGCCGCGTTCGACGAGAGCATCGACATGCAGCGCTTCGGGCCGGCCTACGAGCGCTATCGCACCGTCGTCCGGGCGTGGCTGCCGCGCTGGCGGCCGCACCGCGACCGGGACGCCACGCTCTACTTCGGCGCCGGTTGCGGCGTGTGCGAGGACTTCGCGCGGCTCCTGCTACGCCTCGCGCCCACGCGTCTCGCGTTCGTTCCGGCGCAGCAGTACGAGGCGCGCGTGCTCACGCGCCTCACGTATCGCGACGGTGACTACGAGGCCGCTGGCGTACATGCGCTCGCGCGGTCGCTCGAGCATGCGGCGTTGCCGCTCGCATTGCTCGGGTTCGCGATGCGCGCACCGCTCGTCGTGACGATCCTGCAATGGATCGCGGATGCGAGCGGGGGCGGCCCGCGAGAGCTGCCGCGTGCAGCTCCGAGGTGACGGAGCTACCCGAGCTTCCGGACCGGGTAGACCGCCGAGATGCCGCCGTCCACGCGTAGCGTTGCGCCGGTGACGAAGGCTGCGGCGTCGCTCGCGAGGAAGAGCGCGGCGCCCTTGATGTCGTCGGCGCCGCCGGGGCGGCCGAGCGGCACCTGGGCGTTGTGCCGCGCGAGCGTGGCCGGGTCCTTCTTCACGTGGTCGAGCATGTCGGTGTCGAAGGGGCCGGGCGCGAGGGAGTTCACGCGGATCTTGTACGGCGCGAGCTTCACCGCCAGCGCGCGCGTCAGCGCCTCGATCGCGCCCTTGCTCGCCATGTAGGCGACCACGGGCTGCTCCTCGTCGGTCGCGCCCAGATACGCCGAGAGCGAGCTCACGTTCACGATGCAGCCGCCGCCGGCGTCGCGCATGTGACGCGCCACCTGGCGCGAGAGCCAGAACACGCCGCGTACGTCGACCCCGAAGGTGCGGTCCCAGCCCTCGAGCGGGAAGTCGAAGAACGGCGCGGCCCACGCGAAGCCGGCGTTGTTCACGAGGATGTGGAGGCGCGGCGTGCGTGCGAGCACGTCCGCGACGAGCGCGTCGATCGAGGCCGGCTGCGCGACGTCCACCTCGAGCGCGGTCGCGCGGCCGCCGCGCGCCTCGATCTCCGCGGCGGCGCGCTCGCAGTTCGCGCGCTTGCGCGAGGCGAGGAAGACGTGCGCGCCGGCCTCCGCGAGCCCCTCCGCGATGAAGCGCCCGATGCCGCGCCCGCCGCCCGTCACCAGGGCGCTGCGGCCCGACAGGTCGAAGAGCGTACGCACGTCCACGGCGGGCAGGGAAACGCGAATCTGACGAACCGTCAACGCTCGGCTACGGTGGCCCGTCGCGAGGAGGCGGCGTGCCCGGAGACGAGCTGGCGGTACGGAGGCGGGAGCGCCAGGCGGTGGCGCAGACGGGACGCATGCTCGGGCCGCGTGCCCTCGCCACCCGGCGGCGCATCATGGCGGCCACCGCGGCGCTGCTCCAGGAGCAGAGCGTGCTCGACCTGCCGGTGGTGGACATCGCACGCCGCGCAGGGACTTCCCCCGCCACCTTCTACCACTACTTCAAGGACGTGGAGGAGGTGGCGCTGGCCCTCGCGGAGGAGGCCGCGGAGGAGATGCCGGCGGTGGTCGCTGCGCTCGGCGGACCCTTCGACGGCAGCGACGGCCTCGAGCATGCGCGCGCGGTGGCGGAGCGCGTGTTCGATCATTGGGACGCGCACCACGCCGTCCTCACGCTGCGGAACATGGCGTCCGAGCGCGGCGACCGGCGCTTCCAGCGCGTGCGCCAGGAGAGCATCGGGCCCGTGCTCGACGCGCTCGCGGCGCGCGTGCGCGAAGGTCAGCTCCGCGGGCTGGTGTCGCGGGCCTTGCATCCGTACGCCGTCGCGGCCTCGCTCGCCGCAATGCTCGAGCGCATGGCGGCCCACCGTCGGGACATCGGCTTCCTCGGCGTCTCGCGCGACGAGCTGCGCGAGACGTGCGCGCGCATCCTGCTCCAGACGCTCACCGGCCGCGTGGCGGGCGACTAGGAGGACACGTGGAGTTCGCGTGGGCGCCGGAGGACGCTGCGTTCCGCGACGAGCTGCGCCGCTTCCTGGCGCGAGAGCTCCCCGCGGATTGGGCCGCGCTCTCGAAGGACGGACCCGGCAGCGACGCGCAGCTCGCCTTCTCGCGGAGCTTCTGCGGCAAGCTCGCGGACCGCGGCTGGCTCACGCAGCACTGGCCGGCTGCGTACGGCGGCCGCGACGCCTCGCCGTGGCGCCACGCCGTGCTCGGCGAGGAGATGTGGGCGCACGGCGAGCCGCGCGGCTCGCAGTACATGAACGTCAACTGGATCGGCCCGGCGATCATGAAGTACGGCAGCGGCGCGCAGAAGGCGCTCCACCTGCCGCGCATCTCGCGGGGCGACGTGCTCTGGTGTCAGGGCTTCTCCGAGCCGAACGCGGGCTCCGACCTCGCGTCCCTGCGAACGGCCGCGGCGCGCACCGGCGAGGTCTATCTGGTGAACGGCCAGAAGATCTGGACGTCCTACTGCAACAAGGCCGACTACTGCTTCCTGCTCGTGCGCACGGACCCGGCCTCGCAGAAGAACCGCGGCATCTCGGTGCTGCTGATGCCGATGGACCTGCCCGGCGTCGAGGTGCGAGAGATCCCCTCGGTGGTGGGCGAGCGCTACTTCCACGAGGTCTTCCTGACGGACGTGCGCGTGCCGGCGGATTGCCTGCTCGGCCCCGAGGGAGAGGGGTGGGACGTGGTGACGTACGCGCTCGCCTACGAGCGGGTCGGCGCGGCGCGCTACGCGAAGGCGGCGCTCGTGCTCGACGCGGTGGCCGAGGCCGCGCGCGCGAGCGGGCGCCTCGCGGACGGCGCGCTCCAGGAGCGTCTCGCCGAGGCGCGCGGCCTGTGCGAGGCGGCGCGCCTGCTCGCCTATCGCGTGATCGACGGGCGCGCGAAGGGCGGCCCGCCCACCGTGGACACGAACCTCGCCCGCGTCGCCGGCACGAGCGCGGACAAGCTCGTGGGCGAGCTCGCGCTCGAGGTGTTCGGCAGCGAGGCGCTCGCCTACGAGAGCGACGCCGCCGCGAACTTCCGGCTCTCGATGACCGCGGGCGTGGCGGTGGGCGCCACGGAAGTGCAGCTCAACCTGATCGCCGCCCGCTTCCTCGAGCTGCCCAAGGGCTCATAGAACGCGAATATCAATCCCACGCCGCAAGGGCTGCTGGCTGATCGGGAACGAGCAGGCGCCTCGTCAGCCCGCGCAGCGAGCCGCAGGCGAGCGAAGAGAAAGATGGACTTCGAGCTCTCGGACGATCAGCGCGCGATCGTCGAAGCGCTGGATGCGTTGCTCGCGCGCCACGCCGGCGCGGCGCGCGCGATCGAGCTGGCGGGGAAGGGCGCCTACGACGGCGCGCTCGACGCGGCGCTCGCGGAGGCGGGCTTCGCGGAGCTCGCGCTCGGCGAGGAGACCGGCGCCCTCGAGGCGACGCTCGCGGTCGAACGCGTGGCGCGCGCGGCCGGCGCCGTGTCGTTCGCCGCCGGCGCGCTCGTGGCGCCGCTCGTGGCGGGCCGCGCGCTGCCGGGCCCGGTGGCGCTCGCGCGCGCCGGCGACGGCGGCCCGGTCCGCTTCGCGCCGGCGGCGCGGACGCTCCTCGTGCTGGACGGCGACGTCGCGCGGGTGAGCCCGCTCGCGGCGGGCGACGTCACGCCGGTCCGCTCGAACTTCGGCTTCCCGGTCGGCCGCGTCGCCGGAGCCGCGCGCGCCCGCGGCGACTCGCTCGGCGCGGGCTCGGGCGCGCGGCTCCTCGCATGGTGGCGCGTCGCGCTCGCCGCCGAGGCGCTCGGCGCGATGGACGCCGCGCTGCGCTTCACCGTGGGCTACGTCTCGCAGCGCGTGCAGTTCGGCCGGCCGATCGGGTCGTTCCAGGCCGTGCAGCACCGCCTCGCCGACTGCGCCGTCCAGGTGGAGGGCGCGCGCTGGCTGACCTACGAGGCGGCCGCCCACGGCGCGCCCGCGGAGGCCGCCGCGTGCGCCGCGGGCTTCGCGCTCGCCGCGGCCGGCCGGGTGCAGCGCGAGACCCACCAGCTCTCGGGCGCCATCGGCTACACGACCGAGCACGATCTCCACGTCTGGAGCATGCGCCTCGTGGCGCTGCGGCTCGAGCTCGGCGGCCCCGGGGAGCCGCTGCGCGCGCTCGCGCGGGAGCGCTGGGGCGCGCCCGGGTGATCGCGGCGCTCGAGCTCGACGGCGAGCGCGCCGCGGTGCGCGACGCCGTCGCAGCGGGCTGCGGCGGGGGCTGGGCCGCGCTGGCCGAGCTCGGCGCGCTCGCCGCGGGCGCCGACGGCGAGAGCGGCGCTTGCGAGCTGGTCGCGAGCTGCGAGGCGCTCGGCGCCGCGGCGGTCGCCGGGCCCATCGTCGAGACCGTGATCGCGCTGCGCCTGCTGCCCGACGCAGAGCGCGCGCCGATCGCTTCCGGCGCCGCGCGCGTCGCGGTCGGGACGCCACCGCTGCTGCCCTTCGCACCCGAGGCGAGCGTGTTCATCGAGCTCGACGGCGGGCGTGCGTTTCGGGCCGAGCCACGCGGCGCCATCCACGCCGTCGAGACGCTCGGGGGCGACGCCTGGGGACGCGTCGAGCTCGTGCGCGGCGCGGAACTCCCGGGCGCGCCGGCAGCACTCGCCGCAGGCCGCCTCGCGTGCGCGGCGCTCCTCGCGGCGGCGGGGCGGCGCGCGCTCGAAGCCGCCGCCGAGCACGCGCGGACCCGCAAGCAGTTCGGCCGCGCGATCGGGGAGTTCCAGGCCGTGGCGCATCCGCTCGCCGACGCGTTCGTGCGGATCGCGGCGGCCGAGATGCTCGCGCGCGCCGCGGCGCACCACGCGGACCAGGGGGCGCCCGAGGCCGAGGCCCTCGCCGCTGCGGCGTGGCTCTCGGCGCGCCGCGCCGCGCTCGGCGCCGTTCGCCGCGCGCACCAGACGTTCGGCGCGGTGGGCATCACGCTCGAGGGTCCGGTCTTCCCGCTGACGCGGCGCATCCGCCAGTGGGCGTCGCTGGCGCTCGACGAGCCCGGCGCGTTCGCGCTCGCCGCCGCCCACGCGGGGCTCGGCCGGTGAACCGGCTGTTCGGCGCCGAGGAGGAGGCCTTCCGGCGCGAAGTGCGCGCCTTCCTGGCCGGCTGGGCCGACCTCGACGCGTACCTGTGTCACGGCCCGAAGTGGCCGCGCGTGGCCGAGCTGTTCCGCGCGCTCGGCGCGCGCGGCTGGCTCTCGCTCGCCTGGCCGAAGTCGCACGGCGGCCTCGGCCTGCCGCCGAGCTACGAGTACATCCTGTGGGACGAGGTCGCGTTCGCGCGGGCCGCCCGCAACCCGCTCGCCACCATCGTGGCGCGCACGCTGCTGCGCGCCGGCGACGACGCGCAGCGAGCGCGCTGGCTGCCGCGCATCCGCGCCGGCGAGATCCACTTCGCGTTGGGCTACTCGGAGCCCGAAGCCGGCTCGGACCTCGCGGGCCTGCGCACGCGCGCCGTTCGGCGCGGCGACGTCTACGTGGTGAGCGGCGACAAGTGCTGGCAGTCCTACGCCGGCCACGTCGATCTGCTCTGGCTGCTCGCGCGCACCGGCGAGCCGGGCAGCCGCGGAGGGGGGCTGTCGCTGTTCATCGTCGACCGCGTCAGCCCCGGCCTCACGCTGACGCCGCTGCCCACGCTCGACGGGGACGCGCTCTACGCCTGCCGCTTCGAGGAGGTCGAGGTCCCGGTGGATCGACGCGTCGGTCCGGAGCACGGGGCCTGGCAGCTCATGGGCGACGCGCTGGCCGACGAGCGCCACATCCAGTTTCCGGCGGGCCGGCTGAAGCGCGACCTGCTCGAGGTCGAGGGCTTCCTGCGGGAGACCGGCCGCGAGCGCGATCCGCTCGTGCAGCGCGGGCTCGCCGAGCTCGCGGTAGCGGTGCTGGAGGCGGAGGCGCTGGCGCTACGCGTGGTCGAGCTGACGCAGGCCGGGCGCAGCGCCGTGGTGGAGGCGGCCGCGAACAAGGTCTTCCACACCGAGCTGTGTCAGGAGATCGCCGCGCGCGCCTTCGAGTGGGGCGGGCCGGAGTCGCTCGTGCGCGGCGCGCGCGTGCAGCTGCTCTGGCTCCAGAGCCTCTGGGAGACGATCGGCGGCGGCACCTCGGAGGTGATGCGCGGGGTGATCGCACGGCAGGGGCTCGGCCTCGGCGGCCGGAGCTGAGGGAGCGTGGCCCGCTTCGCGGTGACCGTGCCGCTGCGCGGCGTGGCGCTCGGCGACCACACGGCCACGCTCGCCGCGCTGGCTGCGGGCGGCTACACGGACTTCTGGACGCAGGAGGTGCGCGGCTTCGACGCGCTCACGCCGCTCGCGGCGCTGGCCGGGCAGGCGCCCGGGGCGCGGCTCGGCGCGGCGATCGCGGGCGTCTACGGCCGCGGGCCGGCGCTGCTCGCGATGGAGGCGGCGGCCGTGGCGGAGGCCGCACCCGGCCGCTTCGCCCTCGGGCTCGGCGTCTCGTCCGAGGCGATCGTCGAGGGCTGGAACGCGGCGCGGCTCGAGCGGCCCCTGGCGCGCGCGCGCGACACGCTGCGCTTCCTGCGCGCGGCGCTCGCGGGCGAGCGTATCGACCGCGCCTACGACACGTTCGCGGTTCGGGGCTTCGCGCTGGAGCGGCCACCGGAGGCGCCGCCGCCGCTGCTGATCGCCGCGCTGCGCGAGCGCATGCTCGCGCTGGCGGGCGCCGAGGCGGACGGCGTGTGCCTCAGCCTGCTGTCGCCCGAGGACGTGGGGGGCGTGCTGCCTGCCTTCGTCGCCGCGGGGGGCGCCGGCAAGGAGGTGTTCCTGCGCGTCGCGGTGTTCGCGCTGGCCGACGCGCCGCGCGCGCGGCGGATGGCGCGCAAGCTGATCGCGCCGTATCTCGCGGCGGGCGCCTACGCGCGCTTCCACGCCGCGCTCGGCCGCGCGCACGAGGTGGAGCGCGTAGCCGCCGCGCTGCGGGCGCGCGACCACGAGGCGGCCTTCGCGGCGATCCCCGACGCCTTCATCGACGGGCTCGTCGCGCACGGCCCGCCCGACGCCTGTCGCGCGCAGCTCGCGCGCTTCCTCGCGGCGGGCGTCACGACGCTGGCGGTGGATGTGGTGGCGTCGGACCTTCCATGGCTGGAGGTGCAACGCCAGGTGCTTCCACGCTAGGCAGATCGGCGGGGCTCGGCGGCGGCGGCTCGAAGGCCGGCGGCGACTCGAAGACCGGCGGCAGCTCGACGGGCGACGGCGGCTCGACCGGCGGCAGCGGCTCGACCGGAGGCAGCGGCTGGACGGCCGGCGGCGATTCGGCGGGCGCAGGCGGCTGGAACTCCCGGGGCCGGATCTGGGCGAGGATCCAGTGCTGGCGCTCGCGCAGGTAGGAAGACGGGTTGGCCGGGTTCGAGCGAAGTGGGCTCGGCAGCATGGCGGCGAGCAACGCGGACTCGTCGGCGCCGAGCCGCGCGGCGCCGCGTCCGAAGTAGCGGTTCGCGGCGGCCTCGACGCCGAACACGCCGTCGCCCAGCTCGGCCACGTTCAGATAGACCTCGAGGATGCGCTGCTTCGGCCACAACCACTCGATCCACAGCGTGAGCCACGCCTCGAGGCCCTTGCGCACCACGCTGCGGCCCGGCCATAGGAACAGGTTCTTCGCCACCTGCTGGCTGATCGTGCTCGCGCCGCGCAGCTTGTCGCCGCCGCGCCACTCGCCGACCGCGCTCTGCATCGCCTTCCAGTCGAAGCCGCCGTGCTCGAAGAAGCGCTGGTCCTCCGAGGCCACGACCGCGGCCTGCAGCGAGGGCGCGATCGCACGCGACGGCACCCAGTCGTAGCGGAGCCGGAAGCTGCGCCCGGCCGACCGCGCCTCGGACCAGCGCTGCACCATCAGCGCCGAGCCGAGCGGCGGCACGAACCGGAGCGCCGCGATCGGCAGCGCGGGGCCGAGCAGCACGATGGCGAGCGCGAGCAGAGCGACGCGCCGGATGCGCCGTCGCCGTCGGACGGGCCGCGCCCTCCTCCTAGAGATCCGGGTCGTCTTCATCGGCGCGCGCGGCGCGGACGGGGTTCGGCGCGTACTCCGGACCGTCGGACCAGCCCGGGATGCGGCGCGCCTCCACGAGCCACGACTCGGCCACGTGGTCGTCGAGCACCACCGAGCTGCCGCCGAGGTCGTCGAGCAGGCCGTCCCAGAGCGACTGGCCGCCGTTCTCCCACCAGCGCCGCGACGGGTGCTCGAAGTCGATCGCGAGCTTGACCATGCTCACTTCCCGGCGAGCGGGGCCACGACCTGCTCGGCGAACGTGCCGAGCGACTTCTCGTCGTGCCCCTGGATCACGACGTAGCTGATGCCGAACGCCTCGCGACGCTGCTCGAGCGTGTCGCGGATCTCGCGGGCGGAGCCCGTCAGGTACAGTGGACACGCGGCCACCTGCTCGACGGTCATGCCGCCGTTCTTGGCCAGCGCCTCGCGCAGCGGCTTCGGGTCGTCGCTCACGGCCGCCACGAACACGAGCGCGTTCCACTCGAGCGCGGCCACGTCGCGCCCCGCGGCCGCGGCCGCCTCCTTCACCCAGCGCACCTTCTCGAGCGTGCGCTCGGCCGTGGCGTCCTGCATCGCCGCGGCGGTGACGCGCCCCTCGGCCACCTTCGGGTTCACGCCCACGATGTCGGCGTGGCGGCCGGCCACCGCGAGGACCTTCGGACCGCCGCCGCCGATCAGGATGCGGGGCGGCGCCGGGCGCGGCAGCACCGCCGCCGGCGCGCCCGTCACCGTGTAGTGTCGGCCCGTGAAGCTCGTCTCGTCCTGGCTCCAGGTGCCGCGGATGATCTGCAGCGCCTCCTCGAGCCGCTCGATCCGGAGCCCCGCGCGGTCGTAGGGCATGCCGGCCTGTCGGTAGTCGGACTCCATCCAGCCCGCGCCGAGCCCGAACTCGTGGCGCCCTCCGGACAGCAGCTGGATCGTGGCCGCCGCCTTCGCGAGCACGATCGGGTGGCGGTAGTCGATGCCGTATACGAGCGAGCCGACCTTGAGCCGCTTCGTCACGGCCGCGGCGGCGGCGAGCGCGGCCACCGGCTCCCACTGCGGGCCGAAGTGGTCGGGCCAGAACACGGAGTCGTAGCCCCAGGCCTCGACGCGCTGGAGCCGTGCGGCCCAGTCGTTCGGGGGCAGGTTGGCGAACTGGACGCCGAAGCGGAACGGATGGGCCAAGTCGGGTCTCCTAGCTCGTGAGGCTCGTGAGCCACGCCGCGGCGCGGTCGAGGGCGAGGTAGACGCCGACGCCGCCGAGCGCGGTCGCGGGAAGCTCGCAGAGGAAGCCGCGGCGGGGAAGGGGGGCGTGCCGCAGGACGGCCACGAGTGGCGCCGCGAGCGCGACGAGAGCGAGCTGGCCGAGCTCGATGCTGAGGTTGAAGGACAGCAGCGCGAGCGGCAGCGCGTGACCGGGCAGGCCGGCGGCGGCGAGCGTCCCCGCGAAGCCGAGGCCGTGCAGCAGGCCGAACGCGAAGGGCAGGAGCGCGGGGCGGCGCGCGATGCCGGACGCGGCGCCGCCGTCCGGCCGCACGAGCGCCGCGGCGAGCGCGACGAGGCTCGCCGCGATCGCGATCTCGACCGCGGGCGCCGGCAGCGTCAGTCCGCCGAGGCTCGCGGCCGCGAGCGTGGCGCTGTGGCCGAGCGTGAAGGCGGTGATCGCGAGCACGAGGGGCCGCCCGCCGCGCAGCAGCAGGAGCAGCCCCACCACGAACAGTACGTGATCGAGCCCGCTCACCAGGTGCTCCGCGCCGAGCCGCCCATAGGCCGCCGCCACTGCGAGCGCGCTTTCGCGCGCGGGCACGCGGAAGGCCGGGCGCGCGGCGCTCAGCACCGCGCGCAGCTCGCGGCCGTCCGCGAACACGACGTGCACGAGCGCGTCGCTGCCGCTGCCCGCGAGCCCATCCACCCGCAGCTCCTCGCCGACGAGGCCCTCGCCGCACACGCGCGTCGAGCGCAGCACGAGCGCGCCCGGCTCGAGCTCCGCGCGTGGCTCCCCCGCTGCGTCGCAGGGCAGCACCGGCGCGACGCGGGCGCCGCGCGCCACGAGCTGCGGCGTGCGCCACAGCACTTCGAAGCGGCCGGGCGCCTGCTCGCGCAGCTCGAGGTACGACGGTGCGAGGCGGTGCGCCGCGGCGCTCCCGGCGAGCCCGAGCACGAGGGCCAGCGCAAGGAGGCGCGTCACGGCGTCCGCAGCGCGGCGATGCCGTCGCGGACGGCCGCCTCCGCGCGGTCGGCGAGCAGCGCCTCGCGCACCTCCGAGCGCACGCTCGCGAGCGGCGAGAGCCGCGCCGGCGTGCGCGCGGTGATGCGCACCAGGTGATGTCCGTAGCTCGAGGGGACGGGCCCGAACCAGCGGCCATCGGGCCCCCGCAGCGCCTCCGCCGCGAAGGCGGGCCCGAGCCGCGCCGCGAGCTCGGCCTCGGAGTGCGAGGGCAGCTCGCGCGGGAGCGGGAGCGGGTCGCCGGGGTCGTCGGATCGGAGCGCGGCCTCGGCGCGTTGGGGGTCGCGGAAGTAGCGCTGCGCGAGCGTCACGCGCGCCGGTTCGGTGAAGCGCTCGGGGTGTGCGGCGAGGTACGCCGCGAGCTCGGCCTCGCTCGGCTCCGCCGCCCGCGCGGGCTCGCCCAGCGCGAGGCGCAGCTTCTGCGCGAGCCGCCGGCGCACGACCACGTCGCTCTCGTGCATGCCGAGCGCGATCGCCTCGCGGGCCAGCGCGTCGTCGCTGCGCGCGTCGTCGGGCCGCGCGAAGCGCAGGTTCTGGACGAGCCGCCGGCGAACCACGTCGTCGCTCTGGTGGAGGCCGCGGGCCAGCGCCTCGCTCACGAGCAGCGCGTCGTCGTCGAGCGCGAGCACCGGCGGCGGCGCAGTGAGCGCCGGCGGCGGCGCAGGGCTGCGCGGTGGCGCCGCGCGGTCGAGCGCGAACAGCAGCCCGCCGACGAGCGCGAACCGCAGCAGCGGGCTCAGGGCGCGTACCAGATCGGCGAGGTCCACGCGCGTTCCTGCAGCGTCCGCTGGTGCAGCGGGTCGCAGCAGCCCTCGAGTCCCTCGCCGATCGTGTCGGGGCTCTCGCAATCCACGCGCGCCGCGGCGCAGATGCGCTGGCTCCAGCGGCAGGTCGGGTTCTCGAGCACGCGCGCGTAGTAGAAGGCGGGCTCGCGCGGATCGAAGTCGGGATCCGACCACACCGTGCAGAGGCGCGCGTGTCCGACCCCGCGCGGCTCGCAGCTCGCGAGGTCGACGCTCGCGTCGTTCGGCCCGCCGGCCACGTCCACCACGCGCTCCTTCGCCGCGCCGTTCTCGAGCCAGCCCTTCACGATCTGGATGCGCTGCAGGGGGGTGCCCGGCTCGGACTCGCTGCCCGGGTCGGCGAGCGCCTGCACGGCGAAGCGCAGCGTCGCAGCGCCCGGGTCCCCGGCCAGCGTGCCGCCCATCGGCACGCCGTCGCGGTAGCCGGTGGCGACGAAGTCTTTGCTCTCGCACAGGTCGGCGGGATACGAGCGGCCGCCGAAGAAGCGCACGAGCGGGCGGGTGCCGCTCGTGCCGTACGCCTCGCGCCGCTGCATCGCCGCGAACAGCGCCTCGCGCGAGTTCTCCTCGGCATAGAGCACGGCGAGGCCGCCCGGGCCGAACTCGAGCGCGTCGGGCAGGCCGGGCGGCAGCTCGTCGCCGGCCGGCGCGCCCGCGCCGCCGTGGCCCGGGAAGGTGCGCTCGGAGACGAGGCCCGCCGCGCCGAGGTGCGTGTCGGTGCTCGCGACCAGGCCATAGCGGAAGGGGTTGGTGCCCAGCTTCGCCTCGAGCGCGAGGCCGCGCTTCAGCGCCTCGCGCACGAACTGCACGGGCTGCGGCGGCTCCGCGCCGAGCAGCCGATAGCGCCCGCGGAAGTTGTCGTAGGGCAGCTTCTCGAAGCCGCAGGCTTCGTCCGTCGTGTCGCCCCCGAGCAGGCACTCCGAGTCGCCCTTGTGCTGCATCACCTCGACGAGCGGCTCCCAGCGCGCGCGCCGGGCCGCTTCCGCGGCGCCGACCTCCGCGCCGAGCTCGACGGCGGACAGGAACATCAGCCCGCCGTCGAGGTTCGAGTTGTGCGGGATGGTGAGCACCTCGCAGCCCGGCAGCCCCTGCACGCAGTCGCGCTCGAGCGCGTCCCACAGCTTCGCGGCTTCCACCCCCGTCTCCATCACGCTGATCGGCAGCTCGGGCACGCGTTCGTTCGCGAAGATCACGTTGCGGTGCAGGTTCTTGCCGCCGTCCGCGCCGGCGGTCCACTCGTAGGCGACGAACGTGGTGAAGCGGCAGGCGGCGCTGCGGTCGTAGGCGCCCTCGGCGGCGTCGCGCGTCTCCTGCCAGACGGTGCGCGCGGCCGCGAGGCAGGCGCCGCCGTCCTCGCCGCAGTAGCCGAAGCGCTCGCCGCCCGCCGAGTAGCTGGCGTTCATCACGAAGAAGGCCACGCGCGGGAAGCCGCGGTAGAGACGGCACATGAAGGAGTCGTAGCCGGGCGTCCCGGGCGTGCGGCACACGCGCACCTCGCCGATCTGCTCGGCGTGGTCGGTGACGGCGGCGAAGTCGAGCGGCCGGTCGAGGCGCACCGTGCGCAGCGGCTCCCCCGTGGCGCGGAAGGGCTGGAGGCCGAGCGGCTCGCCGCGCGCGAAGCGATAGGCCTCGCGCGGCGTGGTGCGCGTGCCCTGTGTGCTCGCGTCCTGCGAGAAGGCCGTGTGCACGTGAAGGTCGCCGAAGAAGGGCCGCAGCGAAGCGTCGCGGTGCGCGCAGGGCTCCCGCGTCTCCGCCCCGGCGACCACGGCCGGGATCGAGAGAAGCACCGCGCCGAGCGCCGCCAGACATCGCCGCATCCGTTCTCCGCTCGCTCCGAAAGGCGGCCGATGATAGCCTCGCGGTCTTGCTCGGGAGACGGCCATGAGCCGCAAGCTCAACCGCGTGAGCGCGCGCATCACGGAAGACAGGGCGCAGGGCGCGTCCCAGGCGATGCTCCACGCCGCGGGCCTCTCCGCCGAGGACCTCGGCAAGCCGCAGCTCGGCATCGCGGCGATGTGGTTCGACGGGAACCCCTGCAACATGCACCTCGGGCTGCTGGCGGAGGCGGTGCAGGAGGGCGCGCGCGCGGCCGGCCTCGTCGCCTTCCGCTTCTTCACGATCGGCGTCTCCGATGGCATCTCGATGGGGACGGAGGGCATGAGCTACTCGCTCCAGTCGCGCGACCTGATCGCCGACTCGATCGAGACCGTGATGTCCGCGCAGTGGTACGACGCGAACGTCTCGATCCCGGGCTGCGACAAGAACATGCCCGGCTGTCTGATCGCGATGGGGCGGCTGAACCGGCCCGCGCTGATGGTCTACGGCGGCACGATCGAGGCGGGCCGGAACGCCCGCGGCGAGCCGATCGACATCATCGCGGCGTTCCAGAGCTACGGCGAGTCCATCGCCCGGCGCATCAGCGAGGACCAGCGGCTCGACGTGATCCGGCACGCGTGCCCCGGCGCCGGAGCGTGCGGCGGCATGTACACCGCGAACACCATGGCGTCGGCGATCGAGGCGCTCGGCATGTCGCTGCCGTACAGCGCATCGACGCCGGCCGGCGCTCCCGAGAAGATCGCGGAGTGCCGGCGCGCCGGCGCGGCCGCGCGGAAGCTGCTCGAGCTCGACCTCAAGCCTCGCGACATCATGACGCGCGAGGCGTTCGAGAACGCGATGGTCGTCGGTATCGCGCTCGGCGGATCCACCAACCTGGTGCTGCACCTGATCGCGATGGCCCGCTCGGTGGGCCTCCCGTTGACGCTCGACGACTTCCAGCGCACGAGCGACAAGACGCCGTTGCTGGCGGACTTCAAGCCGAGCGGGCGCTACGTGATGGAAGACCTGCACAAGGTGGGCGGGACGCCCGGTGTGATGAAGCGCCTGCTCGAGGCGGGTCTGCTGCACGGCGACTGCATGACCGTCACGGGACGCACGCTGGCGGAGAACCTCGCCGAGCTGCCGGGCCTCGCTGCCGGTCAGCAGGTGGTCCACGCCCTCTCGGATCCGATCAAGGAGACGGGCCACATCCAGATCCTGCGCGGCAGCCTCGCGCCCGAGGGCGCGGTGGCGAAGATCACCGGCAAGGAGGGCCTGTCCTTCAGCGGCCCCGCCCAGGTGTTCGAGTGCGAGGAGGACATGATCGCGGCCGCGGTGCGCGAGGCGGTGCGGCCGGGCTCCGTGATCGTGATCCGCTACGAGGGGCCGAAGGGCGGCCCCGGCATGCCCGAGATGCTCCAGCCCACCTCGATGATCGTGGGAGCGGGGCTCGGCGACCGGGTCGCGCTCGTGACCGACGGGCGCTTCTCCGGCGCCTCGCACGGCTTCATCGTCGGGCACATCTGCCCCGAGGCCCAGGAGGGCGGGCCGATCGCGCTGGTGCAGGACGGCGACCGCATCTCGATCGACGCCAAGAAGAACGCGATCGAGCTCGAGGTGCCCGCCGCCGAGCTGGCGCGGCGACGCAAGGCGTGGACCCCGCCGCCGCTCAAGGCCACGCGCGGCACGCTCGCCAAGTACATCCGCAGCGTGCGCCCGGCATCCGAAGGCTGCGTCACGGACGAGCCGTGAAGACCGGCGCGCAGTATCGCGCCTCGCTGCGCGACGGCCGCGCCACCTTCTTCGAAGGCAAGCGCATCGACGACGTCGAGGGCGATCCCGTGCTCGGCCCGACCGTGAGCGAGGTCGCCGCCACGTACGACCGCTTCTACTCGGCGGAGCCCGGTGCGCCGAGCCCGCTCATGGCGGTGGCGCGCTCCGCGGAGGACCTGCGGGCGCGGATCCCGGTGCTGCACCGCGCCGATCTCGTCGCGAACGTGACGTACCAGTCGATCATGACGCTCCTCACCGCAGCCGCGCGGATGAACGACTGTCCGACCTACGTGCAGCGCATCGGCGCCTATGTCGACCAGGCGCAGCAGGACGACATCCGCATCGTCGAGTGCATCACGGACGCGAAGGGCGACCGCTCGCTGCCGCCGAGCCGCCAGCACGACCCGGACCTGTACGTGCGCGTGGTCGATCGCACGCCGGACGGCATCGTGATCCGCGGCGCGAAGCTGCACATCTCCGGGGCTTCGTATGCCCACGACCTGATGACGATCCCGACCAAGTCGATGAAGGCAGGTGAGGAGGCGTATGCGGTCGCCGCGATGGTGCCCGTGAGCGCGCCCGGCGTGCGCATCGTGAACACGACGTATGCGCCGCGCCACGGCGACGCGCGCACGTTCCCCATCTCGAGCCGGCACCACATGCCCGAAGGTTTCGTGATCTTCGACGACGTGTTCGTGCCGAACGAGCGCGTGTTCCTCGACGGCGAGACGCACCACGCGGCCGTGTTCGCCCACTCGCTCGGCTTGTGGGAGCGGCTCGGCGGCCTCTCGGCGTTCGTCGAGGAAGCCGACCAGCTCGTGGGCTTCGCGCAGCTCATCGCCGAGGCGAACGGCCTCGCGAAGGAGGCGCACATCCGCGAGAAGATCTCGGAGATGATCATCCACGCGACGATCCTGCGCGCGGGGCTCGAGGCGGCGATCTCGAACTGCCGCATCACGCCGGAGGGCGCCGCCTTCCCGGACGAGCTCTACACGAACGCCGCAAAGTACTACGGCGCTGCGAACTACAACGGGATGGTGCGGCATCTGCACGACATCGCGGGCGGCTCCGTGCTCACCGCGCCGTCCGTCGCGGATCTCGAGAATGCCGAGGTCGGGCCGCTGATCCGCAAGTACATGAGCACGGGCCCGGACGTGGATGGCGGGTACCGCACGCGCCTGTTCCACGCGATCCGCGACCTCACCGCCGACGCGCTGGGCGGCTGGAAGGCGGTGACGAACCTCCAGGCGGGCGGCGGCCTCTACGCGCAGCGCATCGTCACGCGGAAGTTCTACGACCTCGCCGGCGCCAAGAAGAAGGCGCTCGCTCACGCGGGGATCGAGCCGCCGGACGGGGCCTAGCGCCGCGCGAGCAGCTTCGGATCGAGCGCGAGGTGCTCCGACACGTCACCCACCTGGTCCACGTGGATCAGCCGCTCCGCCCAGCGCCACGTCCCGGCGGCGCGCTCGAAGCGATCCTCGTAGCGGCCGCCGACGATCGGCTGGAACGGGAGCTTCTGCGTCGCCTGGAGCACCACGTAGGTCGAGCGCACCGTCGCGGTGCCGGCGGCCTCGTCGATCTCCACGATCGGGTTCGCGTTCAGGTGGCGTGTCCGCAGCGTGCCGTCCTCGTGGACGCGATTCGTGCGCGAGTAGAAGGCGCGCACCTCGTCGCCGGACCAGCCGGCGGTCGCCGGCCCGGCGGAGGAGCGGATCCGGCCGTGCGCGAAGAGCGCGCCGAGCCCCGCGAAGTCCGCCGCGTCGATGCACTCCGCGTAGCGGTACATCAGCGTGGTGATCGCGTGGAAGCTCTCCCAGGTTCCGGTGGGCATCTCGTTACTGGCAGGGCCCCGCGATGGCCTCGATCTGGTCGATGCAGTCGAGGGCGTCGTTGCTGTTGATCTTCGTCATCGAACCGCTCAATGGGCCAGTTACGACGCTGCATTCGATCACGTTCGGACTGTCTGGGGGCGACACCCCGCTGAGCTGGGCGAACCCCCCCGGCACGTTGGGACAGCTCGCGTTGGACGAGCAGGGCACCTGGCAGGTGAACCTGCACCCGATGATGGGGGCACAGCTCGCCACGCAGTCCTGACCCGACGGGCACGAGGAGACCTGGCACGAGCTGCCGCCTGCGCCTACGCAGTACCCCCCGCTGCACGTCGGAGCGCTGAAGAACCCGATGTCGATCACACCGGGGGACGTCTCCTGACAGCTCGCCTGCGCGCCCGCAGCGTCGGCCTGCGTGAGCAGGTCTGCCAGGCAGTCGCAGCGCGGCGTGCACACGAAGGGCCGGTACGTGTCGCCGTCCGCATCGGCCTTCGCGCAGATCGCCGCCTTGGTTCGGGCGATCTCGAGCGCCTGCTTGGCGAGCGACGTGCGCTGCTGCGCCGACGCCGGAAGCGGCGCGAGCAAAGCGAGCGCGAGAACGCCGAGGATCGATCGCTTCATGGGGATCTCCTCTGGGCTGCCCACACGAATAGGCCGAGAGCGGCCAGGGCCGCCACTCCCGGCTCGGGCACGGCCGTCACGATGTCGTCCACGTTGAAGGCGAACGCGCCGCCGCCCCCGAAGGTGTCGAGGCTCGCCGACGCGAAGCTCGATGCCGCGTCGATCACGCCGAGGAGGAAGACGAGCGAGCCGTCGGAGAGCGTCGCCACCAGCGCGTCCACGTCGAGGAGCGCGGTCGCCCCGCCAGCCGCGAGGCCGATGTCGCCGTCGAAGAGCGTCACGCCGGGCACCTCGGCGGTGACGATGAACAGCCCGACCGCGTTCGCGGTCGCGAAGCCGAGCGCGAGGTCGTCACCGTCGAGCAGCAGGTCGAAGTCGCTCGTGCCGAGGAAGTTCGGCGCCGAGGTGGTGGGGAAGGGACCTCCGCCGCCCGCCGCGCTGCCGTCGGTCACGATCAGGTCCACGTCGCCGAAGTCGTACGTGAACGTGATGCCGTCCGCGGCTCCGCCGGACGCGATCACGCTGCCCGAGGCGATCCCGTCGAAATCGGCGGTGACGGCGGCGCCCGGGAGCGCGGCGAAGAACGCGGTCGAGTCGGTGTAGGCGATCGGCGCGGCGACGGCCGCGACCGGAAGGGCGAAGGCGGCGAGCCAGGCGGCGTGCAGGCGGGCGGACGGCACGGGAGCCTCCGAAGGCACCCCTTCCGCAGTGCCGAGAAGGGCAGCAAGCCGCGTGCCCGGGACGCGATCCGAGCGTTTTCGAGGGGTTGAAGCGCGCCGCGCGGCGGGCCGGAGAAACCCCGTTCTCCCGCGAAGCGAAAACTTTTCCTCGTTGACTTAGCGAATCAGCTAAGCATAAGATTTAGCCGGTTCGCTAATCGAGGAGGACCGCCATGGAGACCGTGATCTGCCACTACCGCGTGAAGCCCGGCCGGGAGGACGCCTTCGTCGGGCTGCTCCAGCAGCACTGGCCGACGCTGCGTCGGCTCGGGACCGTGACCGACGAGCCCTCGCGCATCTACCGAGGCCAGGACCGAGCCGGGCGCCCGATGTTCTGGGAGATCTTCCACTGGAAGAGCGCCGCGGCGTTCGAGAAGGCGCATCAGCACCCCGAGGTGCTCGCGATCTGGGAGCCGATGGACGCGCTGTGCGAGCCGCGCGACGGGCAGCCGAACATGGAGTTCCCGCACGTCGAGCCCGTGGCGCTACGCGCGTGAGCCCCGAGCGCGACGCCGTCGCCGAGCTCGACGAGATCGATCGCGTGTTCGCCGCGCTCGCCCACGCCTCGCGCCGCCAGATCCTGGGCGTGCTGAAGGTGCGCGGCGGCCGCGTGAAGGCCGGTGACATCGCGCGGCGCTTCGCTTGCAGCTGGCCGACCACCACGCGACATCTGCGCGTCCTCGAGGAGGCCGGGCTCGTGCGCGTGGAGCAGGAGGGCCGCGAGCGCTGGTACGTCGTCGAGACCCGGAAGCTCCAGCGCGTGGCGGGCGGCTGGCTGCGGACCGTCGTCTGATCCGATCAACGAGCTACGCCGAGGAAGCGGGACGTGCGCTCGAGCTCGAGCTCGAGCGCGCGCCGGAACGCAGGCTCGCGCGGCGCCCGACCGGCGACGTAGCCCAGCTCGGCCTGGAGTCGGCCCTCGCTCACGGCGAGGTTGCCCCAGCCGATCACGCGATCGCGCCAGAGCAGGGGCAGCGCGTAATAGCCGAGGCGGCGCCGCGCCGGCGGAGTGTACGCCTCGAAGCGGTAGGCCCAGCCCCAGAGCAGCTCGAAGCGGCGCCGGTCCCAGACCAGCGGGTCGAAGGGCGCGAGCAGGCGCACCTCGTCCGCCGGCCTCTCGGCATCCTCCGGCGGCGCTTCACCGGCGGGCCAGTACCAGTCGAGTCCATCGATGCGCGCGTGCGCGAGGCGGACCTTCGCGCGCTCGAACGCGCGCCGGAGGTCCTCCTTCCACTGCGGCGCGCCGTACTGCAGTCGGTTCACCAGGTAGCGCAGCGACGCGGCGGGGAGCGGCGCGTAGGCGCGCACCGCCAGGTCGACGAGCGCATCGAGCCGCGCGCGGCGCTCGGCGGCGCTGGCGACGGACGGCGTCGGCTCGCGCAGCGCGTAGACGCGCACGCCGCTCTCGCGTCGTGCGATGCGGAGGGCGCCGCGGTAGTGCAGGGCGTCGAGCAGCTGCGTCGTCGCGGCGGACGATCCGCCGAACCAGTTCGTCACGCGGCCGTGCTCGAAGCGCGCGTCCACCTCGCGCGGGTGCGCCTCACCGCGCTCACGCACGAAGGCGAGCAGGGCGCGCGCACGCCGCGCAAGCTGCGCGCCGAGGGCGCGGGGCGCACGCCGCGGGTGCATCAGCGCCTGGCTCGCGCGCGGCAGGAAGCCGTAGTTGACGAAGAAATCCTCCTCGACGTCGAGCGCGGCGTACTCGCGCTCGAGGTCGCCGGCGCGATAGCCCGCGACGCGGTGGCGGAGCGTCAGGTCCTGGGCGCGCGCCGGGGCGCGAATCGGGTCCGCCTGCACGAAGCCCAGCGAGTCGATCGCGCCGCGCAACGTGGTGGGCGCGAACAGGCTGCGCGCCACGGTGTAGCGCCGCACGTCATCGAGACCGGGCTGGGGCATGGGCGGGGCTGTGTGGTAGCTCGCGCCGCCGGCGGCGCCAGCGCGGGGGGCGCCTCGCCGCCCGGACTGCTGCCAGCGGGGGTGGCGCTACTGGCAGATCAGGTCTCCGCGAGCCCGCGCGCCATCAGAATCTTGCCCGAGCGCACCAGCTCGCTGAGGCCGTAGGGGCGGAGCAGGGCGATGAACGCGTCGAGCTTCTCGCTGTCGCCGTAGACGCGCAGCATCAGCGAGTCCGTGCCGTAGTCCACCACCTTGGCGCCGTAGTGCTCCGCGATCTGGAGGATCTCGGTGCGTCGGTCGAGCTGCGACTCGAGCTTCACCAGCGCGATCTCGGTCTCGTAGGAGTCGTCGCCGGTGTGGTCGATGGCATGCACCACGTCGATCAGCTTCGCGAGCTGCTTGATGATCTGCTCCAGCGTCTCGGGGTCGCCGGAGCAGGTGATGGTCATGCGCGAGAAGTCGCCGCGCACGGTCGGGCTCACCACCAGGCTCTCGATGTTGTAGCCGCGCCGGGCGAACACGAGCGCCACGCGCACGAGCACGCCAGGCTTGTTGTTCACGTAGAGCGAGAGCGTGTGGACGTCGCCGCGCTGCGCGCTCTGGGCCGGAATGCCGATCGTGCTGGGGGCGGGCGCGGAACGGGATGCGGGATCGGTGCTCACAGGATGGCCCTCCGCGGAGTCCAGCTGTCGTGACTTCGCTCGCCTTCGGCTCGCTGCGCGCGTCGCTTCGCGACGCTTGCATCAGGTGCTGCCACTGGGCTTCTCCAGGCGGTGCTTCGGGGGCTCGATGATCATGTTCGCGATCGCCGCGCCGGCCGGGATCATCGGGAAGACGTTGTCCTCCTTCATCACCTCGGCCACCACGAGCACGGGCCCGCCCTTGTGCGCGCGGGCCTCGCGCAGCTTGCGGTCGATGTCGCCGGGCCGGCGGATGCGCAGGCCCTTGATGCCGTAGGCCTCGGCGAGCTTCACGAAGTCGGGATTGCCTTCGAGGTCGACGCCCGACAGGCGATTCTCCCAGAACATCTCCTGCCACTGCCGCACCATGCCCAGGTAGTTGTTGTTGATCACGAGGATCTTCACGGGCACGTGGTGCACGGCGGCGGTGGCGAGCTCGCAGAGCGTCATCTGGAAGCCGCCGTCGCCGACCACGGCCCAGACCTCCTCCTCGGGCCGCGCGAACCACGCGCCGATGGCGGCCGGGAAGCCGAAGCCCATCGTGCCTGCGCCGCCGGTGGTGATCCAGCGCCGGCCCTCGCGCGTGCGGCAGAACTGTGCGGCCCACATCTGGTGCTGGCCCACGTCGGCCGTGACGATGGTGCGGCCCTCGCTCAGCGCGTCGAGCCGGTCGAGCACGTGCTGCGCGCGCAGGCCGCCCTTCTTCGCGTACTTGAGCGGGTAGCGTCGGCGCCAGTCCTTGCACTGCGCGAGCCACTCCGCGGTGTCGAGCGGGCCGACCAGGGGAAGCAGCTGCTCGAGCACCTGCCGTGCGTCGCCGAGCACGCAGAGGTCGGGTCGCAGCACCTTGTCGAACTCGGCCGGGTCCACGTCGATGTGGATCTTCGTGGCCTCGACGCAGAACTCTTCCACCTTGCCGGTGATGCGGTCGTCCCAGCGCGCGCCGATCGCCACGATCAAGTCGCAGTGCGTGACCGCCTTGTTGGCGTAGGCGGTGCCGTGCATGCCGAGCATGCCGAGGTGCAGCGGGTGCGTCTCGTCGGCGGCGCCCTTGCCGAGCAACGTGTTCACGATGGGCGCGCGCAGCTTCTCGGCCAGCGCGATCACGGCCTTGCCCGCGCCCGAGATCACGGCGCCTTGCCCCACGTACAGCACGGGGCGGCGCGCGCGCGCCATCAGCTCGGCGGCCCGCTCCACCTCGGCCTGCACGGCCGCGCCGGGCACCTGGTAGCCGGGCAGGTCCACGTGATCCACGAAGCCCGCGTCGCACGGCCCCTGGCTCACGTCCTTCGGCACGTCGATCAGCACGGGCCCCGGCCGGCCGGTCGTCGCGATGTGGAAGGCCTCGCGCACGACGCGCGGAATGTCGGCGGCGTCGCGCACGAGGTAGCTGTGTTTCACCACCGGGTAGGTGATGCCGGTGACGTCCGCCTCCTGGAAGGCATCCTTGCCGAGGTTCACGCGGTTGGTCTGGCCGGTGATCACGATCAGCGGCGAGGAATCCATCTGCGCGGTGAGCAGCCCGGTCACGGTGTTCGTGGCGCCGGGGCCCGAGGTCACCAGCACCACGCCCGGCCGGCCCGAGGCGCGCGCGAAGCCGTCGGCCATGTGCGTGGCACCCTGCTCGTGGCGCACCAGGATCAGCTCGATCGGCGAGTCGACGAGCGCATCGAAGATCGGAATCGCGGCGCCACCGGAAAGGCCGAAGATGTACTTCACGCCCTCGCGCTCGAGGCAGCGGATCAGCACCTCGGCGCCCGTCGCTTTTCGGGTGGCGGCGGTCATGGAACTCCTCTGTCCTGCCCCCAAGATGGCGGCCTCGGAAGGCGCCTATAGTATGAAACGCGATCTCGGATGACAATTCGGCACCCCGCCAGCAGGCCCTGTGAGAAAACAGGCCGATCGGGGACAGAAACTGTATGCCCCGAGGGGAGTCTCTCTGGATCTCACCAGCCAGCTCCGCGACATCGCGGCCCGCCTGATCGCCACCGACACCGTCAGCTCCCGGGGCAACGCCGAGCTGATGGGGGAGCTCGGCGACCGGCTCGAGACAGCCGGCTTCCGCGCGCGGCTGCAGCGCTGGGGGGAGGGGCCGCACGCGAAAGCGAACCTGGTGGCGGTGGCGGGGCCCGCGGAGCCGGGCGGTCTGGTCGTGTCGGGGCATCTCGACGTGGTGCCCTTCGCGGACCAGCCGGGCTGGACCCGCGACCCGCTGCGCCTCGCGTTCGACGGGGACCGCGTGTACGGGCGCGGCAGCTCCGACATGAAGGTCTTCCTCGCGCAGTGCGTGGCGGCCGCCTTCGCGCTCGACCTCGCTGCGCTGCGGCGCCCCGTCGTGTTCGTGTTCACGGCGGACGAGGAGATCGGCTGCCTGGGCTCCGCCCGGCTCCTGCCGGAGCTGGATGCGCTGCTCGGCGGCGTGCCTCGGCCGGCGCTGGCCTGGATCGGCGAGCCGACGTCCTGGCGCGTGCTGCACGCGCACAAGGGCATCGCCGCCTTCAGCGTGAGCGTGCGGGGGCGAGGCGGCCACAGCAGCGTGCCGACGGCGGGGGTCAACGCGATCGCCGTGGCGGCGCAGGCGCTCGCGCGCGTGGGCGAGCTCCAGGCCGAGCTGCGCCGGGCGCCGCGCGCCGAGTTCGCCGCGCTCTTCTCCGACGCGCCGTACACGACGCTCAACTTCGGGACGGTGCAGGGCGGCACGGCGCCGAACGTGATCGCGGAGCAGTGCGCGTTCACGGTGAGCTACCGGCCGCTGCCGGACGAGGACCCGCTCTTCGTGCAGCGCGAGGTGAAGCGGCGCCTCGGTGCGCGCGCCTTCACCGACTGGGGCTCCGACGTCGAGGCCGAGGTGAGCGTGTCCGACGCGCTGGTGGCGCCCGGGCTGCTCTCGCCCACCGGCACGACGCTCGAACACGCCCTGCGCGAGCAGCTCGCCGCGGGCGCGCCGGGCGGCGCCCCGTTCTGCACCGACGGCGGGCGCTTCGCGACGGCCGGCATCGCCTCGCTGATCTGCGGGCCGGGCGACCTCGAGCAGGCGCACCAGCCCGACGAGAGCGTGTCGCGCGCCGCGTTCGAGAGCGGCGCCGAGCACATCCAGCGCGTGATCGAGCGGATGTGCGTTTCGGCTAGCTGAAGAAGCGCCGGGCGATAGCGGCCGGATCGCCGCGCAGGTCTTCGGGCGCGCGGCCCGCGAGCCACTCGTCGGGCAGCAGGCTCCGGTACGGCTCGCGCAGGAAGCGCCGGTCGTAGAGCGCGATCACGCCGCGGTCGGCGCCCGTCCGCAGCAGGCGGCCGGCGGACTGGATCACGCGCACCATGCCCGGCATCGCGTAGGCCAGCTCGAAGCCGCGGTCGAACTGCTCGTCGAAGTGCTCCGCCAGCAGCGCGCGGCGCGTGCTCGGAGCGGGCAGGCAGGGGCCCACCACGGCCACCGCGCCGAGGCGCGCGCCGGCGTAGTCCACGCCCTCGGCGAGCCCGCCGCCGGCTACGGCGAGCACGAGCAGGCCGACCTCCCTGCGCAGCTCGTCCACGATCCGGGCGCGCTCGGGCTCGCCGTCGCCGCGCGCTTGCGAGCGCAGCCGGCGCTCGTTCGGGGGCAGCGCGTCGCGCACGAGCTCGAGGAAGCCGTGGCTCGGGAACAGCGCCAGGCAGTTGCCCGGAACGGCGGCGGCGAGCGCCGCGAGCCGCCGCGCGATGCGCGGCGCCTCTCTCGTGCGCGCGCGTTCGTGTGTCGCGACGCCGGCGTCGATCACCACGGCGCGCTGCGCGCTGCGGTCCTCGGGCGCGATGCGGGCGTGCGAGAAGCGTTCGCGCGCGAGGCCGAGGCTGGCGGCGTGCAGCTCCGGGGGCGAGAGGGTCGCCGAGCAGCCGACGAGCGCGTGGCAGTCGCGGAACAGGCGGCCCAGCGAAGGGGCGGGATCCCGGCAGTAGCGCTCGAGCGCGGGCTCGCCGTCCACGCAGCCGGCCAGCGCGACGAAGCCGCGCTCGGCGCGCTGCGCGACGCCGACGAAGCGCTCGAGCTCGAAGGCGAGCGCGAAGAGCGGGGCCAGCGGGCCCGCCGGAGCGCCCGCGAGCGTGCGCGCCGCGCGCAGCGCGAGCGAGCCGAGCTCGGCCGACAGCTCGAGCAGCGCGGCCTCGGGGGGCTCGTGCGGGACCCAGTCGCCGCCGGGGCGCGCGCCGGCGTCGGCGCACGTCTCGGCGAGGCGGGCGCGGAGCGTCTCGCCGAGCTCGCGCAGCTCGCGCTGCAGCGGGCCGCTGCCGAGCGCGCCCGCCTCGATGGCCGCGCGCAGCCCCGCGCCGCCCAGGCCGACGGAGAGCGCATCGCGCGCTCGCTCCGCGAGCTGGTGCGCCTCGTCGATCACGAAGATCGTGTCGCGCAGGCGCCGCGGATCGCGCAGCTCGGGCAGCGCGACCACCGGATCGATCGCGTAGTTGAGGTCGCAGACGGTCACGGCGGCGTCGCGCGCCGCGTCGAGCTGGAGCTCGTAGGGGCAGGCGTCCGCAGCGGACCCGAGGGCGAAGATCGCGTCGGGCAACGCCAGCCCGTCCACGTCGAAGCAGCGCGCGACGAGGCCGTGCGCCTCGCGCTTCTCCGCGTAGCCGCGTGCGCTCGCGCAGACGGATTCGTGGCAGAGCAGGTCGCCGCGCGTGCACATCCGCGTCTTCGCGCGCAGGCGCGCCGCGAGCCGCAGCGGCGCGGGCGCGAGACGTCGCAGCGTTTCCACGATCCCCCGTTGCGGGAGCGCGCTCGCGGTGAGGACGACGAGGCGCCGGCCGGTCGCGAGGGCGAAGCGCAGCGCCGGCGTGAGCACCGCGGCGGTCTTCCCGCTGCCGGTCGCCGCCTCGAGCAGCAGCAGCTCGCGCTCGGCGAGCGCCTGCTCGACCCTCGCGAGGATCTCGGCCTGGCCGGGCCGCAGCGCGGGGAAGGGGAAGGCGATGGCCGCCGCTGCCTCGCTCGCCGCGGCGCGCGAGGTGGCCTCGCGCTCGAGGGCCGCGAGCAGCGCATCGAGCGCAGCGTGGAGCGCGCGCTCCGTGGCCTCGCGCGTCAGGGTGACGGGCTCGCGCCGCGGCTCCGCGCCGCCGAGGAAGACCAGCTCCGCCGCCACGGGCCCGCCGCGCGCCCGCTCCAGCATGCGCGCGTAGAGCGCCGCCTGGAGTCGTCCGCTCGCCGCCGCGGCGGCCTCGGGCGTCGCAGCCGACTTCAGCTCCTCGACGCACCAGCCGCGGTCCTGCGCGCGCACGCCGTCGGCGCGGCCGCGGAGCGTCACCTGCCAGTCGCGGTGCGAGAGCGTCTCGCGGAGCGCGACCTCCGCTTCGAAGCTGGCGTCCGCAAGCGAAGCCTCCCGCTGGTACTCCGCGTGCAGGGCCTGACCCAGCCACGCGCCGTGTGCGCCGCCGCGGCCGCCGAAGCCCGGGCGGCGCTGCGTTCCGAGCAGCAGCTCGGTGACTCCGATCTGGAGCGTGCGCTGAGCCGGATCCGCGCGCGTGGCCGACCGCCGAAGACGAAAGTAAGACGAAAGTAGGGGGCCAAAGAAAAGCCGGCGCGGGCCGGCTTGTTCAGCGAATGACGATGACCAGAATTTAGCAAACGAGAACGCGGAGACAAGGGGTCGCGCGAAGAAAGTTCAGAAGTGCGATCTCGGCTCGAAAAAGCCGCGGCGACCGCCAGGAAACCGCACCGAACGCGCCCGAAAACCGGCCCACAGCAACGCGGGAAACGCACCCCGCCGCACGTGCGCAGAGAGGGCCGGGGTCAGACCCGGAAGCGCCGCCAGACCGCGCGTCGCCGCCGCGCCAGGGCGGCGTCGCGCTCGGCGCGCCCGATGCGCGGCGTCTCGGCGGGCAGCTCGTCGCGCAGCGCGGCCAGCTTCACGGTCCGCGAGCGCAGGGCGGGCGCCGCCTCGGCCATCACGAAGCGAGCGATCAGGGTGCCGCGCTCGTGCCCGGCGGTGTCGAGCCAGTTCGGCACGCCCGGGTCTTCGTGCGCGATCACGCCCCGGAAGGCGCCGTCGGCGTCGAGCTGCGCCTGCGCGTGGTTGAGCGACGACTGTCGCGCCGTGAAGTCGATCGCCTCCCACCACCAGTTCGCGAGCGACACGCTCCAGTGCCGGCAGCGCGGCGGGCGGCACTCGAGGATCACGGCCTCGCCCGGGCCGCAGGTGAAGTTGCCCATGCCGTAGGCCTGGCCGCGGAGGCCGGCGTGGGCGTTGCTCTGGTCGAGCGGCGGGATGATCAGCGAGTTCGGCTTCTGCGCGAGCATCACCTTGCTCATGTCGCGCCACAGCGCGCCGCCGCGCTCGAGCCAGCTCTGGAGCAGCTCGATGCGCTCCGTGATGGCGTCGGCGTCGAGGCGCGGCCGCAGCACCGCGCCGCCCTCGCGCTCGACGATCAGCTCGGCCGGGCGCTCGCGCTCCCAGTCCGCGAACACCTGGCGCACCTGGATGAAGCGCGCCTCGGGCGCGAGCGGGAGCCAGTTGCCGGGCTTGCGCTCGCCGCCGAGCCGCAGCACGCAGGAGCCGTCGGGCTCCCGCACGAGCTCGTCGCCCGTGATCGAGGAGATCGTCTTCAGCGCACCCACCGCGCCGAGCGCGAAGTGCCCCGCGTTCACCTGGATGTCCAGCAGATTCGCGCTGCCGGGGTCGCCGGAAATGCGGTACTCGGCGTCGCCGCGGATCGTCGCCCACAGATAGAGATGGTCGGGCGAGTCGAGCCCCCAGCGCCGATTGAGATCCATCATGCGCGTGAACTCGGGGTGATCGGGGTCGGCGTGCTCGACGCAGGTGGCGATGCCGGAGGCGAAGAAGCGCAGCAGGTAGCGGAGGTACTCCGCACGGTCCGCCGGCGTGTCGGGGAAGCCGGGATCGCGCAGCTGCGTGCGCGCGTCCTCGAGCGTCGCGCACAGCTCGCGCCACAGGCTGCCGTCCGCGACGCGGGTCTCGGGATCGGCGCTCGGCTCGCCCATGTTCACCTCGAGACGGTAGAGTGGACCGCCCGAGGATAGGGAGGATCGCGTGAATCGCTTCATCGTCGGCACCGGCCGCTGCGGCTCGACGCTGCTCTCGACGATGATCGCGGAGAACCCGGCGGTGCTCAGCCTGTTCGAGTTCTTCAACGGCCTCGACGGCACGCGTCGCTTCCAGCCCGCGCCGATGTCGGGCAGCGCATACCGCGACCTGATCTGCGAAGTGCACCCGTTCCTCCACATGGTGCTCGAGCGCGGCTACGACGTGCCCGAGGTGACGTATCCGTTCGGCGCGCGCGGCGCGCCGTTCGGCGCGCGCGGCGCGCGCTTCGATCGGAAGACCGGCGTGCCGTGGGTGCTCGGTGTCACGCTGCCGCGCCTCTCCGACGCGCCCGACGCGCTGTACGATGCGCTGCGCGCCTTCCTCGAGCGCGCGCCCGCGCGCCCGCCCGCCGCGCATGCGAGCGCGCTGTTCGCATGGCTGATGGAGCGCTGCGGGCGCAGCGTCTGGGTCGAGCGCTCGGGCGCCGCGCTCGACTACCTCGGCGAGCTCGACGCGCGCTTCGAGGACGCGCGCTTCCTCCACATCCACCGCACGGGAGAAGAGGCGGCGCTCTCGATGCGGGAGCATCACGCGTTCCGGCTCGCGATCATGCTCACCTTCCAGCTCCCGCCGGGCACCGGCCGGTCGACCGAGCAGCTGCGCCGCGCTGCGCCCGACGACGACCGCATCGGGCAGATGCTGGCGTCGCGACCCTCGGCCGAGTACTTCGGCCGCTTCTGGACCGAGCAGGTACGCCGTGGCATGGCGGCCGTGCCGAAGCTCGACCCGCGCCGCTACCACGAGGTCCGCTTCGAGGATCTCGTGGCGAGGCCGCGCGAGCGGATCGCCGAAGTGGCCGAGTTCCTCGAGCTGCCCGATGCGCAGGGCGCGTGGCTCGAGCGCGCCGCAGGGCTCGTGCGCGGCGCGCCGAAGAGCCGCGCGGACGAGCTGCCGCCCGACGAGGCCGAGCGCCTGCGCGAGGCCTGCCGGCCGGGCAACGCGCTCCTCGGTCGCGCATGATTGGGGCGCAGCGCTTCGAGCACCTGCTCGCGCCCGGCCGCCTCGGCCCGCTCTCGCTGCGGAACCGCATCCTGATGACGCCGATGGGCACGAACCAGGAGCGCCCCGACGGCCGGCTCGGCGACGGCATCCTCGACTACTACGAGGCGCGCGCGAAGGGCGGCGTGGCGCTCGTGATCGCGGGCGTCGCCGCGGTC
>Ga0187892_10000726_pt1 | contig 83073 bp, 58 predicted proteins | sample MA1701073metaG_FD_139345 | JGI IMG/M metagenome (GOLD analysis project Ga0187892, IMG submission 139345) | Bio-ooze microbial communities from a basaltic lava cave in the Kipuka Kanohina Cave System on the Island of Hawaii, USA - MA170107-3 metaG ... | reverse complement strand
GATCATCGTTTCGGCCACTCCGGACCGACCAGACAGAAAAATGTGAGAGAGAAAAATGGCATCTCTTATTTTTCTCTCTTACATTTTTCTGTCTGGTGGCCGAAACGATGATCGAAGCCATCACGGGCATTGCGCACATCGCGTTTCAGGTCAGCGATCTGGCCAAAGCGCGCGCGTTTTACGGCGAACAGCTCGGTTACGACGAGGCGTTTCAGATTCGCAATCAGGACAACAGCCTGGCGCTGACCTATTTCAAGGTGAACGAGCGGCAGTACATCGAAATCTTTCCGGGCTTGCCGCCGGACAGGGACGACCGCTTGATGCACATCGCGTTTGAAACGACAGACCTCGAAGCCTTGCGCGTTTACCTGCTGTCGAAAGGCGTGAAGGCGCCGGAGAAGGTGAACCAGGGGCGTGATGGCAATGTGAACTTCACGGTGACGGATCCCGACGGGCATCGCGTGGAATTCGTTGAATACCGAGATGGCTCGCTGCACCGCAGAGCCAAAGGTCGCTACGTTTCGTCGCGCAGAATCTCTGACCGAATTCTTCACGTCGGCGTCACAGTGGCTGATCAGGCGGCGGCGGACAAATTTTACAAAGACATCCTGGGCTTTTCGGAAATCTGGCGCGGCGGGCGTGACGAGGCGACGCTCAACTGGATCAACATGAAAGTCCCCGACGGAACCGATTACCTCGAATACATGCTCGTCACGGCGCCGCCTACGCGACAACAACTGGGCACGTTGCATCACGTGGCGCTGCTCGTGCCGGACATTCAAAAAGCTCTGGAAACGGCGCGCGAACGATCCGCTGATCCGGCCAGCGTTCGCTCTCCGCAGGTCGGGCGCAACCGCCGCTGGCAGTTGAATCTGTTTGACCCCGACGGCAGCCGCGCGGAATTGATGGAGCCGTTCACGATCAGGTAGAGACCAGCTATGCAGAAGACCTTTCTTCACGTCGCCATCGTTTGCGTTGCGCTGATCGCTTTGGCTGTAACCGGCGCGAGGCAAAATCAACCAGCCGCTCAACGCCTGCCCAACTTCGTCATCATCTTCGCCGACGATCTCGGTTACGCCGACATCGGCAGCTTCGGCGCCGTTGGCTACAAAACACCAAACCTTGATCGAATGGCGAAAGAGGGCGCGCGGTTGACAGACTTTTACGTGGCGCAGGCGGTCTGTTCGGCGTCGCGCACGGCTTTGTTGACGGGCTGTTACCCGAACCGCGTGGGCATCCAGGGCGCGTTGAATCACACCGCGCAGCACGGCATCAACGACAATGAGATGACCATCGCTGAAGTTCTCAAACCAAAAGGCTACGCGACGGCGATCTTCGGCAAATGGCATCTGGGCCATCACCCACAATTTCTGCCCACGCGGCACGGCTTCGACGAATACTTCGGTCTGCCTTACTCGAATGACATGTGGCCGAACCACCCACAGGCGGCGAAAGGCTTTTACCCAGATTTGCCGTTGATCGAGAACGAGAAGGTCGTTCAGTTGATGCCCGATCAATCGCAGTTGACCACGTGGTACACCGAACGCGCGGTCAAATTCATCGAGAAGAACAAAGACAAACCATTCTTCCTCTACCTGCCACACACGATGCCCCACGTGCCGCTCTTCGTTTCGGACAAATTCAAAGGCAAAACGAAGCAGGGGTTGTACGGCGACGTGATCGAAGAAATTGACTGGTCTGTCGGGCAAGTGCTCGACACGTTGAAGCGGTTGAAGCTGGACAACGACACGCTGGTCATCTTCACGTCGGACAACGGGCCGTGGCTGAGTTATGGCGATCACGCCGGCTCGGCCAAGCCTTTGCGCGAAGGCAAAGGAACCGCGTTCGACGGCGGCGTGCGCGAGCCGTTCGTCGCGCGTTGGCCGGGCAAGATTCCAGCGGGAGTCGTCAATCGCCAGCCCGCGATGACGATTGATTTGCTACCGACGATTGCGAAGCTGGCAGGCGCAGCAATGCCGAAAGAAAGAATTGACGGTCTGGACATCTGGCCGTTACTGACAACGCGCAACACACAAAGCCCGCACGACGCTTTGTATTTTTACTGGGGCAGGGAACTGCACGCGGTTCGATCCGGGAGATGGAAGTTGCACCTGCCGCACCCCTTTCAGCATCTTGAACAGGCTGGTGGTGGCGGCAAGCCCGGGCGTTACGTCAGACAGGAGATCGGCCTTTCACTTTTCGATCTGGAAAAAGACGTCGGCGAAACGACGAATGTCGCGGATCAAAACCCGGACGTCGTGAAGAAGCTGATGATCTTCGTCGAACGCGCGCGCGAAGATTTGGGTGACGCGCTGACGAAACGCGAGGGGAAGAACGTGCGCGAACCGGGGCGGTTGGCAGCGTCGCGTAATTGAGGCTGACGTGGTTTACCCGCGCCGCACACAATTTTTCGGTCACGTGAGAGGCGCCAGTTTATGTCTGTTTCAGATGCTCAATCAACGCAATCAGTTTTGCTGGCGGTGGCCGACTATCTGGGCAAGCCGCAGCGGTTTCTGACCGTCGCCGAAGCGCGCGCCGAATTGAAGCGGACGCTGGAGTTGGCCAGTCAGGGCAGCGTAGTCCTGACCACTTATGGCATCCCCTCCGCCGCCATCGTATCGTTCGAGACGCTGGAAGTGATGCGTAACGCGCTGATGCAGATGCTGGTCAGAGAGATGGAGCAGAGTTTTCAGTCAACCACGGCGCAGGTTGCGAGCGAGCCGAGCGGCAAGCCGACTAGCGAAACGGAACTTGAATCGCTCGTCCGCGAAAGCGTGCGGAAATCGCGGCGCAAAACCATCGGACCGGGCAAACCAATTTGAGGGTGTCTTGAAGTCTCATTCCGGCAAGTAATCGAAAATAGAGTGATCCCAACAAGGAGATTCATGAGTCAACAAGTCATAGCCGAACAGAGCGGCGCTGAAAAACTGACTGCCCCGAAGGCGCAGGTCGCCGCGACGGCCTTCCTAAGCCTCTTCTCGCTCGTCGGATTGTCATTTTACGGCTTGCCGTTCTTTTATGATTTTATGGTGAGGGATTTGGCGTTCTTCGAAGGTTCGCGCGGGATGGTCACTTCGGGCAACGCCTTCGGCAAGATCCTTGTCGGGCCGCTGTTCGGTTTCCTGGCCGGCTGGATCATTGATCGCTTCGGGCCGCGACGGTTGATGCTCACCGGAATTCTGATGGGCGGTTTTGCGGTCATCGGATTGAGCCAGATGACCGCGCTGTGGATGTTCTATTTCTTCTACCTGTTCAACGCGCTCGGTTACGTGTGCGGCGGGCCGTTGCCCAACCAGGTGCTGCTCTCGCGCTGGTTCGACAAATCGCGCGGCAAGGCGATGGGGTTCGCTTACATCGGCATCGGAGTCGGTGGGATGATTGTTCCGCAACTCGCGCGATGGCTTGAAGGCAGGCTCGGATGGCACACGGCGTTGATGACGCTGGGCGTGTTGATGATGCTCATCGCGCTCCCGATGGTCTGGTTCGTCAAGGAAGCGCCGGAAGGTTATGCGGAGCGCAAAGCCGAACCGCCAATGCCGATCTCGCACATCCTGAAACAACCGGCATTTTATTTACTAGCCATCGGCAGCATGTGCTCGATTGGCGCAGTCGGCGGAACCAATCAACATCTCAAGCTTTTTATGGGCCTCGACCTGAAATACTCTCAGGCGACGGCGGCCAATGTCATCTCGCTGGTGCTGGCTTCGAGCATCATTGGCCGTTTGTTGATGGGCTGGCTGGCGGACCGTTTTCCGAAGAAGTACGTGATGCTGCTGATCTACACGCTGGTGTCGCTGGCGATTCCGTTGCTCTATTTCGTTTCGGCGCCGGGCGTGATCTACATCTTCGCGATTGTGTTCGGCATTGCGTTCGGCGGCGATTACATGATCATTCCGTTGATGGCCGCTGAGTTGTTCGGCTTGAAGGTGATGGGCCGGGTGATGGGGATTATTCTGACCGCTGATGGTTTGGCCGAAGCGCTCGCGCCGATGTTGGTCGGTTATCTCTACGATCAAAGCAAGAATTACGTGAATGGCTTTGCCGCGTTGATCATATTAGCGGTGATCGGCGCCATTGCGATTGCCATGCTGCCTCGTAAAATCTCCTCGCAACCGGAGTCGAAGTGAGTGATGCGTTGAACCAGACAAGCTTTCGGGAAATGCTGCCCGCCGACATCGCGGTGGGGCTTGAGTTGTGTCGCGCCAGCCGGTGGAACCAACTGAGCCGCGACTGGGAATGTTTTTTGAAGCTCAGCCCAACCGGATGCCGCGTCGCAGTCAAAGACGACCGGGTGATCGGGACTGTGGCGACCGTGCGTTATCAGGATTGTTTCAGTTGGGTCGGGATGGTCTTGGTTGATCCTGCCGAGCGCAGGCAGGGCATCGGCACGCGGCTGTTGCGCGAAGCTTTCGACATCTTGAGCGACCAGGCGACGATCCGGTTGGACGCCACGCCTGCTGGACGCGAGGTCTATCTGAAGCTGGATTTTGTTGACGAGTATCGCTTGAGCCGGATGGAGACCGTGGTCTCTGATCGCATCGCGCGCGATGAAAACGACGCGGCGCGGCCAATGACCGAACCCGACCTGCCAGTCGTGTTCGAGATGGATCATCAAGTCTTCGGAGCCGACCGTCGCGTGATGTTGGAGTGGATGCTGGCGGGCGCGCCGGAATACGCTTGGGTGATTGAACGCGATGGAAAGGTCGTGGGCTACACGTTCGGTCGTCACGGATTCAACTTCGAGCATTTGGGGCCGGTCGTCGCTGAAGATCGAGATGTCGCCCAGGGATTGGTCTCAGCTTGTTTGAGCGGGCAATCGGGGCGACCGTTCATTCTCGACGCTTCGTGGAGCGACCCGGAGTGGACACGGTGGCTGGAATCAATCGGATTCAAAGAACAGCGGCCCTTCATCCGCATGTTCCGTGGAGAAAACCGCTATCCGGGGTTGCCGGAAAAACAGTTTGCGATACTGGGGCCGGAATTCGGATAAACCATGCAAACCACAGAAAGCAGAAAAATGGCGGGCAGAAAAATGATGGTCGAAGCGCGCGCAGTCTTCATTTTTCTGCCCGCCATTTTTCTGCTGTCGCTGATCCCGCTGAATTTTTCAGGCGCCGGCGCACAGCCGCAGACCGCGGAACAATCGCGCCAACACTTGCTGCGCGAGATCAACAAGGTCGCGCAGCCGTCGAGCGATAAGCCGACAGCGATTGTCGGCGCAAAGCTGATTGACGGGCGCGGCGGCGCGCCAATCGAGGATGCGGTCGTCGTCGTGGGCGGCGAACGGATCGTGGTTGCGGGCAAGCGGGCTTCGGTAAATCTGCCGAACGACGCTGAAGTGATTGACGCGCGCGGACAGACGCTGCTGCCCGGCTTCATTGATTCGCACTTTCACATTGACGGCGACGGCAATTTACCTGCGTTGTTCCTGACTCACGGCGTTACATCCGTGCGCGATCCTGGCCAATGGATCGAAGCTTACGACGCTGTGCAAAAATTGAATGCGCCGATCCCACGACTGTTTCTCGCCGGCCCGCATCTCGACACGCCGCCGCCCGCTTATCCTGACGATTCATTCATCGTGCGCGACGCCGACGAGACGCGGTTGGCCGTCAACCGCTTCATTGACCAGGGCGCGTCGGTGATCAAGGTCTATTTCCGTTTGCCGTTGGGCTTGATCAAAGTCGCGACCGAGACGGCGCACGCGCGCGGCGTTCCGGTCACTGCGCACCTGGAGATCGTTGACGCGACCGACGCAATTCGCGCTGGCATTGACGGCATTGAGCACGTCACGTCGTTCGGCACGGCTTTGACGCCGCTGCGCGAAGCCGAGAAGTACCGGCAGGCGGTTCTCGCCGACAACAACGCCAGGCGCGATGGGCGGTACAAAATGTGGAGCGAGATCGACCTGGATTCGCCGCGCACGCGACAGGCGCTGGATTTGATTGTCGAGCGCGGAACATTTATTTCAGCCACGCTGGCCGTGTTTGAGCGGCGCAAAGGTGATCGCAACACGACCGATACACACGCGCAGGGATTTAACAACATGCTCAAGTTCATCGGAATGGCGAGGAAAGCTGGCGCGCGCGTGGTTGTCGGTTCGCATTCGAGCGTGCCGCACGCCGAGCGTGGCTGGGCTTACCACCGCGAGATGGAGTTACTGGTCGAAAGCGGATTGACGCCGATGGAAACGATTGTCGCGGCGACGATGGAGAACGCGCGCTTCTTTCGCATTGATGATCGTTTGGGAAGCGTCGAAGCAGGCAAGCTGGCTGATCTGGTTTTGGTCGAAGGCGATCCGCTGAAAGAGATTGGCGCGTTGCGGCGAATCAGGCGTGTGATGCTTAATGGAAAATGGCTTGCCGGTTGATCGTGGAATCAACGGCGAGGTTGTAATCGAGCGCATTGACAATTGCTCATTGAACTGCCCATTGACGAGCAGGGAAGAAACGCCTGATTGATCGAGACAGACCTTCCCTGCGAAACAATGGTCAATGCGCAATGGTCAATTTGCAATCCGGCTTAATCAAACCGCAGATTGATTTTGATTGTTTGAACGACAATGATCGAGACCGAAGAACAACTTGAAGAGAGACTTTCTACGCCGAACGGCAGGGACGTCGAGTTGATGCGCCGCCTGTCGGGCGATGTGATCGTTTTGGGCGCGGGCGGAAAGATGGGGCCGTCGCTGGCGAGGCTGGCCAGACGCGCTTCTGACGCGGCTGGAACAACTCGTCGCGTGATCGCCGTCTCGCGCTTTTCATCACCGGAAGCGCGAGATGAAATGGAGAACGCTGGCGTCGAGACCATTTCCAGCGACCTGCTCGACCGCGATGACGTGACGAAGCTGCCTGATTGCGAGAACGTGTTGTTCCTCGCGGGCAGGAAGTTTGGATCGTCGGGTCGTTCCGACCTGACCTGGGCGATGAACACGATTGTTCCGGCGAACGCTGCTTACCGCTATCGCCACTCGCGCATCGTCGCGTTCTCGACGGGCAACGTCTATCCGTTCGTCAGTGCGGCTTCCGGCGGTTCGATCGAGACCGATGAGTTGCAGCCGCGCGGCGAATACGCCCAATCGTGCCTGGGACGCGAGCGAGTCTTCGAATTCTTCTCGAACGAATACGGAACGAAGTGTCTGATCTTCAGGTTGAATTACGCGGTTGATTTGCGCTACGGCGTGCTGGTGGACATCGCGCGCAAAGTTTACGATGAGCAACCAGTTGATCTGGCTATCGCGCATTTCAACACAATCTGGCAGGGCGACGCGAATTCGTATGCGCTGCGTTGTTTGGAATTGTGCGAATCGCCGCCACGGATTTTGAATGTGACGGGAGCGGAGATTGTTTCTGTGCGAGATGCGGCTGAGTTTTACGCTCACAGATTTCAACGTGAAGTTGTTTTTCGCGGTGAGGAATCGGGCGAGGCGCTGCTCAGCAACGCTTCGCTCTGCCGCCAACTGCTCGGCGAGCCTGAGGTCAAATTGGAAGAATTGATGGAACGGGTTGCGCGCTGGGTTGAGGTTGGTGGCAGAAGCCTGAACAAGCCGACTAAATTTGAAGTGAGCGATGGAAAATTCTGATGCGATTGATTAACCGAAAAATCGGCGAGAAATTGCGCGACGGCGTGGTGATCCCGGCGCACCCGCTGGCGCTGACCGCCGAGCGCAAGCTGGATGAACGCCGGCAGCGCGCGTTGACGCGATATTATTGCGATGCTGGCGCAGGCGGCATCGCGGTTGGCGTTCACACCACGCAGTTCGCCATCCGCGATCCACAGGTCGGTCTGTTCGAACCGGTGCTGAAGCTGGCGCTGGAGACGGCGCGCGAATGGGAGCAAAGAAACAACCAGCCGATCATCAAAGTCGCGGGGGTTTGCGGCCCGACTCATCAGGCGGTTCGTGAAGCGGCTTTTGCCAAAGAGGCTGGATACGATCTGGGCCTGCTGAGCCTGGCCGCATTGCGCGAAGCTTCGACGAAGGAGTTGATCGAACACTGCCGCCGCGTGGCCGAAGCGATCCCGCTCTTCGGATTTTATCTGCAACCGGCGGTCGGCGGGCGGTTGCTCGACTACCGCTTCTGGCGCGAATTTTTCGAGATCGAAAACGTCGCGGCGGTGAAGATCGCTCCGTTCAACCGCTATCAAACGCTGGATGTCGTGCGGGCGTTGGCCGACAGCGGTCGCCAGGGCGAGATCGCACTATACACTGGCAACGACGACAACATCGTCGCCGATTTACTGACAGAGTTCCGGGTCGCAAGCGAAGAAGGAATCGTCGAGGTTCAGATCGTTGGTGGATTGCTCGGACATTGGGCGGTGTGGACGAAACGCGCCGTCGAATTGCTCGAGGCGATCAAAGCTTGCAAACGCGATGGCGGCAAAAATGCTTTTGAATTGCTGGCGCAGTCCGCTGAAGTCACCGACGCGAACGCCGCGCTGTTCGACGTGAAAAATCAATTCGCCGGCTGCATCGCCGGGTTGCACGAGATTCTCCAGCGGCAGGGATTGATGACCGGACGCTGGTGTATTGATCCGCGCGAAGATTTGTCGCCAGGACAGATGGAGGAGATTGATTGCGTCTGCGCCGGCTATCCGCATTTGAACGACGACGAGTTCGTGCGCGAGAATCTGGATCGATGGCTACGCGATTGAGTCAGTACCGCGAGCGGTAGCGAGCGTGGCTCCATCAATCGACCATTGATGGAGCCACGCTCGCTACCGCTCGCGGTACTGATATTTCCTGAGAGGTAACGAATATGCTTAAGCTCAATCACTTTCTTTCAACAGCCGCATCAATCATGTTGCTCTGCGTCGCGGTGGCGATAGCAGGCGACGTCAAATCCGCTCCCGACGGTTGGCAGCCAGCGTCGCCTCGTGACGAGATTCGTCCCCGATTCGATTACAACCCGAAAGGCGGGAAAGATGGCAAAGGCGCTTTCATCATCATCGCCGACGAACGCGCTGGTCTCGATGGTCATTGGGAGAAAACGTTTTCGATCACCGGCGGCAAGCACTACCGCTTCTTCTCGTTACGCAGAGTTGAAAACATCGCCGCGCCGCATCGCAGCGTGGTCGCGAGAATCCTCTGGCAGGACGAGAACGGCAGAGCGGTGAATTGGGACAAACCGGTTCGGAACGGATATATGAAAGACGCTATCACTCAAGCCGAGCCTGAATATCCGACGGACAAAGCGACTGACGCTGCCAACGCTGCCAGTGCTGATGGATGGACCGAAGTCTCCGGCGTATACCACGCGCCGTCGAAGGCCACGCGAGCCGTGGTTGAGTTGAGCCTGCGCTGGGCGCCGCGCGGGCGAGTCGAATGGAGCAGCGTGTCGCTGGCCGAAACCGCTCCGCCGCCGGAACGCAAAGTCCGATTGGCAGCCGTCCATTTTCGTCCGCGTGACGGAAAAACGCCGATGGACAATTGCCGGATGTTTGAGCCATTGATCGCCGAAGCCGCCGCGAAGCGCGCCGATCTGGTCGTGCTGCCTGAAACATTGACCTTTGTCGGGCTGGGCAAAAGTTTCTTCGATGTTTCCGAAACAATACCTGGCCCTTCGACCGATTACTTCGGCGAATTGGCGAAGCGGCACAACCTTTACATCGTCGCGGGACTGGTCGAGCGTGACAAGCATCTGATTTACAACGTCGCAGTGATGCTGGGGCCGGATGGAAAGATCGTCGGCAAGTATCGCAAGGTCGCTCTGCCGCGCAGCGAGATCGAGGCTGGCCTCACTCCCGGCGACGAATACCCGGTCTTCGACACACGATTTGGTAAAGTGGCGATGATGGTTTGTTACGACGGCTTCTTTCCTGAGGTGGCGCGCCGGTTGAGCGACAACGGCGCCGAGGTGATCGCGTGGCCCGTGTGGGGTTGCAACCCGCTGCTGGCTGCGGCGCGCGCGTGCGAAAACCACGTTTACCTGGTGAGCAGCACTTACGAAGACATCTCGAGCAATTGGATGTTCACCGCCGTCTACGATCAGGCGGGCAATAAACTCGCCTTTGCCGAAAAGTGGGGAACTGTGATTGTCGCCGAGGTTGATCTCAACGAGCGATTGCGCTGGGCGAGCCTGGGCGATTTTAAAGCAGAGATTCCGCGCCATCGCCCGGCGGATCGAACTCAAAAATGATCGAATGTGGTTGAGTGAAAGATGAAAGCAGTTTTTCGCATCGTTCTGACTACCGCGTTGGCGACGATGATCGCCGCCTCGGCGACTGTTCGATCCTCGCCAAGCCAAACCAGCCAGAGTCGTCCGAACATCGTGCTCATCCTCGCTGACGATCTGGGCTACGGCGATCTGGCTTGTTACGGCAGCGCGAAAAACCTGACGCCGCACATTGACGGGCTTGCGCGCGAGGGCGTCCGGTTCACTGATTTTCACTCGGCCTCCGCTGTCTGCACGCCCACGCGGGCGAGCATTCTGACGGGACGTTACCCCGCGCGGTTCGGCATAACGCGCGCATTCCGCGACACGAAAGAGGAGTTCCTGCCGCCGGGCGCAATCACGCTGCCGAAGCTATTGAAGCAGGCGGGCTACGCGACGGCGCACGTGGGCAAATGGCATCTGGGCGGATTGCACACGAGCGACCTCGCCGACCGCGCTTCCGGTCCGCCCGGCCCGATCGAACACGGCTTCGATCATTACCTGGTGATGAACGAAGAACCTGAGCCGCGTGGCCGCTTGGTTCGAGATCGCGAGATATATCGGCAAGGCGGGCGATACCTGCTCCGCGACGACAAACCGGCGCCGCCGTCAAACGAGCATCTGACCGAGATCGAGATCGCCGAAGCCGAGAACCTGATCGAGACCTTCCACAAACAGCGCCAACCCTTCTTCCTCAACGTCTGGTTCGACGCGCCGCACGAACCTTACGAGCCAGCGCTGGATCAATACCTGAAACTTCACGAAGGCAAAGCGGCGGGCGACGATTTGCTCTATCGCTCGATGGTCACGCATCTGGACGCTGGCGTTGGCCGCATTGTCGCCAAGCTCAAACAACTAGGCATCGCTGACAACACGCTGATCGTTTTTACGAGTGACAATGGCGCTACTGGCCCTGGTAGCAATGCGCCGCTGCGTGGAGGCAAAGGAACATTGTTCGAAGGCGGAATCCGCGTGCCGATGATCGTCGTCTGGCCAGGCAGAACCAGAGCGGGATCAATCTCAAACGAATTCGCCGTCAGCGTGGATTTGCTGCCAACGCTGTGCGAACTCGCCGGAGTGAAGCTGCCGAAAGATTTTCATCCTGACGGCCAGAGCCTGCTCTCTCACTTGCGGACGGGAAGGAAAATCGCGGCGCGCGAAGCGGCTTTCTGGTTGATGAATGAGTATTCCAATTTTCAGCAGAGGCACGGCGAACGAGAGCCATCCGCCACTGAAGCAGTGCGTTGGGGCCGATGGAAATTGATGGCGCGCAACGGACAGCCGCTGGCATTGTTCTACCTCGAAAACGATTTGGGTGAGCGGAGAAACGTGCTCGAACAGGAGAAGAGGATTGGCGATGAGCTGACGCGCGAGCTGAGAGCTTTCATGAGCGCGACGAAGATGTGGTCGAAGTGAGGTTAAGCTCCTGAAGTCTTTTTAGCCCCTAAAATTTCATCCTTGGCCGCCTTAGCTATACGGAATTTGACCGCTGTTTTAGCTGGCAGCTTGATTGTCTGGCCGGTCGCCGGGTTGCGGCCCACGCGAGACGCCTGGTGAGCTTTGACGAGCTTGCCGATGCCAGGCAATGTGAAAGCGCCGACCTTCCTGGTTTGCGCGACAGCGACGGCGGCGAGTTCATCGAGAACCTCATTCGCGGCCTTCTTTGAAAGATTGAATTTGCCGGCGAGGTGAGCGGCTAGCTCACTCTTTGTTAATACTCTGGATTGCCGCTTCCACTCTTTTGTTTTCTTTCCTTGCACGGCGTCTGCCTGCTGCATTTTCTCGGCTTCTTCGATTATGGCATTGACTGATTCCTCCCAGGCTTCTCTCGCCGTTGCTTCGTCATAACTGTAAAGCCGCATGATGACTTCAATCATCGTTTGGTTACGCTTTTGCGCCTCGAGTTTTTCTTTCAACTGTTTCTGGTTAACGGTGTCCATTTTATTCTTTGCCCTCAAATCTTTTTACCTTATTTACCCCTTTTCGAGCAAGCTGACGGGCCTTTTTCTTAGGGATCCCAGCATCATTTATGAGTATCTCCTCCCACAGAATCGAGACTCGATTGTAGGATTCCTGCCCTTTCTGTTTCGAGGTATGGAGAAGCGCGCGCTTCAGCCTGGCGTATCCTCCGGCCTCGAAAAGGCTGACCCATTGCCAGCGTCGCAAACGCTCCGGCGCCACACACTCTTCCAGTTTCAGCGGGATGATGAAGATCGTGCCCTCGGGTTGCTCATCGGCTACATCCAGGGCTTGCTTGATCTCCTTCTGGACGTAGCCGCGTTTGACCACCGCCGCCCGCGAGAGACAAACGATAATCATATCGCTGCGGCGGACAGCCCTGGAAATTTCCAGGTCCCAATCCTGGCCGGGCAGCAGGTTTTCTTCATCCAGCCAGGGATCGAATCCATCGTCCTTCAGCCGGCGGTAGAGGCGGCGCACCGCCGGCTTATCATCAGACGTATGACAGAGAAAGACCCGGAGACGATGGGGCGGTCGTGATCTTTTACGGGTTTTACCGGCCATCTCACGGCAAATCAACCGCAATGCTCTGCAGGAACCCCACGCTGGGCGCGAAGAAATACTCCCCGCCTTTGAGCCGCACCCAATTGCCGAAGTTGATTCTGGTTTCATCCGCGTCGGAGTCGCCCCACTTATTTCGCCAATTCTGCGGCGCGTCTCCATCCTGACCAATCAGGGGGCAGTCTCCCGTGTTTCCAATAATCTCCGGGAAGCGTGGGTTGTCGAACCAAACCCGCATGAGGAATTCAAACTGATGGGCGATGTCGGCCTGGTAGCACATAAACAACAGCCCGACACCGCTCGCCGGCTCGTCCGTCAGCCCTGGCGCTCGCTCGCCGTAGGGAACGCCGCGCCGGGCGATGCGCCGGCTGCGTTCACTCTCTTCGCCGGTCAGTGGAGTTTCGCCGCGCTGGTTGGCCTTGCGGATGTGGCCGTGGAACGGGCACTTCGTCGCGTCGAGGTCGCCTTTGTAATTGAAGTTGTTCACATCTCCCGAACCGGACTCGGGCGCCAAAGTCACTGGCGTGCCGTCTTTGAACCGCCCGACGACCATCGCGCCGGCCAAATCCACATCTATTTGAAGCTGCGCCGCCAGGTCTCTGACCGCCTGGTTGAAGTTACGCACGTTTTGCTCCAGCTTCCTGAAGACGAAGTAGCTGCCGAACGCGTCGGGGGCGGAATTGAAGGGATCGGCAGCGAGCACCTGGCCGAGAGGCGCCGACGGATCCCAGTCGCTGGTCTCCTCACGCTCCAACTCCCCCTTCAGGAAGAGCGGCTGGCTGCGTCCGTCAATGTAGCCGAAATGTTCGATGGGTTTTTCTGCCGCGTCGCGCAACACGTGGCCGTGCTCGACCGCCAGCACTGTGGCTATCGAAGCGACCGATGCGACCGTGCTGTCCGCCGCCGCTTTCACCGCATCAGCCGAATCATCGGCCAGCATGATCATCGCATGAATCTCTCCGCTGTAGGCTTGCTCCCACTCGATCACTCGCGGGTCTTTGTTCTGGAAGAAGACGTTGACGCGGCGTCGGTGCTTCATTCCCAGTTGGAATGTATCGTTCTCTTCATTGAATTGTTGCGGATCGAATCCCAGTTTCTGATAGCCCGTGGCCGACAGGAACATGCCGGCGAACATCTTTCCGGGCTGTCTGGTTTCCCGAAACCGCTTCGCTTCTTCTATCTGTTGCTTGGCAGTGGACAGGCGTTCGCGGGCGAACTGCTGAATCCATTGTTTGGCGGCGCGCGGTTCGGCGGTGAATCGCAAGACGATGTGCGCCGAATGGTCGCGTCCGTGCGATTTCAGGATGTTACCCTGAAGTTGCTTGAGCATCTGATCGTATTTCGGATCGAGAGGGTCAATACCGGTTACATTTAAATCAACTGCCATATTCGCCTCCTGTTGAAGATCGGTTGTGGTTCTGAGGGTTTGGCTAAGAGCTTGTCCGCAAACCTGGGGGATATGCTTTAAGTCCCTCGGAATCAGTCGCCCTAGACTCGTGAATCGAGGTTTGCAGGCAGCCTCTTAATAACCGATGTAAGCCGGGATTGCAATGTTTTTCTCGTTCGATCTCAGACTCAACGTTTTGGCGGGAAGATGGGTTGAGGCTTTTATCTAGCGCTTTCCAACCGTCTCATTCGATCTCGCTCTTCGGAAAATGCCTGCCGATCAGGGCGTCGTAAACAATTGCCCCCAATGGCCCGCCGATCAGCGGCCCAACGATTGGAACCCAGAAGTAGTAGTTGTTCGCGCGAAAGACTTCAAAACCCCAGCCCGCGATGGCCGTGAACAGGCGCGGACCGAAATCGCGCGCGGGGTTGATCGCGTAACCAGCGTTCAATCCGAAAGCCATCCCGATGGCCATCACCAGAAAGCCGACCACGATCGGGCCAAGATTGCCGGTGGCGTTGTTGCGCGCGTCTCCAATCGCTCTGATGACGAGCAATAGCAGCGCCGTTCCCACGATCTGGTCAACCAACGCGCCTGCGGTTGAAAGAAACGGTTGCGGGTAGGTCGCGAAGATTCCCGCCGTGCCTTTCTCTCCCGCAATCATCCGCGTCCCGCCATCGAAGTTGTTGAAAGCCGCGCGGTAGACGAAGAAGGCGATCGCCGCGCCGGAGAAAGCTCCGGCGATTTGCGCAAGCGAGTAAGGCAGGACTTTTGACCAGGGGAAGTCGCGGCGGACGGCCAGCGCCAGCGTGACCGCCGGGTTGAGGTGCGCGCCCGAAACTCCGCCAGCAACGTAAATCCCCATCGTTACCGCGAAGCCCCAGGCGATGTTGATCGACAGGTATTCGCCGTTCTGTTTGTTGCTTAAAACGACCTGCGCGACGACGCCCGCGCCGAATGCGATCAAGACAAGAGTTCCCAAAAACTCCGCGTAAAGCTCACGCTTCAAAGAGTCTCGTTTCATATTTTTGAGTTGTGAATTAAGAGGTGATTACAAATTTGCTGATGTTATGCTTCTGACGCATTCAAAACCTCAATCCCCACCAGTGTCCGATGGTGGTAATCGAAGACCAATCCTTTTTCCATATCGTCATCACTGTGAGTAACTTCTTCATCACTGAAACGCAAGTACAGCGTGTCAACGTCCGGTTGATAGTTGATGCGAATCGGCAATGCCGGAAGCTCGACGCGGCTTGTGACTGCGATCAGTAACTGGTTGGGATTGGCTTTGTCCGGGCTTGTTTCAATCACTTGGTATTCCCTGACGCGCTCGCCGCTTTTATCTCAACCGGTTTTTCCCGCTTGATTCCTAAATGCGAGTCGAACCACGCAAGCTGGCGCTCAAACAGATCAATCTGATGGTTCGGCTCAGTAATGCCGTGGCCGGCGCGCGGGAAACGTAAAAACACCACTTCGACGCTGCGTTTCTTGAGCGCGCGGTAATATTGCTCGCCCTGCGAGATCGGCACGCGCAGATCGCGCTCGCCATGCGTGATCATCAGCGGCGTCTTCACTCGATCAACGTAAGTCATCGGCGACCATTTGCGATAGACCTCGGTCGAAGTCCACGGTTGCCCCAGGAATCCGTATTCCATCAAACCCGGAATGTCGCTCTGGCCGTGAAAGCTGTACCAGTCGCAGATGCCCGCATGACCGATAGCGGCTTTGAAGCGCTCGGTCTGCGTGATCGTCCAGAAGGTCATAAAGCCGCCGTAGCTGCCGCCCATCACGACCAGCTTCTCCGGGTCGGCGATGCCCCTGGCTATAACAGCGTCCACGCCCGCCATAATGTCCTTGAAATCTTTGCCGCCCCAATCGCCGACATTGGCGACCGTGAATGCGTTGCCATAACCGGTCGAGCCACGCGGGTTGGGCATCAACACGGCGTAACCGTTCGCGGCCCAGATTTGCGCGCGGCTGTTGAACGTGTCGCTGAAACGCCCGTAAGGCCCGCCGTGAATTTGCAGAATCAACGGATAGCGTTTGCCCGCTTCGTAACCGAGCGGTTTGACCAGCGCGCCTTCGATGTCGAAATCGTCCGGCCCTTTCCATTTGATGATCGAAGTTTCGGCCAGCGCGTAATCCCTGATCTCCGGGTTGATCCAGGTGATCTTCTTCGCCTGATCGAGTTTGTTCAACGGAGCGACCCAGATGTCGTCGGGAGTTAATGAATCATTGACCGTGTACGCGATCTTCCAATTCGGCGTGTAGGCCGGTTCATTTGGATTGAACGGAGGCGTCGTCACTCCGGCGATCATTGACGCATAACCTGCGACATCGAATGCCCCGTGGTTACGGTTTTCGCGCGTGATCCGTGTAGCTTTGCCGCCATCTGAAGATACGCTGAAGATGTGCGTATACATTCCGACGCCGCTCGAAAAATAGAGCGTTTTGCCATCGGGCGCCCAGGCCAACCCCGCGCCGGCTGATTCAAAAAAATCTTTCGTCAGGTTTCGAGGCGCGCCGCCGTCCGCCGAAACCAGCAATACGTCGGTCTTTTCGGCCCACGATCGCTGATCGGTGTTCGACATGTAAGCGATCCATTTGCCGTCGGGCGACCATTGCGGGTTGGTGTCGGATGCTGGGTTGGTGGTGATCTGGCTTGGGGTACCGCCACTAGCCGGAACGACGTAGATGTCCGTGTTGCGGTCTTCGGAGATGTCGGTGAATGCGCTCTCCTGAATGCCGCTCTTCGACATCACGAAAGCGATTGACGCGCCGTTAGGCGACCATTGCTGGTTGCTGGCTGAAAAATTGCCCTCGGTCAACCGCTTCTTCTCTTTCGATTCGAGGTTGATCGTCCACAGGTGCGAATAATGGAAGTCCGTGTCAACGACGATGGTGTCTATTTTGTCTTTCCTGCGTTTCTCGCGTTCGGCTTTGTCTTTCGGCGTGTCGCGCGTGATGAAGGCGATGGATTTGCCGTCGGGCGACCAGCGGAACGATTGCACATTGTTCTCTTCCGAGGTCATCCTTTCCGCTTCGCCGCCGTCAACCGGGATGATCCAGACCTGGGAGCCTTTGTCGCGGTCGGCCAGGAAGGCGATCCGCGTTCCATCGGGCGACCATTGCGGGGCCGATTCGCCTTTGTCGCCGTTAGTGAGCTTCGTCGAGCGCCCGCCCTCGGCTGAAACCAGCGAGATGTGCGTAACGCGGCGATTCTCCTTCTTGTCCCATTCCGAGATCGTGTAGGCGAGGCGTTTGCCGTCAGGCGAAAATTGCGGCGCGCTGATCTGTTTGACGGCCAGCGCGTCCTCAATCGTCATGCGCTTTTCGCCAACCGCGCCGGCAGAGCCAATGGTCAGGGCAAACACAAACAGAATGATCGGAAGAGAAGTCGAAAACCTCTTCATAAACAATAACCCCCACTTTTGAATGGACGACCGGAGCAGTGAAATGAATCGAAATGAGTCAGGAACAACTACGAACGCGCGGCATCATAGCTTTACGGGCCGAAAAAATCCATGAGGAATCAGTACCGCGAGCGGTAGCGAGCGCGCATCCATCGATTGGTCGTTGATGGATGCGCGCTCGCTACCGCTCGCGGTACTGATTTGTGGTAGACTCCGCCGCGTCAAGCCGTACCAACACAACACCGAGGAAAAACTATGTCAATAAGATCGCTGCTCGTTTGCGCGCTCGTCATCGCGCTCGCCGTCCCGCTGTTCCACCGCGCCGCCGCATCATCCTACGCCGATTTCGACCTGATCGTCGCCGGAGGCCGCGTCGTGGATGGTTCGGGAAATCCGTGGTTCGTCACCGACATCGCAATCAAGAACGGGCGCATCGCCGAAATCGGACGCATTGATCCGGCGCGCGCCGCAAAGGTGATTGACGCGAAGGGATTGATCGTCGCGCCCGGATTCATTGACGTTCACACGCACATCGAAAGCAACATTTTTGAATTGCCGCAGGCCGAGAACTTTCTGCGGATGGGCGTGACTTCAGTCGTCACGGGCAATTGCGGCGGCTCGGCTTTGAACCTGGGCGATTGGTTTTCGCGCCTGGAACAGCGAGGCGTTTCGATCAACATCGCCGCGCTCATCGGCCACAACACGGTTCGCCGCGCCGGAATGAACGGCGATTTCGACCGTCCGCCTTCGCCCGAAGAGTTGCAGAAGATGCGCGAGTTGGTTGATCAGGCGATGCGCGACGGCGCGGTCGGATTGTCGACCGGTCTCGAATACATTCCCGGAACTTACGCGAAGACCGAAGAGATCGTCGAGTTGGCGAAAGTGTCGGCGAAGTACGGCGGAGTTTACGCCTCGCACATGCGCAACGAAGGCCTGGATGTCGAGAAGTCAATCAACGAAGCTCTAACGGTCGGCGCGCAATCGGGCTGCCCGGTAGAGATTTCGCATTTCAAAGTTTCAAGCAAGAAGCGTTGGGGCGCGAGCGCCGTCACGATCAAGCTGGTCGAGGAGGCGCGAGCGCGCGGTCAACAGGTGACAGTTGATCAATATCTCTATCCGGCGGGCAGCACCGGCATCGGCATCCTCTTCCCGTCGTGGCTGTTTGAAGGCGGAAATGAGAAAACTAAAGAGCGGTTGCAGGACGCGGCCACCCGCGAGCGCGTCAGACGCGAACTGATTGCGAAGGCCGCGCAGGACGGCTTCAAAGACTTCGCGTTCGCTTACGTGGCTAACCATCGCCCTGATCCGACCTTCAATGGCAAAAACATCGCCGAGATCACAAAACAGGTGAAAGGGAAGAGCGACGCGAATTCGCAGGCCGAGCAGGCGATAGACCTTTTGCTGGCAGGCGGCGCGCAAATGGTTCTGCACAAGATGTCGGATCAGGACGTTGAACGAATCTTCCGCCAGCCATTCACGATGATCGCATCGGACGCCGGCGTGATTGACGCCGCGAGCGCCAGCATCCCGCACCCGCGAGGCTTCGGCAACAACGCGCGCGTGCTGGGCGTTTATGTCCGCGAGAAGCGGCTGGTCGGTTTGGAAGAAGCGATTCGCAAGATGAGTTCGTTGCCCGCGCAGACTTTCAACCTGTGGGATCGCGGGCTGCTGCGACCGGGAATGGCGGCGGACATCGTGATCTTCGATGAGAAAACTGTGGCTGACCGCGCGACGTTTGAACAGCCGAAGCAGTATGCGGTCGGGATTGATTACGTGATTGTGAACGGCCAGGTGGTGATCGAGAAGGGAAGTCACAACGGCGCGCGCGCCGGACGTATGTTGCGCGGTCGAGGTTTGTCAGAGGCAAAGTAAAAACAGTAGACTCTCGCAAAGGAGGGCGAAATTATGTCAGAGATTACTGCTGATACGTTGTTCAATCAGGCGGCTTCGTTGCCGGTCCGCGAGAAGCGCAAGCTGTTCGAGTTGCTGCGCCAGCAACTCAGGGATGCCGCGCCGGCGCCAGACGTGAAGTTTGTGGAGCCGATTCCATTGCCCGATCCTGAGCCGAGCCGGCGCTGGATGGAAGAGCACGCCAGCGAATATGGCGCCGAGTGGGTTGCGCTGGACGGCGACCGGTTGATCGCTCACGGCATTGATGCGGACGCGGTCTTTGCGGCTGCCGATGCTGACGGCGCTTACTTGCCGCTTGTAACCTTTATTCTGCCGGCTGATGCTCCACCTTTTGCCGGAGTCTGATATGCCTACCGAACTGTCATTTGATTTCTCCTATCTCTATCCGGACCGGCCTGGCGGAATTACTCTGCCGACGGCGCTTAGTTTCGGAGGAAAGATTGTTCACACTTATGCGAATGTGGATTGCGGAGCCGAATGTTGCATCTTCAGCAACGAGGTGGGCAGGAGGCTCGGACTCGACATAGAGACCGGCATCCCAAAACTGATGGGATCGCTAACAGGAACGCTCGACACCTTTGGTCACGAGGTCACGATCCAGACATTGAATGTCGCCTTTGTCAGTGTCGTCTACTTTGCCAAGTACCCAGGCGTGTCTCGCAACCTGCTCGGTCGTAACGGATGGTTGCGCCAGTTGCGTCTGGCTATCATTGACTACGACAACATGCTCTATTACGGGAAATACGAACCGTAATTCGCTTGGAGGTGATTTATGGTTGCAGCTCTAAAAGATTTGCCTCCGTTTGTGGAGGAAAAGCCAGAATCGAATCAGACGGCGCGGCCACTCAAGCGGCTGTTTACGCTGGAGGAGTTTGCCGAGATTGTTGATGCTCTGCCAGATGACTGTCTGGAACTGATCAAAGGAGAAATCGTTATGTCGCCACCCCCGGATGACCCTCATATCGAGCAAACGATAGGTGTTGAGAATCTATTAGCCAGGTATTGGAGCGAGATTGAAAAGCTTGGTTGCCAGATAGCGGGATCAAGCGCCTGGTACGCCGTGCCAAGAGAGTTGAAGCAGAAATGGGTGGATGAAGGCGTTAAGGGTCCGGATCACGTTCTCCCGGACGCCTCGGTTCCTTACGCGGGCTACTTGAGAACCCATCGTCGCCCACCGGCTTTGCTGGTAATCGAAACCATATCCGTTTCGAGCAAATCAGCGATTGAAAGAGACTTGGTCAGCAAACCGGAGATTTACGCCACTCTGGAAATCCCCGCCTACTGGGTCATTGACCGCCGCGACAAATGCGTCTGGGTTCACACCGCGCCGGAAAATGGCCAGTACGCCAGCCGTATTCAATACAAAGGCCAGCAGCGATTGCCCGCGCCCGGAATGGATTTTTTGAACATCACTCCGGCGCAAATCTTCGGTGATTGAAAAGATGACCGCAGGGAGTAAGCATGAAGCATTTCAATACCACTGAGGCCTTCGCATTTCCTTCGTTGCGGCGGCGACCGAGAAGCTGGCGTGGGCAAAGCCGCGCGCGCGCGTTACAATTGCCGCGAGCAGGCGACAGCAAAGAAAGGCGCGTTATGAAATTTCCTTACGGCATCGCCGATTTTTACAAGATTATCACTGGCGGCTACTTTTATGTTGACCGCACGGCTAGCATTCCGCAGATTGAGGAGGCCGGGGAGCAACTGTTGTTCCTGCGCCCGCGTCGCTTCGGCAAAAGTCTGCTGCTGTCAATGCTGGAAAATTATTACGACCTCAAAAAGGCCGCGGAGTTCGACCGGCTCTTTGGCGGTCTCGCTATCGGCCGGCAGCCGACGCCGAAACGCAATCAATATTTCGTGCTGCGCTGGGATTTTTCCGCCGTCAATCCGCACGGCGATGCCGCAGCGATTGAACGCGCGCTGCACGATTACCTGAACGACCGCATCACGGACTTTGCCGCGTATTATGAGGGCCATTTGGCGCGACCGATTGAACTCGCGCCGGAGAACGCGCTGTCTTCGTTTCAATCATTGCTGACGGCGGTGCGGTTGACGCCGCATCCGCTTTACTTGCTGATTGACGAATATGACAACTTCGCCAATGAAATTCTGATGAGCGCGTTGGGAGCAAATCAGCAACGCTATGAAAATTTATTGCATGGCACGGGCGCGTTGAAAACGGTCTTCAAGGCGATTAAAGCCGCGGCGGCAGGCGGCGGGTTGGATCACGTCTTCATCACGGGCGTCGCGCCACTCGTGATGACCGATCTCAGCAGCGGTTATAACGTCGCGCAAAGTCTTCATCTGGCGCCGCACTTTGCCCATCTGTGCGGCTTCACTGAAGCGGAAATCAGCCAACCCCTCAGAGCAGTAGCCAGCGAATGCGGTCTGCCGGAAAGCGCCGCCGTTGAGGCGTTGACGCAGATACGCCTTGCTTACAACGGCTATCGCTTTGTCGAGGGGCAAAAGCAATTACTTTACAACCCGACGCTGGCGCTCTATTTCCTTCAGCATTTTCAGGACAATTGCCGCGCGCCCAAGGAAATGCTCGATGACAATCTGGCGATGGACCCCGGCAAGCTGACTTATCTGGCCTCGTTGCCCGGCGGCGCGGAAGTCGTGATGCAGGCGCTCAATGACGATGCCACGCTCACCGCCAGTTTGGTGATAGGCCGCTTCGGCGTGCAGGATTTCAAGACGGCGCAACAGGACGTGAAATTCATGGTCTCGCTGTTTTATTTTCTTGGCATGCTGACGCTGGCGGAAACGAATGCGTTCGGCGACGTGCCCATGCGCATTCCCAACCTCGTCATCCGCAAACTGTATCTCGAACGCTTGCAAGCCTCGCTCTTACCGATCCCCACAGACCAGATTGCCAGCCGGCAGGCGGCGCAACACTTCCAGCGTACGGGCGATCTGCAACCGCTTTGCGATTTCATCGAGCAGCGATATTTTAAAGTCTTCAGCAACCGCGATTACCTGCAAGCCAACGAACTGACCATCAAGACAGCCTTCCTGACGCTGCTCTTCAACGACGCGCTTTACATCATGGATTCCGAAACGCAGGCCGGACGTCGCTACGCCGATTTGACGCTGATTGTGCGCCCCGATGCGCGGCAGTATCAGATCTTCGATTTGCTGCTCGAATGCAAGTTCATCAAGCCGGGCGAATTGGGCTTGAGCGGCGAGGCCGTGCGCGCCTTGAGCCGCGCCGAATTGGCCGCCCTGCCGCTGGTTAAACAAAAGCTGGCCGAAGCGCGCGCGCAAGCGCCTGCTTATCGGCGCGAGGTGGAGCAGCGCTATCAAAGTATGCTGAAAATGCAGTTGCGGTTGCGGACCTTTGCCGTCGTGGCAATTGGGTTTGACCGGCTGGTGTGGGAAGAGATTACTGAATAACCGATATGACGCCGACGTCACACGAAGTTACGCAACTGCTTCTAGCCTGGAGCGAGGGCGACAAGCAGGCGCTCGACCGTCTTGTCCCGCTGGTCTATGACGAATTGCGCCGGCTGGCGCAGAGTTATATGCGCAAGGAACGGGCTGATCATTCCCTGCAAACCACGGCGCTCATTCACGAAGCCTATTTGCGCTTGATTGATGCGAACCAGGTGCAGTGGCAGAACCGGGCGCACTTCTTCGGCGTCGCCGCCCGGCTGATGAGGCAGATCCTGGTGGCTACGGCGCGCGAGCGTGGCTATCAAAAACGCGGCGGCGGAGCGGAGCGGGTCTCGCTCGACGAAGTGATGATGATTGATGAAGGGCGAGGTGAAGATTTGGTGGCGCTCGATGAGGCGCTCGACGCGCTCGCCCAATTTGACGCGCGCAAAGCGCAGGTCGTGGAAATGCGCTTCTTCGGCGGATTGACTGAAGAGGAGATCGCAGAGGCGCTCGCCGTTTCGCCGGAAACGGTCAGACGCGACTGGCGGCTGGCCCGATCGTGGCTGCGGCGGAAACTGAGCGGGGAGCAAAATGATGGAGCCTGAACGCTGGGAACAGATGGATGAGCGCCCCTGCAGAAATTCCTCCCGCCGGGAATTTCGTGGGCGGCTTCCCGGATATTAAAGATGCGATACCATCAATCATCCGGGAAGGAGTACGTTTTGAAACATCAGGCTGAAGAAGGAAATCAGAAGTTAAAACCGCTCGCCGCCGCTGAAGAGCAACGTCTGGCCGAATCACACGCGCGCCAGAAACATTGGAAACGCTGGGGACCTTACCTGAGCGAGCGGTCGTGGGGCACGGTGCGCGAAGATTATTCGCCTTACGGCGCGGCGTGGGATTACTTCCCGCACGACCACGCGCGGTCGAAGGCTTACCGCTGGGGCGAGGACGGGCTTGGCGGCATCAGCGACCGCCAGCAAATGATCTGCTTCGCGCTGGCGCTGTGGAACGGGCGCGATCCGATCTTGAAAGAACGACTGTTTGGTCTGACTGGCTCGCAGGGCAATCACGGCGAGGATGTCAAAGAGTATTACTTCTACCTCGATTCGACGCCGACGCATTCGTACCTGAAGTTTCTCTACAAATACCCGCAGGCCGAATTCCCCTACCAGCAATTGATCGAAGAGAACCAGCGGCGCTCCCGACAGGCGCTGGAATATGAGTTGATGGACACGGGCGTTTTTGACGACAACCGTTACTTCGATGTCTTCGCCGAGTACGCGAAAGCTTCGCCCGAAGACATCCTGATCAAGATCACTGTCGCCAATCGCGGTCCCGAAGAGGCAGAGCTTGATCTGCTGCCGACCATCTGGTTCCGCAACACCTGGTCGTGGGGATTGGAAGGGCGGCGTCCGCGAATGAAGCAGGTCGAACCGGTGAATGGCGCAACCGTGATCGAATTGAAGAACGATTATCACGGCGTTCGGCGCTTGTTCTGCGCCAACTTGCCTGAATGCCCGCCCGAACTGCTCTTCACTGAAAACGAGACGAACAACCGCCGGCTCTACGGCGGCGAGAACGATTCGCCATTCGTCAAAGACGGCATCAACGATTACATCGTTCACGGCCACAAAGACGCAGTGAATCCGGCGCACATCGGATCGAAGGCTTCGGCGCATTTCCACCTGAAGCTCGAACCGGGCGTGACGAAAACGATAAAACTGCGGCTGACGGATAACCTGAAGCTCGACAAGCCATTCGACAAAGAGTTCGACCAAACGTTCGCTGATCGGATGAAAGAGGCCGATGAGTTTTATGACAAACTGGCTCCGGCGGATTTGTCTGAAGACGCGAAGAACGTTCAACGACAAGCCTTCGCCGGATTGCTGTGGAGCAAGCAGTTTTATTACTACGACCTGAACCGCTGGCTGCGCGGCGATCCGGCGCAACCCGATCCGCCGAAAGATCGCGTTAAAGGCCGCAACAGCGACTGGGCGCACCTTTACAACGCCGACGTGATCTCGATGCCGGACAAGTGGGAGTACCCGTGGTACGCGGCGTGGGATCTGGCGTTCCATTGCATCCCACTCGCGCTGGTTGATCCCGATTTCGCCAAAGAGCAACTAATCCTGATGCTGCGCGAATGGTACATGCACCCGAACGGGCAGATACCGGCTTACGAATGGGCGTTCGGAGATGTCAACCCGCCTGTTCACGCATGGGCCGCCTGGCGCGTTTATAAGATTGAGCAGCGGCGATGCGGTCCTCAAGAAGGCAAGGCCGACGGGGGCGACCGCAAATTCCTGGAGCGCGTCTTCCACAAGCTGCTGCTCAATTTCAACTGGTGGGTCAACCGCAAAGACGCCGAAGGCAAGAACATCTTTCAGGGCGGATTTTTGGGATTGGACAACATCGGCGTCTTCGACCGCAGCTCGATGCTGCCCACCGGCGGTCACATCGAACAATCTGACGCGACGAGTTGGATGGGAATGTACTGTCTGAACATGCTGACCATCGCGTTGGAGCTGGCCAAAGAGAATCCGGCTTACGAAGACGTGGCGTCGAAGTTCTTCGAGCATTTCGTTTACATCTGCCGCGCGATGAACCACCTGGGAAGCGGCGACGCGAATTTGTGGGACGAGCAGGACGGATTCTTCTACGACGTGCTGCATCTGCCGAGCGGCGACCACATCCCAATGCGCGTCCGCTCGATGGTCGGATTGATCCCGCTGTTCGCCGTCGAGACGCTCGATTCGGAAGTGGTTGATAAACTGCCCGGATTCAAAAAACGGATGCAATGGTTCATCGAAAACCGCCCCGATTTCGCCGGCCACGTCGAAACGCGCACAGATGAAGATGGGCGCATCCGCCGCTTCCTGTCGCTGGTCAATCGCAACCGGTTGCGCAGCGTGATGCGGTATATGCTCGACGAAGAGGAATTCCTGGGGACGCACGGCGTCCGCGCTGTGTCGCGTTACCACAAAGACAATCCATACGTAATGCGCGTCAATGGCGGCGAATACCGTGTGGATTACGAGCCTGCGGAATCGTCAACCGGATTGTTCGGAGGAAACTCCAACTGGCGAGGGCCTGTCTGGTTCCCCGTCAACTATCTGATCATCGAGTCGCTGCAAAAGTTTCATTACTTCCTCGGCGATGGCTTCCAGGTCGAGTTCCCTTACGGCTCAGGCGAGAAGAAGCATCTGTGGGACGTGGCCGGAGAGATTTCGCGGCGAATGACCCACATCTTCCTGCGCGGCGATGATGGCCACAGACCGGCGTATGGCGGGACCGAGAAGTTCCAAACCGACGAACACTGGCACGACCTGATTCTCTTCCACGAATACTTCCACGGCGACAACGGCGCGGGCATCGGCGCGAGCCATCAGACGGGATGGACCGGATTGGTGGCGAAGCTGATTTTGCAGAGTGGGGAGTAATCGGACAGCCGCTTGACAGGTCAAGCTTAGGTTCATAATATTTGCAGGCTTTTGTTGGGAGGTCGTCTAACGGTAAGACTGCGGACTCTGGATCCGCCTATCGGGGTTCGAATCCCTGCCTCCCAGTTGAGCTGACGGTCAACGTTTAAAGGGGTTAGAGGATTAGAAATGTCCTCTGACCCTTTTGTATTTTCGGCTTGGTCCCCAGTCGTCTAGAGAAGGAGCGATAGTCAGTCACTCAGGTATGGCTCATGTTCCTCAAGCAGCCTAAAGAGGTCGGCCTGTGTCATTGGGCGAGGGCCTGCTTCACCGCAAATCATCAAGTGTTCGATCTTGACTTTCTCCATGATTCCGCGACCGGCGCTGTCCGGTACTTTCTTGATATTATAGTGGCACTCGTCCTTGCGCTCAGCCGGGTCATCCGGTTCTATATCCCAATCGTCTCGAAGGACTTCCGCAGGGATCGGCCAGTAGATGATCGGCGTTCCTGCGATGGCGGCGTAGAACTTGGCGCAGTGGGCACATACACCTCCAGGTGTTCGCTCGGCACAGTCGAGATCGATGACTGATATACCTGAGCGGTCGCTGAAGTCTCGGAAAGCGTAACTCTTGAACCGCTTATGTTTCTTACTATAGTGGTGACGGAAGTTAAGAAGTCTGAGGTATCCCATCGTTGTAATGCAAACTCCTTGATCTTACTCTGTGCATCGCCCACCGACATGCCTTCTTGATAAAACAACTCCTCATCCTGATCACATCGGGCGTGAGTGACAGTCACTTGCCCGCTCGGATTCACATCGAAGTCATAGTAGTGGTCAGGAATCACATAAGCCGACAGCATCACACTGCCGTCGTCGCCCGGATACGCGCCCGTGTCGTGGAATCCTAGCACATCCAACGTGCAGAGCAGGGTCAACGCTCCCCTCACGGCTGCCTCTTTCGCAGCTACGCCTCTGCCGAAGTTCCAACCATTGGGTAGGTAAGCAAAGCTGACGATTTTACTTGTTGTCTGGTTTAGGTTCGCCATCTTGAGCCCCTTCTCGTTCGGACTGTTCGGCCTTGAGCTGTTCGGCGAGGTCAGCAATAACTTTCGCGAAACTAGGAAATTGGATGACTGGGACACTAACTCGCGCGACACACTCCGCCGTAATCCCTTGTATTTTAAGAGCCTCCACTTGCTCAGGTGTTGGATTGATCATTATTGGCTGATTCGTCTCGTAAAAAGAGAGGACAATGTTGCCTGGCGTCCTCTGAAGAGTGAGATGCTGCGCGACTACAGAAGGGATAAAACCCGTCATGTTGAAGTTGATCTTCACCTGGACCTCATCCACCGCGGCGGTTTTCACCATATCCTTCACTATGTCTTGATTACTCATATAAGCACTCTCCTCAAAGCTATAATACGGGATTCCTTATGAAAATGCACAAAAACTTGAAGCCCCTTAAGGAGAGACACCGTGCAATCAGCATCTCGCTATGATGGCCGGTAAACTTCAAAAGAATCAGTTTATTTCACGGGGACGGAAGCCGGAGCGCCCTTATCCTTCACAAAAAACACCAGTAACTTGGCCGGTTGTGAGTCGCTGGCGTTCTTCGAGACAGTGTGGATGTCATCGGGCGATTCGTAAAACGTCTGGCCCGGGCCCAGGGTCGTCTCTTTCCCGCCTTCGACTTGCATGACGACGGAACCTTCCAGCACGTAGACGAAAGTATGCGCGTTATGCCGATGCTTGCTGGACGACGCGCCCGGCGCATACTCTACGGTGAGCATCACCGCTTCTTTGCCGGCCAGTCCAGCCAAATCTTTCGTCACGAGTGGAGTGACTTTTGGATTCTGAGCCACGGACTCCTTCGCCATAACCAGGCTGGCCGTTGAATTCTCAGCCACGGATGGCGCCGCGAAAAGGCACAACGCTCCCATCAAAACCAAGCGCGTCGCTGCTCGATATTTCATAAGGGTTTCTCCTGTTCAGTTCATGTCGCGTCAGATAGCAGTCCGGCGAGCCGCTTGTCCGAATCGCCGAAACGATCCAATCTCACGCCCATCATATCCATCAGCGAAAGGTAAAGGCTACAGGCGCGGCGGTTGTCGTTGCCCTTGTCGAGGTAATCCAGGATGCGTCCCGGTTGCAACGCGCCGCCGGCTTTGCCTGCCAGAACGATTGGCAACTGATCGGCGCTATGCGCGTCGCCATCGAACAGGCTGGATGCAAACATCAGCAGGGAATTGTCGAGCAACGATGTTCCGCCTTCGTCAATCGCTTTCATCCGCTGGACGAAGTAGGTGAATTGCTGAACGTGGAATTGATTGGTCTTCAGGTACATCGCTTCAAGTTCCGGCGCGCGACCGTTGTGCGTCAGGTCAAGGTGCAAAGCGCCGCGCACGCCTTCGATAAACTTGAAGTTCATCTGCGACAGATCGTTGTTGAGCATCAGCGTGACGATGCGCGTCTTGTCCATCTGGAACGCGAGGACGATTAGATCGAGCATCAGTTTCATGTGCTCCGGCACGTTCTGTGGAACCTCGTCCGCCGGGCGTGGCAGGTTCGGTTGTTTCAGCGTCGGACGCCAACCTTCGAGCCGTTCTTCTTTGGCGGCGTGGTCAATGCGCTTCTCGATGTCGCGGATGGATTCCAGATATTCGTCGAGCTTCTTGCGGTCGCCGCTGCTGATTTTGGGTTGGAGCGATTTCGCGTCGGCCAGCACGACATCGAGAATGCTGCGGTCGAGCTTGCGGCCCGTCGCGTCGCCGACCAACTGATCGAAGGCGCGCGCGGGATAGATTTCTTTCGTCGCAGGTTGAGTCGGCGAGATCCACGAGATGTTCGAGCCGTAGATCATCGAGAGGCCGTCTTCCAGCCGCAACTCGTTCGGCTCGATGCCCAGCGCCAGACTCGGTACGGCGGTCTGCTGCCCGATTTGTTTCGCCAGAATCTGGTCGAAGCTCACGCCGAGGCGAATTTCTTTCGGGTCGAGGCTGACCGTCGCGCCCGAAAGCAGATTCATCCGGCCCAGATGCGGGCTGGTCGAAACGAAGGCCTTCTGGTGATACAGCCCGCGGAGGAACACGATGTCTTCGCGGATGGGCGCAAGCGGCTCGGCTGCCCGCCCGAATTCCCCAATTCTCATGGACGCGCCTTGCCCTTTCGCCCACCAGTGCGCGGGTTCGACGCCGTTGGAAAAGAAAATGTGAGCGAACCGCAGCGGCGGTTTATTCGCTGCGCTTTTGTCCTGTGCCAGAATGGGCAACGATTCCAACCAGGGTAAGGCGAGGGCGACGCCTGCGCCTCGTAAAAAATTTCGCCGTGATGTTTGGGTTGTGTTTTTCATCCGAATGAAGTTCTCTTTCTGTAGTGCCAAGCTTGTTTTAGAATGCTTGCCTGGAGGCAGTGAAAGTTATGAACCAACCTGTTACGTCGAATGTTTTGACGCTCGAAGAACTCGCCAGCTACCTGCGCCTGCCCGTCGAAACTGTGATCCGGCAGGCGGCGCAAGGACAAATCCCCGGTCGCCGCATTGAAGACACGTGGCGGTTCCTGAAAGCCGCCATTGACGACTGGTTGCGCTCGCAAGATAGCCGCCTGCTGTTGCTGCAACAAGCCGGCGCGATGAGCGATGACGAAACGCTGACGACGTTGCGGGAGGAAATTTACCGCGCCCGCAAACGTCCGGAGGTCGAAGCCGACGAAACCATTGAAACCAATTCCTGATGCCCTGGCATGCGCCTGCTCGACACCGACACCTTGACTCACCTGCACGCCGGACATCCAAAAGTAACCGCGCGTTTGCGCGCGTTAGCCGATCCCGATGTCGGCACGACCATTATCACCAGGATCGAACTGTTAAGAGGCCGAATGGATCACGTTTTAAAGGCCGCAACCGGCGCCGACCTGCTCCGTGCCCAACAACTGCTGGTGCGAACAGAAGAACTGCTGGAACAGATCGTCATTGTTCCCTTCGATACTGCTGCGGCGACCCAATTCGATCATTTGCGCACGGTGCGCGCGCTGCGCAAGATCGGACGCGCCGACATGCTGATCGCTGCCATTGCGCTCGCCAATCGTGCAACCCTGGTTACGCGCAATCTGCGCCATTTCAAACAATTCCCCGGCCTCAGCCTTGAGAACTGGGTTGATTGACTCTATTTCATCGCCGTATTTGCCGTATTCTTCATTGTTGCGGGACTAGCATCACGCACAAGACGATAACGGAACTGCTTGCTCGTCGCAATTTCCATCGCCAGTTGCGTAAACGTAGCAGCGCCGCCTTTCGCCGCCATTCGTTCGATCAACGCCTGGTCTGACGCGCTGACGGCGCGCCCGATCGCGTAACCAACCAGTTTGTAAGAGAGCGTTTTTCGCACCTGCGTATCTTTGTTCCTCAGATAGCGAAGCAATCCTTCTATGCCTGCGATCTCGGTTTTATCGGGCAGCGCGGCGCTGTCTTCAATCGGTTTGCCGTCGGCGTATGTTTTGCGCCAGCGTCCGGTCGAATCAAAATGTTCCAGCGAAAATCCCAGCGGATCAATGCGCGTGTGGCAATTGGCGCACGTCGCGTTACGCTTGTGCTGTTCCAGCTTGGCTTTCAGAGAAAGGCCGCCGAACAGTTTGTCGTCGGCGGGCAGCGAACCGGCGTCGGCGGGCGGAGGCGGAGTCGGCGTCCCCAGAATGCGTCGCAGAATCCAGTCGCCGCGTTTGACCGGGCTAGTACGCAACGGCGCGGATGTAACGGTCAGAACTGCGCCCAGTCGGAGCAGGCCACCACGATGAAAAGCGTTCGCGCCCTGTACCAATTCGACTCGTTCGGTGGATTTGACCTCTTTCTGCACGCCGTAGAATTTGGCGAGGTCCTGGTTCAGAAACGTGTAGTCAGCCAGCAGCAGTTCATCGAGCGGTCGTTCCTTGCGGATCATGTGCTCGAAGAAGGAAACAGCTTCGTCATACATCGCTTCCTTCACGTCGTCGGTGAATTCGGGGAAGCGCGTGGTGTCTACGCCTTTGTGGTCGTTGAAATGATAGAAGCCGAGCCATTGGCCGAAAAATTCCGTCGCCAGGCGGCGCGCTTTCGGATCAGCGAGCATACGTTTGACCTGCCGCTGGATGCCTTGCGGATCGGTTAGTTCGTTTGCGTTCGCCGCGCGTCGCAATTCGTCATCGGGGATCGAAGACCACAAAAAATAACTCAGCCTGCTCGCCATCTCCCAATTCGTCAGCGGTTTGATCGGAGTGTCGCCCGCCGCAAAGCTGGCGGGAGTGGTTTTGATTGGGGTTTCGTTTGAAGCCATCTCCACGCGATAGAGAAATTGCGGCGCGACTAGGATTCGTGTGAGCAATGCGCGAATCGCTTTGCGATGATCTGGGTCGGCGCTGAGCGTCTTGTCGTAAAAGGCGCGTAGGCTCAGTTTCTCTTTTTCAGTCAGCGGTCGCCGCCAGGCGCGGCTGGCGAACTCCAGACAATCATTGATGTGGCCGGGACGCGCCGCCGCTTGCGCCGCCATCACGGCGTCGTAATGCGCGCGCAACGGCCTGACATACTTTTGCATTTCGGCAGGGAACGCGGCGATCTGCGCTTTGTTCATTTGCGTGATGTCTTTGTCTTTCAGGTCAACGCCGTAATGATTACCCAGCATCCGCAGGTAAAGGTTGTAATACTCAAACGACGCGAACAGGTCATTCCAGGCATGATCGAGCCGCGCTTTCGTCACATCATCCAGCAGGTTCTCCACGACGAAGCGATCATCGCGGATGTATTTGATCTTCTGCACGAACTCGTCGTGTTCCGGCACGTTGTAATCGTTGTCGAAGGGATCGGGAATCGGGTCGCGGTCGGCGGGCGTCGGCTCGCTGTGCGAATTCGGCGGCAGCAGCGTGGCGAATTCCATCACGCCTTTTCTGAACGCTTTGTACCCGGCGCTGCTCATATCGCCGACGAGCGCGCGCGTAGGCGTTCCGCGCGTCTGTCCATCGGGGCGGTCGGAGATGGTGATGCGCACCACCTGATCCCGATTGGCGCCCAGTTCGGCCTCGACCTGCAGATTCAAGGCCATTGGTTCTTTCGATTCCGGCATTGGGATTTCGATCATCGCCGAACCTTCCGAAGCGAAATCATCCGTGCCAATCGGCGCGCCGTCCGGGCTTTTGCCGAAGCTCAATCGCGTGGCTGTTGCTTCCGAGGCCAGCGATTTCAGCGTATGCCGTTGGCCGGGCGGCAGAATGCCTTTTCGCAAGGCTGCCGCGGCTGCCTGTTCCTCCGCCGTGACAACCACAGATTCTCCGGCTTTGGCCACGGTGCGCCGGACGATGGGGCGGAAGGCGACCGTCAGATTGCGCCAGATGACGACGGGCTTCTCGCCCATCGCGGGGTTGACTGGCACGACGTTGAGATAAATTTTGGCTGGCCCGGGCTGTGGCGCGAAACGGCCTCCGCCGCGCACATAGATAAACCGATGTGGCGATTTGACGTTGAGCGTGCGGTCGCTGAATTCAATCGGGCTTTCATCGCCCGCGCCGCCCGCCGCCACATCGCCGCGCGCGAACAACCAACTCGGCCACGTGACCACATACTTCTGAATCTCGTCGCATCCGGCGCGGGCTGCCGCTTCATTGCCGCCCGGCTCGGGAAGCTTGCCCCAGCGGGAGATGACTTCAGAAGTCGGATAGCCAGACGATGGGCGGTTCACCACTTGCCAGATGTGTTCGGCAAAACGCGGAGAGATATTTTCGCGCTCGGCCATCGTTTTCAAAGTTGCATTCGCTTCGCCGAGCGCCGCGCGATGTTTGTAGCGCCACGCGACATAAAACGCCTTGCCGTATTTTTCGAGACCGAACGGACGGCCGCCTTCGCCCGACACGGTGCGAAAGCCGTTTTTCGCGTAAATGTCTCTGATCCTCGCGACCGCCGACATTTCAAATCCGGTCTTGCCAGGACGTTCAAAGAATTCGAGCGGGCCTGCGCCCGCGACCGCGTGATCGGCGACGATCTTGGCGGCAGCCAGGTAGCGTTCCAGATTGGCGTCCTGCATAAACTGCACGTCGCCGAAATTCGTGAAGCCTTCGCCGCCGACCGAATCGCTCGACGAATCAATCCCGACGTTCAGATCGAGTCCGGTCAGGTCTTTGATCGTGTAGGCGTATTCACCGCTGGTCAATCGTCTGACTGTCACCCGTCCGGGATTGCCGTCGTGCTTTTTCGCGTAGGCGCTCAATTCCGACCGTATCCGCGAGACTGCCTCTGCGCGTTCCGCTTCGCTCGGCTGCGGCATGGATTTGGGCGGCATCATCTTCTGCTCAAGCGCTTCCGCCACTTTCTCCCACTGCCCGAAGTCTTCGCCAAACGAGCTCTGCGCGACCAACCGTTCGAGATTTATCCCAGCCTTCGCCGCCGTCCCGGTGTGACAAACAACACAGTATTGCTTGAAGGTTGCTTGCGCGTTCGACGCGGATTGGCGGCTACCCTGAGCCTTTCCGACAAGATTGATGAATCGGGTGTCCGCGACAACTCCCACGGCGATGGCGCAAAAAAGCAACGCGAGCGCGATTTTCCAGCGACGGGTCTTATCCGCAGATTCCCGGTTCCGTAAGATTTTCATGACGTAATCGAACCTCGTTGTTGGTTGTTTCTTTAATTGACGTTGCCCGCGCGAGATCGGGTACGAAAATCTGGCAAGTTTCATAGAAAGCGAAAAGTGGATAACAGTTGGCGCCGGAAAGGAAAATGGGGGAAAGGAAGATAAATCCCTGATTCCACTCCTATTTTCCTTTCCCCCATTTTCCTTTCCGGCGGCGGCTCGTGAGATCAATCGTTATCTGGAATATGTAACTTGCCGAAAATCTCACGTCTATTTCATCAGCTTGTGTCCAGCGGAATCGGTGTATATGATGCCCGCACACAAAGCGGTAAACAATTCATCACAGGAGACTCTCTATGAAACGACTGGCAGCATTGTCGGGGCTTTTGCTCGCCGGCGCGATCTCGTTGGTGGTGGCTCAACAACAACCGCCACAGGGACAACCGGCTAAGCTCGAAATTCAGAAAGTGAAAGACAACCTGTATATGATCACCGGCGGGGGCGGAAACACCGCGGCTTTCATCACGCAAAATGGCGTCGTGGTGGTGGACACGAAAAATCCGGGCAACGGGCCGGGCATCCTGGAGAAGATCAAATCGGTGACGCCCAAGCCCGTGACGATGGTCATCAACACGCATACGCACGGCGACCACGTGGGCAGCAACAGCGCCTTCACCGGCGCGGTCGAATTCGTCGCCCACGAGAACTGCAAGGCGAGCATGGAGAAAATGCCCCAGTTTCAGTCCGAAGAAAGCAAGAAGTTTTTGCCTTCGAAGACCTATAAGGACAAGCTCAGCCTGCTGAAAGGCAATGACAAGATTGACCTCTATTACTTCGGGCGCGGCCACACCAGCGGCGATACCTTCATCGTCTTCCCGGCGCTGAAGGTGATGCATACCGGCGACATGTTTCCCAACAAGGGCACCCCGTTTATGGACACCAACAACGGCGGCAGCGGCCTGGAATATCCCAAGACTTTGATGAAGGTTGCGGCTGGCGTCAAGGGCGTCGAATCGGTCATTCCCGGCCACGCCCCGGTGATGACCTGGAACGATTTCAAAGAGTATGGCGAGTTCGTGCGCGACCTGGTGGCCGCCGTCGAGCAGGCCAAGAAGAGCGGCAAGACCGAAGAGCAGGCGGCCGCTGACCTCAAGCTGCCCGAAAAATACAAGGACTACAACATGGGCCGCCTGAAGGCCGATATCACTGTGATCTACTCTGAATCGAAATAAAGCTGTGGGTAAATCAAGCTTGCTTCACGTGGCGCTGCTGATCGCAGTCTTGGGATGGTCGGCAGCGCCAGTCCTCGCTCATCCAGTCCCTTTCAGCTATCTCGATCTGCGTCTGGGTCAGAGCCAGGGCGAACTGGAAGGCGTTCTCGTCGCGCACGTTACACATCTCGCGCACGAGTTGAATGTGACGCCGGCCGAGGCGCTGCTCGACCTGGCGCTCGCCGAGTCGAAGCGGGAGGCCATCCTGAATCTCTTGCGTTCCCGCTTGTTACTGGAGGCTGATGGCCGGAGGCTTGATCTGGAACTGCTGCGCTTTGAAGCCCAGCCAGACCGGCAGGCGCTGGCCTTGCACTTACGCTTTAACGCGAAGACGTTTCCAGGCTTGCTCGGAATTCAGTGTGCGCTCTTTCCTTACGAACCGGAGCACCAGACCTTCCTCAACATTTATGAGGAGGGGCTGCTGGTTCATCAGGAAATCTTCGATAAAGACCATACAACCCTCGACTACTTTACCGGGAGCCGGCAAGTCGCGCTGGCTGTCGTGAAAAAGTTCATCCCCGCCGGCGTCTATCACATCTTCATCGGGCCTGATCACATCCTCTTCATCGTGGGATTGTTGCTGATGGGCGGAAGCATGTTGCGATTGCTGACCATCGTCACCGCCTTCACCATCGCCCACAGCATCACCCTGACGCTTGCCGCGCTGGACATCGCCAACCCTCCGGCGCGATTGATCGAGCCGGCCATCGCGCTGAGCATTGTCTACGTTGGCATTGACAACCTGATGGTCGGTAAAGCGGGATGGGACGTGCGCGCCTGGATCGCGTTCTTCTTCGGCCTCGTGCACGGATTCGGGTTTGCGAGCGTGCTCAAGGAATTCGGCCTGCCAAGCCAGGCGCTGGGCTGGTCGCTCTTCTCGTTCAATTTCGGTGTGGAGATCGGTCAGATTTGCATCGTCGTGATCGTGGCCTCGTTGCTGGCGGCGCTACGCAGTCGCAATCAGGAACTGGGCAAACGAGTGGCGACCATTGGCTCAGTGGTCGTGATCGTGGCGGGAAGCTATTGGTTCATTCAACGGGTCTTTTTTTAGGATGATCAGTGTTATCATCTGGCCGTTATGATCGAAACGTCGAAAATCGTGAGCGTGTTAGGCGGCGAGAAAAAAGCTGGGATGCGTCCGGCCAATGGCCTGGAATTCGCGCTCGCTTTACGCGACGGCTTGCAGTATACGGCGGCGGCGCAATTGGCCAAGCATACGGGCATACCGCTCCCGCGCATCTTTGCGGCAGTCAAATTGTCCCCGCGCACGATGGAACGGCGGCGGCGGCAAAAACGGCTGAGCGCCGATGAATCGCAAAAGATTGCCCGATTTGCCCGGATTGTGGCGCTTGGCGATGAAGTGTTTGCTGATCCGGGTCTGACCGCCCAATGGTTGCAACGCGCCAATCGCGCGCTCAACGGGCTGCAACCGATTGATTTGCTCGATACGGATGACGGCGCGCGCGAAGTGGAAGCCGTTCTGCTACGCCTGGAGCACGGAGTCTACGGTTGATCACGGTCTGGCGCATCACCAAGTCGAAGTATGCCGCTTCGGTCTACAGTGGCGAAGGCGCTCGCTTGATTGCCGGACGCTGGCACGAGACCGGCCAGCGCGTCGTGTATACCTCTTCTTCCGCCGCCCTGGCCGCGCTCGAAGTCCTCGTGCATACCGATACGGACCTCTTACCACATACGCCTTTCGTTGCCGTTCCGGCCACCCTGCCGGCGCGCCTGAAGATCTTGCGCCTGACTGTGGAGGAGCTACCAACTGATTGGAATACGCTCCCGTCGCCGCCAACACTGCGTCAGCTTGGAGCAAAGTGGCTGAATGAAGGTCAGGCCGCTGTGCTGGCAGTGCCTTCGGTCATTGTGCCGTTTGAGTGGAATTACCTGCTTAATCCAGAGCATCCGGACTTCCGGAGAATCACACTCGGTACACCGCGCGAATACCGCTTTGACCCGCGCCTTTTAGGGTGATTTCTGAATGACCAAAGACAGCAAAACCGAATCGGCGGGCGGCGTCCTTTCAGCGCCGCTTACGCTGACGGTTCCTGATCTGGCCGAGGCCATGGATTTTTTCACCCGTCGCCTCGGCTTTCGCGTAGAGATGATCGTCCCTGCGGATGCGCCCCACACGGCAATCATCTCCGGGCAGGGAATTATGCTGCGGCTTGAAGCCAGTGGCGCGCAGTCGTCGTCGTCTGACTCCTCGCTTGATTTGCCGGATTGCGCCGGAGATTTTGTGATCAGTCGCATGAACAATGACGCCTGGCATGTCGGACGGGCGGGCATGCAATACCGCGATCTGATTCCGGGCCGGCTCGGCGGGCGTGTTGTTGCCTCGCACATCCGCATCCCCGATGGCGGCGAGACGCCGGATTATGTGCATTACCACAAGGCGATCTTTCAGATGATTTACTGTCGCGGCGGCTGGGCGCGCGTGGTTTACGAAGACCAGGGGCCGCCCTTCACGCTCGAGGCCGGCGACTGCGTGTTGCAACCGCCGGAGATTCGCCATCGTGTGCTGGAATCCTCCCCCGGCCTTGAAGTCATCGAGATCAGTTGTCCGGCGGCGCACGAAACCTGGGCCGATCACGAGATGAAGCTTCCCACACGCGAGGTCTTGCCCGACCGGCTTTTCGCGGGGCAACGTTTTGTGCGCCATCGTGCGTGTGAAGCGAATTGGACGCCGTGGCGACTTAATGGGTTTGAAGCGCGCGACACCGGCATCGCGGCCGCGACGAATGGTTTGGCGGCGGCGCGCATCGTGAAATCCGAATCGGCAATCACAGCCACGGCCAACGCTCACGCGAGCGAATTGTTGTTCCTGTTTATTCTGCAAGGCGAGCTTGGGATAGCCAGCCCCGCGCAGGGGAACCATCAATTGCAGGCCGGCGACAGTTGCGTCATCCCTGCGGGTGTGGACTATACGTTGCGGGCTGGCGCGGGGCTTGAGATGCTTGAAGTTACGATTCCTGAGGTGAATTGATGAAAACTCTTTACGATCCGATAGAGCCTTACCAGCACGGGATGCTGAAGGTATCCGAAATCCATGACATTTATTACGAGCAGTGCGGGAATCCTGACGGCCAGCCCGTAGTCTTTCTTCACGGAGGCCCCGGCGCCGGATTGACCGCGGACTACCGCCGCTTCTTCGACTCGGAAGCTTATCGAATTGTGTTGTTCGATCAGCGAGGGGCGGGCGCCAGCGCTCCGCATGCTTCCCTGGAAGAAAACACGACCTGGCATTTGGTCTCGGACATCGAGCGATTGCGCCAGCATCTGGGCGTTGAAAAGTGGATGGTCTTTGGCGGTTCGTGGGGAAGCACGCTGGCTCTGGCATACGCGCAGACTCATCCTGAGCGCGTCAGCTCGCTCGTGCTGCGCGGCATCTTTTTGTGCCGCCCGAAGGAGATCGCCTGGTTTTATCAGGAAGGCGCGAACGCGATCTTCCCGGACGTGTGGGAACAATACGAGAACGTCATCCCTGAATCCGAGCGCGGAGCCATGCTTGAAGCTTATCATCGCCGGCTGACGAGCGATGATGAATCAGTTCGTCTGGAAGCCGCGCGAGCCTGGAGCATTTGGGAAGGCAGCGCATTGAAGCTCATACCCGATCAGAAGCTGATTGATGATTTCAGCGAGCCGCACCTGGCGCTTTCGCTGGCGCGCATCGAAGCGCATTACTTCATGAACAACGCGTTCTTCGAGACTGACAATTACCTGCTCGAAAATGTTGACAAGATTCGCCACATTCCCGCCGTGATTGTTCAGGGGCGGTACGACGTAGTCTGCCCGATGATGAGCGCGTGGGAGCTACATCGCGCGTGGCCCGAGGCGGAGTTTATCGTCGTTGGCGACGCAGGCCATTCAGTCACTGAACCGGGCATCACCAGTGCGCTGGTTGACGCGACTGATCGCTTTAGAATGCAGAAAACAGCCCATTGACACGTTCAAGCTTCACATCTATGCTGATTTTGAAAACGCAACCGAACACCGACCGTATGGCGGGTCTCGCTGAGAAATCAGAGATAGGTTGTTCCCCCTAACCATGGGGGTTTTTCTTTTTTCTACACTTCGCGCACGAAACCGCGCGTTCTCGCTTCCTGATAAAGTTCCTGCGCGTATTCTTCCCCTTCCAAGGCATCTCGGATAAATCCGGCAAAAGCGTCGGCGAGCCGTATCCCCGGCTCAGTTTCATCGCGCGCGCCTCGCACTTTTCTGATCCTGATATGAAGCTTGCGCAACTCGCTGGAAAAATGGCGCACTTCCGGGCCAGACAATCCATCCACAATCACCGTCGCTTTGTAGTTGTCGCGCGCGCGTTGCAGGATGGCTTTGGCCGTCGTGTAGACCGTCAGATCAACATAGGCCTTGCTGTTTGTGTAATGCGAAAAGAAGATCGTCCGTTGAAAGATCGGGCAGGCAAGCACGGCCTTGATATAGGCGATTTTGCGGGCCACCGAGGACTTGTGCCATTTGATGTGCCGCTTTCCTGACTCAGCCTCGATTCGTTCCAACTCGCGGGCAAACGCCTCCTGTTCCTGTTCCGTCACGACCACCGAAACCAGAAAGAGTCGCCCTTCCGTGTCCTGTCCGGTTTCGTCCACGTAGCAGTAGAGTTTTTGTCTCTGTGTCTCGCTCATTTCTTCGCCTCCGCCGCCCAGTTCACCACGACGGTGAATTGCAAACTCGCGGCCTCCTCCCGCGCCGTGACGAAGAGGAAGCGATCACCCGCCGCCGTCACCGCATAGCTGCTCCCGCCACCGAGCGCCCGCGCTGGCGCGAGATCGAAGAGCGCCCTGGGCGCGAGCGCCTCGAAGCTGCTGCCCGGCTTCACCTCCACCGCCATCAGCTTCCCGTCATTGGAAAGGTAGTACAACTCTTTGCCATCGCTCCGCCACCACGGCTGTCCGCCACCATTGGTCGAAACCTGCCACTTGCCACCCGAAGCGGGAAAGGTCTGCACAAACACCTCGAGTCCTCCCTGATCATTTGAGCGGTAAGCGATCCAGCGCCCGTCGGGGGAGAATCGTCCCTCGAACTCGTTGAACGTCGTCTGCAAAAACGGCGATGGCCGGAGGTCTCCCGCAAGCGGCAACACCCACAAATCCTGTCCTGTTTTCTGATCATTTCGACTGTGAAGCAGTAAGCGGCCATCCGCCGACCAACTGGCGGAAGCGATGGGGACGTCTGCTTTGAGCAACAACTCTTCCTGCCCGTCGCCGCTCGCCAGCTTTTGATATATCTGAAAAGCCCCGTCTCGATTCGCCCGCCAGGCGATGCGGCTGCCATCGGGCGACCAGACCGGAAAGCGATCCTCCCCAGGATCGAAGGTCAGCCGCGAACCGGCGCCCCGCGCGAGGTCTATCACGTAGATGTCCCAGGTTCGGCTCTGCGGATCGCGCCGCACCACTGCGACCCGCTTGCCGTCGGGCGACAGTCGGGGATATTCATACTCGCCCACCGGCCCGACCGTGCCGAGCGGCTTGCCCGCGCGATCCACCCAGGTCAGTTGCTGATTGTTGGTTACAGCGTTCGGATCGTAGGCCAGACTGCCATTGTCGGATACGGAAAACCCTCCGCCGAACTCGCCAAAGACTCTTACCTTGTCCGCGACCACGAACGGCTCGCCCGTGAGTTTCAGGCTGTCGGCATCGAAGGGCACCGCGCGCAAGGCTCCGGCGCGCGCAAAAAGCAGATAACCGTTGGCATAGCGCGCCTGTGAATCCGCCGCCAGCAGGCGTGTGGTCTCCTGGCCGTCGAGCGCAGCGAGATGAATTTCCGCCGTCCCCGGTGTGAGTGTCCTGCGAACGAGGAAATGGCGACCGTCAGGTAAAAAGACAGGCCAGGTGTAAAGCGACGGCTGGTCTGATCGCAGCGCCAGCGCCGGCTCGCCGCCCGTCGCCGGGACGCGATAAAGCCCCCCGCAACGTCAGAGAAGAGAATGACACCGTCGCGATTCCAGGTGCCGTCGAATATCGTGCCGACGGCTGACGGCAACTTGCACAGCGTTTGTGGCGCGCCACCCGCGAGATCGAGCTTCCTGAGTTCGTCCCCAGTGACGAAGCCAATCGAGTGGCTGTCCGGCGACCAGAAAGGAACGCCGAAAACGCCCTCCGTGCCGGGCAGCGGTTGCGCCGTGGGCGAACCCAGCGGACGCAGCCAGAGACTGCGCCTGCCTTCCGTGAGCGCAATGAAAACCAGATGGCGGCCATCGGGGGAAAGCTCCGGCGCCTCAATGGACGTAGCCTTCTCCGGCGCGACGATGGTAAAGCGCGCGGCAACCGGCGCAGCGGGCGGCGACAGGCGCAGATACTTCACGGCGAAGGGCAACGAGATCAGCGAGACCAACACTGCGACTGCTGCTACCACCATCCACAGCCGCGCATTGCCGAACCACCGCGCCGCGCTCACCGCTGCGCTCTCCGTCGCTGCCGTCGTAGTGTCCAGTCGCGCGCCCGAAGGCGTCGTCAGCGTGCCGAGCGCAAAGCCCAGATCGCTTGCCGTCTGAAAGCGATGTTCCGGTTTCTTTTCCAAACAACGCCGCACGATCTTGTCCAGCGCCGGGCTGATCTTCGCGTTCGACTCGCCGAGCTCTGGCGGCTCTTCTTTCAGGATTGCATTCATCACTTCAATCGCTGACTCGCCGCTGAAGGCTCGATGCCCGCTCAACATTTCATACAGGATCACGCCGAAGCTGAAGATGTCCGCGCGATGATCGGCTTCCTGCCCGCGCACCTGTTCGGGCGACATATAACCCACAGTCCCCATCACCGCGCCCGGATCGGTGATCCTCCGCTGCGTTTCGACATCCGAACCGGCGTTCATCGTCTGCTGCGGGCGCAGCTTGGCCAGGCCGAAATCGAGAATCTTGACGCGGCCATCGGTGGTGACGAACAGGTTTTCCGGCTTCAGATCACGATGGACGATGCCTTTGGCGTGCGCCGCCGAAAGTCCGTCGGCGATTTGCCGGGCGTAATCAACCACCTTGCGCTGCGGGATTGGGCTGCCGTTGAGTTTGGCGCGCAGTTCTTCGCCGTCGAGCAATTCGGCGACGATGTATGGCGCGCGCCCGTTTTCAGCCGGAGCCACGCCGATGTCGTGAATGGTCAGGATGTTCGGATGATTGAGAGCGCTGGTTGCGCGCGCTTCCTGCTCGAAGCGTTTCAACCGATCCGCGTCTTTGGCGAACTCAGCGGGCAGCAGCTTGATGGCGACTTCGCGGTCGAGCCTGGTGTCGCGCGCGCGCCAGACTTCGCCCATCCCGCCCGCGCCGAGCGGAGCCAGAATCTGGTAATGATCCAACCGCGCGCCAGTTGTGACAGTCATCTTCGGACAGTTTCCTTCCGAGCAAATCGGCGTCCGCAAAGCGGGCGCAGCTTCGTGACAGGCAGTGGCGTTGTCTGGCTTAACATCTGCTGAGGCTTTCAAGCTGGCTTCAGGCGGCTTTGGGCATCGCAGTCGCCAACGCAAAGTCAATCGTGACCTCCGCTGGCGGCAATGCCGGAATGTAACCGTGTCTGCCATGAAAAGGTTCCAGCAACCGGTCAAGCTGCTGCGCAGTCTCGCGGCTCAGATAGCTTTCGTGACAGAGCGGACAAACAGCCGCCGGAATTGACCGAATAGTCACTTTCACGGGCGATCCCCGGCGCTCGAAGGTCTGGGTCGTCTCGCCCGGCTCCGGTTTGCCAGGACATTTGTTGGTACAACGGGTTCGCATCATTTTTTCTTTTTGGTTTTCTTTCTGGTTCGTTTTCGGGTTTTCCAATTGGCTTCCCAGCGGTCGTGGCTGGGAATGTAAGCCGTCACGACTGTCGCCACCGCATCGTCTGGAACGTATTCTAGCACGATGTGGAAAGGGAGATGGTAATCGGGCGCAAAACTCAGCAACGACAATTCAAGTTCGATTTGCGCAGTTCGGAGTAGTTCCCGCACACGTTGCAAATCCATTGCGCGCCTCCCTTAGCCGGAAGAATTCGTCGTACATCTGTTTCGCTCTCGCCTTGCAACACCGCCACGCGCGCCAGACTTCACCCATCCCGCCCGCGCCGAGCGGATTTCGTAGTGGTCGAAACGATAAATTGGGGCGAAGGTCATCTCAGGAGTTGGGAAAGGCCTGGCGTGTTAGCCGGTCAATCAATTCATCCAGATAGCGTCGCAATTCTTCGGCCGAAACTCCGCCTGGCGGGATCAGGTCGTGGCCCAATTCGATCTGGCTGAGCACCCAGCCCAGTTCACGCGCAACCTCAGTGACGGCGGCCATCCCCTCCGCCATGACATCTTCAAGCGTAAACAGGTCGAGGTCGTGGGTCTCCCGATGTCCGAGGTGAAACCCGACGAGCGCCGCTCCGCCAGTCAGAAAGAAGCGGTCTTCCCGCTGGAAAAAGGCGCGCAGGAAATCCTGTTGCAAGGCGCTGAGCTCGTGCTTAGCCAAGCAAACCCTCCCTCTGCCAGGCGCCCAACAAAAATTCCCAGAAGCCGCGCCGCCGGCCCAGTTGCGGCGACAGGGCAGGCCAGCGCTGCCAGACTTCGGCGGGCGAGATGAATTGCCAGACATCGGTGTCTCGCGCTTCGCGCAGCATTTTCGCCAGCAGCCGCGTTTGCTCCGCCAGCGAAGCGGTTTGCAAACGCCGTCTGAATTCGGCCACCGTCATCGGCTCGTCCCAGAGAAAATAGGGTATGGATTGAGGAGAACCGAGGTCGGTCGAGAGCGGCTTTCCGAGATCAATCTTCATGCTCATCTACGGCTCCTGTTTTTTTGAATGCGCCAGGCAATTATAGCAACAAATCGGTGGCCTCCCGCATCTTCGGCGCCGTTGTCACTTCTTCTTTTTCTGGCCGGGCTGCTCCATCACGCAATTGAAATTCGCCGCCTCATCCGTGCTGCCGCTGCCTTTGTAGCGAGCCACTTGCGGATACGGGCAAAGCGGGCGTGTGCGTTGCGCTGGCGCATTTGCGCCTGCTCGTTTTGTGGCGATGACCTGATCCGGCGCGACGCCCTGTTCCACCCAACGTTCGAGCGCCAGCGTCAGATCGTGTTGCGGGTCGGATTGTGTTGCCGCAACCATCTGGCCGAAGTTGTCCGGGCCGGGACCGCCAGCGCAATGCTGCACGCCCGGCGCCATAAACAGCCGCACGAAGCTGTTCGTCTGCCGCTGCCCCAGCCTCGCCACGACGCTCTGATAATAGTTGATGGTGTTCACCGGCGGCAGCGCAGCGTCATTCCAGCCGTGATAAAGAATCAGCTTGCCGCCGCGCGCGCTGAACGCTTTCAAGTCCGGATCGGTCGCATTCAACATCGGCGCCAGTTTTTCATGCGCCAGCTTGCCGTCGCGTTCCAGATCGAAAGTTTTGAAGTCCCAGTTCGGGTCGTTGTAGACCATGTGCTTGAATGCCTGCGTAGAGAAAAAGAATTGCAGCGCCGCCGTGGGCGTCGCTCCGGTAACCCACGGAGTCCAGCCGCCCGACCCCGTTTCGCCGCCCGGCGTAAAGCCTGGGATGATTTGCTGTCCTTTGGCATTGCGCGGCCCGGCGTAAATTTTCTTCAGCGCGGCCACCTGCTTTTCGGTCAGACAATCATCGGTTTCTTCGCCCTTGCACAGCAGCGCCGCTGGGTCGAAGCCACATTTCGTCGGATCGTCCAACACGCTATCTTTCACGCCATCGCGCGAGTCGCAAGCCGCGAGCACGGCGGCTTCAATTGCTTTCAATTTCTTCGACGAGATGTAGTTGGCCGGATCAGCCAACGTGTTTTTCATATTCCAGGCAAAGCCCGTGAGGATGTGGGTGAAGGCATTCGCTGGCGCGCCGGCGATGATGCCGTCGTAATCGTTGGGATAGCGTTGCGCCTCCATCAACGCCTGCCGCCCGCCGTTCGAGCAACTGGCAAAGTAGGAACGCTTCGGGCCGTCGCCATAGAACGCTTTGACGACCGACTTGGCCTTCTCGGTCATCTCGTGAATCGCGCGATGGCCGTAATCCACAATCTTTTCAGGATGCCCCAGCGCCCACTCCGCATTCCCGCCGCTGTGCCCAGTGTCGGTCGAAGCCGAGGCGTACCCGCGCGCCAACGCGCCTGCCAGTCCCGCGTAAGAGATCGAGCCAGCGAAGCCGCCATTGCCGATGCCATGGAATTTGCCATTCCAATTTGCGGCGGGCAGCCAGACTTCAAACTTGATCTCCGAATCGCTCGTCGGTTTGATCACGCCGGCCACGCGGCAAAAGGCAGGCAAGTCTTTGTACGGCGCGGCGGAACCCGTTGGCGGTGTGAACGCCCCGGCTGCCACGGATTGCGCCGCCGTGATCGTTGTGTTGGGCAGTTTCAACTCGGCCAATCCTTCGCACGTGGCGGCGGAGACAGAGTCGAACGCCAGCGCTAGAAGCGGCAGAACAGCCAGCCACTGCCAATAGAATTTGCGTTGTGAAGTTGCGTTGTTATTCATTGAGAGCCTCCTGATTATTGTTTGCCGGACGCTCAGCGGGTGTATCTGCCGCTGGGTATCCTGACCGGGCCGGGATGAAAGAATTTCTCCGGCGTCATCACGCCATCCTTCTTAAAAACCATGCCGTTCTTCATCACGAACTGCACATTGCGCAGCGCGTCAATGTCTGTGAGCGGATCGCCCGCGACGGCGATCAGATCGGCGAAGAGGCCGGGCTTGATGGGACCGCGTTCCTTGATGATGTCGGCGGCCTTGTAGCCATTGATTGTGAGCGCGCGCAGGATGTCGGCTGGGGGAATGCCAGCCGCCTTCCACGTGTCGAGGAAGGCGATGGTCAGATCGCCACGGCTCAGCCATTCGCCGGTCTTCTCGTCCTTCATCCGCTCGTTCCAGTAATCGAAGTCGGTCGAGAAGGTCAGCGGAACCTTCTTCTCCCAGGCGCTGCGCAGCTTCTCCACCGTCCGCTTGAAGGCCGCTTCGCTGCCGCGATATTTGGTGAAGGGCGTGTCAGTGCCTGCCAGGAAGATTCCTTTCTCGGCCATCTGGCGGTGGTGTTCGGGTGTCAGCGCATTGCCGTGGCCGATGATGTATATGCCTGCGTCAATTGCCCGCTGCGCGCCTTCGGGCGTCTGCACGTGCCCTTCGACTTTGCAGCCGCCTTTCGCCGCCTCGCTGATCGCCAGCTTGATGTCCTCGACCGAATAGCCCCACGGCTTGCAATCAATGCAGAGCTTGATCGTCCGCGCGCCGAAGAGCATGTTCTCGCGGACGGCGCGGACAATCTCGTCGTGGCTGTTGGCGTCGATGTATTCCGGGTAGACGATGTTGTGCCGCTTGTACATCTCCGGCGTCGGCCAGAACTGCCCGCCTGTGCCGCCGATGATGATGCCCGACGGAATCACGGTGGGCCCCGGCAGCCAGCCTTGCTCGATAGCTTGACGCAGCGCCGTGTCGGCGTACATCCCGTTGTTGCCCACATCGCGGATGACAGTGAAGCCGGCGTTGAGCAATTGAATGCCGTTCGACGCGGCCTGGATCGCGCGCAACGGCGTCGAATCCATCACGTAGGTCAGGTAGTAGTAATTGTTCTCCGGCTGCTCTTTGTAGGTGATCGCCATGTGCGTGTGCGCGTCAACCAGGCCGGGGAGCACGGTGAGCTTCGATAGATCAATGACGGCCGCTCCGGCGGGGATGGCCAGGTTGGCGCCGACCGCTCTGATCTTCTCACCTTCGATGAGGATGATCTGGTTGGCGGCAGCCACGCCGGTTTCCGGGTCAACGAGCCGACCGGCTTTGATTGCGGTGATTGGGGCGGATTGTGATAACGATTGCGCCACGGTGACGCCCGTCATAAGAATCGCCCAAAGCAAACAGAATATACCAGCGCGTTTACTCATGATTTTCTCCTCTTGTTGCCACTGCTTGAGGTGATTGCTGATTGGCCGCCCAGACCGGCTCGGCGGGTCAAGCATACTCCAGCCGTCACTTAGCCGGAAAGAGACGCGCTCGCGGAATTGGAAAAAGACTACATCCGCTATCCCAGCGGCGCGAAGAAAAATTCCAGGGGGAGTGGAAATGTTGACTATTCGATTATGTCGGGATTATAAAGTTGCGCATTCGACATCAACACAGGGATAAGTCGGAGAAAAAACAATGCGGAACAATCGTCGCGAATTCATCAGGCTCGCCGCCTTGAGCGCCGCCTGGATGGCTGTGAACCCACGCGCCTCGCTGGCCCAACCGCCGCGCCGCTTCGTCATTGACGCGCACCAGCATTACCAACCAGCGCCGGATTATGTTGACCGGCTGGTAAGAGTCTACTCCGGGCGCAACGCGATGGCCTGCGTGCTGACGCCGATGCCGGGCTTCGAGGTGATCAAAAAAGCCGCCGCGCAGCATCCCAACGTGATCATCCCTTACGGTCATATCAAAGTGGACAATCCCGAAGCGATCAACGAGATCAAGAAGTTCGCCGACGCCGGGTTCAAAGGGATCAAAATGCATACTCCCAAATACAACTGGGACGATTTCGGCTACTTCCCGATTTACGAGAAGCTGCAATCGCTCAACCTCGTCGCGCTGTTTCACACCGGCATCGTCGCCGGTTCGAGCGACGAGCCGGAGCCGTCTTCGATGGCCCGGATGCGGCCCGCTTATTTGCACACCATCGCCCGGTCGTTTCCGAAGCTGGTAATTCAAGGCGCGCATCTGGGCAATCCCTGGTATGAAGAAGCTGCTGAAGTCGCTCGCTGGGAGAAGAATCTTTACTTCGATCTGACCGGATCGTCGCTGATCAAGAAGGCGAAGAATCTGGCGGTCTTCAAAGATTACCTTTGGTGGGAAGGGCCGACGGCGCACAGTTCGCCCGACGCCGTCTACGCATTCGAGAAGCTGGTCTTCGGCACCGATGAGCCGCCGGAGAATCTCGACCAGTGCCTGGCGCGTTACGAAGCAATGCTCGAAGCCTGCGGTGTGCCGGAAGCGAGCCGCCGCAAGATTTACGGCGAGACATTGGCCAGGCTGCTGGCCGTCAAAGTAAGAGCGTGAGCGCGAAGCGCGCGAGCGGTTGAAATTTTCACCTTTTGCCCGTTTCGGAGAGACTTTAGGTAATAGCCGGTGCTACAATCTCGTTTCTTGAAATCCGCGGATGTCTCGCCTGTCATCCACAGCAAAGAGGATTCCGACCCCAAAGAAATCCAAAGGCGAGTAAACATTCCCTGGCGGCGCTTTACGCGCTGCTCAGATAAAGGCGGATGAGCTCCCCATTCAGCAAAGCCATAACAAATTCCTCCCCGTCGCCGGCATAGGCGCTAACACGCGCTCATCCGGCAACGCGCCCAAGCTGATCCGGGTCAGCAGCGCGGACGCCAAGTATAAGTTCGTCAACAAAATTCACCTTGATTTCCGAAGCTTCTCTTGCCGCAATGCTTTGGGCAGGCTTCGTGTCGGTGTCAGGTAAATGAAATCATTGACCGCTGGTAGCGCGGCGGCAAATTTTCCGGGAGGAGTGAATATTACATTACGCTGGAGTGTAAACATGAAAACCCGAAGAGATTCAGCGAAGCGATTCGGATTAAGGCTCGCCGGAGCGATGGTGTTCTTCGCCTGGCTGATATTGCCTCTATTGCCTCCCGCCGCGCATACCGCCGAGGAACCCGCGAGGCCCAAAGCTGTGCTGGCGCTTTACTGGTATGGGAAAGATCTTCCAGCCAATGTCGAACTCGACAAGAGCGTCCAGGCGACCCTCCGCTCAGCGCCGGCCGGCTCCATTGAATACTACGCCGAATACATGGATGACAGCCAGTTTCCCGGAGAGAAACAGGCTCTGCTGTTTCGTGATTATTTGCGCCAGAAATACGCGGGCAAAAAAATAGATGCGCTCATCGCACTGTCGGGCGCGTCGCTCAATTTCCTGTTCAAGCACCGGAATGATCTCTTCCCGGAGACCCCGATTGTTTTTCATGCCAACAGCGGCGCGCAGGTGGGCAAGCTGGCTGAGGCCGGCCTCACCGGAGTCGTGGTTGACAGCGCTTATAGAAACACGCTCGATCTGGCGCTCAAATTACATCCGGCCACGGAGCAGGCGTTGATCATTACCGCGACGCCGGAGCGCGACAAGAAACTTGAGGCGCAGTTACGGCAGGAGCTTAAAGAGTTTGAAGGCAGGGTGGCGCTCAATTACCTGACCGACCTTCCGCTGGACGAATTGATCGCCCGGGTGAAGACCGCGTCCGAGCGTTCGATCATCTTATATGTCCGGTATTCTCCGGATGTTCTCGGCGGGACCTTGAACTCGTACAATGTCCTCGCGCTGGTTGCCGAATCGGGCAGGGTTCCGATCTACGTCGCCGCCGGTTCTTTACTCGGTCACGGGGCAGTCGGCGGTCACGCCGCCAACCTTGAGGATTGTGGAACCAGGGCGGCGGAGATTGCGCTGCGGATCGTGAACGGCGCACGTCCGCAAGACATCCCCGTGGTTACAGTCCCAACTGTTCCGATGTTCGACTGGCGCCAACTCCATCGCTGGAGAATCAGTGAAGACCGATTGCCGCCCGGCAGCAAAATCTTCTTCAAGACGCAGACCATCTGGGAGCAATACAAGTGGCGCATCATCATCTTCAGCTCATTTTGTTTCGGTCAGGCGCTCCTGATCGTCGGGCTGTTTGTGCAACGGGGCAGGCTCAAACGAGCCGAAGGGGCGTTGTCTGAGAAGGAGCTACATCTCCGGGAGGCGCAGGGCATTGCCCACGTGGGCAGTTTTCGTTGGGAGGCGGACGCCGACATAGTCGCCTGGTCGGATGAACTCTGCCGCATCTACGGCCATGCGCCTGGCAAGTTGGGCGTCACGTATGAAACCTACCTCGAGCAAGTTCACCCCGAGCACCGGGAGCAAGTTCGCAGGGCCGTGGAACGCGCCATCACCAAATGGGAGCCGTTCGAGCATGAGTACCGGATCGTCCGGCCCACGGGCGAGACGCGCTGGGTCTTCGCGCACGGCCGGCCTGTGTTTGACGCTGGCGGGAACCTGATCGCTTTGCAAGGCATTTGTCAGGACATCACTGAGCGCAAGCGGGTCAGGGAATCGCTGCGCGAGAGTGAGGCGAGGAACCGGGCCATGCTCGAAGCGGTTCCGGACCTGATGTTCCTCCAGAGCAGAGATGGCGTTTACCTGGATTTCCACGCGCAGGATTCGAGCGCTTTGCCTGTTTCGCCCGAACAGTTTCTCGGGAAGAACATGCGGGATGTGCTGCCACCGGAGCTGACTGAACGATTCGCGAAATGCTTCGAGGATGTGGCGCAGTCAGGTCAGACCGGTTTGGTGGAATACTCACTCCCGATCTTCGGCGAAGAGCGTCACTTCGAGGTCCGCGTAGTCAATTGCGACCACGACAAAACGCTGAGCCTGGTGCGTGACGTTACCGAGCGCAAGCAGATGGAACAGGCGTTGCGCGTGAGCGAGGAGCAAGCTCGACGAACTCTGGTGGAACAGATGTTGGTGGGCGTCGCCGAATGCGATGCGGATGGAAAGTTCACGCTGGTCAATCAACGCTTTTGCGACATCACCGGCTACACCGAGGCCGAACTGCTGGAAATGCGAAAGCACGACATCGCGCCCCCCGACGACTTGGCGCGCATCGCCGAACTTTACCGCCGCTTGGTGGAAACCGGCGAGAGCTTCGTCGTTGAGAAGCGTTACCGGCGCAAAGACGGCTCGGAAGTCTGGGTCAATAGCAACGTCTCGCCCGTCCGTAACGCGCAAGGCGCCGTCGTTGAATCCGTGTCCGTCGTGATTGACATCACCGACCGCAAGCGTGCCGAGCGCGAACGCGAACAACTGCTCAAAGAAGCGCAAGCGGCCAACCGCTCCAAAGACGAATTCCTGGCCGTCGTCTCTCACGAATTGCGCAACCCGCTCAATGCGATCCTCGGCTACACGCGATTACTGCGGGCAAGGACGGATGCGTCGGAGATCCAAGAGACAGTGGGGATCATTGAGCGCAACGGGAGAATGCAGTTGCAACTGATCGAAGACCTGCTCGACAGCGCCCGGATCATCAGCGGCAAGCTCAAGCTCGAAGTGGAGCCGTTGTCGCTCAGCGGCGTGATCACTGCCGCGCTTGACGTGGTGCGCCCAGCGGCGCAGGCCAAAGGCATCGAATTACGCTCCGATCTGGAATCGCTCGCCGGTCAAATCACGGGCGACCCCAACCGGCTGCAGCAGGTCGTCTGGAACCTGCTCTCGAATGCGATCAAGTTCACGCCCGAAGGCGGGCGCGTTGAGTTGCGGCTGGAAAATGTAGATCACCACGTCCGCATCACGGTCAAAGATACCGGCAAAGGCATCGAGCCTGAATTCCTGCCTTTTGTCTTCGACCGCTTTCGCCAATCGGATTCCTCGTCTGTGCGGCGCTTCGGCGGTCTCGGTCTGGGTCTGTCGCTGGTCAAACAACTGGTGGAATTGCACGGCGGGACGATTGAGGCGGCCAGCGATGGTCCCGGTCATGGCGCGACCTTCACGGTAACGCTGCCGCAACGCGCCGATCGAGGCAAAGCCTTCATCCCGGAGCGACCTCGCGCAGTGGCGGCGCGCGAAGCGAGGCTGGAAGACGCGAGTCCGCTCGACCAGATTCCGTCACTCGCGGGAGTGCGAGTGCTGGTGGTTGACGATGAGGAAGAGGCGCGCTCGTTGTTGACAGCGGTCCTCGGCGAATCCGGAGCGCAAGTGACAGCGGTGTCGTCGGGCGTCGAAGCGCTGACGATCCTGGCTGACCCGCCAGGCGCTGCGCGACCGGACGCGCTGATCCTGGATATCAACATGCCCGACGAAGACGGTTACCAGGCGCTCGAAAGAGTGCGCGCGCTCGAAGCCGAACGCGGCGTCGCGCCATCGGCGCGGATTCCAGCCATCGCGCTGACCGCGATGGGGCGGACTGAGGATCGGTTGAAGGCGCTGGTCGCCGGTTTTCAAATGCACGTCGTCAAGCCGGTCGAGCCGGATGAATTGGTAATGGTCATCGCCAGCCTCATTGAGCGGCTTAGCGTCGGCAGAGGAGTGTAACAATGATTTTGCAAAAGCCCTGGCTTCTACAGTTTCAGGAAGACTTTGAATATTAGCCGGTGCTACAATCCCGTTCCTTGAAGTCCGCGGACGTATCGCCTGTCAATCACGGCAAAGAAGATTCACGGCCCCCAAAAAAATCAACGGCGGGCAAAACGTCCGTGGGCAGAACTAAACGCGCCGCTCGGATAAAGGCGGCTGCGCTCCCCATTCAGCAAAGCCATAACAAATTCCTCCCCGCCGCCGCCAGCGATTGCTTGCGCAGGCCGGCTGCGCGCCCGTGCTGATTCGGGTCAATAGCGCGGACGCCAGGTACAAGTTCGTCAACAAAATTTTTACCTTGATTTCTGAAGCTTCTCTTATAGCGATGCTGGGATCGGACTTCGTTTCGATATTCGGTAACTTGAAAAAATTGGCTGCTGTTAGCGCAGCGGCAGGTTTTCCAGGAGGAGTTATATGTCCATAAGCTCATTTGTACGCAGGCTCGTTGCTGCCCCATCAGCGGCGGCCTTGCTCTTCGCTTTTATCTCGTCTGTCCATACCCCACTGAGGAAGCTATGAGGATTCTCTATGTCGAAGATAACCCCAGCGATGCTGACCTGGCGCAGCGCTGGTTGCGCAAGCAAGCGCCACAGTTTGCGCTGGAGACAGTTACGACGCAAAGCGAGGCGGTGGCCCGGCTCACCAGGACTGATGCCTCGCCATACGATCTGGTCCTGACGGACTTACGGTTGCCTGACGGTGACGGCCTCTCGCTGTTGAATTACATTCGGGAGCGCGCGCTGCCGCTGGCCGTCGTCGTCATTACCGGCTCGGGCGATGAGGAGACGGCCGTGGCCGCGCTCAAAGCCGGCGCCGATGATTATGTGGTCAAACGCAACGATTATCTGGAGCGGTTACCCCTCACGCTGGAAAGCGCGTGGCTCCGCGCCCGCGCCGAGCGCCAAGCCCGCCCGCTCAAGGCGCTCTACGCCGAGCATCACGAAACGGACATTGACCTCACGCGCCGGCACTTGCAGCGGTACGCGCCACACATCCATCTCGATGTGGCGCCGACCGCTACCGAAGCGCTCGCTCGCCTCTCGCTGCTTGGCGAAGCGAACCGGTACGACGTAATTCTGCTCGACTATAGATTGCCGGGGCTGAACGCGCTGGCGGCGCTCAAGGAACTGCGCCAGGATCGTGGCCCGGACATCCCCGTGGTGCTGATCACCGGGCAAGGCGACGAGGAGTTGGCGCTACAGGCGCTCAAGCTCGGCGCTGCAAGTTACCTGGTCAAGAACCCCGGCTACCTCTATCAATTGCCGAGTGAGTTGGAGAACGCCTGCTATCGCGCCGAGCAGAGGAAGGCAATAGAGGCCATCACCCAGCGGGATCAATTGCTCCAGACAATGTTCCATTCGCTCTCGTCCGAAGTAGTGGTGGTGGACCGCGAGGGGACGATCACATACGCGAGCAAGTCCTGGGAGCAGTTCGCCAGTGAGGGGCAGGCGCAGATGAGCCGTGTCGCGGTGGGCGTCAACTACCTGGAGGTGTGCCGCCGGGCGGCAGCCCACGATGACGCCTCCGCCAAAGAAGCTTTATCGGGCATAGAGGGCGTGATGGCCGGCCGGGCGCCGAGCTTCTCGCTGGAGTACCCGTGCCAAATTCGCGGCGAGATGGGGTGGTTCCTGATGCAGGTAGACCCGATGCCGCGCGAGCACGGCGGGGTAGTCATCAGCCACACCAACATCACCCAGCGCAAGCGGGCGGAAGCGGCGCTGACTGAGAACGAGCTACGCCTGCGGGAAGCGCAAGCCATCGCCCACGTGGGCAGCTTCCATTGGGATGTGGCCGCCAATACCGTCGTCTGGTCGGACGAACTCTGCCGCATTTACGGCTATGAACCTGGCGAGTCGCGCCTCACTTACGAAACCTACCTTGAGCAGGTCCATCCCGATCACCGGGAGCAGGTCCGCAGGGCCGTGGAACGCGCCCTGACAAGACGGGAAATGTTCGAGCACGAGTACCGCATCGTTCGGCCCACCGGCGAGACGCGCTGGGTTTTCGCGCATGGCCGGCCTGTGGTTGACGCTGGCGGGACACTGATCGCTTTGCAGGGCATCTGCCAGGACATCACCGAGCGCAAGCGGACCAGGGAGTCGCTGCGCGAGAGCGAGATGAGGAATCAGGCCATGCTCCGGGCGATCCCGGACTGGATGTTCCTGACGAGCGAAGACGGCGTCCTGCTGGATTATCACGCGAAAGACACGCGCGAATTGATCATGCCTCCCGACGAGTTTCTCGGGAAGAATGTTCGGAAAGTGCTGCCGCCGGAGATTGCCGAAAGGTTATTGCATGGTTTCAAGCAGGCGGTGGAATCCGGCGAGCCCTGCTTATTCGAGTACTCGCTCCCGAACCACGAAGGGGATCGGCACTATGAAGCTCGCGTGGCCAGTTGTGACCACGACAAAGTCCTGAGCATCGTGCGCGACATCACTGAGCGCAAACAGGCCGAGACGGCGCTGCGCGAGAGCGAGGAGAGGTTCGCCAAAGCTTTTCACTCCAGTCCGCAGCCGATGTCAATCACGACTCTCGACGAGGGCCGGTACGTTGACGTCAACGAGCGCTTCCTGGAAGTAAGCGGTTACACTCGTGGGGAAGTGATCGGCCGCACCTCCTTCGATCTCAACATCTGGGAGAGTCCCGAAGCGCGGGACGAGATCGTCCGCCCGGTGAAAGAACGGGGGCAGGTACGAAACATGGAGACCAGATTCTTCACGAAGAGCGGCGAGTTTCGGGTGCTCCTCTCATCGGTGGAGTTGATCGAACTGGGCGGGCAGCAGTGTCTCCTCTTCGCCTCCAGTGACATCACCGAACGCAAGCGGGCGGAAGCGGCGAATCTGAGGCGAGCGACGCTATTCGCCGACGTCAACGCCGCCCTGGCCGAGCGCGATGTGCCATTACAAAGCATCCTGCAACAATGCGCTGAAGCCGTGACCAGGCATCTGGACGCCGCCTTCGCTCGCATCTGGACGCTGAATCACAAGGAGAGCGTGTTGGAATTGCAGGCCAGCGCCGGGTTGTATACGCATCTGAATGGCAGGCACTCCCGCGTGGGAGTTGGAGAACTCAAGATCGGCCAGATCGCCGAAGAGCGCCAACCGCTCCTGACCAACGACGTGTGTAACGACCCGCGCGTCAACGACCGGGAGTGGGCGAGAGAGCAGGGAATGGCGGCTTTCGCGGGCTACCCGCTGCTGGTCGAGGATCGGGTCGTCGGTGTGATGGCGATGTTTGCGCGCCATCAGTTGACTGAAGACACGGTGGAAGCCCTCGCCACAGTCGCGGCGCCCATCGCTCAGGGCATTGAGCGCAAACGCGCCGAGCAGGCGCTGGGTGAAAGCGAGGAGCGATTCCGCAGCGCGTTTGACCACGCCACGATCGGCATGGCGCTGATCGCTCCTGATGGCCGCTTCCTCCAGGTCAATCATTCGGTGTGCGAGATGCTTGGGTATTCTGAGCAGGAACTGCTCGCCAACGATTTTCAATCCCTCACTCACCCGGACGACCTGGACGCCAATCTCGCATACAGACGACAGATACTGGCCGGCGAGATACGCGCGTTTCAAATGGAGAAGCGCTACATCCACAAGCGCGGCCACACGGTGTGGGCATTGTTAAGCGTCTCGCTGCTGCGCGACGCCGGCGGGCAGCCCCTTTACTTCATCTCCCAGATTCAAGACATCACCGAGCGCAAGCTGGCCGGGGAGAAGCTCCGCGAAAGCGAGGAGCGGTTCCGCCAGCTCGCTGAAAATATCGGCGCCGCTTTTTTCCTCACCGAAGAGTTCAGCGAGACCTCGCCGGGGCGCGTCGTTTACGTCAGCCCGGCGTACGAAAAGATCTGGGGACGCTCGCGCGAGAGCGTCTATCAGAACACACGCTCGTGGCTCGACGCTGTCCACTCTGAGGATCGCGAGCGAGTGCTGGCCGCCCTGAGCAGCGCCGGACAGAAACAGTTCGATGAGCAATTCCGCATTGTGCGCCCGGACGGAGAAGTCCGCTGGGTGCACGACCGGGTCTTCCCCATCCGCGACGAAAGCGGCGCGATTTACCGGCTCGCCGGGATCGTCGAGGACATCACCGAACGCAAACAGATTGAGGGGGCGCTGCGTGAAAGCCAGTTGCGTTACAAACTGGCGACGGCGGCGGGTGGCGCAGGCGTGTGGGACTGGAATCTGGAGACGGGCGAAATTTACGTAGCCCCCACGTTGAAGGCTGTCCTCGGGTTTGAGGATCACGAGATCGAGAACCGGATTGACGACTGGGGAAGGCGAGTGTATCCCGAAGACGCAGACCGAGTCATGGCCAGGGCGCAAGCTCACATCGATGGGCTGACGCCCCATTACGAGGTCGAGCACCGAATGTTGCATAAGGATGGCAGCGTTCGCTGCTTCCTCACCCGAGGCACGATCGTCGAAAGCGAGAACGGCCATCCGCGCCGGATGGTCGGAACGGACACGGACATCACCGAGCGTAAGCGGGCCGGAGAAGCCCTCCGCGAAAGCGAGGAGCGATTGCGACTGGCCCTCGAAGCCGGGCGCATGGGTGTCTGGGAGTGGGACGCGGAGACCGATGCCCTCAAGTGGTCCAAAGAACATTACGCGGTTATGGGACTGGAGCCGTTCAGCGTCGAGCCGGACTATCACACCTGGGCCGACCGGGTCCACCCGGATGATCTGCCGGCCGCGAGAGGCGCGATAAAAGGAGCGATCAAAGAGCAAAGAGAGTACCAATGCGAATACCGCATCATCTGGCCTGACGGGAGTGTGCGTTGGTTGGAAGGGCGCGGCAAGCCTGTTTACGACAATGGCGGGCAATGCGTAAAAGTGGGTGGCTTGATCGTTGACATCACTGAGCGCAAACGGGCTGAAGAGGCGCTACGCGAAAGCGAGGCGCGGGCGCGGCGAGCTTTGGTGGAACAGATGTTGGCGGGCGTCGCTGAATGCGACGCGACCGGAATGTTCAAAATGGTCAATCAACGCTTTTGCGACATCGCCGGCTACACCGAGGCTGAACTGCTGGAAAGGGGGACAGGCGACATTTTGCATCCCGACGATCTGGAGCGCGTCCTCGGACTCAAGCGCCGCCTGATAGAGACAGGCGAAAGCTTTGCCACTGAACACCGTTTTCTGCGCAAGGATGGCTCGGAGGTCTGGGTCAACAACCACGTCTCGTCCGTCCGTAACGCGCTGGGGGAAATCGAAAAAGCTGTAGCTGTCTTGATTGACATCACTGACCGCAAGCGCGCCGAGCGCGAGCGCGAGCAACTCCTCAAGCAGGAAAAGACGGCCAGAGCTGAGGCGCAGGCGGCCAACCGATCCAAAGACGAATTCCTGGCCGTCGTCTCGCACGAATTGCGCAGCCCGCTCAATGCGATCCTCGGTTACACACGGCTGTTGCGCGGGGGCGTTGCGGACGCGGCGGATATCCAGGAGACGGTGGAGATCATCGAGCGAAATGGGAGAATGCAGTTGCAACTGATCGAAGACCTGCTCGACAGCGCCCGGATCATCAGCGGCAAACTCAAGCTCGAAGTGGAGCCAGTGTCGCTGACCAACGTGATCACTGCCGCGCTCGACGTGGTGCGTCCGGCGGCGAAAGCCAAAGGCATCGAATTACGCTCTGATCTGGAACCGCTCGCCGGTCAGATCACGGGTGATCCCAAACGATTGCAGCAAGTCTTATGGAATCTGCTCTCGAATGCGATCAAGTTCACGCCTCGGTCAGGACGCGTCGAGTTGTGGATGGAAAACGTGGGTCAGCACATCCGCATTACGGTCAAAGATACCGGCAAGGGCATCGAGGCTGAATTCCTGCCTTTTGTCTTCGACCGCTTCCGCCAATCGGATACATCGTCCGCGCGGCGCTTCGGCGGCCTCGGTCTGGGCCTGTCGCTGGTGAAGCAATTGGTTGAATTGCACGGCGGGACGATTGAGGCGGCCAGCGACGGCTCCGGTTGTGGCGCGACGTTCACAGTGACCTTGCCGCAACACGCAGCGCAAACCGAAGCCTTCACCACAGAGCAGCCTCGCGCGGTGGCGTTGCGTGAAATGAGGATGGATGACGAGATCCCACTTGACCAGATTCCGTCACTCGCGGGAGTGCGCGTGCTGGTGGTTGACGATGAGGAAGAGGCGCGCTCGTTGCTGACAGCGGTTCTTGGCGAATGCGAAGCGCAAGTGATGGCGGTCTCCTCGGGCATCGAGGCGCTGGCGATCCTGGCTGACCCGCCTGGCGGCAAGCGGCCTGACGCGCTGATCCTGGATATCAACATGCCGGATGAAGATGGTTACCAAGTGCTCGAAAGAGTGCGCGCGCTCGAAGCCGAACGCGGCGTCGCGCCATCGGCGCGGATTCCGGCCATCGCGCTGACGGCGATGGGGCGGACTGAGGATCGGTTGAAGGCGCTGGCCGCCGGTTTTAGAATGCACATCGTCAAGCCGGTCGAACCAACAGAATTGGCAGTAGTCATCGCCAGCCTCGTCGAGCGGCTCAGCTTTGGCAGAAGTGTTTAATCCCGACGGTAGAAGTATTTCCGCAGGAAGGTTGTATTTTATGGATGTCTCATCCATCAACTATAGCAGAGGATATCCAGGCGCCCCCGAAAAAATCAGCGACGCGCAAAACTTCCGCCGGCAGGACTAAATGCGCCACCGTCGGTATCGGCGCTTCCGCTGGCGGTCTGGAAGCGTTCAGACGACTGCTCGAACACTTGCCGACCGACACAGGCCTGGCCTTCGTCCTCGTGCAGCGCCTCGACTCCGCGCACGAAAGCATCCTGGCCGAGTTGCTGTCCAAGTCCACCCGGATGCCGGTCAGCGAGGTCGCGGAGGGCCTGGCCGTCGAACCCGACCACTGCGCGTTTGGGTGAATGGTCATCATCAGCGTCACCAAAGGGTTCAGCGCGGACGCCGGTTTGTAGCGTGGCGCCGGTCCAACCGGGCGCATTTTTCAAAAGCCGGTTGATTGCCGCTACACTCGAATCCCACCACCGGCAGGTGGTGGATTGTTCAAACCCGACCTACAAAAGGGCGGCCACTTCTTTGAATCCCATCAGCGGAAGCTGGTGGATCGTTCAAACCCGACCTGCTTGCGCCGGAAACCCAAGAAGGCTGGGCTTGAACAATCCACCACCTGCCGGTGGTGGGATTCGGGGAAGCATTTTTGCCGTTGGTAGGCTGGGCTTGAACAATCCACCACCTGCCGGTGGTGGGATTCAAGATCAGCGAAACTCAAAAGATTTGGGTAATGATAAGGGGTTGAAACCCACGGCTAAAGTCTCGCCGAGCTACGCGGCAGGGGGAATGCCAGTCCGCATTTGACAGATTCACCCCGGCGGCATATAAAACTGTTCGCTTCGATCATTCTTGCGCTGCGCTTGCCTGTCCTGATTCTACAATCCCGCATCGGCAGGTTCCGGCCAGATCAATTCCCAAATCGCCCCAGAAAACTTTAAGTATCTCAATGTCGGCTCGTAACAGTTACGCAACCAAGACCAGAAAAACGCGCGAGACGCCGGTCTACGATTCGGCGCAACGCGGGTCGGCGTTCATCGAACAGTTCAAAGACCTGCTGCGGTACCGCGATCTGTTGGCGCAGTTGATCGTGCGCAACATCAAGACGCGGTACAAGCGCTCGGTGCTGGGCATTCTTTGGACGATGCTCAATCCGTTGTTGATGATGCTGGTTCTGACCTTCGTCTTCTCTGAAGTCTTCCGGTTTTCGACCGAGCATTACGCGGCGTATGCGTTAGCCGGACTTTCGCTGTGGAATTTCTTCGCGCAAACGACCACAGGCGCGATGAGCGAGCTGATCTGGGGCGGCAGCCTGCTCAACCGCATCTACCTGCCGCGCGCCATCTTCGCCGTCAGCGCGTTGGGGACGGGACTGATCAATCTGTTGCTGTCGCTGGTTCCGCTGTTTTTGATCATGATCGCGACCGGAGTTCCAATTCGCCCGGTCATCCTGTTCCTGCCGATTTCGATCATTCTGACCGCGATGTTCGCGCTCGGCGTGGCGCTGTTCCTTTCGCGGGTCGCGGCCTATTTCGCGGACGTGGTGGAGATGTACCAGATTGTGTTGACCGCCTGGATGTATTTGACTCCCGTGATTTACCCGAAAGATATTATTCCGCAAGAGCTGCGCTGGTTCTTCAATCTCAATCCGATGTATCACCTGCTGGAGATTTTCCGCGCGCCGCTTTATGTCGGACGGCTGTCCGGGCCAAAGACCGTGGCTGCCGCAGCCGCGGCCGCGATTCTGACGCTGGTGGTCGGCTGGTGGTATTTTTCCCGAAAGGCGGACGAGCTTGCTTACCGAATCTGAAATCGTTGCTGCATACACGAAACCACGCGGCGACGCAGAAGTGGTCGTCCGGCTGGAGAACGTGTCGGTCGAATACCGCGCGCCGCGCGAACGCATCCGCAGCTTCAAGGAGTACGCGATCAGGTTGTTGCAGGGGCGCGTCCAGCACGAAGAATTCAAAGCTTTAAACGACGTGAGTCTCGAAGTCCGGCGGGGCGAGGTCTTCGGAGTCATCGGCCACAATGGCGCGGGCAAAAGCACATTGCTCAAAGTCGTTTCGCGCGTGATGAGGCCGACTCGCGGGCGCGTCTGGGTCAAAGGGCGAATCGCGCCGCTGCTGGAACTCGGCGCGGGCTTTCACCCCGAACTGAGCGGGCGCGAGAATGTCTTTCTCAACGGAACCTTGCTCGGTCACACGCGGGCCGAGGTGGAAGAGTTGTTCGATTGGATAGTGGATTTCGCAGAGTTGGGGGATTTCATTGACGCGCCGCTGCGGACGTATTCGACGGGGATGGGCGTGCGGTTGGGATTCGCTGTGGCGACGGCCTCGCGCCCGGACATTCTGATCGTTGATGAAGTGCTGGCGGTCGGCGACGAGCCGTTCCAGGAGAAATGCGCGGCGCGGATGACGGAGTTCCGCCGGAGCGGAACCACGATCCTGTTGGTCACGCACGACACGCGACAGGCGCTGGCGATGTGTGACCGCGCCCTCTGGCTCGATCACGGCGCGATAAGCGCCATCGGCGCAGTGGACGAAGTGATCGAAGCCTATCACGATGCGCCGGCGCGCAAGACACAAACGGGGGGCCTGCGGCCGGCGGAGCGTCAGTCAGAGCGCGCGCAACCGCCGTTCGGCGACGCGCCGGGGAGATCAGGTCGAGCCGCTGAACCGTCCCCTCTCGAAGACCTCGCACTGCAAAAACGGTGGTTCTACTCATTCGAGCTACCCAGCGGGCGCCGGACGGAATGCGTCCTGCCGCCGGAGATCGCGAAAATTCACGACACGCGGTGGGCGATGCTCTACGAGGCGCTCGAGCCTTTGTGCGCCGGAGATTTCTCCCGGTTGAGTTGTCTGGACATCGGCTGCAACCAGGGTTATTTCGCTGTGAAGCTGGCGCAACTCGGCTGCCGCCCGGTAATCGGCATAGACGCGCGCGCGGCCCATATCCGGGACGCTGATTTAATGAGTCGCGTTTGGGAGCATAAACATTTGCAGTTTCGACAGCTCGATCTCTGGCAGATCAACCCGGAGAGCTTCGGCCAATTCGATGTCGTGTCGTTGCTGGGAGTGTTGTACAACCTGGAGAATCCGATCGGCGCATTGCGGTTGGCGCGCGCGCTGGCCCGCCGCGCCGTCGTGATCGAGACGCAGGTCGCTCCGGATCTCGGAGGGCGGATCAACTGGGGCAGTAAGGATAACTTACAACCGGTCCACGGCTCTTTCGCCTTGATAGATCAAAGTGGGGAAGCGGACTTATCCTTCGCCGGATTGACGGGGCTGTCGTTATGTCCCGGACGCGAGGCCTTGATGACCACGATGCGGCGCCTCGGATTTACCAACATCGAAATCCTCCCTCCGCCGCCGGACGCCTACGAGCAATTTGTGACAGGGCACAGAATATTTGTCGTCGGTCACTGCGACGCATAAATCCCAACCTATGCCATATTTCATATGCCATATTTCATATGAAATATGGCATATCGCCTCCCGAAACCATGCACCAATCTTCCTACGATCACATGGCTGACCTGACCAGACGGTATCTGGAAGTGGAGAGACCGCTCCGCATACTGGATGTCGGCAGTTATGACGTGAACGGCAGTTATAAGCCTCTCTTCTCGCAGCCCGGCTGGGTTTACCAGGGGGTAGACCTTTCCGCCGGCCCGAATGTAGACGTTGTTTTGCAATCGGCTTACCGGTTCCCACTGCCGGACAACTACGCCGACCTGATCATCTCCGGGCAGGCTTTTGAGCACATCGAGTATTTCTGGCTGACGTGGATGGAAATGGAGCGGGTGCTGAAGCCCGGCGGGATGATCTTTCTCATCGCTCCGTCGCGCGGCCCAGAACATCGTTACCCGGTTGATTGCTGGCGGTTTTATTCGGATGGATTCACGGCTCTGGCAAAATATGGGAGGATGGATCTCATAGAAGTCAGCACCGATTGGGAGCCGTCGCTTTCCGATTGGGGAGATACGGTGGGCGTCTTCCGCAAGCCTCAGGTCGGAATTCCAGGCGGGATACGCCGCAGGATCAGATACTTCATCAGCCGACTATTGACTCCGAAAACGCAACGATAGACAGCAATTCTCAGTTTGAAAGAAAGATGGCAGGAAAGGTAGCGCAACCAGCCATGGTTGCGCTGTTCCCGGCAAAGTCGAGCGGGGAAGCAGCGCAACCATGGCTGGTTGCGCTACCTTTCCTGCCACGATTCTTTCAAAGGGAATGTCGTTTTTACTGTCTTCATTCCTTTGCCTTCATTCCCTTGCCATTGCCTCAGACCGATTTTTCCGCCAAAAAAGGGCATGTTTCATAAACCGCTAAAAGTAGATAACAGTTTCAGGGACACGGTACGGTACAGGGAGCGGTAGCGACCTGATGCTTCCTTATCTCTCTTTTCAGGAAGCGCCAGGTCGCTACCGCTCCCTGTACCGTACCGTGTCCCTGAAACTGTTACCTGGAATATGAAACTTGCCCAAAAAAGATCGCGCAAGGTTGATTGGTCAACCTTGCGCGATGAATAACTGACGTGGAATTTAGAGCCGGAATTACGGCGCGAAATAACCCGTCACGTCAATCACCAGATCGGTCGTTTGCGCCGAGAAAATCTTGAACGCGCCCGGCCCCGCGCTCAAGCCCACGGTGAAGTGCCGGTTGAAGATCTGCCCTGGCAGGAAGTTCGAGGTCGCGACCAGAGGCTGCGTCGCGTCGCTCGGCCAGAACGTCAGATACCCGCCATTGTTATTGACCACTGTCGCATTGCCCACAATGCCCAGCGCGTTGCTGGCGATCGTCAGGCCATCGCAAACACCGCGCGCCGGCTGCGTCCGCACGACGCCGCCCACGATCGGCGCGTTGGGTTTGTAACAGCCGGGGAAGGCCGGATTGTCACGCGTCTCCAACAAGCGCACCGGATGCGCGAGCGGATTGAAGAACAATCCCACACCGTTCACGTCCGTCGCATCCTCGCTGTAATAACCAAGCACGTCAATCACCAGATCAGTGTTGGTGGTCACGAAGATATTGAACAAACCTGCGGGCGAAAGCCCGACGGTGAAAGGCCCGTTCATGATCTGGCCCGGCAGATAATTCGAGCTGGCGACCAGCGGGCGCGTGGCGTCAGCCGGGTAGAGCGTCAGGTAGCCGCCGCCCGGATTGACGGTGGTGGCGTTGCCGACGATGGCGCGCGCCGCCGCCGGGATGGTCACGCCATCGCAAGTGAGCCGCGCTTGTTGCGGAGTGTCCGCGCCACCCAGAAGGGGCGTGCCCGGCGTGGTGCAGCCCAACTCGCCCGGACGGGTTTCGAGCAACCGGATCGGTTTGGGCAACGGATGGAAGTAGAGGCCACCGGCGCCTGGCGGCGCGTAATAGCCGGTCACGTCAACCACGATGTGGGTGGTGGAGGTGACGAAGATGTTGAAGGCGCCGTCGGTTGCGCCCAAGCCGACGGTGAAGACATTGTTGAGAACCTCGTTGGGTTCGTAGTTGGAGTTGGCGACCGTCGGCTGCGCCGCGTCGCTCGGATACAGCGTCAGATAGCCGCCGCCCGATTGCACCGTCGTGATGTTGCCGGTGAGAGCTTTGGCGTTGGTGGGGATGGTGATGCCGCTGCAGGTGCGGCCCGCCGCCGTTTGCGTGCGCGAGGTTCCGCCGGGGATCGCAGCGCCCGGCGCGTCGCAACCCACCTCGCCCGGTCGAGTTTCGAGCAGGCGGATCGGACGCGGCAGCGGGTAATACATCAAGCCGCTGGCGGTGACGACGAGCGTGTAGCTGCGCTCGCCCGTGCAGCCATTAGCGTCGGTCGCCGCGACAGTGAAGGTGAAGGTCCCAGCCGCGGTCGGCGTGCCGATTAAGCCGCCGCCAGCGGACAGGCTCAGACCACCGGGCAGCGTCCCCGTCGTGACCGCGAAGATGTGAGGCGCCGTGCCGCCCGTAGCCGTCAGCGTCTGGCTGTAAGCGATCCCGGTTGAACCGTTGGGCAGCGAAGCCGGGTTGACGGTGATCGTCGGGCAGATGATCAACGTGTAAGCCCGCGTCCCCATACAGCCGTTCACGTCAGTCGTTTTCACCGTGAAGGTGAATGTGCCAGCCGCAGTCGGCGCGCCGGTGAGCGCGCCGCTCGAAGCCAGCGTCAGCCCCGCAGGCAGCGTTCCGGCGCTGACGGCGAAGGTGTAAGGCGTCGCTCCGCCCGTGGCCGTGAAAGTCTGGCTGTAGCCGGCGCCAATCAGCCCGTTGGGCAGCGAAGCCGGATTGACGGTGATCGCCGCGCAGTTGCTGATCAGCAGTGAATAGCTGCGCGCGCCGGCGCAGCCGTTGGCGTCGGTCGCCGTGACCGTGAAGGCGAAGGTTCCGAAGGCAGTCGGGGCGCCGGACAGAACGCCGCCAGCGGACAGACTCAGACCGCCGGGCAGCGCGCCCGCCGTGACCGCGAAGCTGTAAGGCGCCGTGCCCCCGCTGGCCGTCAGCGTCTGGCTGTAAGTAATGCTGGCAAAGCCATCGGGCAATGAAGCTGGGTTGACGGTGATCGTCGGGCAGATCAGCACCGTGTAAGCCCGTGTCCCCGTACATCCGTTCGCGTCGGTCGCCGTGACCGTGAAGGTGAATGTGCCAGCCGTAGTCGGCGTGCCGGTGAGTGAGCCGCCAGTCGCCAGCGTCAGTCCCGCCGGCAAGGTTCCGGCGCTCACGCTGAAGGTGTAAGGCTCCGCTCCGCCCGTGGCCGTGATCGTCTGAGTGTAGCTCGTTCCGACCAGTCCGCCGGGCAGTGAAGCCGGGTTGACGGTGATCGCCGGGCAGTTATTGATGACGATTGTGTAGCTGCGCGTGCCGGGACAGCCGTTGGCGTCGGTCGCCGTGACGGTGAAGGTGAACGTCCCAATACCGGCCGGCGATCCGGACAGAACGCCAGCGGTAGTCAGACTCAGACCGCCAGGCGCCGCGCCCGCCGTGACCGCGTAGGTGTAAAGCGCCGTGCCGCCCACGGCCGTCAGCGTCTGGCTGTAAGCTACCCCGACGGAGCCATTGGGCAGCACGGCCGGGTTGACGGTGATCGTTGGGCATATCACCACCGTGTAAGCCTGCGTCCCCGAACATCCGTTCGCGTCGGCCGCTTTCACTGTGAAGTTGAACACGCCAGCCGTGGTCAGCGTGCCGGTCAGCGCGCCGCCCGAACTCAATGTCAACCCCGCAGGCAATGTTCCCGCGCTCACCGTGAAGGTGTAGGGCGGCACACTGCCCGTGGCCGAAATCGTCTGGCTGTAACTCGCGCCGACGAGTCCGCCAGGCAGTGAAGCCGGACTGACGGTGATCGGCGGGCAGTTATTGACGAAGATCGTGTAACTGCGCGAGCCAGCGCAAGTGTTTGCGTCGGTCGCCGTGACGGTGAAGTTGAATTCACCGGCGCTGGTCGGAGCGCCGGACAATGCTCCGGCCGATGTCAGGGTGATGCCCGGCGGAAGCGCGCCGGAAGACACCGCAAAGGTGTAAGGCGAAGCGCCGCCGCTGGCCGTCAGCGTCTGGCTGTAAGGCGCGGTGGTGAAGCCGCTGGGCAGCGAAGCCGGGTTGACGGTGATCGCCGGACAGACCTGCACCGTGTAAGCCCGCGTTCCCATACAACCGTTGGCGTCGGTCGCCTTCACGGTGAAGCTGAACGCGCCCATCGTCGTCGGCGTCCCGGAGAGCAGACCGCCGGCGGCCAATGTCAGCCCCGCCGGCAAGGTTCCGGCGCTCACCGTGAAGGTGTAAGGCGCCGCGCCGCCAGTGGCCGCGATTGTCTGGCTGTAGCTCGACCCGGTCAGGCCGTTGGGCAACGAGGTCGGATTGACCGCGACTGCCGGGCAGCCGCTGATGGCGATCGTGTAGCTGCGCGAGCCGGTGCAGCCGTTGGCGTCGGTCACCCTGACGGTGAAGCTGAAGGTCCCCGAGCCGGCCGGCGTGCCCGTCAGAGCGCCGCTGGCAGACAGGGTCAGCCCGCCGGGCAGCGCGCCGGTGGTCACCGCGAAGGTGTGAGGCGCTACGCCGCCAGCAGCCGTCAGCGTCTGGCTGTAAGCGATGGCGGTGAAGCCGTCGGGCAGCGTCGCCGGATTGACGGTGATCGCCGGGCAGTCGCTGATGACGACGGAGTAAGGCGTTGAGCCCGTACAGCCGTTGGCGTCGGTCGCCGTGACGGTGAAGCTGAATGTCCCCGGCGCCGTTGGCGTGCCTGATAGCGCGCCAGCGGCAGTCAGGGTCAGCCCGCCGGGCAGCGTGCCCGCCGTGACCGCGTAGGTGTAAGGCGCCACGCCGCCCGTGGCCGACAGCGTCTGGCTGTAAGCGACGGCGGTGAAGCCATTGGGCAGCGAAGCCGGGGTGAGAGTGATCGTCGGGCAGATCTGCACCGTGTAAGCCCGCGTGCCCGCGCAACCGTTGGTGTCGGTCGCTTTCACCGTGAAGTTGAATGTGCCACCCGTGGTCGGCGTGCCGGTGAGCGCGCCGCCGGAAGCCAATGTCAGGCCCGGAGGCAACGTTCCTGCGCTTACGCTGTAAGTGTAGGGCGGCGCTGCGCCAGAGGCTGTGATCGTTTGGCTGTAGCTCGCGCCGACCAATCCGCCGGGCATTGAAGCCGGGCTGACCGTGACCGTCGGGCAAGTGTTGACGATGATCGTGTAGCTGCGCGAGCCGGTGCAGCCGTTGGCGTCGGTGGCCGTGATCGTGAAGTTGAACGTCCCGGTGATCAATGGCGAGCCGGATAGGGTTCCATCCGTTGCCAGGGAGACGCCCGGCGGCAGCGGGCCTGGCGTCAGCGCAAAGGTGTAAGGCGCTGTGCCGCCCGTGGCCGTCAGCGTCTGGTTGTATGCCGCGCCGGCAAAGCCGCTGGGCAGCGTAGCCGGGTTGACGGTGATCGTCGCGCAGATCAGCACCGTGTAAGCCCGCGTGCCCATGCAACCGTTCGCGTCAGTCGCTTTCACCGTGAAGTTGAACACTCCACCGGCGGTCGGCGTGCCGGTGAGCGCGCCACTGGAAGCCAAGGTCAGCCCCGTAGGCAGTGTCCCCGCGCTCACGCTAAAGGTGATGGGGGCCACGCCGCCCGTGTTTGTGACCGTCTGGCTGTAGCCTACGCCAACAGAACCGCCGGGCATTGAGGCCGGGTTGACGGTGATCGGCGTGCAATTGGTGATGACGATTGAGTAGCTGCGTGAGCCGGTGCAGCCGTTGGCGTCGGTGGCCGTGACGGCGAAGTTAAAGGTTCCGGCGGCAGTCGGCGTGCCGGTTAAGGCGCCGCTGGTAGACAGCGTCAGGCCTGTAGGTAGCGAGCCTGCTGTCACCGCGTAGGTGTGAGGCGCCGTGCCGCCGGTGGCCGTCAGCGTCTGATTGTAACTATCGCTGACGAGGCCGTTAGGTAGAGTGGCCGGATTGACGGTGATCGTCGGGCAGGCGGTGATGACGACCGAGTAGCTGCGCGTGCCAGCGCAGCCGTTGGCGTCAGTGGCCGTGACGGTGAAGTTAAATGTGCCGGCGGCGGTCGGCGTGCCCGTTAGAGCGCCGCTGGCGCCCAGAGTCAGGCCGCCGGGCAGCGCGCCGGTCGTCACTGCGAAGGTGTAAGGCCCGGTTCCGCCCGTGGCCGTGATTGTCTGGCTGTAAGCGACAGTGGTTAAGCCGTTGGGCAGCGAAGCCGGGTTGACGGTGATCGTCGGGCAGATTGTCACCGTATAAGCCCGCGTGCCCATACAACTGTTCAAGTCCATCGCCTTGACCGTGAAGTTGAATACGCCAGCCGTGGTCGGCGTGCCGGTCAGCGCGCCGCCCGAAGCCAATGTCAGCCCGGGCGGTAACGTTCCGGCGCTCACGCTGAAGCTGTAGGGGGAGGCTCCGCCCGAGGCCGTGATCGTCTGACTGTAGCTCGCGCCGGCCACTCCGCCGGGCAGTGAAGCCGGGTTGACGGTGATGGTCGGGCAGTTGTTGACGACGATCGAGTAGCTGCGCGTGCCGGTGCAGCCGCTGGCGTCGGTCGCCGTGACCGTGAAGTTGAATATGCCGGAGATCACCGGCGTGCCGGCGAGGGTTCCGTCCGCCGCCAGGGTGACGCCCGGCGGCAGCGGGCCTGGAGTGAGCGCGAAGGTGTAAGGCGCCGTGCCGCCCGTGGCGGTTAGCGTCTGGCTGTAAGGCGCGTCAACAAAACCGCTGGGCAGCGTGGCCGGGTTGAGGGTGATCGTCCCGCAGACCGCCAGCGCGTAAACCCGCGTTCCCGCACAACCATTCGCGTCGGTCGCTTTCACGGTGAAGGTGAAAACGCCCGCCGTGGTAGCCGTGCCGGTCAGCGCGCCAGCGGCGCTAAACGACAGCCCCGGAGGCAGTGTGCCGGCGCTCACGCTGAAAATGTAAGGCGCCGTTCCGCCCGCGGCCGTGACCGTCTGGCTGTAGCCTGCGCCGGCAGCTCCGTTTGGCAATGAAGCCGGGCCTACGGTGATTGCCGGGCAGTCATTGATGACGACGGTATAACTGCGCGCGCCAGGGCAGCCCAGATTATCGGTCGCCGTGACGGTGAAGGTGAACGTTCCTGAAGTGGTTGGCGCGCCGGACAGAATACCGGCGGAGGACAAGGTCAAACCTCCGGGCAGCGCGCCGCCCGTGACCGCGAAGGTGTAAGGCGACACGCCTCCGCTGGCCGACAGCGTCTGGTTGTAAGTTACCCCGGCAAAGCCGCTGGGCAGTGAAGCCGGGTTGACGGTGACTGGCGAGCAGATGACCAGCGTGTAGGCCAGTGTTCCCATACAACCGTTTACGTCGGTCGCCTTCACCGTGAAGTTGAATACGCCTGAGGCGGTCGGCGTGCCGGACAGAATACCAGCGGCGCTCAATGTCAGCCCCGCAGGCAGTGCTCCGGCGCTGATGCTGAAGGTGTGAGGCGCGACGCCGCCTGTGGCCGTGATCGTCTGGCTGTAGCTCGTGCCGGCCAGACCGCTGGGCAGCGAGGCCGGGTTGACGGTGATCGCCGGGCAGTCGCTGATGATCACTGTGTAACTTTGTGACCCCGTGCAACCGTTGGCGTCGGTCGCCGTAACGGTGAAGGTGAACGTCCCGGCGGCAGCCGGCGCGCCGGATAGAAGGCCAGCGCCATTCAGAGTCAGACCGCCGGGCAGCGCGCCCGCCGTTACCGCGAAGCCGTAAGGCGATGTGCCGCCGGTGGCCGACAGCGTCTGGCTGTAAGCGATGGAGGTGAAGCCGTTGGGCAAGGTGGCCGGGGTAACGGTGATCGTCGCGCATATCACCAACGTGTAAGCCCGCGTTCCCATACAACCGTTCGTGTCGGTCGCCATCACCGTGAAGGCGCCTACGCCCGCCGTGGTCGGCGTTCCAGCGAGTGTTCCGTCGGCGGCCAGTGTCAGTCCCGCCGGCAGAGTTCCGGCGCTGAGGCTGAAGCTGTAGGGCGCGACTCCGCCCGTGGCCGTGATCGTCTGAGTGTAACCTGCGCCGACCAGACCGCTGGGCAGCGAGGCCGGATTGACGGTGATCGCCGCGCAGATCACCACCGTGTAAGCTTGTGCCCCCGTACAACCGTTGGCGTCGGTCGCCATCACCGTAAAGGCGCCCACGCCCGCCGTGGTCGGCGTGCCAGCGAGTGTTCCGCCGGCGGCCAGTGTCAGTCCCGCCGGCAAAGTTCCGGCGCTGACGCTGAAGCTGTAGGGCCCGACTCCGCCCGTGGCCGTAATCGTCTGAGAGTAGGTCGCGCCGACGCTGCCGCCAGGCAGTGTAGCCGGGGTGACGGTGATCGCCGGGCAGTCGCCGATGATCAGCGAATAACTTTGTGAACCGGTACAAAGGTTGGCGTCAGTCGCCGTGACGGTGAAGGTGAACGTCCCGGTGGCAGCCGGCATACCCGATAAAACACCGGCGGCGGTCAAACTCAAGCCGCCGGGCAGCGCGCCCGCCGTCACCGCGAAGGTGTATGGCGACGTGCCGCTGGTGGCCGTCAGCATCTGGCTGTAAGTTACCCCGGCAAAGCCGTTGGGCAAGGTGGCCGGGTTGAGAGTGATCGTCGCGCAGATCACCAGTGAGTAAGCCCGCGTTCCCGTACAACCGTTTATGTCGGTCGCCAGCACTGTGAAAGTGAACACGCCCGCCGCAGTCGGCGTGCCGGAGAGCGTTCCGTCGGTGGCCAATGTCAGTCCCGCCGGCAAAGCTCCGGCGATTACGCCAAAGCTGTAAGGCGCTGCTCCGCCGGTGGCCGTGACCGCCTGACTGTAGCTCGCGCCGACGAGGCCGCTGGGCAGCGAGGCCGGGTTGACGGTGATCGCCGGGCAATCACTGATGACAACCGTGTAGCTCTGCGAGCCGGTGCAGCCGTTGGTGTCGGTCGCCGTAACGGTGAAGGTAAAGGTTCCAGCGGCTGTCGGCGTGCCGGACAGAGCGCCAGCGCCGGTCAGAGTCAGACCGCCGGGCAGCGCGCCTGTCGTCACTGCGAAGGTGTGCGGCGTCGCGCCGCCGGTGGCGGTCAGCGTCTGGCTGTAAGGGATGGTGGTGAAGCCGTTGGGCAGTGTGGCCGGGCTGACGGTGATCGTCGGGCAGATCACCAGCGTGTAAGCCCGCGTTCCCGTACAACCGTTGGCGTCGGTCGCCATCACCGTGAAGGTGAACACGCCCGCCGTGGTCGGCGTCCCGGAGAGCGCGCCGCCAGCGGTCAATGTCAGACCCGCCGGCAAAGTTCCGGCGCTGACGCTGAAGGTGTGAGGCGTCGCTCCGCCCGTGGCCGTGATCGTCTGGCTATAGCTTGCGCCGGCCAGACCGCTGGGCAGCGTGGCCGGGTTGACGGTGATCGCCGGGCAGTCGCTGACGATCACTGTGTAACTTTGTGACCCCGTGCAACCGTTGGTGTCGGTCGCCGTAACGGTGAAGGTGAACGTCCCGACGGCGGTAGGCGTGCCTGATAGAATGCCAGCGCCAGTCAGAGTCAGACCGCCGGGCAACGCGCCCGCCGTGACCGCGAAGGTGTAAGGCGATGTGCCGCCCGTGGCCGACAGCGTCTGGCTGTAAGGGATGGCGGTAAAGCCGCCGGGTAAGGTGGCCGGGGTGACGGTGATCGTCGCGCAGATCACCAGCGTGTAAGCCTGCGTTCCCGTACAACCGTTGGCGTCGGTCGCCCTCACCGTGAAGGTGAACACGCCCGCCGTGGTCGGCGTGCCGGAGAGCGCGCCGCCAGCGGTCAGTGTCAGACCCGCCGGCAAGGTTCCGGCGCTGATGCTGAAGGTGTGAGGCGTCACTCCGCCCGTGGCCGAGATCGTCTGGCTGTAGCCTGTGCCGGCCAGACCGCTGGGCAGCGAGGCCGGGCTGACGGTGATCGCCGGGCAGGTATTGACAACGATCGAGTAGCTGCGCGTGACGGGGCAATTGTTGGCATCGGTCGCCGTGACGGTGAAGCTGAACGTCCCAGCGGCGGTCGGAGAGCCGGACAATGCGCCGCCTGGCGCCAAAGTGAGCCCCGTTGGTAGCGCGCCTGCCGTCACCGCGAAGGTATGAGGCGCGGCGCCGCCGGTGACCGTGAGCATCTGGCTGTATGACACTCCAACATAGCCGTCAGGCAGGGTCGCAGGATTGAGGGTCATTGGCGTGCATAGATCGTCATTGGTAATTGTGCCAATGCCCTGGGCATCCGTGATCGTGGCGTTGGTGAGGGTGGGTGATGTCGCCAGGCTCAGATTGACCACGAAGGTTTCGTCCGGCTCGGCGATTGTGTCAACCACGATGGGCACAGTGATCGTCTGGGTGACGGTAGCAGCGCCAAACGGCGGAGTGAAAGTCAGCGTCCCACTCGTCGTCGCATAATCTCCCGGCGTGACCGCCGTGCCAGGCGCCGTCGCATAATTGACCGTCACTGGCAGGCAGACGCCCAGCGCGCCGCTCAGGGTGACGGTGAAGACCGCATTCGTCGTCCCGGTACTGCCTTCGGTTACTGTGACATCGTTGATGGCCAGCGTCGGCGCAGTGGACGTCACGCAGGCTGAAAACTCCGACGTGCTGCCGGTGGGACCGGTGGCCGTGGCGGTGACGGACCGTCCGGCGGGGACGGCGACGGGCAAAGTGGCGCTGATGGCGACATTACCGGAGCCATCCGTCGTCACTGAAGCCTGACCGAGATAGGTTTGCCCCTCGCCGTTACCGGATGCGTCACAAGCCTCATTGGAAAAGAATTGAACGTTGAACACGGTACCGGCCGTGCTGTTCAAAGTCCCTTTGATCGTCGTCTGGCTATTGGCGCTCACCGCGCAATCGAGCACCGGGAAATTCTGGAAGCCGTTCGGGCCGGCGTCGCCGTCGCCTGTGTCATTGGCGGTTACGCCGGGGGTGCAAGGATCGCAGGTGACCAAATCTATGCCCAACCCGGCGGCTCCGCCCACGGCGTTACTAAAAATCGAATTGCCGAGGATCGAATTTCCGAAAGGCATCGGGTCGCCTATCCTGCCAGCCACTCTGACGCCATAGCCACGGTTGAAAGCGATCTGATTGCCTGCTCCGGCGGCGGTCCCGCCAATGCTGTTAGTTGAGCCGACGACATTCACGCCGCCGAGTAAGTTGCCGAGATCAATGGCGCCGGTAACATCGGAGCCGATGTAATTACCCTGGACCAGGTTGCCGGTAGTTCCCAGCACGCCTCCGCTGCCATCCGCGAATTCGACGCCCCAAAAGCTGTTGCCGGAGATAATATTGCGCGCCGCGGCTGTCGTTCCGCCGATCACATTGGTTTTTGCGGTGTCGAGGAGGATCCCACTGCGGGCATTGCCTAATGTGGCTGTGCCGGCGGCGTTGGCGCCGATGTAATTGCCTTCCACTCGATTGCTGGTACCAAATATGAGTATCCCTTCACGGTCGTTGCCGGAGATGACGTTGCGCGCTCCGGCGGTCGTCCCCCCGATCACGTTGCTGGTAGCGGAATCGCCAATTTGCACACCTGCCGCAGTGTTGCCGAGATCGAGCGTGCCGCTTACATTAGTGCCGATGTAATTGCCTTCCACTCGGTTAGCGCTGGTGCCGTCCCGAAGCAATATGCCGGTTCCGTTATCGCTGGCGGTTCCGTTACCGGAAATGATATTGCGCGCGCCCGCCGCCGTGCCGCCGATGATGTTACCTGTTACTCCTGAGCCTTCAATGGTAATGCCGCGCCCATTGGCGATAGCGGCTGAGCCGCTCGCGTTAGTACCGATGTAATTGCCTTCGATCCGGTTGCCGTCGGCGCCGCTGGAGATGGAGACGCCGTCCCGGGTATTGCCCGAAATCACATTCCGCGTGCCCGCTGCTGTTCCACCAATGAGATTGGTGGGCGAGCCGAGGATTTCAATGCCCAAATTGTTGGCGAGCGCGGCCGTGCCGGCGGCATTCGTGCCGATGTAACAATCTTCGATCACGGTGCTGCCCGCGCTGATGCCCCCATCCAGCAAAAGTATGGCGGTGGCGCCGAGGCCGAGGTTGGTAAAACGGTTGAGGACGAGTGAACGAATCCGGCAGCTTCCGCCGTCAATCGTCAAACCGTTGTTTCCGCTTGGGGCGGTTGGGGATAAGGCCGCGCCACTCAATTCAACCCGGGTCGCGCCTCCCGTGTTTCCGTTGATGAAGACGGGGTTGGAAATTGTCGGCAATACGCTGGTAACGGTGATTGTTGGTGTGCCCGTGCCCACATCAAATACGATGTTATCCAGGCCGCCTCCCGGCGGGCCGACTACTTGTCCGGTTTCGCCAGGTCCCACGCCCCGAATGCCGTTGCTGATCCGGATCGCTTCGCGCAACGTCAAAAGAGAGTCGCCTGCGTCGTCTGTGTCGGCGGTGCTGTTGACGGTGAGCGTTGCGCCAGCCGCTCCGGTGGAGAGGCCCAGCTTTTTCAGGCTGTGGCCGATGATCGCGCCGACCCTTGTCCGGTCATACACCACGAAGGCGGCGCCGGTTAGAATGGAGAGAATAACCAAAATTCGGAGAGCGGATGAAAGAAACGGCCGTGTGTGTGTGGTTTGCATAGTACCTCTTAGCGCGCTTGATCGCGCGTCATCATATTTAGAAAACATCGCCAGGTCGGCGGATGTGCGCCTGGGCAACTTAGATTGATAGGGACCACGACGGGGCGCACAAACCATCAAACCTGGGGATTTGTCTGTGTTTGTTCTGTGCGCGCTCGATCGTCAGGAAGCGATAGTCAGATTTAGACGTGGGGGTCACCGATGCCGGCAGATAGTAAGGCGAGCTTCAATGGCGTTTCCAGTGAGGTAGGGCGGCGCAGTTATAGCATAATGATTAGCTGGTGTGGGAAGTTTTAAATATTAATTTTGGGCTTTGCCTCCTCGTTTATATTTTTTTTGCAGGACGTGGCGCTGGCGCTCAGGTTGAAACCGCTTGCGCGGAATGAAAATTTTGCGTATGTATCTACGCCTATGGATTTTGGGGGAAACATTTACCTGGAAAGCTCTCTCGATCTGCCCTTGAGGCAGGTACTGCCGGTGATGCAGGAGCGATTGTTGACACGTTCGACCTATTTCGGCGTGCCTGCGCTGAAGAACCCGAATGATTTCTGGATCTATCAGGAGATCATTTATGAGTTGAAGCCGGACGTGATTATTGAGATTGGAAACCATTACGGAGGCGGCGCGCTGGCGCTGGCGCATCTTTGTGATTTGCTTGGGCAGGGGAAGGTAATCGGGATAGATATCTCGCACGAACTGGTTCACGAAACTGTCCGCGCGCATCCCCGGGTAACTCTGATCGAAGGAGACGCCTGCGCCTCGTTTGATAAAGTCATCAGCCTGGTTGGTGATCATCATCAAATCCTGATTATCGAAGATAGCTCTCATACTTACGAAAATACGCTGAATGTGTTGCGGACCTTCAGCGCGCTCATCAAACCAGGCGGGTATTTCATCGTTGAAGACGGGATTTGTTACCACGGCCTCGACGTGGGACCGCGCCCTGGACCTTACGAGGCGATTGAAACTTTTGTCGCTGAAAACCCAAGCTTCGAGATTGATCGCGGCAAGGAAGACTTTTTGATTACCTGGAACCCGAAAGGTTTTTTGAGAAGAGTCAGATAGTTTCCGCTACTACCAACCATGTTAGAGATGCCTTCTGAATGATGACGCTGAACCTGCTTGATCATCCGGTCGTTTTATCCACGCCGCGGCGATTAACCGGCTATTCCGCCTGGTGCGAGCATATCCCCTTTGCAATGTTTCTGGTTGATTTATTGCGGCCACGAACGATTGTCGAACTTGGCGCGCATTACGGAGACTCTTTTTGCGCTTTTTGCCAGGCTGTGGATGAGCTGGGACTCCAAACAGCTTGCTATGCGGTTGACACGTGGAGAGGCGATGAACACGCAGGATTCTATGGCCCCGAGGTGCTGGCGGATTTACGCGCGCATCACGATCCTTTGTACGGGAGCTTTTCCCGGCTGGTTCATAGTACATTCGACGAAGCATGTGAGCACTTCCCGAGCGGATCAATAGACTTGCTTCACATTGACGGCTTTCACTCTTATGAAGCGGTGAAACATGATTTTGAAACCTGGCAGCCTAAATTGAGTCACCGCGGAGTTGTACTGTTCCATGATACCAACGTCAGAGAGCATGATTTTGGTGTTTACAAATTCTGGGCGGAAGTCTCAGAAAGTTATTCCCATTTTGAGTTCCACCACGGACACGGACTGGGCGTGCTCGCGGTTGGCAAGGAGAGCCACGAGAATTTGAGCGCCGTGTTGGATCTGCGAGAGAGCGAGGCCGTGGCCTTCCGTAGATTCTTTTTTCAACTCGGTTATTTGTTGACCGAACAAATAGTCAAAGAGCGGGCACTGACGGATGCCAGGAAACAAAGCCGGGAATTGGCTGAACTGCTGGCTCAAAACCGGGAGTTGACCGAGCTGCTGGCTCAAAAAGAAACCGTACTTTCCACCCTCCGGTGTCAGATCGAAGAAAAGGATCGGGCAATCGAAGAAAGAGGCCGGACAATCGAAGAAAGAGACCAAGCGATCGGAGAAAAAGCCCGAGCAATCGAAGAAAAAGCCCGGGCGATTGAAGAGAAAGACCGGGCAATCGAAGAAAAAGCCTTAGCAATCGAAGAAAGAGGCCGGACAATCGAAGAAAAAGACCGGGTAATTGAAGAGAAAGACCGGGTAATCGAAACACTGTATCGGCAGATTATGGCAATAACTAACAGCAGAGGAGGGAAGTTGCTGCAACGCTGGTGGGACCTCAGGAGAAAGATTTCAGGCTAAGGCAAGCGTTATCTTTCTGTTTGATTTGCTCTTATTTTTCTGTCCCACACACTCTGGCGGCCTCCCGCATTTCGTAATAATCACGCCAGATCGAGTCGTACTCCTCCGTCGCGCCCACGCCCGGCGGCGGCAGCGGGATGCCCTGGTTTTTGAGCCGCAGCAACCGGTCGTTAATCTCTCCCGCCGTCGCCGCCAGCGGGATCACCTCGCCCCAGTTCCGCTCGCGGATGCGCGCGGCAACCGCCCCGATGTCGAACGCGACAGGATAGAGCCGCGCGGCGAAGGCGATGGAAAGCGTGTAGCAGAACGTTTCCGGCCAGACGGAGAGGAACAGCGCGCACTGGCATTCCTGCGCCTCCAACACGTTGAACACCTCCGCTTCCTCGTACTCGCCCGTGATCCGCACGTTGGGCAGGGAGGCAAAACGCTGGTCATTGTCTGTGTAACCGACGATGTGGAAACTCAACGGCAGTTTCCGATCTGCGGCGTCGAGCGCGCAAGCGTAGAGCACGTCCGAGCCTTTATGCTTCCCGATGGCCCCGATAACGGCCACCCGCAGTTTTACCGCCGGGATCAAATAAGGAATTACTCCGGGCGGCGGGTAGGTCTCAAAGTGCCGCCGCTCTTCGATGCGCGCCTGTGGGAAATAACGCGCCAGGCGCGCGCCGACTTCCTCGTGCGGCACAAAGACCTTGCGCGCGCCGGCGAGCCAGGCCGCGTGGGTCGCGCGCCAACGTCCGATCTCGACCTCCCCGGCGGAGAACGCCCCGGGCACGACGCCGTTCTGCTTAATGCATTGATTGCATGCCTCCGGTTCTGGCTCCCCGCAGTAACGCGATTGCCCGTCGAGCAGATTGACGCGGGGACAGATCACGTAATAATCGTGGACCGTCCAGTCGTAAGTCAGGCCGAGTTCTTTGATGGCTTCGAGCGCGCTTTTGGGCAAGTTGATGGTGTGATGGATGTGCGCGTGGACGATGCCCAGTGATTTCAGAGACTCGATCATCTCCTGGTACTCATCGCGCGCGTGGAAGACCAGGTTGGGCGTCGCCTCGATGCCGGGGCTATGGAGTTTCACGCGCTCGCCGTCCAGCGGGCGCAGGATAATTGGACGGACACCCTCTGCGCGCAGGCGCGCCGCCAGATCCAGCACGTGGCGTGTCACCCCTCCACCCCAGTCGTGGTTGACGAGCAACACGGCTGGCCCAGTCCCGGCTAACCGTCCCACGTCCAACCGCCGGCGCAACGGCTTGGCCGGGTCGGCGGCGATGTGACGCTCGACCAGGTTCTGGTAATCGGGGTGCAACCCAGCCATCACCTCCATCGCCCGGCGGATGGCCGGACCGTTCTCCTCGCCAAAAGAGACGCTCCCCGCGTGATATACAAAGGTATCGCCAGTCAAAACGCTCCGCCAGCCGCCCGCCCGCGCCCGCAGACAGAAATCGTTCTCTTCGCCGTAACCTCTGCCGAAACGCTGTTCGTCGAAATAGCCAACCTCGTCCAGGCAGGTCCGGCGGATGTACATGCAGAAGCCGACAGCAGTGGGAATCTCCACGCGCTCACCCGCATTCAACTCGGCGCAAAGCCGATCCAACTGCTCAATCGAGACATCCGGCGGCAGCGCGTTTCCGCGCGGGAATTCGGGGTAGCTACAGATCGTCGCGTTGTTGGAGAAGGGGGTGACTGTCCCAATGTCGCCGCTGCTGTAGGCGGCGCGCCTGAGCCGGTCCAGCCAGTCGCCGCAGACCTGCGTGTCGGAGTTGAGCAACACGACGTCGCGATCGGGATTCAGGGCCATTCCCAGGTTGACCGTCTTCACAAAACCCAGGTTCTCGGAGTTATGCAGGAGCGTCAGCAGCCCATTCGCCGCCAGCTTTTCGAGGTATTCGACCAGCAACGGCTCCGGACTGGCGTCGTTGATCGCGATCAACTCGAAAGCCGCCAATCCGCTGGAGCGCCGCGCGGCGGCCAGACAGCGCAAGGTCTCTTCGACCCCGCGATAAATCGGCACGATCACGTCAACCTGCGCCTTGCCCTCATAGCGCGCTTTCCGGCGCGGCGCGAATTCGGCGATCAGCGCGGAGACGATCTCTTCACATTCGGCTTTGTTGACGGGCTTGGCGGGAGCCGGACGCGGGGTGGCCGGAGATGGCGGCGTCGGCTGAACGGGCGGCGCCGATCTGCTTCGGTTCAGCCACCGCCGCACGCTTTCCGTGATCACCAATCTCAACCGGTAGGGAAGCCGCATGTAGACGGACAGGATACGAGTCCTGGCTTTGTAGCTGAGAGACGTCACGAACGTTTCGATTTCTCTGGTCCTGGCCTCCAGTCGCTCGTTCACGAGCTTGAGCGTCCGTTCGGTTTGCGCGAGCTTCGCTTTCAGTTCGTCATTCTCGCCGGCCAGCGCGCCGAGCTGACACCGGGCCTCGCACCGCTCGGCCAGCGTCCGTCCGAGTTGAGCGAAAAAGCCGCGCGTTTTCTCTGGCTCTTCAACCGCCGCAGTCAGAAACTCCAGGAACTCCTCCGAAACTGCCTCCCCCATTGCCAACACTTGAAAACCGCCGCCGTGAATGAATTCAAAGTGAGCGCGCGCTGGCGCGATCGGCGCTTGAAGATCGTTACGCCCCTTCGCCTGTCTGTTTGTCTGCCATCCCCGGATCATTACCACGCCCTGCCGGCCCAGCTTCGGCGCCCAGGTTTCGAGCAGGCGCTGGCCATCGTGGGCGGCCCGGGAGAAGTTGATATGTAACAGGTCAATCGAGCCATCGGGGAAATAAGCCGCCGCTTCTTCGCTGAGGATGAAATGTGAAAAGGCGCCGAAATTATTCTGATGGTAGTCAAGTAAATCGGCCTGCGCGGCGTCTGGCGTCTTATCTAAAACCGCGTAACAATTTGCTTCCAGCCCTTGCTCTTTAACCACCTGACATATCGCCGAATAGAAGTCGCCGTCAACCGTCCCCAACTCGACGACCAGCTTCGGTCGCAGAACGCTAATGGCGAAAGCGGTGAACGGGAGATGTTCGTAGCACTCCCGGACGCGAGTGGCGCGTTCCGGCAGGGTGAAGATCGCTGAATGCCGCGAGGGATTGAAAGGTAAGTCTTGCATCTCAAAAATTGCTTGAATAATAGAGCCACGCTCAACCGAATGTAGAAACCGCCGGATCGGCGTAGGGGCGATGATGTGTCTGTCTGGTAATCCAGCGATGCCGGGACGGCTGTCAGGAAGCATCCTCAGGTTCGGCCACACTATACCCGGCGCTTCCGCAAATGGCAAAGGAGGAGATGAAATTGACTAAACCCGCTTTGTCGCCTATAAGTGAGCCGCTGTTCCTGGCCCTGAGATACTCACTCGATCTATTAACAATAACAACAAAATGAAAATCCTCTCTGTCTTCGGTACGCGCCCGGAAGCCATCAAAATGGCGCCAGTCGTCCGACTACTCGGCGAACGCCCGGATCAATTTACCAGCGTTGTCTGCGTCACCGCGCAGCATCGCCGAATGCTCGACCAGGTCTTGACGCTGTTCGACATCGCGCCCGATTACGATTTGAATATCATGCGGCCGGATCAGACGCTGGCCGAGGTGACTGCCAACGCGCTGACGCAACTCGACGCAGTGTTGCAAACGGAAAAACCCGATTGGGTGTTGACGCAAGGCGACACGACGACGGCGATGGTCGGGGCGCTGGCGGCCTTCTACCGCCGCATTCATGTGGGGCACGTCGAGGCGGGCTTGCGGACCTGGGACAAGCTCCGGCCTTTCCCCGAAGAGATCAACCGCCGCGTCGCCGACGCCGTGAGCGATCTGCATTTCGCGCCGACCGAGTCGGCCCGCGAGAACCTGCTGCGCGAAGGCATGGATGCGACAGGCGTCGTCGTCACCGGTAACACAGTCATTGACGCGCTGCTGGACGTCGCTTCGCGCGACTACGACTGGGGCGACGGCGAATTGGCCGGCGTGCCGCGCGACAAGCGACTGATTCTGGTCACGGCCCATCGCCGCGAGAGCTTCGGCGAGCCGTTGCGGCAAATCTGCGCCGCGCTCGGAGAGATCGCTGGAAGTTTTCCCAACGCGCGCATCGTTTATCCGGTCCACCCGAACCCGAACGTGCGAAACGTGGTTTACGACCAGTTGGGCGGCGCGGAGAACATTACGCTGCTCGATCCGTTGGAGTACCTCTCGTTCGTACAATTGATGAAGGCTTCGTACCTAGTCTTGACCGATTCGGGTGGTTTGCAGGAAGAAGCTCCGAGCTTGGGCAAACCAGTTCTGGTCTTGCGCGAAGTGACCGAGCGGCTCGAAGGCGTGGCGGCGGGAACAGTCAAAGTCGTCGGAACGGCCCGGCACAGAATCGTCGAAGAGACCGCCCGGTTGTTGGAAGACGGAGTGGAGTACGAACGAATGTCGCGCGCGATCAATCCTTACGGAGATGGACATGCCAGCGAGCGGATCGTCGAGGAGTTGAGGATGCGATCCGCCGTCGGAAGGAGTTGATCGTCCGCTTGCAACTTCAAATCCAAGAACGTAAACTCGCCGCCGTTCCAAACTCCAAACGCCGGGGTGGTGGAATGGCAGACACAGAGGACTTAATCTGTTTGAAAAATTGAGCGCGCCGGACGGAAACGCCGGCGTGGATGGAGTCAAAGTCGGCGAAACCTGAACAGCGACGGCTGATGGCTACGCCGAGCTAAGGCTAGTGGAAGCTCTGTAACTGTCACGCGCTGACAGAAACATATCGAGGGAAAAAACTGGCAAAGTGTAGAGACGAGACGGCTCCCTCCTAAACCTCGCTGAATAACATCAACGACGCACGGAGAAGGCATCGTCCAGACCACAAACCGTCGGGCTTGCGAAACAGCTCGCGGGTGGCGAAAGCCATAGTGGTAAGAAAATCCTCTGGCCCAAAAGGCCGTGCGGGTTCGAGTCCCGCCCTCGGCATTCAAGCTGTGTACAGGCGCACAGAAGGCTGGAATAACAGCCTATGCGCCTGTACGCAGCGTGTGATGACGCCGGGATGATGGCTCAACTTTTTTGCGTGTGCAGTCCCGGCATTGAATCACTCAGACTTCAATGCTCATCGTCTGGAATCTTCTTCAGCCCTCGAATCTGATTAAACACCTTGTCCACAGGCTCACGATATTCTTTGCGCTCCTGCGCGAGCCGCCAGTTGCTGCGAGCGCCGCCGGTGCGATACATCGGCCACCCGGCAGCCCCGGACGCGCGGGCCGAGCCGGGATCAATGAGAGCCTCGGCTCCGTTACCCGATTCCACTCACTGACGCGCGCCGCGCGATCCGGCTGGTGCGCTCGCGGGCCAAAGAGTTTGGTGTCGCCCCCGACCGCGTCGGGATGATCGGCTTCTCGGCAGGCGGTCACCTGACGGCGACCGCAGGCACGATGTTCGATCGGGGACGGGCCGATGCCAATGACAGAGTCGAGCGGGTCAGCAGCCGCCCCGACTTCATGATCCTCGGCTACCCGTGGCTGAACGCGATGAAGCCCGACGAGGAGGGCTCTATTGCCTACTGCGGGGGCATGAAGGTCGAGCCGGAAAAGTGCAGGTCCTTCGCGCAATATTCGCCCGACCTGCACGTCAGCGCGCAGACGCCGCCAACCTTCATTTACCACACAACTGACGACGAGTTAGTCCCGGTCGAGGCGAGCATCACGTTCTATCGCGCATTGCGTGGCGCTGGGGTTCCGGCCGAGATGCACATTTTTGCCAAAGGCAAACACAACACCGGCCTCGGGTTGGGGGATGCCGCCCTCGACCTGTGGCCGATGCTCCTGGAGGCGTGGCTGCGTGGACTCGGGCTGCTCACGCCCCGCTAGGCAATTGCCGCCGCAGTTCAGAATGATGGCAAACCCTGATTCTCAAGTAACGATCCACATGGTGGCGAGCCTCGACGGCTTCATCGCTCGAAAGGACGGGAGCGTCGACTGGCTCGAAACCTCAGACGAATTCGCAGGCGGGGACACCATGGACTCAGGATTCGTCGAGGCGTTCCTCAAGACAATCGACTGGTGCGAGGATGTGGCCTATCGAATGCGTGAGTTTGGGATAAAGGACCCAAACGGTTAGCGCTGATTCTTGGTGAAGACATTTCAAAGACATAAATAGGGGGGGGAAATTTATGCTACGAATCGTCTTGGGCGTTATTGCCGGATTTTTTGCCTGGGCGATAGCTTGGGTCGGAAGCGAGAAGGTTCTTTCGGCCATTTGGCCGAATTGGTTTGGCGCTCAG